>ERZ779892.1-NODE-1-length-377509-cov-5.990929_pt1 | contig 377509 bp, 335 predicted proteins | sample MGYA00511552_ERZ779892 | MGnify/ENA primary metagenome ERZ779892 (study PRJEB29588, sample SAMEA2154561) | human gut metagenome | biome: human gut; feature: human-associated habitat; material: faeces | place: Denmark | collected 2008/2010 ... | reverse complement strand
CAGGCAGGACATTGAGATTTATTACAGCTTTGTCGGCAAGATTGACTTGCCCGAATAACCGCCCGACCTATCCGACACAATGGCCAAGTGTCGGATAGGAACGGCAAAATTTTTTGCACTTCTATTGCTTCTTTATCACACATAAGCAAAGACTGCCGATATGGTTGAAAAGCTCCTTTCTTATGCAGGAGTACGTCGTTCTGAGATTGTCAGGGATAATATTGTCTTCTACAATAACCACAAGCACTCCAACCAAGATATTTATGAGAATATCGAACAGATAGAACTTGCTATCAGGCAGAAAAAACAAGTAAGTTTCTACTACTTTGATTTAGACGAAAAGAGGAATCGTGTCTATCGTAAAGAAAAGAAACGATACATCACTGATCCTGTTGCTCTTGTATTCAGCGAGGATAACTATTACCTCGTTGCATACAGTCAAAAGTATCAGAACGCAGTGAATTACAGAGTTGACCGTATGGATACTGTCGAGGTCGAAGAAGAACCTATTTGTGAAGATGCTCTTATCAAGAAAAGAAAGACAGAAACTTATACAGAACAGGTATTTAAGATGTATAACGGTGAAGCTGAAACAGTCACTCTTGAGTTTGCACCTGAGCTGCTCGGTGCGGTATATGACAAGTTTGGCGAAGATCTTGAAATCAGACACTGTGACGGCGGTTGGCTGAAGATTAAGATCACAGTTCAGATAAGTCCCCCTTTCTTCGGCTGGGTGTTCCAATTTAAGGACAGAATGCGAATTGTTGAACCATCAAGAGTAGCAGATGAGTATATTGATCGAATTAAGAGTGCGGTTAATGATAATAAGTAACGTGTATAAGACATGGTAAAAAACATGGTTATTTAGTTATTATGAATTAAAACGACTATATTAAGACAGAAGGTGGAATATGTTTGACTTTGGAAATGCCAACGATGCTCAGAAACTCGCTATATCATCCTCAAACGGTGCTGTCCTGATCACGGCAGGTCCAGGCACAGGAAAGACTTTCACTCTTGTGCAGAGGGCGATCTATCTTATTCAGGAGTGCGGAGTAAAGCCTGAGCAGATCTTAATGGCTACTTTTACAGAAAAAGCGGCAAAGGAGCTTGTTACCCGAATTACCAACGAGCTTGCTGTTAGAAATATATATGTCAATGTGAATGAAATGTATATCGGTACGTTCCATTCGCTTTGCCTTCGTATAATTAAAGATAATCTTGAATTCACTCAACTTAAAAAGAATTATCGTCTGTTGGATTCTTTCGATCAGAAGTATCTTGTATTCCGTAATATACAAAAATTCAGAAACATCGCAGATATTGAGCTTGTTATGCCTAATGGTGGTGCTTGGAAATGGGCAGAAGCTATATGCGGTCTTGTTGGGACGCTTACTGAGGAACTTGTTGATGCCGATGCTATGGCAAAGGACAGCAAAACAGAGATTCGTGTGCTTTCAGCTATTTTGAAACAGTATCAGCAGTTACTCACCGATGAAAACCTGATCGACTTTGCTAAGATACAGACCGAATGCTACCGCCTGCTGAAAGAAAATCCTGCTATTCTTTCTGATTTGCAGGAAAAGATACACTATCTGATGATCGACGAGTATCAGGATACAAACTATATTCAGGAACAGATCATCTTTATGCTCGGTGAAAAACATGGTAATATCTGCGTGGTCGGTGACGACGATCAGGGCTTATACCGTTTCAGAGGTGCTACTATCCGTAATATCCTTGAATTTCCCCATAAATTTAAGGACGGCGCTTGCAAGATCATTCCGCTGACGGTCAATTACCGTTCCAACAGCGATATAGTGGACTTCTATAACGAATGGATTAGCACCACCGACGGAGCAAAGTTCAAGTTTGAGTGGAAAAACTTCCGCTATCCTAAGCATATTGTACCCTTTAAGCACACGGATATGAATAGTAAAGCCGTGGTAAAGCTCGCAAGCTCTGAGGACGAAGATGAATGGCACGATAAGATACTTGACTTTATCCATAAGCTGAAAGATTCAGGAAAGCTGACGGACTATAATCAGCTTGCTTTCCTTTTCAGCTCGGTCAAGTCACAGCAGGTCACAAGCCTTGCGAACTTCCTTGAAGCGAATGGTATCAATGTGTATTCTCCACGTTCAGATATGTTTTTCAAACGCAGAGAGATTATGCTGACGATCGGCTGTCTGATGCTGATGTTTCCTTTGTATGTTCAGGGCCTTATCAAGGGCGAACACAAGTATCTGCAAACGGAACACAGCTACTATTATCGTGACTGCATCGAGCTTGCAAATGAGCTTCTTTCTCTGGAAGAAAACAAGGAGCTAAAGAAGTTTATCCGCAGCCGTGGCAAGTCTCACGCTGCCCTCGCTCAAAGCAAAGGCACAACGGACTACGCATATTCGGGACTTCTGTATCAGCTATTTGCTTTCAAGCCGTTCAGCACTATCCTTGATACCGACCTAAGCTCAGGTGTTGTTGATGTGCGTCCGGCAAGAAATATTGCTATGCTTACGCAGATAGTCGGGAAATTTGAGTATTTACATAGAATCGACGTTTTTACAGATAAGTACATCAATAAGAATACAGAGCTATTTTTCAATCTCTATATGCGCCTGCTGTTTGACGGCGGTATCTCCGAGTATGAGGACGATTCCGAATACGCTCCCAGCGGTTGCGTATCATTCATGACGATACATCAGTCTAAGGGAATGGAGTTCCCGATTGTTATCGTGGACTCTCTTGGCAATACGCCCCGTAAGTCCTACAAAGACTTGCTGAGTGAAGTCGAGGTCAAGTATTACCACAGACCGCAGTTTGAGCCTTTTGAGGAAATGAAGTTCTTTGACTTCTGGCGGCTGTACTACACGGCGTTCTCCCGTGCGCAGGACTTGCTTGTGCTGACCTGCAACGAGAATAACCGCACACCCTCGCTGTATTTCCGAGAGCTTTATGATGAACTGCCGAGTATAGAAAGCTCTGCCTTTGACCTGAATGAGTTTACGTTCCACAAGGTAAAGGCGGTCAATATCAAGGATACTTTCTCCTTTACCTCACACATCACGGTTTATGAGACTTGTTCCTTACAGTATAAGTTCTATAAGGAACTGGAGTTTATGCCAATCCGTGAGAACGCTATGATGTTCGGTACGCTCGTTCATGAAACGATCGAGGACATACACAGAGCTGCGATCAGGCAGGAGGAACACCTTATCACACCTGATAATGTTTCCGACTGGTTTGAAAGCAACTATGTCTCCCTCGTCAAGTCGGAGCATACCTACCTCGCTGAACCGCAGAAAAAGGCAGCACTCAAACAAGTCCTGCGGTATGTAGAGCGACAGCACGGCGATTGGTCGATGATAAAGCAAGCCGAGGTCGATGTAAGCCTTGTGCAGCCTGAGTACATCATCGAGGGCAAGATCGACCTTATCAAAGGTGCTGACGGCACGGTGGAGCTTGTGGACTTCAAGTCTGAACGCAAGCCGGATATGGTGAAAGCGAGAGACAGGATCGAGCATTACCGCCGACAGCTCCATATCTATGCTTTCCTTGTGGAGCAGCGAACGGGGCAAAAGGTAAGCAAGATGCACCTTTACTATACGGGAGAGGAAAACGGAAATCCGATGATCTCGTTCCCTTACACCAAGAGTGCTATCGAGGGTACTGTTTCAGCGTTTGATGATACAGTCCACAAGATCATGAAAAAGGACTTTTCAAGGCAAGCGGAATCGCTGAAAACCTGCACTGGCTGCGATTTCAGGTTCTATTGCCAGAATAAATAAACGGAGGATACGAAAATGGAAATGGACGGACAGCTTACTTTTGAGTTTAGCAAAAGACCGACGATCAAGGGCTTTCCTGAGCTGAGATGGACAGGCAAGCGCCCCTACGAATCCACACAGTATTATCCTGCTCAACTAAAAGAGCGTTATGGTGAAGATGTTAGTGGTTGGATTAACAAAATCTTTTGGGGCGATAATCTTCAGGTTATGAGTCACCTATTAAAGAAGTACAGAGGTCAAGTTGACTTAATCTATATAGATCCTCCTTTTGACAGCAAGGCAGACTACAAAAAGTCCATAAAATTGAAGGGACAGGTCGTAACGGGTGATAGTAATTCATTTGAGGAAAAACAGTATGGTGATATTTGGACAAATGATGAGTATTTACAGTTTATGTATGAACGCTTAACTATTCTGCGTGATTTATTGTCTGAAACTGGCTCTATATTTCTCCATTGTGATTATCATAGAAATTCATATTTAAGAATAATCATGGATGAACTTTTTGGTAATGGTGGGCAAGACGGTAAAGGTTCAGGGTTTAAGAACGAGATTATATGGCAACGTACAGGCGCACATAATGATGCAGGCAAATATGGAATTGTTCATGATACAATCTTGTGGTATACAAAAACTCCTACTTATAAATTTACTATGGAGATGATTCCTCTAACAGATGATCACATTAGTAGCCGATTCAAAACAATAGAACCTGAAACAGGCAGACGTTTTTATCCCGGACCGATAACCGCACCTGGAGATGGACCTTCAAGAATATTTAGAGGGAAAGAGCTTTTTCCACCAGCAGGAAGACATTGGAGTTATTCACAAGAAAACATAGATGAATTGGAGAGACAAAATCGAATTTATTATTCGTCTACTGGTGTTCCATACTTAAAAGAATACGCTGATGAATATACAGAGCAAGGAAGAAGACTACAAAGTATTTGGACAGATATCCTCCCTTCAAAAACTGGTAGTGAAATAGTTGGTTATCCAACGCAGAAGCCAGAAAAACTGTTAGAGAGAATTATAAAGGCTTGTTCAGAACCAGGTGACCTCGTATTCGACTGCTTCATGGGCAGTGGTACTACTCAGGCTGTGGCAATGAAGCTCGGCAGGCGTTTCCTCGGTGCGGATATTAACCTCGGAGCGATTCAGACCACTACCAAGCGTCTGATCGGTATCGCTCAGGAGCTTTCTCAGCAGACGCTCGATGCCGATGATGTGAAGTACACCGGCTTTGAGGTCTACAATGTCAATAACTATGACTTCTTCCGCAACCCCGTTGAAGCCCGTGACCTTATCATTCAGGCGCTTGAGATTCAACCGTTTGAGCAGTCGAATGTATGGGACGGCGAAAAGGACGGCAGAATGGTGAAGATCATGCCCGTCAACCGTATCGCTACAAAGGCTGATCTGGAGGAGCTGAAAGCAAATCTCCCCTACAAGACCTACGAAAAGCGCAAAGAGGAAAATCCGTCCCAGCCCGTGGAGAAGATCACCATTGTTTGTATGGGACATGAGCCTGACCTCGCTGCCTCGTTTCAAAAGGAGCTGTCGGACTATAAGCTCGATATTGAGATCGTGGATATTCTCAGGGATAAGTCTGAGCTTGAATTGAAGCGTGAAGCAGAAGCCGAGGTAGTTCGTGAGGGCGGCAAGCTCGTTATCCGTGCTTTCTATCCCATGAACCTCTTGCAGAAGCTCTCGCTTCAAAAGGAATATGTAGAGGATTGGAGACAGCTCGTCGAGTCTATCATGATCGACTGGAATTATGACGGTGTTGTTATGCAGCCTGCCGTGACCGATATTCCCGACAAAAAGAGCCTTGTCCTCGGCGTTTATGATATTCCCGATGATGCAGGCACGATCAAGGTCAAGATCACCGATCTCCTTTCAGAATCCCTTGAAGTGGAGGTGTAATGCTCTATGGCAAAGAAAACAACGGCATTTGCCCAGGAATACGCCTTTTATGAGCAGCTATGGACTTTCTATGTAGAGAACCGTGGTAAGATACGCTCCCGTTACAATGACCTGACAAGAAAGTTCCTCGCATATAACGATAAGAGCGAAAATCCCGATGCTTTCCTCCGTGAGCCGCAGTTCCACTCTCTGGAAATGTATGTATTTATCAAGGAGTTTCTTGATAATGCTCATATGTATGAGATCTTCGATGATTGGAGGAACCGCCGCAACAGGTTCTCTGACTCCTCCTATTATAGTATCCATAAGGACGGACAGTTCCGCTTTATCGACTTGGGCGACGATCAGAATGAAGCTATCTTCAAGCAGATGAAGAAGTTTAAGGAGGACTATCCGAACTATATCTACGCTCTGACTATGGGACTCGGCAAGACTATCCTGATTGCTACTTGCATCTTCTATGAGTTCCTGCTTGCAAAGAAGTACCCGAAGGATAAGCGTTACTGCCAGAACGCACTTGTATTCGCTCCTGATAAGACGGTGCTTGACTCGCTCCATGAGATCATGACCTTTGATAAGACAAAGGTGGTGCCGCCTGAATATGCAAGTGTACTGGACTCCAATATCAAGTTCCATTTCCTTGAGGATACGGGAACAACACTTCATACTATCGACGATAGCAAGTTCAATATTATCATCTCCAACAATCAGAAGATCATTCTGAAAAAGAAGCACAAAGCCGAAAAGCCTACCGATCTGCTGTTTGAGGGTGGCTCTCTGCTGTCCACCGTGTACGGTGATGATGAGGACGATGATGACAGCGATATTCTCGATGATTCGATGCTGATCGACAATCAGCGCTTCAAGAAGCTGTGCAGACTTCCTCAGCTCGGCGTGTATGTCGATGAAGCACATCATCTGTTCGGTGCGAATCTCGAAAAGGAGCTGCGGTCAGGTACAGCAAATAAGACAACGCTCCGCAATACGATCAATGAGCTGAATAAAAAAGCCCATATCGTTGCCTGCTACAACTATACGGGTACACCTTATGTCAACAGACAGATATTGCCGGAAGTGGTCTATGCCTACGGGCTGAATGAATCTATCGCTCACGGCTATCTGAAAGATGCTGATCCGATCGCATTTGAGAATGTCAAGAATGAGGAGTTCCTAAAGGTCGTTATCACAAAGTTTTGGGAGAGATACGGCGGACAGACCTATGAGGGATTGATGCCAAAGCTCGCTATTTTCGCTGCTACGGTCGAAGAAGCAACGAAAACAGTCCGTCCTGCGGTAGAAAAGATACTGAGTGAGCTTGATATTCCACTTTCCTCAATTCTTGTGAATACCGGAGATACGACCGTCACAAAGGACGAGGATATTCGTAACTTCCGCAATCTTGATGTGCAAGGTACTGAGGGCAGCCAGAAGCAGTTTATCATTCTCGTTGAAAAAGGCAGAGAGGGTTGGAACTGTCGCTCCCTGCTCGGTATCGCTCTGTTCAGAAGCCCGAAATCAAAGGTATTTGTGTTGCAGGCTACAATGCGATGCCTGAGACAGCTCAGTGATGAACAGCTCACTGCAACAGTCTTTCTCTCCAAAGAGAATTACGATATTCTTAATGATGAGCTGCAAAAGAACTACAATATGGAAATCACCGATATGGGCAAGACCTCCAAGAAGAAAAAGATAGAGTGTCATGTGCGTGTCATGCCGCCTCCCCGTAAGCTCGTGGTAAAGCGTATTTGGCATGAATACAAGCTCACGGAAAAGCCTTATTCTGAGCCGATTCCGTTCGGTTTGAATGAGCTTGATACTTCAAAGTATACTCTAACAATGATTGAAAAAGGCTCTCTGCGTCTGAATGCCCATGAAAAGGAAACGAATATCGACTACATCAAGGATAATGTTCAGTACAGTGAGTTTACGCTTGTTGCGGAGATCGCCCGGTATCTGAATGCTTCCTGTCTGCTGATCGCAAAGATACTCCGTGAGTCACCTGACGGCATAGATACGATCATTGAAATGGTGAACAAGTACAATGAGATACTCCACGATATTCTGATACCGACGATTTTCCACGCACTCAACTCAGTTGAAGCGGTGCGGCACTCGGACGATGTGGAGATCACTCTGCTCAAAGCCCCGAAAGATGCAGGATATTATGTGTTCAGCGGCAAGGAAGGGCTTGTTATCACAAAGGAGCATAATAACTTCACTCCTGCGGAGATACTCAAATCGTTCCACGCTGATACTTATTGCTTTGACTCGGAGCCTGAAAAGGAGTGCTTCTTGCAGTACATTTCAAGCCCATTGGTCAAGGAAGTTTACTTCACGGGAATGTTTACCTCCGACCAGGGAGACTTGTCCATTCAGTATTATGATCCTGAATCCGGCAGAATACGCAAGTATTACCCCGACTTCCTTGCGAAGATGACAGACGGTTCTTATCAGCTTATTGAAGTTAAGGGTGATAATATGATAGACGATCCTGTTGTTAAGGCAAAACAGATTGCCGCAGAAGAAATGGCAACAGCAAGTGAAATGCACTATTTGATGTATGCAGGCAGCAAACTAATGAAAGAAAATGTTTTAGACTGCCCTAATCAATATTTTCAAAAAACAATTATCTGAGCATCAATTATGAACCCACTGGATTCAAATTTAAAAGAGGGCTTCTGCACACAATGCAAAAGCCCTCATATTATAGCCGTTATTTCTGATTAAGTACCTTTCCTAACTGGAAGAAAAGCTCTGCCGACTCATCAGGCATAGCTCTGAATGTTTCCACAAGCTCCTTTTCTCGTTCATTTAGATAGGAGATTTCATTGTTCTCATTGAAAAACTCAGAGAGCGAAATGCCCATAGGAGAAAGAAGTCGCTGCAAGGTTTCAATCGTAGGCTGGTTTTTGCTTTTTCCAGCCCGCTGATGTGCCCCTGTGACAGACCGGTTATTTCATGAAGTCTATAAATACTGAATTTCTTAGCTTGCCGCAGTTCCCTTAATCTTGCACCATAATCCATTTCCATTGCAACTCCTTTGCCGATTCTCTATTACTATTATAATGCTTCCGTTAGAATTTTTTAATGATATAAGCCAAACTGTTTGCTACTATATACCGAAACAGTCCTTTACATATAAAAGATTTAATGATATAATAAGGAATGAAAAGCTGCTTTATATATAAATTGGCTTATTTTATCGTACATAGGAACATTGTGACTGATATGGTGATGCTCTCAGAACAGCACTACGCTGTCCTTGAAAAGCTGATGAGAACGATCCTATCATATGTGGCTTCCGAAATGCAAGATACATGGTACCTATATCAGCATTCATGGTAGCCAGGTGTGTACGGATCAAAAGAAACGGCGGCGAATAAAATGAGTAAAATCGGTGATTATTTTGCTTCGCAATGCGGAAATCCGCACGGAGTTATCGGAAAGATCATGACATGGGCGATGAACCGTGCAAATAATGTTATGTATAAGGGTATTGTCGATGAACTGAAAATCTCACCCAAAACGAGGATACTTGACGTAGGATTTGGCAACGGATACCTTGAAACACTTATAATTCAGAAATCCAGGTGTTTTATCACCGGAATTGATATATCCGAAGATATGGTCAGCAAGGCAGCCGCAGCGAACCGTAGGTATGTTGCTTCGGGAAATATGAAATTTCAGCTCGGTGACTGCTGTGACCTTTCTTTCAAGGACAAATCCTTTGATGTGGTCACGACGATGAATACCATATACTTTTGGAGTGATACTGCTAAGGGAATGGCTGAGATCAGCAGAGTCCTAAAGGATGGCGGTATTTTCTACAATGCTGTTATATCAAAGGAAAACTTAGATAAGTATTTCTATACGAAAAACGGGTTCAAGAAATTCACAAAAGACGAATATATAGAGCTTGGAAAAAAGGCAGGCTTTCAGAGAATACGGATCAAGATATTGGGCAATAATTACGGTTTGCTTATCGTTTATATGAAATGATTAGGAGAATCACAATGCAGAAGATAATAGCAGCTTGCGGAAATGATTGCTCGGCTTGTCCGAGATATGTTGCACCTCCGTATGAAAAGTCAGATGAAGAACTTAAGTATACAGCCGAATTGTGGCTGGAGATCGGATATAGAGACAGGCTCGTTTCAAATGAAGAAATCTCTTGTATCGGCTGCCGTCCCGAAAACTGGTGCAGATACCTTGTTGTCAAATGCTGTGAGGATAAGGGTATCAAGAACTGTTCGGAATGTGCGGAGTTTCCTTGTGATAATATTAGAGAATGCTTTGCTGTAACGAAGTCCTTTGAACCGAAGTGCAGAGAAGTATGTACCGAGGCGGAATATGAGCAGATAAAAAAGGCTTTTTTTGAGAAAGAGGAAAACTTGAAGGCTTTGCAGGCAGCGAATATTAAAGACGGAATATAGAGGAGTTGTATTACGATATGATTATTGAAACTGAAAGACTTGTCCTGCGTCCTTTTACCGAAGAAGATGCTGGCGATGTACTTGAATACCTAAGAGAGCCTGCTGTCAATTGTTTTGCGTGTATGAAACTGAATTTTCTTGAAGAAGCAAAGGCTGAGATGCAGAAAAGATGCGGTGAAACTGAATATTATTTTGCTATCACACTGAAAGATACGGGAAAAGTTATCGGTGAGATAGAGGCTTATCCCGAAACTGGAGAACAGCACTCCGATGAAAATGATCCAAAAGACACGTTCTCTCCGTGTTGGATGCTGAATAAAGACTATCAAGGCAAAGGATACGCCTACGAAGCTGCTCATGCCTTCTTCGACTATCTTTTCAAAGATAAAGGAGCAAGACGTATCTATGCCTATACAGAGGACTATAACACGGCAAGTCAGCACCTATGTGAAAAACTCGGTATGCGCCGTGAGGGGCTGTTCCAGGAGTTTATATCTTTTGTGAATAATCCTGACGGCACTCCACGGTATGAGAATACATATCAGTATGCGATTTTGAAGAGAGAATGGTTCAATAACCAACTTTGAACCCACTGGATTCAAAGTTCCACAAAAAGTAAAGGACGGCGCAATGACCGTCCTTTTTACTTTATTTCTGTATCTCAATAATAAATTTACCCTCGGAGTTCAGTTTGAGCCGCAATGTCTTGACGTACCGATTACAGAAGTTCTCCATTTCCTTCTTGGTAGCGGTAACTCTTGTGGCTTCATAGATTTTCTGCGTGAGTTCCAGAGGGTTTTCCCCATAGAGGGTGGGCAAATGCTTTTCAAGCTCTGCAAACAGGACGGCTCGCTTCATATCCTCGGTGGCAGCGGAGCAGAAATCGTCAATGGCACAATAGTAGATACCGTGCTGTGTGAGGGCATTTTTGATTGACGTTCCGCACTTCTCATATTCGTACATAACAAGGAAATGAGCTTTCGGCAGGCTCTCAATGAGTCCCCAAAAGTCGGAATCACTCGACACAATAATAAACGATGTGATCCCGTCACGGTAGAAATCCGTGACAACACTCGCTGTCATTCTTAAATCGACCAGGGACTTTCTGTCGGTCACACGGTCGATCTCTATATGCTCAACGGGTATCTGCGTGAATTTGGAGAGCCAATCCCAGCCTGCGGTAGTGTTCGGATCGTCATAGAGCGTGATTTTCTCGATCTTGGCAAGTTCTTCTTGATTTAAGCCTTTCAGAACACTATACAGCTTGTACGGATTAGAGTTCTCACAATCGACGGCGACAGCAGTTTTCTCGGCGCTGTCGATAAAATTATAAATATTGTTTCGGGTTTCATCGTCTGCGTCCCGATATTTCGTATAGTCGGTGAAGCTGTCATTATGCTGACCGTAGATGATCTTCAGGAACTTACGGTCGGAATATACGATGCTCCCGACTTCGGCTGGCTGCCAGTGAATATACATCTGAAACGGGTAATGTTCGATATTCGCCATGTATTTATTGAATTCTTCCTTCATTACGCCATTCTTATTGTACTTCGGGACAAAGAACAAGTCTCGGATATACTCCCAATTCAGCCAGTCATAGAACAGACGGGAGCATTTATCAATGTTTTCATTGATGAGCCTTGTAAACTCCTGCATATACTTCTCGGAGCGTGAGTTTGCCTGAATAATGGTAAATCCCCATTTTTCAAGCTGTTTGATGTTTTCGTGGTCATACCACTCGATGTTATGCAGGTTTTTGAGCTGATACCGTATCAGATCATCGGTCTTTTTGAACTTCTGCATCAGTGCGGTTCGCAGCTTACATAAATATCGTATCGCAGTAGCATCACGGTCGGCTTTGAGCTTGTCTATCAGCTCGGCACATTCCCCATAGCTTGCGGTGAGTGCCGACATTCGGACACCGATCATATAGGCAATCGTGGTAACTACTTCTTTGGTATCAACGGTCAAGGAAATTCCTCCTATTCATCGTTATTGATTGCAATATGTTTGTCGATGACCGTCATTATCTCGTTAAGCCGACTTTCTCCGATACCTTTGATTTTGCTCAGATCGGCTCGTAAGCTGTCATAATCAATGGGGTGCGTTTCTTCCTCGGCTCTCTGATAGCCCTGAGCAAAGACATTTCTCACGAAAGTCTCCATTTCGGCACGGTTCATTGATTTGATCTGCTTGTATAATGCACGGTTTACTAATTCTTCGGTTTCGTTATCCATTGCATTTCACCTCCGATCTGCTCTATATCCTGATTATAGCACAAATGGCGGTATAATGCAATGAAAAGGGTGTGAAAAAGTGTGTAGAGATTGACTTTTTCGGGGCGGTTTGGTATAATAGGGGTAAGTGAGAGAACAATACGGCTCTCTGCTAAATCGGAATTTAGAGGTGAGATAAAATGATAGCAATTCATTTCGGACATCTTTGTTTTAATAAGCCGTCTGGCGAACAAAGTATCCTGATTGTTGTTGCTTCAAAAAAGGATTACCCCTCAATGGACAGCTTTGTCACCAACGCATTGAAGTATTTGGAATCACATAAAAATTTTTGCGATAACTGGACTGAGATGTACAAAAACAGAGTATATTCACCAATTGACGAGGAAGAAAAGAAATGGATGAAATCAAGATTAGAGGAAATGAATCAGCGTATCAGTATTGCATATGATTCAATCATAAGTGCGGTTTATATAATTCCGCCAGAATGGAATGATATTACAATAGGAGTGGAAACGGAATCAGAATATGTTTTCTACCAATGGGGAACATCAGCTTAAATTCTGATTTAGCTTAGTAACTGAATATACTCAAACACGGATAACCGTCCTTAACAGACGGCTATCCGTTTTTTTATTCCGCATACCCACAATCAAGCACCCTCAGCTTTGAATGCTCGCTGTCATGCGGATCAACAATATCATAGCTGATCGAGCTGCACCTGAGCTGACTGCAAAGCTCGGTGGCTCGTTTCAGGAAGTCGGACGGAATCTCCACAAGAGAGCCGTCGTTTTTTATGAGCTTTACGCCGTTTCTCCGCAAGTCCTCGATGAGATTCTCACTCGTCATTGTCCTGTTCCTCGGTGCTTTCTTCACCCTCACTCGTTTCAAGGGTGATCGTGTGGGTGTAGATCATGTGGTCGTTAAAACATTCCAGGGAGCAGTAGCTCTGATTGGTGTCCTGATGCTTGTAATAGCTCTTGCCTGCCGGAATTTCCTTATAACAGTTCGCACAAAACATTATTCGTCCCTCCAAAGATAGATCATGGTATCGTAAACGACTCTCTGCGCCTGCATACGGAGCAGATTGCCGATTGAGCCAACAGCATTGAGATTGCCCGATTCAACGGCAACCTGATAGTCACGGCTCGACTGCATAAGAAGCTCAGTCTGACGGTTTACTGCGTCTGTGACCTTTGTATCAAGCTCGTCCAGGTGCTTGTAAATCTCGCCCTTGTCAACGATCTCATGCAAGAGATCGGGTCGCTTATCTTCAATGTGGTGCAGATAATACCTGATTTGATCGGTGTGGAACACATAACGCTCTGTTTTGCCCGTCTTAGGGCTGCGGTGACGAACCGTCTGTGTATCGGTATCGACTTCCCACACGGGAGTGCCGTCCACGGTCTGTTTGCTATTGAAAATCATCGCCGTCACTTCCTTTTCTTCGTCATATAGTAGCCGATACCGCCGACTCCTGCGAGAGCAGCTACTCCTGCGATGATCGCAAGCGGATTGGCTCCAGAATGCTCGGAATCGCCCTCAGAAACGCTTGACTGACTGTCGGGGGTATCGTTACCCTCTGCGGAAGAACCGCCCTCAGAAGTCGTTTCCGTTCCGCCTGTGACCTTACCTATCACTCTCGGACTATCCGCACCGTCATCGTTGATCTCGTAACCGTCTGCGATTTCGGGATCGTCCTCCTCTAAGGTGCTGTACGGTGTGAACGTGTCAACGGTATCACCATTCTTGTCTGTCATTTGCCACATACCGTTAAGCAGAAAAAAGCTGTAATGGTTGTCCTCGGTGTTAATTGTCCAGCCACCCTCATTATCGTCCTCAAAATCCCAATCTTCGATCAGGCGACGGTAGTAGTCCTTGTATTCATATTGAAGCTCTCCTATCTCAGTCCAGTCATAATCTTCTGAACCATAGTTCTCGTCAAGCCACTTGTCAAGAAGATGATGTTTGTATGATGCTTCGGGAAAGTCAAGACCGTTATCGCCCTTGCCGTTCCACATCTCCTCCCAAATCTCGGCTTCGATATAGTCCCGTTCAAGGATCTCGGCAGCATAGACGTTCAAGCCTGAGCAGAGTGCAATTGCGGTGCAGAATACCGTTGTAATAATCTTCTTCATATTATTTGTCCTCCATATTTTTAAAGTAGAGTTCAAGTGCCTTTTCAATAGTATCAGTGATCTCTTTCGGCTTCTCGCCGTTGCTGAAATACTTGGTATAAATATCGTGGCTGATCTTCACACTTTTGGACTTCACTTTCGGCTCGGTGTCCTCGCCGTAAAGAATAGCGTGAACGGTTTCGGGAGTGATATTGCCCTCGCTGTCGGCAGAAGCACGGAGCTTCTTAGCGTTTTTCATGTCGATCTTCCAGTCCTCAGCACATTCAGCGACAACAGCCTGTGTATCTTCAGAAAGGAAAGAAAGCTCCACGCCTGTTCGGATAGCAATATCTCCGCTGTCCACAAGGGCTTTCAGCTCATCAGTGAGCTTATTGATACGAATAAGCCTTACTACCGAGCCTTTGCTGACACCGTACTCATTTCCGATGCTCTCGCTCGTGTCTAACTTTGAACCCACTGGATTCAAAGTTGAGCTGTCGGGTTCGGCTGAGGGATTTTCAAGGCGTGCAAGCTCCCTGAGAATATCATTCCGCTTGCCCTGAGAGAACATTTCGGAATGGCGGAGTGCAACGGCGGCAGCCTGTTCCGATATTCTGAGGTTTTCAAAGCCTCTCTGCATAACATTCGACTCTATGACATACATTTCGGCTTCGTCCTCGGTGAGCCCTGCCTTGATGATCGACGGAACAGTCGACAGTCCTGCAAGTTTAGAAGCATTCCAGCGGTTGTGACCGATAAGAATTTCGTATCCGTCTCCGTCCGGCTGAACGATGATCGGTGATAGCACACCATTTTCCTTGATGCTGGCTACCATATCTTCAAGTCTCTCGCCGGAGTACAGCTCAAACTTGTGATTGTGATATGGGTGGAGTTTGTCGCAAGGAATCTGCTGAACAGCGGTCTGCTGCGGTGTGGAGAGCATAGCACTCAGGTCAAACTGCGGTGTATTCATCGTTTCATCTTCCTTTCCATGTCCGCAAGCTGTTTGCGAAGCTCACGGTTCTCTGCGTCAAGCTCCATAATGCGGCTTTTCAGCTTTTTCGCCGTCACATCTGCACGGACGATCATATCCGCAAACCGCAGGAGCGTGTATCTGTATCTGCGCTGATTGTAATTGAAGGTGTAGCATAGCTTCCCTGAGAACCTGTCACGGCTCTCGGAAAGGCTTGCGATCACTTCCTTAGAAGTCTCGGAAATGACTATGCTGTGGTCGGAGCTGAAATACTCATTCAGCTCACCCTCGCCGTGGGGAGTGAAAAGCCACGGCATTTTATCGGTATCAAAGGGCTTCATGACTCATCCTCCTCGTCATCATCTTCATCGGTGCAGTAGTCAAGCCCGTTCTGAAGCTGAATGTAGATGCCGGAGTAGCGGTCATGCTCTGCGCCGTCACTGTTCATCATCGCTTCAAGGAAATAAGCCTGAGCTTCTTCACGGTCGTTCCACACCTTAACTTCGCCGTAGCATTTGGTAGTGACCTTGCGGTTGGGGTTCATTGCGAGTTCTGACATACTTAACATCTTGAAAGCACCTCCTGAGCTAATTCATCATATTCCTGACCTAACTTGTGACCTGTGAGACAAAGCGGTGTGCCGTTCTCGGAGCTTTTCGCCGCTTCAATGGACTTGCTGATGCTTGTCCTGAACAGCATTTCGCCGTACTTTTCATTGAGGGTTTCTATCGCCGTTCTGCTGACCTTTGTGCGGTCAACCATAGTCGGCAGCACTCCGATGAGGTTCAGCTTCGGGTTGGTATTTGCCTTGACAAGCTGTGTGAGAGCTTCAAGGGACTGCAAACCGTCCATACTGAACTTCTGCGTCTGCACGGGTATCAGCACTCTGTCCGCAGCGGTAAGGGCATTGATAAGGAGCGTTCCGAGGGACGGCAGGCAGTCGATCAGCACGAAGTCATACGCTCCGATCACATCTTCCGTGAGTATCCTGCGGAGAATATGCTCCTTTGAGATCATCGTGACCATGATCGTTTCCGCATTGGCGAGGTTGATGTCGGCGGGAAGGTAGTCCACTCCTGCGGTTTCGCTGTGACGGATCGCTCTCTGAGCTGTCTCGGCGGTCACGGGATTTCCTGTGTAGAATGACATGATAAGCTGTGTCATGGTCGGGTTGCCGTCCGGCTCGTATTTCAGGTATTCGGAGAGGTTCGCCTGCGGATCGAAGTCGATGAGAAGCACCTTCTTGTCATGGTTCAGAGCAAGGCAAGCTCCGAGATTATAGGCTGTGGTGGATTTGCCCACACCGCCTTTCTGATTACTGATTGCGATCGTGATGCCCATTTTCTTTATCCTCCTTGTGATTATACTTTAGAACAGCGGATCGTCCTCTGTTTTTGCGTAGGGATTATCGTAGCCGTTGTCAGTCGGTGCGGTGTTCTCACGCTTCTTACCGCCGTTGAAGTGGATCTCCTCGACCTTGACCTCGATAGCCGAACGCTTCTGACCGTCCTTTTCATAGCGTTTGTTGTGGACTGAGCCGACGAGTGTCACCATATCGCCCTTGCCGAACCAATCGACGATCACATCGGCGTTGCGGTTCCAGGCGGTGCAGGGGAAGAAGTCTGTCTCGGCAGTCTCCTCACCCTTACGCTTCGGACGTTCGCAAGCGATAGTGAACTCGCAGAGGCGGTTCTCACCAATAGTCTTGATTTCGGGATCGGCAGTCATTCTGCCTGAGACTAAGAATTTGTTTAACATAGGTATTTACCTTCCTTTCGTGGTTTCGGGTTTCTGTGTTCCTGTTGTGCTTTCATTATACTATTCAATATCCCTATTGTCAAGTATAATTTTGAGAAGTTTTTGAATTTCGGCAATGCGCAGCAAATTATCTGATTTCCCCAGTGCAGCGTCACTATATTTTCAATTATACTTGACATATCCCCATTAATGTGATAGAATAGCTGTAATAACCGATCAAGGGGTGATCTGATGTATAAGCACACTTGCCAGATCTGCGGAATGGAGTTTGAATCGCCGTCCGCCAGAGCGAAATACTGCATCTACTGCCGTGACAAGGCTCAGGTCATGCGGAATAAGGCATATAAGGAGAAGAAGCAAGCCGGAGAAGCTGTTGCGATCGGCAGCGAACAGATATGCTCTATCTGCGAAAAGCCTTATAAGGTGACGGCAGGCTCTCAAAAGTATTGTAAGGAGTGCCAGCAGAAGCAGGCTCGTTCCAAGAAGATTTCCTCAAACGCACAGTATGCCAAAGCGAATTACAAAACGCTGAAGCTGTATGTGTCCGCCGAGGAGCGTGATGCGATCAAGGCTTATGCGGAAACGCTCGGTATGAGCGTGAATAAGCTGTTGCTCACGGCGTTGGAGGAATATCAAAAAGCTCACAAGCAGGAGGGATAATAATGGCTATTGATAATGCTGAGGTCATTGATGCTACTGCCTATGAAGGTAAGAAGCTGATACTTCAACTTTATGACCATTTGGAATTTGATGATGAGATAATCAAGGAGCATATGTTTATGCTTCAGGACAAGCTGAACACTTATATATGGTTTATAGACAGTAAGCAGTACGAAGAAACTTATCCTAATGCAAGTCTGTCTGTTTACGAAATACAGATCAAATTCAAATACCAGCCGTCTGACTTCTGCATTGAATACCTGAATCATGTAAATAATAAGCTCGGTTCTATGAACATCACAGTAATGTTTGAAGTTACAGACTAAATGTCACTCCAAATCCCCGTTCTTCTTACGCTTGCAGTCTTGCTGCTGTTCGTTGCGTTCCTGACGGAGAAACTCCTCAATGGTACGCTGTGCGTCGGCAAGGTCACGCGCCCGCTTGTCCGCTTCACGAAACTGCTGATCCTTCAATGAACGCTCTTGTATAAGGGCGTTTATTTTTTTGTCCAGGCTCTCCACGGTCGGGATATGACCGGAGGGATAAAGCTCCAATACCTTAGTGCGGATTTGCCCGTACTCGGTAAGCTCTGCACTGTGTTCACGGCGGTACTTCTTCGCAGCACTTCCGCTGAGAGTTTTCAACTCCTCGCCGTATACTTTCAGCTTGCGGTATTTCCGCAGGACTTTCAGCTTCACCTGCAAGTCCTCAATCTCAGTTTTCATGGTGTTCAGCTCGGAGAGAAGTCCTCGGCTGTGAGCGTATTCCGATATTGCCGCCTGCCGTATCTGATCAGGCGGGGCACCGTACTCGGCTATCACATTCTTTGCGATACTGGCGAGCTTCATATTGCCACGGTCGATAGCGTCCTGAACGAACTTGTTCGGTGGCTTCTTTGTGATAACTCTGACCTTTGTCCTCGGCGTGTAGATCATAACTCCGTGATACTGAGCGATGCGGTCTTTGATCTGCCGTGTTTCATAGTACCAGCCGAGTGTTCGGGCACGAGTCATCTTGGCTCTCGGATTGCGTTCTTTCTGCTCCGAAAGCATAAATTTCAGGTCGATCTTGTGGTCTGGATTGTACTCAACAAGCACACCATACTCGGCGCACTTCCTGATAAAATCATCGAAGTCCTCGCTTGCTTTCACAACCTGATCTATCGTGTATTTCAGCTTGGCTTTCCACGATAGCCCTTGACGGTTCATATCCCACTCCCAATGGCTCTTGCCCTTCGTTCTTTCGGGGTGTTCGATAACATCCAGATGATGCCGTTTGCATACTTCGTCCGACAGGTCAATAAGCTTCTTCCACGCACGTTCCTTGACCTTGCCCTGATTCATATTGGTCTCGAAAGTTCTGCCGTTTTTTCGGTTCACATTATTGAAGATAACGTGCAGATGTGTATGGTCGGTATCGGTATGGATTGCGAGAAAGTATTGGTATTCGCCCTTGAGGAATTTTTCGCAAAGTTCCTTGCCTACTTCCAAAGCTCTTTCAGGCGTGATCTCACCAGGCTTAAAGCTCTGAATAAAGTGCTGAGAGAGGACAGTATTCAAGCCCGTTCCTCCTGCACGGACTGCTTCAAAATCTCTGCTTGCCTGTGCAGGATCAGAGCTGCACCCGTATGTGAAGATCAGTCTGCCGCCGTCTGTTTTTTCAGGGTTGGCGATATAGGCTAACGCTTTAACCTCAGTAGTTTTGATTGCAAAGAGTTTAGTAATTGCCAAATCTTATCCTGCCCCTCCTTGATGTTCACGATGTCTTCGGTATACACTTTGTTCGTGCTGTTCGCTCTCACGGCTATCTGATTGATGTTGTTGGAAATACTTCCGACAAGCCTGTAAATCTTATCAAACTTCTCCTCATCAAAATTGACTATATATCCCTCAAAGATCATAGCCCTGATAAACTCGCTCCGTGACCTCAGACCGCTGTTGCGAAACTTGCGCTCGATAGCTTCGTATTCTGCTTCGGTGAGGCGTATCTGCATATACCGATTATGCGGTTCGATCTCTGCTATTTTTCTCATCTCCTTTTGTTCGGGGTTCAAGGGGTGTCCCTCTTGCAAGCATTGTATCGGAACATTAAATTTCTGAGAAATTGTAATGCGGAGATACCGAGCTTGCTGGGTTTGAATCACGCCCTCCGTGCGTGATTTCAATTTGAGCCTTTGGCTCTGCAAAGTTTCCTCTCTCCGTCAGAGAAATTGGAGCTTTGCAACTTCGGCTGCAATACCCCCTCACTTATATACCGCCAAATTTGAGAAATCGGGAAAGAAATCCGCAAATGTTCATGAAAAGTTTACAGTTAAATTTGCTGATGATACAACATTCCGAATAATATACCGTTTTTTTTCGAACTTGATTGATACTCATGCATAATTATGGTAAAATAGTAATAGTAGGCTGTGTCCGGATCGCTATCTGACAGAAGAATATATTTCATTTAGGGGCGATGCGTGAACGGGATAAGTAAAATGCAAAAATCCCTGTTCTGAACTCCGTTTCAGAACAGGGTTTTCAGCTTTTTCAGGAGGGAAAATAAAATGGATCATGAAAGAATTATATACATCTACGATTATCTGTCACGGTACACGGACGAGAACCACTATGTATCAATCAGCCAGATACAAGAACACCTCGCCAATGTCTGCAATCTGACCAGAGTGAAGAACGTAACGATTCGCCGTGACCTTGACAGGCTGACTGCTATGGGAAATCATATCGTAAAGCATAACCGTGAACATAACACGGCATACTATGCTTTAATTGACAAGAGTTTCTCATTCAATGAAATACGTTTCATCGTTGATTCGATCTCGATAAACAAATTCCTGACAGCATTTCAGAAGAAAACACTGATAAAGAAATTTGAGGGTATGTGTTCCGATGCAGAGATCAGGCAGCTCATCAGCCGTATCGTTCTGAATGAACGTTGTCCCTCGACACTCGATCTCTTGGAAAACTTGGATAAGATTCATAGATTGATCGGTGAACGGCAGAAAATAGATTTTGAATACGGCAAGTATGACGAAACAACGAAACAGATAGCTTATTACTATAAGAAACGGGAAATGCTCCCTGTGAGCGTGATCTACTTCCATGAGCGATTCTATCTTAAATGCCTCAATGAGAAGGACAGGAAATGGCGTATATACTCTCCTCTCTTGCAAATTGTGTATAAAAATGATATAATGTAGCAGGGTGATAAAGATGGCAAAAAAAGCAATCAAGATAGAATTGAATGAAAACGATGATGCGTTGCTGTATGCAGAAAAGACGCTTGGACGAAACAAAACCATTCAAAAAAGAGCGAAGGTAATATACTATGCGTCAAAAGGTGCTGAAAGTATCAAGGAACTCAGTGAGATCACCGGAATAAACAGAGACTATATCCAGCCTACTTTAGACGGTTATGAGGAAAAAGGAATCGACTACATATATGAGTGCAGCAGAGGGAAAAAGAAGAGCAGATTGGATGCGATAGAAAGCGAACTGCTGGAGAATTTTGAGAAAAATCCTCCAGCATCCATCCCTGAGGCAGTATCCCGCATAAAAAGGGATTACGGCATTGAAATAACGGATACACCTGTAAGATATTGGCTTAGAAAAAGGGGCTTCGTTATCTCAAGTCAAAACCGATTCCAGCAAAAGCAAACTTGAACGCACAACTCTATTTTCTCAACAATCTTCTTCTTCCTTTACTGGATATGGCTGTAAATCGCCTTGTTAAGGTGTATTTCTGCGATGGTGTTCATCTGATCTATGGATATGAGGGAGGAAAATACTGGTGTAAAAACAGGGTTTGTGTAAAATCAGCATACGGCAGAAAACGAGTCAACTGTCTTGGCTTTTTAGACGCTGTTTCGCATAAAGTGGAAACAGTTATGAACGATTCCTATTTGAATGCGGACAGCGTTTGCAAGGGCTTAAAGCTTCTGAGAGAACAAAATCTTGATGATTGGCTCTATGTGATCCTTGATAATGCAGCATATCAGCACTGTAAAAAAGTAAAAGACTTCGCTGCCGCTAGGAATATCCATCTTATTTTCTTGCCTCCGTATTCCCCGAATTTGAATTTGATTGAACGTCTTTGGAAATTCCTTCGCAGTAAAATCCTTGCAAATAAATACTACAGCTCATTCCGCAACTTCTTTGATTCCATTCATGATTTCCTTGCCAATATACACTTGCATTTCCAGGATGAACTTTCGTCACTACTTACTTTCAATTTTCAGTGTTTAGACAGTAATACGTGCTTGATTTGATGTAGAGGTTGGTATATATAGAGTTGACCGAATGAAGAATATCCTCGGTGGCGAAGTGTCTTATGTTCGGCTGCCACCGGAGGACAATTATGAGGGGTTCGTAACGGATATGTTTGCTCCTGAATACTTCACCGTAGTCACACTGCGGGTAAAGAAGTATCTGCTCGATGAAATGAGGGAAAATTTTGGAGATTACGCTTCGATTTTTCACGATGAAGATTCTGACTATGTTCGTATCCGTGTACGGGTAGGTATCAACCGCAAATTTTATCTGTGGCTTATGCAGTATGGTGACGGTGTGGAGCTTGTTTCGCCTGTAAAAGAACGAGCTGAGTATTTGGAAGAAGTCCGTAAAATGCTAAGAGCTTATCCTGAATTTGCTTAGTAACAGCTTTTTGACGGCTCTTTCTGCAACTCACAAGCAACTCTTGTGCAATCCCATAATTAATGATCTGACGGTAAGCTGTCATTGTTCTCGGATAAACAGGTTTTGAATAGCTTTGAGCGAATCGGAGCATAATGAAAGGCAGTCGGCAGCAATGTCGGTTGTTTTCTTTCTGCCAATTGACCTTTCCGTTCCGTTGTGGTATAATTAACCTATAATCTGCTTTGCTTGGGAGTGATACGATATGGCAGTCTACATAGTCTTTGACGTTGAAACGCCCAATCGTGCAAATGACCGTATGAGTGCGATAGGCATTTCTGCAATCAAGGATAATAAGATCGTGGCGAACTACTTTTCTCTTGTTGATCCCGAAACACACTTCGACTACTTCAACACTAAGCTCACCGGAATAGATGCGGATAAGGTCAAGGGCGCTCCGAATTTTGCAGAGCTATGGAAGAAGATTGAGCCTATCATGAGCAAGGGTATCCTAGTTGCACATAATGCTGTGTTCGATATGAGCGTTCTTCGTGCCTGTCTGCGTGATTACGGTATCTCTTGGAAACCGACGGCAAAATACCTTTGTACGGTCCGGATCGGCAGGCGTGTTCTGCCTGATATGAAGCATAACCTAAACGTGATGTGCGATCACTACGGTATTGCTCTCGATCATCATCAGGCAGACAGTGATAGTCATGCCTGTGCGGAGATACTGCTGAGATATATCGAAAGCGGTATTGACGTGAGAGAATATGTGAAAGAATACAAACTATAAATCATCAATTATCAGAGCTGTTGCGATAAAGCAATGGCTCTTTTCTTTTCAGAAGTACAAATTCTGTCTATCTTAAATGATATAATAAAAAATGAAAGTTTGTTTCCAGAAAGCCAAATTTTGTACAACTGGTTTCATATAATGGAAGCAGACAAGCATACAACTCGATACTTTTGTGATGTCATTGAACAGTTCCATACAAGACTTGATCGGTAATCCATTACGGTCTTTAGGGGGTGATAGCTGTGTACTGGACGATGATAATAGATCACGGTCTGCATTGATTGCCTTGCGGATTTGTTTGTGCTGATACAGAAGTTGAGTGTGTTATGCTGTAAACTCTCGGCATAAAGGGCGGTCTGAGCAGATCAGGCCGCCCTTTTTTTTACTCATAATGTGATAGGAAAATGAAATTTTGGTGAAAAGTTGCCGCACTATAATTTTGCACAAAGAGTAATTTTTCAACATGGGACTGAGGTTTGAATGAGTTAGGTGGAAATGTTGAATCGGTAGTGCATTATCGAAAAGTGCAGGAAAATGGGGCTTTTATAAAAATCGGGTGTTCCCGAACGGGAACGCTGAGAAGTTGCTTTTTACGCTGTAATGGTTCATAATAATATAGAACGCATCGGCGCGTTGCTCCAACGGTGAACCTTACTGCGCAGGAGGGTTACTCGATCACTGTATGGAAACTGAATATGAAACGATCGAATGGACGAGTAATGTTTGATTGTCGGACGGGTATATTCCGAATGACAGGCTTACTATGTTCATTTGCTGATTTCCGTCTGACAGAAAGGACGGAACCGGTATTATGAATGATTTACATACTCCTCAGATTTCATTATTCAGCGAACATGAGGAGCCGCAAAGCTACGAAGTTTACGTTTACGGGACTGATGATCTCAATGAGCAGAACAAGGACAGCTTCTGCGTGGCATTATGTCGGTATTTAGACGAGATCAATATAAGCCAGAAAACGCTTGCAAGACTGACGGGAATTGCTCCATCTACGCTCTCACGGTATCTTTCGGGTAAAAGGAAGATGCAGTATGATTACCTCTGTGCGGTCTGTATAGCAATCAGACTTCACCCTTTCAGGCAGCGTTACTTGTTTTCGCTCCTGCTGTATGCGATGCCATGTGACCAGGATTACAGAAAAGCAGATAAGAATATCATCAGGGCTTATCTTGACGGCTGTGCATTCGATAAACGTTTTACGCTTACAGCCTGCAATGAACAGTTGAAGGCAATCCATACCAAACCTCTTACAAACCTGACCTCTGCTAAGGAGGACAGTGAGTAATGGGAAGATTTATGTATGTCCACTTTGGCGATGATGTTCCCCGTAACATCGAGAAAGAGTACAACAAGCTCTTGCGAAAAGAACGATACATTGAGGAGCTGGATGCAAAAAACGGAAAGATCTATCCCGATTTTGACGATGTTCTATCTTCGAATCCCGATCCTGCGAGTATTCCCATAAGCGATGAAGAAGAAAAGGAGCAGATCAGGCACCGGAACAGGCTTGATTATCTGCCTGATGCCTTAGAACTGCTGAAATCGGATTTTCCTGAAGGGTATGAGCTTATACGGGACTACTTTCTGAGAGAGGATAAGGTGACGATGTGGTATCTCGTTGAGAAATACGGTTTATCAATTGATATGGTGCGTTACCGAATCAAGATTGCAAAGCAGAAGCTCAAGGAGTATATCATCTTGCACGAAAACGAATAAAGAAATATGTGCAGAACGCTGATTTTTTCTTTTTGGAGAAATAAACATGGGAAAAACCTTCCCGATTTTGCAAAATCCTCGGTTGATATATAGAGGGGTTCATACCACTGATGGCTGAAAAGGGTACGGATCACTCGCTGACATATCCTATCCTCCGTGATGAGGGGCGGTACGGTTCTTCCATTTGCCGCACCGTCCCATACTTTCAACTATGCTTTCATGTTAATTTCTTTTATTTTTCTGTCAACAGCAGAGATGCTGTTGGGAGTGTACGTCCTTCGGAGCGTACATTGCCAAAGGCATCTCACACATTCCTCTTAGTTTTGTTTGACGGCTGATATGCTGTCGGGAGCTTCCTCTCGATTTGAGGAGAAGCTGCCAACAGTACATCAAATATCAGGCATAAAAATAACTGACAACGATGCACTTAGTATCTTGACAATAGAATATGGAACATCTACGCTTTTTCAGTTTCTTTTCTTCTGACAGGAAGGAGGTTATGTCCTATGGATTCAATACCGCTTGAAGTTGTATATAAGAATATGTATAGCGAATATCCTGAGATACTGGAAGTAAAGGACTTATGTGAAATTCTCGGCTATGGAAAGAAAAAGGTTTATCAGCTTATCAAGGAAGGACAACTCAAAAAAATTCCTTGTGGTAGAACAATCAAGGTCGCAAAAGCTACGATTATAGATTTCGTTCTGCAATGCGCACAAAAATAACTGGTAGAAATGTCCCTTGTGTCAAATTTTGTAGAAGTGGTAGGAAAACGCTTGCAAATGACTTTGTATCGCGCTACAATATAGTTATGAGGTCAATAGCGCAGACCACCGCTTTCGACATAAGGAGGATAATATAATGAAAGCAAGTCTGCCTTTTAAGTACATTATTGCCGAAAAGAAGGGCAAAAACTATGTTGTCTTTGATTTCAAGGACGATAGTGGCAAGCGTAAGAGAAAATGGGTTACAACCGATTTGCCTGTTGACTGTTCTTATAAAGCACTGACAGCAAAGGTGAACGTAATAGTAGCAAAGTTCTATGAGGAGTTTCTCACAGGCAGCTTAACAAAAGTCAAGGAAACCCCAAAGGAAAAGACAGAACTCAGCGAGGAGGTTCTCAGTGATGATGCTGTATGCAAGACAAGTTTTGAGTTCACAGCATTTCTTGACTACTGGCTTGAAACAATCAGACCGACAATCGCACGAACCTCTTATGAAAGCTACAATCGCTATATCACCAGGATCAAAAACTATTTTGACGAGCGTTATCCGCATCTTCTTCTTGGCAACCTGACAGCTTTACAGCTTCAGCAGTTCTATAACGATAAGTTCAACAGCGGTCTTTCGGGCAATTCGGTAAAGCATTACCATGCCAATATCCACAAAGCACTAAAATATGCTGTAAAAATGGATATGCTCGATGTAAACGTCGCAGATAAGGTTGAACTGCCGAAAATCCAGAAGTTTGAAGCCAATTTCTACAACAAGGACGAGTTGGAACAGCTCTTTGAAGTATTCAAGGGCGATAGACTTGAACTTGTGGTACATATTGCAGCCTACTACGGACTTCGCAAGAGCGAGATAATTGGTTTGAAGTGGGATTCCGTCAACTTTGAGGAAAAGAAACTCACGGTTCGCCGTAAGGTTTCCAGCACTTATGGCGGCGGCAAAGAAATGATTTTTGTCGAAAATCAGCTTAAAACTGAGTCCAGTGTAAGAACTTTTCCCTTGATTCCTCATATTGAGCAGATGCTAATAGAACGCAAAAACCTTGAAGAATACTACTCGAAGCTCCTCGGTAAAGACTTTGACAGGGAATATGACGGCTTTGTGTGCCGTGACAACTTCGGTAAGCTGATTACGCCAAACTTTGTAACTACTCACTTCAAGTACATCATTAAGAAAAATAAGCTCAAACACATTCGATTCCATGATCTTCGTCATTCATGTGCCAGTCTGTTGCTGGCAAACGGAGTATCCATGAAGGCGATCCAGGAGTGGCTTGGACATTCAACATTTAATGTTACAGCCAATCTTTATAGTCACCTCGACTTTCATTCCAAAGTGGAGTCTGCGGAGACTATCGCCAAAGTGTTGGGTGGAGACAGTACAGATACGGAACAGGCTATCCATGATAAAGGTTCAGAGGACGAAAAAAATCGCAAGTCCTCAACCTGAGAACCTGCGATAATAGTGTGCCGATCGTCTACCCATTCTACCACGGCGGCATTATAAAAAAAGTAAAAAAGTTAATCAGGTCAACTTGACACGGGGGATAAAAATCTTTTGTGCTAAGACCAAAAATGAAAGTGAAATTGAAAAAAGCAGCGATTTTGGTAGAAAATTTGGTAGAAATCCGGTAGAAAAACGCTCATTCACAAGAAACTTTTCTACCAAATTAGTCAGAAAATAAGAAAAGAATGCCGTAAAATCGACATTCTTTCGATGGTGCCGCTAACCGGACTTGAACCGGTACGCTGTTGCCAGCGAGGGATTTTAAGTCCCTTGTGTCTGCCTATTCCACCACAGCGGCATGCAAGATATATTATAACACTTTTTTTGCAAAATGTCAACGCTTTTTTGCAAATTAAAAGTTGTTAAACAGAAATAAATGGTAATTGTGGAATGGCAACGGTGTTTATTTTAAATCTTTTTGCCTTGAAACTGAAAATCTGTAGATAAATAAAGATATCAAAGCGGTGACGACTTCTGTTATCCAGAATGCGTTCCATACGCCTGTTGGTCCCGTGAGCTTGCAGAGGAAGAACGCAAGTGGCAGTATTATCGCAATAAATCTGCACAAAGATATCATAAGCGACGGAATGCCCATGCCAAGTCCCTCCAGCGCACCTGATGAGGTGACGGATACTGCGGAGATAACAAAGCCGATACAAATTAGGCGAAGTGCTGTTTTGCCTATGGCGATAGTGTCAGCGTTTTCCGTGAAAAGCCCTATGAGCTTGGCTGGGAAAAGTGCGCATATGATAGTTCCTGCCGCCAATATCACACCTGTCATGTAAAGAACAATGCGGTAAATTTTCTTCACACGCTCCCTCTCGCCTGCTCCGTAGTTAAAACTGATAACTGGTCGCATACCCTGAATAACACCGTTTGCGGGTAGATAAAGAAAGGTCTGGAGCTTGTAGTAAATTCCAAGAACAAGCACATAGCTTTGTGAATATGCCGCAAGTATGCCGTTGAGGGCGGATATGAGAAGTGACGGCAGAGCAAGATTAAGTGTTGCAGGAATGCCTATGGAGTACATCTTTGCGATTATCATGCCGTCAGGACGCTTGTGTTTTGCGGAAAGCTTAACAGGAAGCTCACAGCGAAGATATGCTATTATGTATATGACAAGGGTCAGCACCTGACCGATACCGGTGGCGAGTGCCGCACCCTTTATACCCATCTCAGGAAAAAATCCAACGCCAAAAATAAGCAGAGGGTCAAGGATTATGTTTGCAATACAGCCGCAGAGCATACTGAACATTGATATCTTCATTCTGCCGACAGATTGGAATATCTTCTCAAATGCAATGGCAAGCATTAATGCAGGAGAGAATGTAAATACAATGTTGCAATACTGCACGCCAAGATCTACAACGTTTTTATTACTTGTGAACATAGATAGAAATGCAGGCATTATAAGTATACATATTATCATTAGCACAATACCATGCAAAGCCGAAAGTGCAAGCCCCTGAGTTGCGGCAATATCAGCCTTTTCCTTTCTGCCTGCACCAAGATATATGGCAATGACCGCATTGATGCCGATACCAAAGCCGATAGCAGTGGCACTTATAAAATTCTGCACAGGGAACACCAGTGAAAGCGATGTCATTGCGTCCTCGCTTATTTTTGCTACAAAAAAGCTGTCAATGATGTTGTAAAGAGAGTTTACAAGCATTGATATCACCATTGGCAGGGACATTGAAAGCAGAAGAGGAAAGATCGGTCTTGTTTTCATGAAATCACTGTTCATTAATTTTTTTACACTCCTTTGTCTGTGGGCAGAAAAAAAGCCGCACAGCCTGTTTGCTGTGTGGCGAAAAGTGACATACTGTCAGGAAAAATCCACGCAAGTTTTACAAAGTATATTTTAACATAGCGGTATGATTTTATCAATAAATTTTCTTTAATATTATGTTTCAAAAAAGTATACAAACACGCTGATAGTAGATTGACAAGATTTTTCTGCTATGGTAAAATGTTATTATGATAATTTATGTTAGGGGAGAAAGCGTAATGACTTTTATAGAATGGCTCAAAGACTGTAATGAAGCAGACCCTTTGATTAAAAAGGTTTACATATGTAATGATTATCTCAACGCCGAGAGAATGTTGGAGAATGCAAGCGGTGAAAATATTGTTATAAGGCTTGAAAGATATACAATCGCAGATCATGCAAAGCATATTATCGAAACCAGTGCCGAGTATATGGACAGCAGGATAATAACACTGTCAAATGCTGAGGGCTGTGAGATAGTAAGACGTATTATTGATGAAAGCGGTATAAGCTATTTCAAAAGCGATGATCATAATGCCTGCATGGAGATATTCAAGACAATATCAGAGCTTAGAATGAACTGTATAGGCCCTGATTCATTGTCCTTGGACAGCAGACGTATCAACACGCTGAGTGCGATCTTTCAAGCGTATGAAAATAAGCTTTCAGACAGCAAACTATATGACAGTGCAAAGCTCATAAGCATTGCCAGCGGTCTTATAAAGGCTGGTAAGGCAGACGTGAACAGCGTTCATTTTGCATATGACAAAGAAATAGAAGCTGACAAGCTGACAGCGGAGTATATAGGGCTTTTGCCTGATCCTGCGGTTATAGATAACATGGCTGATATGAGCGATGAGCAGTATCAGAATGGTCTGAGAAAATTAGCACAAAAGGCGGAGCTTTGGAGAAATTATGGCGTAACAAACGAGGTGGAGAGAACTGTTCTACATATCGTGAACAGTGGTTATGAGCTTTGCGATACCGCTGTGCTGTGTCCAGATGATGAGTATATGGACTTGCTCATGAATATGTGCGATCAATACAAAGTCCCCGTGGAATTTCCTGAGGGCATTTCATGCAGACACAGTGACGTTGTTGCATTTTTCAGGGCAATGCTCAAATGGTGCAAAAATGACTATAGATTTGACCTATTCAAAGATGTGATGCTTTCGCCTGTTTTCCAATATGAGGAGAAAGTAGAGGACGGCAAGACCAAAAGCAAGGGCAGGATATTCCTTGAAGCACAGAACTCTGGAAACGGCTGGGGCATTGAATGGTATAGCACAAGGGATAGTCAGGTGTTCACGGACTTTTATGATGTTTTTAAAAAAGAAAATGTCAGCGCAAAAGAGTTTTACGGTGGCGTGCTGAAATTGGTGAATGATTATGTGAAAGGTACAAACGCTGAGCAGAGAAGTTCCATATCAAGCGTAAAGGACGCCTTGATAGGCAGATATAGATTTTATGCAGACTATGACAAGAGTCTTAGCTTGCAGGAAGCAATGACTGAGATCACCGACATTGCAGAGAACGCAAGGTATTCTTTGCCTGCATCAAAAGGCGCTGTTACCTGCTGTCTTATGGGGCGGTATTCTGCGCTTTTCATGAAAAACATATATGTTCTTGGTCTGACAACTGGAAGATTTCCTGTCATGCAGGACGAGTCGCCTGTTCTGAACGATAAGGAGAGAGAACAGCTTTTCGGCAATCGTGACCATTGTTCTGACGCTATCGAGCGCAGAAAGCTCACTGACCTTGTGAGAACTGTTCTCATGGCTGAGAGAGCAAACCTTGTTGTAAGCTGTAGTGTTTATGATACCGTAGAAATAAGAGTGCAAAGCCCGTCGGCAGTGTATACTGTTATTGCGGCTGAAAAGGGCATAGATGTAAACAAAATAGAAGTGTATGATTATCTTTCTGACAGACGCAAGGTGAGCGTGCGTTCTGAGATATCATTAAACAGTGATTTTCTAAACAAGGCAGAAAAAATCGGGCTTCATGATGACAGTGCGAAGCAAAGCGAAAGCCTTACGGAGTATCTTGATAAACAAAGAGAAAGCCGTATAGATATATTGCGTGAAATGTGCGAAAATAAACATTTTATCATTTCTGCCACAAGCCTTTCGACTATGCTTCAGTGTCCGCTGAGGTTTTTCTATGAGCGTATCGCTCATGTTGAAAAGCCGCAGGAGGTGGATATAGACCGCAGTGCATGGCTCAAAGGCAATGTCAAGGGAATGTATATACATGAGATAATGGAGAATTATGCCAAGGTTGTGCTTAAAGGCAAAAGTGCGGCTGAGGTGTCTGAAACTGTTGACACAGCGGCGCTTGATGAGATATTCGAGAGCGTTTCTAAAAACTATCTCCGTAACTATCCCCCTGTGGATATGGCTGTTGCGCAGAGTGAGAGAGGGGAATATTACAACTGTGTCAAAGCTTATCTTGACGAACTGCACGGCGATATACACTCAGGCAAACGTGAGGTCGTTGAGGTCGAGTATCCGTTCAACGGTGATGTGGAGATAGGCAAATATACAGTCACCATAAGGGGTAGGATAGACCGCCTTGACAAGATAATAGACGGCACAAAGGTGTCATACCAGATAGTTGACTACAAGACGGAGGATATCAAAAAATTCAGGGAGAAGCTTCCAGAAGACCCACAGGATCATATTTATGCCCTTGCGCTTGAAAAAGGTCTTACGCCTGTGGGCGAAGTGAGCGAAAGTGATATCGTTTCCGCAGATTATGTTTTCATTCTTGAAAAAGGTAATTGCCATGTAGTTAACAATAAGGATAATTCTGTGATCGAAAACATGATAACAATAACATTTAAGAAAATAGTAGAAGAGGGCTTTAAAAAGTGTATTGTGAATAAGAATGATAAAATTACTCCATGCACGTTTTGTCCTGCTTATGAAGAAGTTTGCTCAGGGGGTGCAACAGAATGAGTGAAGAACAGATAAGAAGCTATATAATAGATAAAGACAGTTATGATAAGAATATCCTTGTTGAAGCAGGCGCAGGTGCAGGTAAGACAAGGCTTATAATACAGCGTGTTATAGGTCAGATAGGCGCAGGTATACCTGTTGAAAAGATAGTGCTTATAACTTTCACCAACGCTGCTGCAAACGAGCTTTATGAGAGGATACAGGCAGGGCTTACGGAGAATATCGCAAAATGCAGCGGTGAGGAAAAGAAGCTGTATGAAAATGCTGTTATGAATTTACAGCGCATGAAGATAAGCACTATACACAGCTTTTGTTTGAGTATGCTGTCAGAACAGCCTTTTGAAGCTGATCTGCATTTGGGATTAAAACCTGCCGAGGACGGTGAAACAAAGCAGGCACAGGCTGACTTTTTCGAGAGATATTACCGCACAAATGGTGCGAACATGGAAGATTTCGGCTTTCTGAACAGTAATCAATATAAGCTCAGAGACAGCCGTGTGAAAAACTTTCTTATGGAAACATTTCTTGAGTGTGCTGAATACAGAGATGTTGAGTTTGTTAGGGATAAAAGCTATGACAGTGTGACATTTGACACCATAAATAAGCTTGCCTATAAAGAAATGTGTAACTATAGGGATAGTCTTGTGCGTGCATTCTATAATGGTGCTTTGGGTGGAAAATACGAAGATGTAGCAGGTTTTCTTGTTGGTGATGTGACAAAGTTTTTTCCTGATAATATGAATGTCTACGACACAAAGTATAATTATGTAAAAGTTTGCGCTAATCTTAAAGCTTGCAAAAAGTTCCTTGAGCCTTTTAATAAGACGAAAATTAAGAAAGATCATCCAAAGAGCAATGAGAACATGGCTATTTTCAGCCCAAGTGGGTTTGATAATGTAAAGAAAGAAAATGCACTGTATGCCCTAAACAAGACGGCAACGTATATAGAGCAGGCTGTAAAGGCTTATCAGGAGAGTGAAGACGGGGAGAGCGTTTCAAATGACGGGCTTTTGTATCACACTCATGAGCTTCTCAAAAACAGCATTGAGGCAAGGGCATTTTTCAAAGACAAGTATTCCTGCATTTATATAGACGAGTTTCAGGACACTGACGTTATGCAGACTGAGCTTCTGCTGTATCTTTGCGCTGACGACAGCAAGCTTACAGCAGGCGGTGATATATGGCAATGCCCGCTCCGTGACGGTGCGTTGTTTGCGGTGGGCGACCCTAAGCAGTCTATCTACGGCTTCCGTGATGCTGATATCAGGCTTTATAACAAAATGAAAGCCAAATTCCAGAACAATAACGAGAAAAACTGCGAGTTTTTCTCACTTGATTACAACTTCCGCTCTGATGAGCGGCTTATAGCTTGGGTAAATGAAAAGTTCCAGCCGGAAATAAACGGCAAATATGGTATGACATACAGCGATATGATATCAAAGGCTGATAAGCCTGCGGCTGTTTCCGACGACGTTATCAGAGGGGCATATTTTGTCAAAGATCCGGGTGCTGAAAGCGTGGCTAAGATAATTTCAGACCTAGTGAAGGTCGGAAAGATATTCGACAAGGGCGTGGAAAGACCTATAAAATACAGTGATTTTCTTCTGCTTCTTTGGAACACAACTCAAATGGAGTTTTATTCAATGGTCTTGACAGATAGTGGCATACCATATACAATGTGGGGCAAACGTCCTCAGAAAAACAGTCTGGTGCTGAAAAGATTTATTGCTCTTGCAGAGTTCGTTTTTGAAAGCTACAGCCCTACCGCAAAGGAAAAGGCTTATTCTATCCTTTGGAGATGTAGGCCTGACAGCATCGATTTTGAAGACGCTGAAATTGACGTAGACGATTATGAACAAAACTGTGAAAGTAATGACGCCACACTTGTTGCAGTAAAGACGTCTGCCGATACTGTCAATGAGCCTATAGCGAAGCTTTATAAGATACTTGATTTTCCTGAGCTTCTTTTCGATAATACCAGCAACAGAGAATATGAGCTTTCAAATCTTATCTATCTTATTGAAAAGTGGGAAAAGCAGGATTTTGCAGGAAGCGGCGAGCTTATGGACATGATGAAAAACGAGCTTTCTGTGCTGAAAGAAAAAGAGCTTATCCTTGACAGCAGTGAGCAGAACTGCGTAAGGCTCATGAATCTTCACAAGGCAAAGGGTCTTGAGGAAAATATCGTTATTATGGCGGAGGCTAAAAATCATAAATTCAGCGGTGGAAAGTACACCGACCTTGTGGCTAAAAGACAGGTCTATGTACCTTTGAAAACAAGCGATTATTCATATATGGACTATCTGACATTCTACCCTAATGAAAGGAAGCAGGCAGAGGATAAATATTTTGGCGAACAGCTCAGGCTTGAATATGTTGCGGCCACAAGAGCAAAGCAGGCTTTTATATTTGTGTATACTTTTGAACGGAAAAAACCTGTGATCGACAAACTTACAATGAGCAAAATAGGCAGAGAATTGCCGCAGATAAACAATGCTTCAACGCAAAGCACTGTGCAGGCGGCGCAGATAAACGTCAAGGATATATTCGACGAGGTGAACAACAGCCGAAAAGCTTTTGATGAAAACGTTAAAAAGCTCAGTGAGAAATATGTTAGCAAAATCACTCCGAGCCACCTTGAGGACGGCAAAAAGGTCACTATACCAAGTGGAGTGGAGAAACTGTCTTATGAACGTCCAAAGGGCATAGATATCGGTCATATGGTACATCGTGCCTTTGAGCTTGCGGTGAATATGCGTGGAAAGCTGTTTCCGTATAACGAAACTTCACAGCAAAAAGAGCTTATTCAGAAGATTGTCAGCAGAGCGTATCTCGACTTTGAGGACGAGTGCAGTTCGCAGGATTCTGAGAGCTTTTATAAGGACTATATCAACTATCAGCTTCACAGTTTTTTGAAAGACAAGGATATCGAAAAATTGCTCAAAACTGCGCAGGCGGTGTATACAGAGCTTCCATTCTACAGTATGGACGGCAATGAATACAGCAACGGAGTTATGGATCTTGTGCTTAAAATGACAGACAAAAGCTTTATCATAATCGACTATAAGACCAACATACAGGAAGAAGCCGACAGAAAGCTTTTTGAGGAGAGAATTTTAAAGACATATCGTTCACAGCTTGATTTCTACGAAAAGATACTCAGAAAAATGCTCTCGCTCAGTGAGGAAATCAAGGTGGAGTGCCATATTTACTTTATGAATGACGATAAATATATGAAAAACTAGAGCAAAGTCGCTTAAAATATGAATGTGTTAATATTATGAATAATATTATAATTTGTATCGTTCGGTTGACAATGTGATTGAGGTGTGGTATAATAAATCAGTTAATAATGTCGAAAAAAGTAAAAAAAGCAACAATAAGTCTACACTAAGCGTAAGGAGAACGTGAATATGGACGTGTACAAATTATGGACCTGCGATGATAACAGCGAAAGCCAACTGAGTTCTACCTCCTCGGAGATAGAAAAGGAAATTGACGTTCTCAGGAAAACTTTTGATTTTGTCAGGCTTCTGAAAGCGGACGGTCCTCATGGAGTGAGCGGCTGCGTTGAAAATCCATGTCAGTGTTTTTCTTTTTGGAAAGTGGACGAGCCTTGTGAAAACTGTATATCCTTAAAAACTTTTATTGATAAAAAGCCGAGAACTAAGCTTGAATTTATGGGAACTGACATTTATCAGGTCTTTTCAAAGTATGTTCAAGTTGACGGAGAGCCGTATGTTATGGAGCTTATCAAAAAGCTTGATGAGGACTCTCTGCTGGGTGTTCAGGACAGAGAAAAGATAATGAATAAGCTGTCAAAATATCATAAGGCAATGTATACTGATGCATTGACAGGTGCGAGCAACAGGAGATATTTTGAAGATAAGCTTAAAAAGTCCCATGTGCCTGCGGGCGTTGCGATGATAGATCTTGACGACTTCAAGGTTTATAATGATACATGCGGTCATGACGCAGGAGATATGGTGCTTGTGACAGTGGTTGATGCTATAAGGCGCTGTATTAGAAAATCTGATGTGCTTGTGCGTTATGGTGGCGACGAGTTTTTGCTTGTCATGCCTGGTATTCAGGAGGACGATTTTGCCCATAAGCTCAGGACGATAAAACGAAATATCCATGCGGCAACTGTGCCAGGGTATTCAAATATACGTCTGTCAGCAAGCGTCGGCGGCGTTTTCTCTGATGGCAATAGCCTTGACGAAGCTGTCAGCAAGGCTGATAAGCTTATGTATCAGGCAAAGACAAAGAAAGATACAGTTGTCACAGATGGTCACGAAAGTGTTGTCGGTGAGCCTCAAAAGCAGGAGATACTTATTGTTGACGATTCAAATATAAACAGAGAGATACTCTCTGAAATGCTTGGCAATGAATATATCATACATGAGGCGGCAAGCGGCGAGGAGTGTATTGACCTGCTTAGTCAGTATGGCACTGGAATTTCACTTGTGCTTTTAGATATAATCATGCCTGAAATGGACGGATTTGAAGTCCTTGACTATATGGCGGAACATCATTGGATAGATGATATTCCTGTTATAATGATATCAAGCGAGGATTCTGCGTCCTCTATAAGAAAAGCATATGAGTTTGGCGTTTCTGATTATATCAGCAGACCCTTTGATTCACGCGTTGTGTATCAGCGTGTGTTCAATACCATTAAGCTTTATGCAAAACAGCGCAGGCTTATTTCCCTTGTCAGCGACCAGATGTACGAAAAAGATAAAAACAACCGTATGATGATAAGCATACTCAGCCAGATAGTAGAGTTCAGAAACGGCGAGAGTGGAAGTCATGTGGTGAACATAAAGCGCATAACGGAGCTGCTTTTGGATAGGCTTCCCATGCGCACAAACAAGTATACTGTCAGCGGCACTGAGCAGCTTCTCATACCAATGGCTGCGGCACTCCATGATATCGGCAAGATAGGTATTGACGATAAGATACTCAATAAGCCCGGCAGGCTAACCAAAGAGGAGTTTGAGATAATGAAAACTCACTCCGCTATCGGAGCGAATATGCTTGAAAGTCTTGAGCAGTTCCGTGACGAGCCACTCTTGAAGATAGCCCATGACATATGCAGGTGGCACCATGAGCGTTATGACGGCAGGGGCTATCCTGACGGACTAAAAGGCGACGAGATACCGATATCGGCTCAGATAGTTTCTGTCGCCGACGTTTATGACGCACTTGTTAGCGAGCGAGTTTACAAAAAGGCGTATTCTCATGAAAAGGCTATGGCATTGATACTTAACGGAGAGTGCGGTACATTCAACCCTGTGCTTGTCGAATGTCTTAAAGATATTCAGAACGAACTTGCAAAGGGCGTAGAATAAGAGATGATATGATTTGTAAGGAGTGTCCTGATGACTACTAGAGAATTTTATGAAAGCATTGGCGCAAGTTATGACAGCGTTCTGGTACGTTTCGGCAGTGAGAAAATGATAACAAAGTTTGCAAAAAGATTTGCTGATGATACAACTTTTCAGGATATGTGCAAGGCTTTAGAGGAGAAAAACGCCAAGGAAGCTTTCCGTATGGCTCACACCCTCAAAGGCATTTGTAGCAATCTTGGCTTTGATGAGCTTTACAAGGCGAGCTATGACCTTACAGAGGATCTTAGGGACGGTGAGCTGTCAGGCTATGAGCAGGATTATGAAAAGGTCTGCGAAAAATATAAGATAGTTTATGACAATGTGACAAAAATAGATAGCTGAGTTTTGACTGATAGTCTGTCAGACTGTCGGTTTTATGGTGAGGAGGAGCTTCCACCACATGAGCTTAGAATGATGTCTGTGTTTAATGGGAAGATAGCAAACTTCAATCGCAAAACTATCAAGGGCAGACAGCTTTTCAGAATGAAATATTTAATTTGCCCCAGAAAATAGCAAAACACCCGTATCATGTGCGATACGGGTGTTTTTTTATCAGAAGCCTTGTTCTTTAAGTTCTTTTACTATATCTACATAAAATTCTCTCACGTCAAAATCTTTGATGTTCTCCCTGAAAAGGTCGATAACGTCGCCATGAGAAATGCCACGCTTGCCCTTGTGTTCTATCATTTTGGCGTTTTCACCATAAAGTCCCGACTCAACTGTTACTAGCCCGTCATTGCCCTTGCCGTATGGCTTGTTGAGCAGATAGCCGATATTTAACGGAAAACCTGCGGAACGTATGCTGTTCATTTTGCTCATCACGGAGCGGTAGGAAACCAACCGGCTGTCAGGGGTGCTTGCATTAAGCTCAGAGCAGTTTTTGTAAGTCAGGTCATAAACGCCATCTAAAAAGCTTGGGCCTTTGTCACCCAGAGCAGTGAAAAGCTTGTTGTATTTTCTATCAACAAAGCCCTGTATGCTCTCAGGTATCTTTCCAAGAAGCATATCAACGAATTTACAGCCATAGTGTGGCGTGTTTATGGTGGTAAGAGTTGCCACATATTTGTCCATGCCGAGGTGAGAGATAGCGTATCTTGAGTCAAGCCCGCCTTTTGAGTGTGCGATTATGTTGACCTTTTCTGCACCAGTTTCTGCAATGACTTCTTTTATCCTTTCAGCTACCTCAGTTGCACTGACGGATACTTTGTTGGCGGACTGTTGCTTGCCGTAATAGACCTCTGCGCCATTTCTAATAAGTTCATTAGGTACCCTGCCCCAATAGTTTATTACCTGCCAATCACGGAAGAATATGCCATGCACCATAAGTATAGGATACTTTGTCTTGCATATCTCGTTCTCCTTTCGTGCAGCGTCAAGGTCAAGCTTTGCCTGCTCGAAGTAGTATTCACTTCTCGCTGCCTTGTAGAATTTTCTGAACACGATACAGTTCACAAGTGGTATGTACCAGGTGAATAACAGAATAACATACCACAGTATTTTCACCTGACGTGCCGAAGCCGCTATCCGCACAATGCCACTCAGACACAAAAGCGTTGTTATAGCATAAGCGCAAAGTGCATTTGCAAGAAGCCGCCAACCGTTCAGCTTTGTAAAGCAAAGCACAATCACTATTATAAACTGTATAACGCTTTGCAAAACACCGCAGCCAAGTACAAACGCTCCGGAATCAAGCCGTCGGATTTTTCCATGAGAACCTTTGCGTCCATGTGATTTGAACATGAAAACCAAGGTGTATAGTGCAAAAAGTATGATGATAAGCGTTTTGAGCAGAGAATTTATGTTAATAAGTTTCCACAGCGCAGGTGCGTTTGCAAGCAGAAGCACCGGTATAGAAAGAAAAGTTCCCCTGATTTTTTTCATTTTTTACCCCTTAAAGATTATTTTTCAGCTTTACGTGTCTAATATCGTTTCCTACAAACATAATAGGCATGAAACAGCCTGTGAGCCTCGAAACTATACGCTCATTATATTTTCCATTGTATTCTTCATTGGTGAGATTGGTAGAGATTATCGTTGGCCTGCCAAGGTTGATACGCTCGTTGATTATTTCATATATCACGGAATCTGTAAAGCTCGTTTGAAATTCTGAGCCGAGGTCGTCAAGGATAACAAGGTCGGCATTCTCTATGATGTCAAGTGTCTGACCTGTGGCTCTGCCAAAATGCTCGTCCTCTATCTGTCTGAGAAGCTTCAGCAGAGAGGCGAAAATGACGCTGTAGCCCTTTTGTATAAGTTCATTTGCAATGCAGGCTGAAAGAAAAGTCTTGCCAAGACCTGTTTTGCCAATGAAAAACAGTGATGGAGAGTTTTCATGAAATTTGTCAGCATATGCACGGCAGTTTGAATACACCGTTCTCATTTTCTCTCTCGGTGACATTCCATTACCGTCGCTTTCAGGATAAAATTCTATCCTGAACTCAGAGAAATCGTGGAGCTGGATACTGCAATTCTCGTTAAGCTCCTCAGTGGTGTATTTTTTCAGCAAGTCGGTGAAGCACTGGCACTTCACTCCGTCACGATAGCCATAATCACAGCATTTAGGACAGTAATAGTGATAATCAAGGTAGTCTTCAGGATAACCTCCCATTTTAAGCAACCCTTTAATGGCACGTTTAGTATTGGCATTGTTTTGACGCATTTTTTGTATATATTCTCTTCCATGAGCATTTTTGCCTACTATGCCCTTCATGAGTTCACAGTTATTTGCTTTTAGTGATCTTGTAAGAACCTCTATTTCAGGAAGTCGCTGTGCTATCTCCTGAGCGTGAACCTCATGCTCGTTCATGACAGCCTCACGCCGTCTTTTAAGTTCATTTTCAGCCTTGTCATATGCGGTTATTGAATATTTCATTTTTTACTCCTTATCATAGCTTTCCTGATTTTTCTAGATCAAAATTCATTGCGAATTTTTCAAAATCATCAAGATTATAGGAAGTTTGCTTATTAGTATTCTTATTTTTCTTGGAGGTGTGGTACTTTTCGTCCTCGTGTGTGACCTGTTCAGGGGTAGTGATGCTCTTGCCAGCCCAGTTTGACAGTATAGTGTCTATATATTTGTAATTCAGTTTATTGGTATTGTCAACGCACTTGTTATAGGCTATCTCCAGCATTTCAACAGTGAAGCCCATTGTTCGCCACTTTTCTATAAACTCGAGCTGCTGCTTTGACGGCTTTGCTGTCTGTCCGAAAATTTTCAGTACCTTGAATTCATACTTTTTTATGTTGGAAAGCCTAATTATTTCTTGTTCAATTTGTTGATAAGTACAGATGTCTTGTTCAAACCACCCTCGCATTACTGTCACAAGGTAAGACACGTTGTGCTTTTCAAGTGACACACAGTATTCTGCGGCTAAGAGAATAGATGCAGCATCAAATCGGTAATATTCATAAAGAGCAAGAAGTTCCCCTTGCTCAGTTCCATTGATAGTGCGTTGTAAAACGGTTTGTATCTCGTCAAAGAGATGTGCAAGGTTAGGGTCCTTCTGCTGTTTTTCCAATATCTCGGAATTTTTGTATCTTATGCACAGCTTGTTTGAAACGCTCTGACGTTTCGGGGCAACTGCCTCAACTTTTGAAACAGGCTCGGCCTTTGTTTCAGGCTCTGAAACAGGTGTAGAAACGGCTTTGACCTGTGCAGGCTTTGCCATATCACTGTGTTCTGTGGTGATGACTCCTAGCGATACCCAGTGTGTCACAGCGTCAATGACAGTGTTCTCAGGAAGTCCTGACTTTTCCGCAAGCTTTGCACTGTCGCATTCACGTTCCGTTGAACAGAGTATGCAGAGAAGTACCTTTACAAAGTCGCCATCACTTAATTTTATGTATTTATCGACCACTTTAGACGGCACTGAAAAACTGCTTCCCCAGCGGTCGCAATCAAAAGTATATTTCATTATGTATCCTCACAAATATGATTAAAATTATCCAAAATAATTATATCACATAATCTGGACTTTTGCAACAAAATTTGTGCATTTGACTTTTGGTAAATAAAATGCTATAATAGGCTAATACCAAAGAAACGGAGAGATAAAAATGATAAGAAAATTTGTGCCTGAGGACAGGGAAGATTATATCAGATTTTCCACTGAGTTCTATAATTCTTCTGCGGTGGACAAGCCTGTTCCAAGAGAGCATTTTGAGCAGGGCTTCGATGAAATGATGAGGTCTGATGTGTATGTGCAAGGTTATATGCTCGTTTGTGACGGCAATAATGTTGGCTACTGTGTTACAATGAAAACATATTCAGTTGAAGCAGGCGGTATTACTATATGGATAGACGAGCTTTTTGTGCTGGAGGAATACCGCTCAAAAGGTCTAGGCAGGGAGCTTTTTAAGTATATCGAGGAAAATGGCGACAAAAAGCTCCGCCGTATCCGACTTGAGGTCGAGCTTGAAAACGGCAGAGCCATATCGCTTTATAAGAAAATGGGCTTTGAGCCTGCGCCTTACGACGGAATGTGGAAAACTATTTTATAGTCCTCTCTTGAATTTCCCTTGAAATGCTGTCGCAAACCTTATTAAGGGCGGCGTGGTCCATTGCGGCGATATAATACTTTTCTATCTCGTCATGGACTTTCTTGGCTTTCTTGATGCCTGAATACACTTCCTCTGCAAGGTCTGAGGCGGTGACTTTATCTAATCTCAGTCTTGTTTTCAGGGCTGAGATCTTTTTCTTGTCATAAAATCTGCCCATGTTGATAGCTTTTTCAAAGCCGTCAAGCTGGCTTATAGGGGAATTTATCACAAATGCGATGCCAGCCTCCGGGATAAGCAAATGCTCGTAAAGGGTGTTGCCAAATAGGATAGCAGGGCAGAGGATAACATCATAACCTCGCTTTACAGCCTGCTGTGCCATGAGGGTGACGAACTTGTGGGAAGCGGCATAATAATCATCGTTCATGGCGAACACGTCAAGGTAGCTGTCAAGAGTGGCAAGCTGCGTCATACAGCCGTATTCTGTCAAAGCGGTCAACTGTCTAAGATCAGTTTTGCCGCTGCCAGAGCCTTTTTTGTTTAGAAGACGTTTTGCTGATCGTTCTGTGAAGCTTTTCAGCTTTTCCTCCAGCAGACAGCCTTCACCGCAATTGTAGGTATCAAAGCAAACGTTAGACAGGGCAGTGGTAAACCTTTTGCTTCTTGCCAAAAGCGACTTGTTTTTGTCTGTGACCTCGATTATTTCAGATCTGAAGGCCTTCAGTTTTTCTTCGTCCCAATACTCTCCTAAGTTGATTATTTTCTGACAAACTCCTGGATATGAACATTCCATAACGTGTGGCGCAGTGCCGTCGCAGATTATGGCCTTTGATGTATGCAGAACGATTGCATCAAGGGAAGCAGGATCAGAGGAGCAATAAAATCTAGTGACGTCCTCTGTCGGTTCAAACTCGGCGGCTATCTTTTTCATAAGTGAAGATTTTCCCGTGCCTGCACCTCCTTTGAGTATGAATGTGAAATACTCCTTATCAGCCATTATCTTGCCAAATTCCGTGGAAAACCCATTCTGCGTCATTGCACCCAAAAAATACTTTTCTGACATAAATTACCCTCCATATCTCAAACGCATCAGATCAGTGTGACTGCGTTTGCATTTTCATTTTTATAATATGTCAGAAAAAGCATGATTGTTCAAAAAAATTAGGTGGACAAAAAAAGCTTGAATAAAGTAAAAAAACTTTCATTGCATGACGTTGCAACTTGATATTGTAATAACGACTTTATCTTTCCTGCCTGCAACAGGATACAAAACGCCGTCCGCTTTATGCAGTGCCTTTTTTACTATTGCAGAACTTTTCATTATGTTCCGCCTTTCTTATCTATCTTAATTCTGCGGTATCATGCAGCTAGTTATGACTAACTCGTAAACTTTTATGATAGCACAACAAGGTGGAAATGTCAATAGAATTGGGGCGATGGAAGGCGGTAAGGACAGAAAAATACCGATACAGAGGGGGCTGTATCGGTGGAATATATGTGTAAAGCTTAGTCTGGAAATTCAAGAGATCTTGTACATATCATTTTTGTAGAACATTATTGAATCGTTTTTTTCAGAGCGCCTTAGAACGGTAAGGACATTATAAACATCTGGAAATGGCGAAACCATACCCATACACGCCATACCAAAATTCAATCCATTAAATACTCTAAATTCGGCAGGACTAATTAAAAATAATATAAAAGGAACCACCCCAAGAACAAAAGGCAGCAGACACATCAATATAAACCTATCTCGTTTTAATGGATATGATGCTAATGCCACAAATGTTGTCTTTCCTTTAATTCTTCCTATTGTTACACCTGCGTCCTTAGGATAAACGATTCCGTGTAACCACTCGTGAATTATCAACAATAAAAAGCCTAAAGCAAATCCCACCAGAATAAATATTGGAGAGATCACGACCACCTTGCACACAATGGTTTTACCAAGCATAGCGGCAAAAAGTAAAACACATAGAATTACAGCTATCGGCAACGCTTTTTTCATCAGTTCATCGACGCTCTTAGGCGTTTCTATCTTTATTGCATTATCGGGTAAGTTTCCTGTTTGATATTTATTTATATCTTTTATTGACCACACAATTTTTATCATATTACATACCTTTGTTTATCTAATCTCGATTTATCGTCTAACTATATCGTATTATTCATTATACCACACCATATGCACCAAAGTCAAGCAAACTATTCGATCCGATATAGTTTGAAACTATATCTATACCACAGAAATAAATATTTTACTATCCCCCTTTTTCGTGTTATACTAAATACCAGCAAACCAATAGGAAATAAACTATAATAAAATGAAAGAGGTAATAAAAATGAGCAATAATATCAAAGCACCATGCCGGTACGATTTTGTGGGCAGCTTTCTCAGACCTGACTATCTGAAAAAGGCAAGAGCAGATTTTGAAAACGGCACTATCACAGTCCAGCAGCTTAAAGAGGTAGAGGATAAGGCTATCCTTGACCTCGTTGCAAAGCAGAAAAAGGCTGGCTATCATATCATCACAGACGGAGAGTTCCGCAGAGCCACATGGCATCTTGACTTTATGTGGGGTTTCAACGGAGTTGGTCACAGCAAGACACAGACAGGTCTTCCATTCCATGGCGAAGCCGCAATGATAGACGATACATACCTCACAGGCAAGGTATCAGTTGTCGACCACCCATTTGTTGAGCATTTCAAGTTCGTTAAGGCTCTCGAGGACGAGAACACAGTTGCAAAGCAGACTATCCCTGCACCTGCACAGTTTCTTGAGCAGATGATAATGCCTTTCGCAATGGAGAACACAAAGAAGTATTATAACGATACAGAAGAGCTTGTTCAGGATATCGCAAAGGGCTACAGAAAAGTCATCGCTGATCTTTACGCAGCAGGTTGCCGCAACATTCAGTTTGACGATTGCTCATGGGGCATGATAGTTGACCCTAATGCAAAGGCTATTTTTGGAGTTGACGACGCAGGACTTGAGGATATAAAAAGACTTCTGCTGAGAATAAACAACCTTGCCATCGAGGGCAAGCCTGAGGATTTTGTTATCACAACACACGTTTGCCGTGGTAACTTCCACTCAACATATGCAAGCAGTGGTGCTTATGACAGCGTTGCAGAAACACTTTTCGCAGGCGAAAATGTAAGTGCGTATTATCTTGAATTTGACGACGAGCGTTCAGGCGGTTTCGAGCCTTTGAAAGCAGTAAGCGGCGACAAGAAGGTCGTTCTCGGACTTATCACATCAAAGAAGCCTGAGCTTGAGGACAAGCAGGCTGTTATCGACCGTATCCACGAGGCTGCAAAGTACATCTCACTTGACAGACTTTGCCTTAGCCCACAGTGTGGTTTTGCGTCCTGCGAGATAGGCAACAAGCTCACAGAGGAGGAGCAGTGGGCAAAGCTTGCACTTGTTAAGGAAATCGCAGAGAAAGTTTGGGGATAACCAACAGATTTAACATATATCCCGAGGGATACTCAATATTCTTGATAAAAAATGACTCGCGTCAAAACATATCCAACTTCTTAACAGATCATACGAGTGCAGAGAAAAGGACAAATAAAAACAGGTAGATAACTCAATTGAGGTATCTACCTGTCTTGTTCATATTTCACTATATAGGTCATTCATATTAGTTCTTTGAACATGTCTATATGAGTATCTATCAAATTGATGTGAGTCATTTTTTAGCTTAATTATGTTGCCACACGCACATATTTTTTTATAGCCTATGTACCCAATCAATAGCTGCCTCTGCCCAATGAGCCGCCACCGGCTGATAGTGACCTTCCCATGTGGCAGTGGTTTCGTCGCACAATGCAAGTCCATGTCCACCATATTCATAAATGTGGCTCTCAAATGGAATGTGATACTTTGAAAGACTGCATATATACCAAAGTGTGTTCTCAACCCTTACACAGCCATCATCAGCACAGTGCCATATGAATGTAGGAGGAGTGTTCTCCGATACTCTCTTCTCCATTGAAACAAGCTCTCTAAGCTCCGATGATTTTTCCTCGCCAATAATATTGAGTATTGAGCCTTCATGAGTGTATTCAGGGTCGGATGTGATAACAGGATAGCCCAAGATAGAGCCGTTTACCTTAATGTCCTCAGGATTGCAGCCAAGAGGCTTTGTGAGCAGTTCACTGTTCCAGAAGTTTGCCATTGTTGCCGCAAGGTGTCCACCTGCTGAAAAACCGCATACTATTATCTTGTCAGGGTCAATGTCAAATTTCTCCGCATTATCTCTAACATACTTGACAGCCGCCGCACATTCCAAAGCGTCAGTAGGAAATCTTTTCTTGACGCATGAGTATCTTAGCACAAATGCACATATGCCTGCACCCAAAAATCTGAATGCAACAGGTTCAGCTTCACGCTCAGAACACCAATCATATCCTCCGCCCGGGCAGATTATAATTGTCTTGTGCTTCTTTCTGCCTATTTCCTCAGTAAGTGTGTTGTAATAGCAATCAAGCACAGGTGCGCAGCCTTCGCTTGAAACGCCAGCCTTTTCATAATCTACTTTTATTTCTACTGTTTCTTTAAGCATTTTATTTCCTCCGAAAAAATTTATTCTGTAGCCGCCTGCTGGTCTGTCTGAGAAGACGAGTCAGCAGGTGCTGCATTTTCTGTCATATTTACGCAGACGATATAACCGTCAACGTTGTTGCCTGAGATAGTGTTAGGACGCTCATTGTTGCTGTCATCAAGTGGTACAGGCACGTTCGTGGTGCTGCCCTTGTCTGCGGCAACGTAGTAAACTGAATACTCAGTGTCATCAAAAGCCGTGAATGTGAGCGGTTTTTCAAATGTATAGTCCTTGACAAAATCTATGTATTCTTCAAGGCAAAGCTTGTTTGCTGTCATTATCTCAGCGTGTGGTATACCTACATATCTGAAATGATAAGCCATAGGGCTTACACCTGTGATGTCAGCTTTGTCCTCTGGGTATCTGAGGATAAGTCCGTATTTCCAGCAGTTTTCAGATATCCAACTATAATCTCCTTCGCCTGTGAACTCAGGATATGCGCCTGTGCTTGAGTCATAAAGATGCAGGTCAAAGGCAAGTCCAGTGTCATGCTCATAGCAAGCTGATGAACTGTCTTCATCATCTTCCGTAGGCATAGCTGTGTTTATCATAAGTGTTGATATCTTCTTGTCAGCATAAAAATCATTGCCCATTTTGCCAAAGGCTTCAAAGGTTTCTTTTTTAGCCGTCAGTTGAGTGCTGCTGGTGGACATTATTTGACTTCCGTTCTTGTCAAACAAATAGGAATAAACTGTGTCTGTGTTATTCACTGTACCGGTGAAGGAGTGGTCGCCATTAACGAGAATAAGATCTCCATTTACAATATCAGTTTTGTTTTTTGCGGTAACATACATATAATTGCCCGTAAGCTTTTTTACAGCTTTTTTACTGCTGCTGTCAGCCTTGACCGCAGATGAGTTTGACGAGCTGTCGGGAATTTTCTTAGGGCTGTCAGCTTTTGAACTGCACGATGTAGATATTCCCAGAATGATCAAAAGCAGTATGGCAAGAGCCGCTGCAATATTCTTGTATTTATAACGTTTTACTTTTGGCACTTAACATCACCTTCCTGTATAACATACACCTAAATTATAACACATTTTTCGTAATAAGTGAACCATATGCCAATGCAGTGTCGGCACTTTTGTTATATCAGACAAATGTTTTGCGGGCGTTTTATGCAACAAGCACAAACAAAATAAGGGCTGTACCGCAAAACAGTACAGCCCTTAGCAATAAATATTCTGTTAGTTTCTTACATAGTCAACAACAGACTTTATGAACGCACGTCCCTCAGGGGAGTGGGAAAGCTTATCAAAATCGCATGAGCAAACTACCACCTTGCCGCCGTCCTTTTCATACTCGTAGAGAAGTGAAAGATCGTGGTTGCGGTCAAAGTTGTCGATAGTTCTCACGATAACATTTTTCTCGCCCTTAAAGTCGTCAAGAATAACCGAGCGTGAGTTCTGAACTATCTCCCACCACTGTGGCGTTGAGTATTTTTCCCCTGCAAAGCCTGCAAGAGCAGGGTGTTCGGTGTCGATAAGAAGTCCCATTGTGCCAACAGGGTCAGGTTTTTTCATCATCTGTGAGATGATACAGAACATATGATAGCACCAGAAGTCCTGACAGTAGAAGCCCTCAATAGAGTTTTCAAGCTTTGAAAGGTCAGGGAGGATAAGCACGGTCTTGCCCTGTTTCAGCAGACTTTCAGCTTCCTCGTTTACCTCGTTAAAAATGTATGCGCCGCTTATATCTGTCTTTTCAACTGTCGGTATCACCCAAAGGTCGTAGTGATTGCGTATGTCAGTACCCTCAATTTCAAGTGCAAGCACAGCCTTTGTGTTCTTTGTTACCTGTGGGAGAGTAAACTCTACATCGCAAATGTCAGTGTAGTTGCCTTCTGCAACAAAATTCTTTTCGACCTTGCCAATGACATCACCGTTTTCAAGAGTGAGAGTGCAAATAAGCTTGCCGTCGTTAAGGTCAGGTCTGTAATTGCAAAGCTCTGTGTGCGCCTTGAAACTGCTGCCAGCTTCAAGAACATAGCTGTCAAAACGCGCCATTACAACAGCATCATTGCAGAACTCTCTCCACTCGCTGTCTGTGATAAGTCCCTTGCTGTCCATAAATGCGTCAAGTACACCCACAAGGGCAGTACCCTGACCGCTGAAATCCTGAATATCGAGTATCTGGAAACCGCCGAGAAGTCTTGAACGGAAAACAGCCTCCATTTCTTCCTTATAGCACTGCACAGCAAGCTTTCCTGAACATTTGAAATAATCCTCAGCCAGCGGAAGCAGACCCTTTTCTTCAAGTCTTTCTCTGAATACCTCAAAGTTTCTGGCTTTAAGGGAGCCAGTGTATTTTTCTATCTCCTTGAAGTTCGGATAAGTTTCATACTGACCTATTTCGTGAGTAACGATAGGCACTTCAGGGATAAAATCTGCGTCAGCTTCGCTTGCCTTGACAGTTTTCATGGTCGTGCCGTACTGTATCTGAACAGTGCCGTCCTCTGAAATTTCCGTGGAGCTTGCCTGCTTCTTAGGTCTTATAATGCTGTCATAATCGTGATTTGCCGCAGGCTTGTCAGTCTGAATATGACCAAGTGGAGCGTCACACATAGCGTATGAGCCTCTTATAAGTCTGTCGTTTGCAAGTCTTACGCCAACAAAGAAATCGTCATTTTCTATAACGTTAGGAAACCACTGGAAATTGTTTGAACCTTGTGTGTAAAGGTGTCTGTTGTCAAATTTCTTGTAGCCCCCTATGATATCGTTAAGTATCTTCTTTGAGCCCCAAAGCTCGTTGCCCATTGACATCATGCAGTAGGAAGGGTGATTGCCGAAGGATTTCAGCATATTGAAGCCCTCTTCAACGAGGAAATCCTGCTCCTCCTGATTGTGGTTTTCCTCGCCCTCTTCTGTGATAGTTCCCCAGAAAGGAAGCTGTGGCTCCATATAAATTCCAAGCATATCCGCAGCGACAAACGCAGCCTCAGGGGGACAGCAGGTGTGATAACGGTAGTGGTTCATTCCGTATGACTTTGATATCTTCATTACCCTCAGCCATTCCTCAAGGTCGGTAGGTGCAAAAGCGGTCTTAGGGAATATCATGCCGTCATGCTTTCCTCTGAGAAAGGTTTTTTCTCCGTTTATGGTGAACTTTCCACCCTCAGTCCTGAACTCACGCATACCGATGATATGCTCGCTCACGTCGCCGTCGATATCTATTTTCAGCTTGTAGAGGTTAGGCTCATGCTCACTCCAAAGCAGGCAATCGTCACCCATTTTGTATAAAGCGTCAAGCTTGCCGTTTGTGTATTCAAAGCTCTGCACCTCAGGAGTGTGGCTTCTTTCGCTGTTGAAGCTCTCAGCACTTATGACAGCTTTTCTGCTTTTCCCGCCTGTTATGTCAGCAGTCACCCTTACTGTCTTGCTGTGGATATCGCACCAAAGCATAACATTTTCAGCGTGGGCGTTTTTGTAGCCTATAAGCTCGATGCGTCCTGTGATTCCGTTCCAGTTGGTCTGAGTGTCAGGTGAAGTCAGGTGTCCGCCCTTGGTCTTGTAGCCAACATTTGAAACGCAGATAGTCATTTCATGTATGCCGGTACCGATATACTCGTTCAGGTCATAGATGTGCGGAGTGCAAAGGCTCTCCTGCCTGCCTATCTTTTTGCCGTCTATATAAAGTTCAGTTATTCTTGTTCTTTCAAGATAAAGTTTAAGATTTTCACATTGCAGAGCAGAGAAGTCAACGTTTTTTCTGAACCATGCAAAGCCTTCAAATTTATATGTGTCTGTAAGAAAGCCTGTTTCTCTCTCAGTATTGTATTCGCCTTTTTTAGCGTTGGAAGTAGTGTTTGGTAGGTTTATTGTATCATCAAAAACAAGGTCAGTACCCTTACATTCCTTGTCAAGACACAGCAGCCATTCTCCGCTGAGGTCAAGCTTGTTTACCATTAAGCAACTATCCTTTCAAGTTCAAATTTTCAATATCCATTATAACATATGGTCTTGCCCATTTCAACCGAAATCGTTTGATTTAACCAAAATGCTATAAAATTTTGTTGTTTTTAACAATAAAATATGATACAATAAGATTAAAAGAAATCTGCCAACTGGAGGTGCAGGAAAAATGCTTGAAAATACAGACAGAAAGCTGTTGTGGCTGTGGCTCGATGTTGCGTTCGGACCTGCGGACAAGCGTTTGTGGGACGTTATGTCATATTATGACAGCGTTGAAGAAATGTGCGATGATCTATTGTCACTGCGCTGTGGATATGTTACTCAGCAGGAGGCTGAAAAGATAGCCTGCTGTACGTTCTTTCAGGCGAAACAGGTGGCTGAATACTGCGAGAAAAAGGGTATATACATCCTCACCCCTGACGATCCTCTTTATCCTGAACGGTTGAAACAGATAGAATGCCCACCTGCTGTGCTTTTCTGCCGTGGCGATGTAAGCTGTCTGTCTATTGAAAAGAGCGTTGCCATTATCGGCACTAGAGAACCAAGCGATTATTCTGTAGCCGTGGCGGAGGAGTTTTCAAGCTTTCTGGCAGAACGTGGGGTAAATATCATAAGCGGATTTGCTATGGGTATCGACACTGCCGCACACCGCAGTGCGATGCGTGCAGGTGGAAGCACTGTAGCTGTTATGGGCTGTGGGCTAGAATATGATTACCCTCGTGGCAGGACGGGCTTCAAGCGTGAGATAGCAACACATGGGGTAGCCATATCGGAATTTTTCCCGCAGGCAAGACCTGTTCCTGAGAATTTTCGTATAAGAAACCGCATTGTTTCGGCACTTTCACATTGCGTTCTTGTGGTTGAAGCAGGAATACGCAGCGGCACGCTGAATACTGTAAATCATGCTTTATCCCAGAATAAAGACGTTTTTGTTATACCGCCTCATGACATTTTCAGCGAGAAATACGCAGGACAGTGTGCGCTTCTCCGTGACGGAGCGGTAGAAGCTTATTCTCCAAAAGATATCCTCTATTTTCTCAATAAAGCCAAAATGTAGAACTACACTTAGTTAGTGTTTAATATCATACCTGTACCAAATCAACAATATCTATGTTATTTGTAGGGGAGCGGCTAAATTTCTCTTTCGCAGAAATGCGGCGTGCTGATCATTCGTTTTTTTACACTCTAAATGAAAAAGGCTGCGACTTTTTGCCGCAGCCTTTTGTGATATTTGAAATTACTTTGAAAGTGGGCTTTCTCTGTAGATGATGTCCTCTCTCTTTGGTCCGTTTGAAACCATTGTGATAGGGAAGCCGATATGCTTTTCAACGAAGTCGATATACTTCTTGCAGTTTTCAGGAAGATCTTCATACTTCTTGATGCCCCTGATGTCTGACTTCCAGCCGTCGAGAACTTCAAAAACAGGCTTTGCCTTTTCAAGCTTTCTTGTTGTAGGAAAGTCTGTTGTTACCTCACCATCTATCTCATAGCCTACGCATACAGGTATCTTGTCAAGATAGCCAAGAACGTCAACTACTGTGAAAGCAACATCTGTTGCGCCCTGGATACGGCAGCCATACTTAGTTGCAACGCAGTCGAACCAACCCATTCTTCTAGGTCTGCCTGTTGTTGCACCAAACTCTCCACCGTCGCCGCCTCTCTTTCTCAGCTCGTCAGCCTCATCGCCGAATATCTCAGAAACGAATGCACCTGCACCAACTGCGGAAGAATAAGCCTTAACAACAGTTACGATAGTCTTTATCTCATAAGGAGGTATACCTGCACCGATAGCACCGTATGCTGCCAGTGTAGATGAAGATGTTACCATTGGATAGATACCGTGGTCAGGATCCTTCAGTGAGCCAAGCTGACCCTCAAGAAGAACGTTCTTGCCCTCTTTGATAGCGTTCCAAAGGAATGCAGATACGTCGCAAACATATGGAGCGACCATTTCCTTATACTCCATAAGAGTATTGAAAAGCTCATCAGCGTCGATAGGAGGCTTATGATAAAGGTGTTCAAGAAGAATGTTCTTAGTTTCAAGAACTCTCTTGATCTTTGTCTTGAGAGCTTCCTCGTCGAACAGCTCCTGTACCTGGAAACCTATCTTTGCATATTTATCAGAATAGAAAGGTGCGATACCCGATTTTGTTGAGCCGAAGCTTGCCTTTCCGAGTCTTTCTTCTTCGTACTGATCGAACAAAACGTGATATGGCATTACCATCTGCGCTCTGTTGGAAATAAGTATCTTAGGCATTGGAACGCCTTCGGAAGTTACCTTTTTAAGCTCATTGAAAAATACAGGGATATTAAGTGCAACACCGTTGCCGATAATATTTGTTGTGTGATCATAGAATACGCCGGAAGGCAAAGTGTGCAAAGCGAACTTTCCGTAGTGATTTACAATAGTATGTCCTGCGTTAGCACCGCCCTGAAATCTTACTACTATATCAGACTTTTCAGCAAGCATATCGGTAAGCTTGCCCTTACCCTCGTCGCCCCAGTTTGCGCCGACAATCGCTCTAACCATTTAATTTTATCCTCCTTGCCATAAAACAGCAAATTTAGTAGCAGATATTTATCAATATCAACACTGCCACTAGGATATTATAGCACAAAACATTCTATATGTAAAGGCACTTTTAAACATTTAACACTTTTATAACATTTAGCGTATTACCATACTGCTATGATAAAGAATAAAAAGTTTTAATATATCTTGCAAAAATCAGATTTGTGTATTATAATATAGTGTAACGGCTCGTGCTGTGAGATAACAAAATAAAATACGAGGGGATAACGATGACAAAAAGAAAACAATGTGCGGCTCTTGCGCTTGCATTGACGCTGACAATTTCTATGTTCGGCTGTGAAAAAGACAAAGAAACAACACAGTCGTCTGCGGTGTCGCAGATAAAGATAAGCGACTCAGCTCAACCAAGCAATGTGAAGGTCAAGGAATACAAATTTCCGGAGTTTCTGAATAAAATAAAAAGCCTTGACGAGCTTTCACGAAAGCTTTATACAAGCTTTGACAGCACTCAGTATGTTGCCGAGGTTGAGGAGCAGCCTTTTGAGGAATATAAATGTGAAAAGCTTCTTGCGGATCTTTTCTTCACTTATCGTGACGGCAGAGCAGTGGGACTTCTTGACAAGTCGGGAAACGTTGTGCTTGAAGCTGATGAGTACACTGAAATAACTGTGGTGAGCAATGGTATTCTACAGCTTTCTTATGATAAGGAGCGCAACGCTCCTATGCAGTATATGAAATATGACAGCGACGGAAATTTAAGTGACTATAAGCATAAGAAATTCTCCGCTGACAGCCTTTATACATATGAGTCGCAGGCTGATGACAGCGGCACGGACGCTGTTTATTCACTTATGATTCCTGACGGTAAAAATGTTGTGTCATCAGACGGCTCGGATAAGTGGGATTCTGTTGAGAAGATATCAGCCGACAGCATAGATACAAATAAGGCGTACAAAGGCTTTTATAAGCTCACAAAGAATGGCGGCATATACTATGCTTGCTTTGATGACTTTTATAATTATGATATCTACGAGGGCGCATATGCAAAGGTTTGTGTGAAAGTAGGCGGAGAATACGGAGAATGCTATCTTGCCGATCATGATGATTACAACGAGCTTGTGAAAATGATAGACAGCTTCGGCAACGCTTCATACAGGACGGCGCCGTCTAAAGATCCGGGACTTGATTTTATACAGATAACTCTAGGACTTAAAGAGAACACCAAAACAGAGATAACTATTTCTTCTGACGGCTATTGCCTGACGGACACCATAGAAGCTGCTGAGGGTGAGGCTGTGAACAAGTATTTCTCCTATCTTGACAAGGAAGATTTCGCAGATCTTATACTTTGGTGTGAACAGGTGCTTGCTGAGGAGTATCAAAAATAGATTTAAACTTTTTATAAATAATTTGCAGGATAGCGTAAATTTCCTGCAAAATTGTTTTTTTTAGCTCTTGCAAGTTGTTGACATTAGGTAGGATTTGTGCTATCATATTAAAGGTGTGGCGGTTTTCCTGCATATTTCAATGAACACTGCAAATACTTCTCTTGTGACGAAAGTTACTAATGAAGAACGGGAGGTATCTGAGTGTCTGAACAAGAAGAAAATGTAGAGAGCGAAAAGCTTGCTGAGGATATAAGGCAGATAAAGGAAATGGGTTCTGTCACATTGCCAGACGCAAAGCACGTTATACACTGCCTGAACATTATCGGTCAGGTGGAGGGACATTATATTTTGCCTGCACAAAACAAGACCACCAAGTATGAGCATATCATACCTGCCCTTGTTGCTATCGAGCAGGATAGAAGCATCGAGGGACTTGTGATAATCCTCAACACTGTGGGCGGAGATGTGGAAGCAGGACTTGCCATTGCAGAGCTTATTGCTAGTATGAAAACGCCTACTGTGTCAATGGTTGTGGGCGGAGGTCATTCCATAGGCGTGCCGTTGGCGGTGTGTGCGAAAAAGTCATTTATAGTGCCAAGCGCCACAATGACCATACACCCTGTTAGAATGAACGGGCTTGTGTTGGGAGTACCTCAGACGCTTTCTTATTTTGACAAAATGCAGGAAAGGATAGTTCGCTTTGTGTGCGATAATTCAGCCATAAAGCCTGAGCGTTTCCGTGAGCTTATGATGTCAACGGGCGAGCTTGTAATGGACGTTGGTTCTGTTATCGACGGGGAGCAGGCTGTAAAAGAGGGGCTTATCGACAGGCTCGGAGGGCTTTCCGAGGCGATAGACTGCCTTTATGATATGATAGAAAACAGTTCTGAAAAGGAGAAAACTGAAAATGTTTCAGACAATAATTGATCTTTATGACGTATTCAGGACTGACGTAGATATCGGAGAAGAGTTTGAGGATGATGATACTGCTGTGGACACAGATCCGGCACATTATCTCAGCCGTGACGGCTTTTATCTCTGACAAATAACAAAAGTTCGGAGGACAGCAATGGGTATCATCAATGCGATTTTTCAGGCTATAATTCAGGGCTTGACGGAGTTTCTTCCAGTTTCAAGTTCAGGACATCTTTCACTGTATCAGCATTTTACAGGAAACAGCGGAGAGGGAGCTTTGTTTTTCTCGGCGATACTTCACCTTGGCACGCTGGTAGCAGTATTTGTGGCTTTCAGGAAGACAATATGGGATATGATAAAAGAGCTTGGCGTTATGATAAAGGATATTTTTACAGGCAAGTTCACTCTTAAAAATATGAATCCTCCAAGGCGTATGATAGTTATGATAATAGTTTCCTGCTTCTGCCTTGTACCGTTCCTGCCATTTAAAGGCTGGTTTGAGGGCATTGCAGAGGATTCAAGCATTTTTGCAGAGGGTCTTTGTTTCCTTTATACATCGGCAATACTTTTTATGTCAGACCGCTGTGTAAAGGGTAAAAAGACTCAGGGCGATATAGCTTATAAGGACGCAATAACGGTCGGACTTTTTCAGGGAGTTGCACTGTTGCCTGGCGTTTCAAGATCAGGCTCGACTATCTCAGCAGGACTTTTCTCAGGCATGACCAGAGAAACATCGGTAAAGTATTCTTTCATTCTGGGCATACCTGTTATACTTATGAGCTGTCTGCTTGAAGTCAAGGACGCAGTTTCAACACATGCTGATATAGATTGGGTTAGCTGTGCAGTTGGATTTGTAGTTGCCGCATTTGTGGGACTTTGTGCTATCAAGCTTGTAAACTGGCTCGTTAAAACGGATAAATTCAAGGTGTTTGCTTATTATACCCTTGTGCTTGGCGTCATAGTCCTTGTTATCTCATTTATCGAGATGTGCATGGGTCACCCTATATCCTTTGCAAAGTAATGACATAAGATAATACAGTTTCTGTGAAAAAGCTTGAAATTCTGTTTTCAGGCTTTTTTGTGGGTTATAAAGGCAAATAACATTTTGCCTTTATTTGCTTAAATAAGACAAATACCGAAAGGAATGGTAAAATAAATGGCAGCTCAAAAGAAAGGCTCAAAGCCTGCGCCAAAGCAGACAGCGGCAAAGAAAAAGCCCGCACAAAAGCCTGCACCAGCTGCAAAAAAGAATACAAAACAGCAAAAGCCTCAGAGCAAGCCGCAACAGTCAAATTCCATGACAGCAGTGAGAGAAAGAGAGAACAGACGCTTCTGGTCTTACATACTTTTCTTTTTCGGCATACTTGAACTGCTTATCACGTTCGTGGAAGGGGACGGATTGTGGAAATGGCTCCATGAGCTGAACCGAGGACTTTTCGGCGTGACAGTATTTCTGTTTGCACCTATGATAATCTATGTTGCACTTATGATAGCTTCAGATGTGACCCACAACAAGGTCATAGCGAAGGTGGTGGAGGGAAGCGTTCTTATGCTTCTTATAAGCGGCATGGCTCAGATAATCCAAGTAGGCTCTGTGGACGGAAGTTCGTTTTGGCTCAAACTTGTGGGGCTTTTCAATGATGGAAAACAGCTCCGTGGCGGCGGACTTGCAAGCGCATTGCTTGGCTGGCCTTTGCTTTCGCTTTTCAAGAGAGTTGGCGCAGGTATCGTTATCGTGCTTGTGGCGTTCACTTTTATAATGCTGCTTACAAATGTTACGCTTCCGCAGCTTCTAAAGGCAGTTTCAAAGCCTTTTATAAAGAGCTATGAAGCGGTGAACGAGGAGCGTATCGAGCGTGCGGCTCAGCCTCCGAAGCCTCCAAGAGAGAAGAAAGAACCAAGGCGTAATGGTAGGGTTGATATTGCAAAGTTCTATCCTGATGATGGCCCTGACACTGCGGCGGAAGCCTTTGTGCCTGTTGCAGAGGCGGAAGAAGCTACTGACAAGGTGGACGCTTCAAAGATAGATATGCCGGTCCACCCTGTAAAAGCTCCTGTGATAACACATGAAAAGCTTGAAGAAACGGCTAAGACTACCGATAATGAAGAGCTTAAAAAGATAATAGAAAACGCCATAGGCGACAGCAGAGAAGAAAAGAAGTCCAAGGACGAGCCTGTTAAGCCACCAGTAGTGAATGTTGATAAGAACGGTCAGACAACGTTCTTTGAGAAAGATAATAAAATATCTGCTTACGTTTATCCGCCTGTGGATATACTCAAATATGCTAAAAATCCTGTGGCTTCCGAGATAGTCCAGCAGGAGATACAAGAGAAATCTGCTAAGCTTGTGGAAACGCTTGAAACATATGGCGCTAAAACAAGGATCGTGGGCATACACAGAGGTCCGTCCGTTACAAGATATGAGCTTCAGCCTGCAGCAGGTGTAAGAGTGTCGAAGATAACGGGTCTTGCAGACGATATCGCACTTAACCTTGCGGCAATGAGCGTTCGTATCGAAGCTCCTGTGCCGGGCAAGGCGTGCATAGGCATAGAAGTGCCGAACGATCATAGAGATACGGTTTCTCTCCGTGAGCTTATCGACAGCGAGGAATACAGAAAGGCAAAGGGCAAGCTTACCTTTGCAGTGGGCAAGGATATCGAGGGTAATATCATTATCGGCGATATCGCCAAAATGCCGCATATGCTCGTTGCAGGTACAACAGGTTCAGGTAAGTCTGTTTTTACAAACTCTATCATACTTTCTATACTTTACCATGCGTCCCCTGACGAAGTAAAGCTTATTCTTATCGACCCTAAGAAAGTCGAGTTTCCTATTTATAATAAGATACCTCATTTGCTTATCCCTGTTGTTACCGAGCCTTTAAAGGCGGCTGGTGCGCTTGGCTGGGCGGTAAATGAAATGAACAAGCGTTATCTTATGTTCGAGGCGAACAATGTAAAGAACTTGCAGGAGTTTAATGACATGGTCCTTGAAGAACGCAGCAAGCCTGTGGAGGAGCAGGACGAAATCCGTGCAAAGATAGACCTGCTGCCACAGATAGTTATTGTGGTCGATGAGTTCGCCGATCTTATGATGGCTGCGAGAAGCGAGGTTGAGGACTCGGTTTTAAGACTTGCACAGCTCGCTCGTGCGGCAGGAATACATATGATAATCGCAACACAGTCCCCTAGGGCGGACGTGTTGACAGGACTTATCAAGTCAAATATCCCGTCAAGAGTATCCCTTAGCGTGTCCAGCAACGTTGACTCACGAGTTATACTTGATGAAAGCGGTGCAGAGAAGCTTCTTGGAAACGGTGACCTGCTTTATAAGCCTGTTGGCGTTAAAAAGCCTATAAGAATGCAGAGTGGCTATGCAGCGACTTCTGAGATAAGAGAGGTTGTAAACTTCCTCAAGAACGAGCATACCGCAGAATACAGCGACGAAGTTATCGCAGAGGTGGAGGAGAATACTCCGCAGCCAAAGGACAGCGGTTCGGCAGGCAGCGATAATGTTTCCGTAAATCCTGATGATGACCTTGTAAATCAGGCAATATCCATAATCGTGCAGACAAATAACGCTTCCACTGCGTTCTTGCAAAGAAAGCTAAAGCTTGGTTTCCCTAGAGCCGCCCGTATCATGGACGAGATAGAGGAAATGGGCATAATAGGACCACAGGAAGGCTCTAAGGCACGAAAGATAAACATAACAAAAGAAGAATGGGCTGAAATGCAGGCAAGAAGATAGCTCAGGCGGAAAGGGATAACATGGCAGGCAGATCTGCGAAAAAGAAAAATTCGACAGCGCCGCTTAAAAAGGCGGTAACGCTCATAGCGGTTTTTGTGGTGCTGCTTTTTACAGTGCTTGACCTGACAGGGTTAGTTTCTTTCGACAGCTTGCTTATCAAGGCAGGCGTTGAGGACAAGCCGGCGGAACACGCTCAGACAGAGGTGCATTTTATCGACGTTGGTCAGGGCGACAGCACCCTTGTGATATCACAAGGGGAGGCTATGCTCATTGACAGCGGCGATAAAGATGACAGCAATAAAATAGAAAAATATCTTGAAAAGCAGGGAGTGACAGAGTTAAAATATCTCATTGCCACCCACCCTCACGCTGACCATATTGGTGAAATGAGCGAGATAATAGACCAGTTTCAGGTGGATAAATTCATTATGCCGAAAGTCAAGGCTGATATGACGCCCACCACAACGATATATGAGAAAATGCTCAAAAGCATAAAGGCAAATGGCTTGAAGATAACACAGGCAAAGCCTATGGAATTTGAGCTTGGAAGCTGTAAGGTGGAGCTTTTCACACCAAAAAAGGATTATGATGATCTTAATAACTATTCCACCCTTGTGAAGATAACAGATGGTGAGAACAGCTTTCTTATCACGGGGGATTGCGAGACCACTGAGGAGAAAGATATACTTTCTCAGGGTTATGACGTTTCCGCAAAGGTGCTTAAAGCAGGTCATCACGGCAGTTCCACTTCTTCGGGGGTCGATTTTCTTAACAAGGTCATGCCGAGATATGCTGTTATATCCTGCGGCAAGGGCAATAAGTATGGTCACCCACACGAGGAAACTGTCACAAGGCTGAAAAAATATGCTTCCCATTTGTATGTCACTGCAGATGTGGGAACGATAGTTTTCAGCTCAGATGGCGAGGGGCTGAGCGTTTCTGCTGAAAAGGGAGAAAAGTGATATGGAAGAGATTCTTATAGTTGACAGGATAGAAAACGGCTATGCCGTGTGCGAAACTGAGCAGGGAGAAAAAAAGGATATACCGCTTTCTGAAACAAAAGACGTTCACGAGGGTGACGTGCTTATCTTAAAGGACGGCGTTTATATCCCAGATAAGGACAAAACAGAAGCAAGAAGAAAAAGGATACTCGCCATACAGGAGGATCTGTGGGCTTAAGGCAACACCGTATGATGCGATATGCCTAAAAAATATGCTGAAAGGTATAGATAGAAATGGAAAAAGATTTATTTACGCTTATCAATGAAAAGCTTTCAGGCTTATCAAAGGGACACAAGCTTATTGCGAACTACATTCTCTCCCACTATGACAAGGCGGCTTTTATGACGGCTCAGAAGCTTGGAAAAACTGTGGGCGTCAGCGAATCAACGGTGGTAAGATTTGCCTCAGAGCTTGGCTATGACGGCTATCCTGCCCTTCAAAAAGGTTTGCAGGAGCTTATGAGAAACAAGCTTACAACTGTTCAGAGAATAGAGGTCACTTCCGACCTTATGAGCAGTGACAACGTGCTTGAAAGGGTACTCAATCTCGACATCGACAAGATAAGGCGTACTTTGGAGGAAACCTCAAAGGAGGACTTTAACAATGCCGTTGACACTATCGTATCCTGCAATACCCTTTACATAATGGGTACGAGAAGTGCAGCTTCTATCGCTTCGTTCCTTGCTTATTATCTGGGACTTATTTTCCCCCATGTAAAGCTTGTTCAGAGTACGACTACTTCCGAGCTTTTTGAAAAGATAATGAGAATAGACGAAAAAGACGCCATGATAGGAATTTCTTTCCCAAGATATTCAAAGCAGACTGTCAAGGCTTTGAAGTATGCAAAGAGCAACGGTGCGAACGTTATAGCTATAACAGACTCAAAGGCTTCGCCTATCGCAAAGTATGCAGACAGCCTGCTTCTTGCAAGAAGTGATATGGCATCGTTCGTTGACTCCCTCGTTGCACCGCTGAGCCTTATAAATGCACTTATCGTTGCGGTATCCATAAGAAATATCGACAGAGTGTCCCAGACCTTTGAACGTCTTGAAAAGGTATGGGCTGAGTATGATGTTTACGCAAAAAGCGAGGAAGATACACAGTGAGAAGATTTGACGCAGTTATAGCAGGCGCAGGTGCGGCAGGAATGTTCTGCGCAGTTCAGCTTGGCTGGCGTGGAAAGAGCGTTGCTGTTATCGAGCATAGCGGCTGTCAGGGCAGAAAACTCATGATAACAGGAAAGGGCAGGTGTAACGTCACAAACAACTGTACCGCTGACACTGTTATGAAAAATATCCCACGCAACAGCAAGTTCATGTATTCAGCTCTGAGCAGATTTGCTCCAGAGGACGTTATGAGCTTCTTTGAGTGCCTTGGGGTGGAGCTTAAAACTGAGCGTGGCAACAGGGTTTTCCCTGTAAGCGACAAAGCAAAGGATATCGTAAAAGCACTTGTGAAAGCCTGCGAGGACAGTGGTGTGCAGTTTATCGACGATGAGGTAAAAGAGCTTATCATCAAGGACGGCAGAGCAGAGGGCTTTAAATGCGAGCATGGGGATTATTACGCAGACAGCGTTATCGTTGCAACTGGCGGAAAGTCCTATCCACGGACGGGCTCAACAGGCGACGGCTATAGGCTTGCGAAGTCTGTGGGGCATAAGGTCACGGCAATAACTCCGTCACTTTGCCCTGTAGTTACTTATGAGCGTGAGGAATGTGCTTCCGCAATGGGGCTTTCCCTTAGAAACTGCACCTTGACGCTTCGTGAAGAGGACAGAGATAAACCAATTTTCCACGAGCTTGGGGAAATGCTTTTCACACACTTTGGTCTGAGCGGACCGCTTGTACTTTCGGCTTCGGCTCACCTTGGTGATATGAATAAGTCAAGGTATTATATGGATATCGACCTTAAACCTGCACTGAGCCATGAACAGCTTGACAGCAGGATACTTCGTGATTTCGGTGATTTTCCAAACAGAGATTTTCAGAATTCACTGGGTAAGTTGCTGCCTTCAAAGATAATACCACTTATAATAAAAAGGTGCGGCATCGACCCTGAGAAAAAGGTCAATCAGATAACCCATGAGGAGCGTGAAAGGCTTGTTTCCACAGTGAAAAAGCTAACGTTCACGGTGAAGTGTATGCGCCCTGTAGAGGAAGCTATCATCACCCGTGGCGGAGTTGATGTTTCACAGATAGACCCACGGTCAATGGAGTCAAAGCTGTGTAAAGGACTTTACTTTATCGGTGAGGTGCTTGACGTTGACGCTTATACAGGCGGTTTTAATTTGCAGATAGCGTTTTCCACGGCGTATAGCTGTGCGGATAAAATAGGATAAGGAGATTTTAATATGGGAATAAACGTGGCTCTCGACGGACCTTCCGGGGCAGGAAAGTCCACTATCGCAAAGGCGGTAGCGAAAAAGCTTGAATATGTATATGTAGACACAGGTGCGATGTACCGCTCTATAGCTTATTATGTTATAAGCAAGGGTGCAGACCTTTCTGACCCTGAGCAGATAAAACCCCTTCTTGGTGAGATATCCATAAAGCTTTGCTACACAGAAGCAGGGCAGAGAGTGATGCTCAATGACAAGGACGTTTCAGACAAAATAAGAACGCCTGAGATATCCATGGGTGCGTCAAAGGTGTCTGCTATACCTGAGGTAAGAGAGTTTCTACTTGAACTTCAGAAGAATATCGCAAAAGAAAACAACATCATCATGGACGGCAGAGATATCGGCACTGTGGTTTTGCCAAACGCTGACGTGAAGATTTTCCTCACAGCCGCACCAGAAGCCAGAGCGGAAAGACGTTTCAAGGAGCTTCAGGAAAAGGGCGACAAGTCTACATATGACGAGGTATTGCAGGATATAATCCAGCGTGACTATAACGATACACACAGAGAGATAGCACCGCTGAGAAAGGCTGATGATGCTGTTGAGGTGGACTCTACTGAGTTGACTCTTGAAGAGTCTGTTGAGGCTATCTACAAGGTAATAACCGACAAGACTAAAAAAAAAGAGCGTAAGATAAAAGAGATAATGCCTGTCAGACCTGTGAAAAAAGAACACAGGCTTGGTCATTTCCATATGTTTTGGTACACAGTGCTGAGATATATCGTTATCGGACTTTATCATCTGTATTTTAACATCACTTTTGAGGGTACGGAAAATATCCCAAAGGACGGCGGAAATATATTCGCTTCAAACCACAGAAGCTATCAGGACCCTGTGTTTATCGCACTGCCAACAAAAGTGCCGCTTTCTTATATGGCTAAGGAGGAGCTTTTTCATCAGAATGTGTTCTTCACTCTGCTTATAAAAGCGTTCGGAGCATTCCCTGTTACAAGAGGAAAGGGCGACACTCAGGTAATAGACACATCTATAGAGAAGCTTGAAAAGGGCAGAAACCTTGTCATCTTCCCTGAGGGAACACGTTCAAAGGACGGCAAGGTAGGAAAGGGCAAAACAGGCGTTGCCTTGGTGGCGGCTGTGGCTCAGGTGCCTGTGGTCCCTGTTGGTATCAATTTCGAGGGCAAGCTCAAATTCAGAAAGCGTGTAGTTGTAAGATTTGGCAAGCCTATAGTGCCTGGCGAGATAGGCGTTACAGCCACCGACCCTCATTCTCTTAGGACTATCAAGAACGAGATCATGAAAAATATCACGGAGCTGGTACATTAAATGTTAACAAAGTGTAAAATTTGCGTTGCAAAGACCGCAGGTTTCTGTTTTGGTGTAGACAGAGCCGTAAAAATAGTGTATAATGAATTAGATAACCGAAATAATGTTGTAACGTTAGGCCCAATCATTCACAATCCAAACGTAGTTTCTGACCTTGAAGCAAAAGGAGTTTACTCCACCGATGTGGATAAGGTCACGAAAGACCAGACAGTTGTTATCAGATCCCACGGTGTTGGACTGGATGTGTATGAAAAGCTTGCAAAGGTAGGTGCGGAAGTAATTGACGCTACCTGTCCCTTTGTGGCAAGGATACACAAGATAGCAGCCGAGAAATCGGGCGAGGGATACGTTATTCTTATCGCAGGTGATGAGGCTCACCCGGAAATAATGGGTATAAGAGGTCATTGCAGCGGAGAGAGTTATGTGTTCAGTTCATGTGACGATTTTGAAAATTTGGTGAAAGAGAAAGATTTTTCGTCAAAAAAGGTTGCAATTCTGGCTCAGACAACGTATAATAAGAATATGTGGAGAAAGTGCGAAGAGCTTTTTGAGAGGTATCTGCCTGAGGCTGTGGTGTATAACACCATATGCAGTGCCACTTCTGAAAGACAGAAGGAGGCGGCGGAGCTTGCGAAGGCTGCCGACATAATGATAATAGTCGGAGGGCTGCACAGCTCCAATACTCACAAGCTTAAAGCCATATGCGATGAATATTGCAAATGTTGGCTTGTGGAGGACGCCGAAGGACTGAGGGCATGTGATATTGACTTATCAGGTGCAAAATTTATCGGGATTTCTGCTGGTGCATCGACGCCGGCTTATATAATCAAGGAGGTACAACAGACCATGAGTGAAATGTTGAACAATGTTGACGAAGAATTTAATTTTGAGGAGGAACTGGAAAAGACTCTGAAAAAAATACATACGGGAATGAAGGTTGAGGGCATTGTCACCGATATCAATAACGGTGAAGTAGCCGTAGATATCGGAACAAAGCACACAGGCTATATTCCTGCATCTGAACTTACAGATGATCCTACTAAGAAGCCAGAGGATATCGTAAAGGTAGGCGACAAGATCGATCTGATCGTTCTTAAGACAAATGACCAGGAGGGTATCGTTACACTTTCTAAGAAGAAGGTTGACGCAGTTCTTGGTTTCCAGAAGATAGTTGAGGCTAAGGAGGCTGACGCTACACTTACAGGTACAGTTACAAACGTTGTTAAGGGCGGTGTACTCGTATCAGCTAACGGTGTTAAGGTATTTATCCCTGCTTCACAGGCAGCTCCAAGAAGAGATTTCGATCTTAACGATCTGCTCAAGCAGTCAGTAAGCTTCAAGATCCTTGAGGTAAACGAGGCTAAGCAGAGAGCAGTTGGTTCTATCCGTGCAGTAGCAAGAGAGGAAAGAGCAGCAGCTCAGGCTAAGTTCTTTGAGACAGCTCAGATCGGTTCTGAGGTAGAGGGTACAGTTAAGTCTATCACAGATTACGGCGTATTCGTAGATCTCGGTGGTGTTGACGGCCTTATCAGAAGAATGGATCTTTCTTGGAACAGGATCAAGCACCCTTCAGACGTTGTTTCTGTTGGCGATAAGATCACTGTTACTATCAAGGATATCGACAGCGAAACAAAGAAGGTTTCATTGACATATAAGAAGGCTTCTGAGAATCCATGGGAGATCTTCAAGGCTAACTATCAGGTAGGTCAGGTAGTTAAGGCTACTGTTGTTTCTATCACAAGCTTTGGTGCTTTTGCACAGATCATTGATGGTATCGACGGTCTTATCCATATCTCTCAGATCGCTAACCAGAGAGTAAACAATGTTGCAGATATCCTTTCTGTAGGTCAGGTAGTTGATTGCCAGATCACAGAGATAGATCTCGACAAGAAGAGGATCAGCCTGTCTATGAGAGCTTTGCTTCCTGCTGATGACGAGGCTTCTGAGGACGCTGAATAAGCAATAAAATTCATGGGGGCGAGTGATCGCCCTCGTTTTTTATTTTCAATGAAATAACGGCAGCTTTGTTCTGTCAAAAAATCCTTAGAAAAAACTAAAGATTTACCGAAAAGACTTAACTTTTTGATTCGTATGTGGTATAATAATATCAGATCAAATAAAGACGAAAGGTTAAATTTATGGATGAAATAAAAAACACGGCAGTGAAAAAACGCAAAAAGAAAAGATCCACTAATCCTGCTGTCAGAGTTCTCAAAATATTAGGCACAGCTTTGCTGTCGATATTCCTGATACTCATTATCACCTGTTCTATATTTGCAACAGTTCTGACTATTTACGTTCTTAACTTTGCAGATACCACAACAACTATCAGTCTTGACAAGACGGAAACAAGCAACATTTCGAGATTTTTGTCTGTCAACCCTGACTATGATGAAGATGATGAGGATTCACAGGAGTATGACCTTTATTATGCTCTGAAAAACAGCAATAAGCACGTTGTATGGGCTGATCTTGAGGATATTCCTCAGTATGTTCAGGACGCTTTTGTGTACACCGAGGACGAGAGATTTTATTCTCATGACGGCGTTGACTTCAAGAGAACGTTCGCTTCATTTGTCAATGTATTCATACCGATATACGGCGGCAGACAGATAGGTGGTTCGACTATCACTCAGCAGACTATCAAGAACATCACGGGTGATGACTCCAGAGATTCTATCCATGGTATCGAGCGTAAGATACGAGAGATCTTCCGTTCTATCAACGTGGAAAAGACCTACACAAAGGAAGATATCCTCCAAAGCTATCTTAACCTTGTGCCACTGACAACTCAGGAGTATGATATCATCGGAGTTCAGGCTGCTGCAAACTTCTATTTTGGCAAGGACGTAAAGGATCTAAACCTTGCTGAGGCAGCTTCACTTGCAGGTATGACAAGCTGGCCTGCTGCAAACAACCCATATGATAATATGAAAAACAACAAGCTCAGACAGAAGTATACGTTGGATCATATGCTCGATAACGGTGCAATTTCTGAGCAGGAATATAACGAAGCCCTCAACTATGAGCTTAAAATAACAGGCGATATAACCTACACAAGCTCAACTATCTATGAGGACGAAACTAAGGATCAGGGTCCGACATCTTATTTCATGGACGCTGCTATCAATCAGACGATACAGATAATCGCTGACTATTATGGCATTTCATGGGAGGACGCTTCCGCAAGACTTTATGACGGCGGATTTACTGCATATACCACTGTTGACAGAAGTATGCAGAAGAAGGTCGAGAAGGAAATGCAGAAGCAAAGTAATTTCACCACCTATGAAATGAACAAAAAGGACGATACTCTGTGGTCAGGCTTTATTGCTATGGACTATCAGGGCAATGTTAAGGCTATCGTTGGCGGACGTGATAAGAAAGAGGAGTCGAGAGTTTATAATATTGCTACTGATGCCAAACGTTCGCCAGGTTCTTGTATCAAGCCTATAGCTTCATACGCTCCTGCATTGGATCAGGATCTTATGACATGGTCAACGCTGTTCACTGATGAGCCTATCACTATTAAGGTAAAGGGCAAGGACAAAAAGTGGCCTGTAAACTATTCTGAAACAGGCGACAGTGCAAACTGGTCTTATCAGCAGCTTACAACTGTAGAAATGCTCACAAGGTCGCTTAATACGCTTCCTGCACAGTTGATAAAGAAAATGAAGCCTGTTTATTCCTATAACTTCCTCAAGGAAAAGCTTGACATTACTACGCTTGCAGACTCCGACGCTGACTATTCACCAGTAACTGTCGGCGGTCTTACAAATGGTACTAAGCTTGAGGAGCTTGTAGGCGCTTATATGATATTCGGCAATGGCGGTAAGAAGTATGACGTTACCTACGTTTCAAAGGTAGAGGACGCTGACGGAAACGCTATCTATGAAAAGAGCGACGGATACAAGCAGGCTATCAGCGAGTCTACCGCTTACGTTATGAACAGAATGATGCAGAATGTTATAACTCAGCAGGACGGTACTGGTAGATATGCTAAGCTAAACAATACTGACCTTGTCGGTAAGACAGGTACTTCATCTGACTGGTTTGACCTCTCTTTTGTAGGCTGTACTCCTGACTACGTTTCAGGTATTTGGATAGGTTATGAAAACCCTGCCACTATCCCTACGAACGAGTATCAGAATATCGGTGCGATTTGGAAGAACGTTTTTGGCGATATCGCTGAGAATGAGAAGCATAAGTCATTTGAAAAGACTTTCAAAATGCCTGATACAGTTGAAAAGCTCACCTACTGCACAAAGACAGGTAAGCTTGCGTCAAATTCATGCTATAGCACGGCAACTGGATATTACAAGAAGTCCAACGAGCCTGAGTATTGTAGCGGAAATCATTAAAATTAAAGCCTCCATAACTCTATGGAGGCTTTTTTGAAAGGAAATCATTATGGAAAATAAACTGCGAATGTGCGTTCCATGCCATTTCGGGCTTGAAAGCGTGCTTGCATATGAGATAAAAAAGATAGGCGGTGAAAATCTTACCACAACTGACGGCAAGATAAGCTTTGAAGGTGGCTTTGACGTGCTTGCAAAGGCAAATCTTTGGATCGCCACAGGAGAGCGTGTACTTATCGAGCTTGGCAGCTTTAGAGCAGAAAGCTTTGAACAGCTTTTTGACGGTGTTATGAATCTTCCGCTGGAGAACTTTATCGGCAGGGAAGACGCTTTCCCTGTTAAGGGTCATGCCCTTAATTCAAAGCTTCATTCTATCCCTGATTGTCAGAAGATAATCAAAAAAGCCTGCGTTAAAAGACTTGAAAAAGCCTATGGCATAAGCTATTTTGAGGAAACTGCAGCGAAACATCAGATACAGTTTGCTATCCATAAGGACATTGCGACTATCTATCTTGATACATCAGGTGTAGGACTTCACAAGCGTGGCTATAGAAGAAATTCCAACGACGCACCTATCAAGGAAACACTTGCCGCAGGTATAGTTGACCTTGCAAGAGTTCGTGCGGACTCAGTTGTGGTGGATCCTATGTGCGGTTCAGGTACATTTCTTATTGAGTCGGCATACAAGGCACTGAAAGTTGCACCTGGCCTGAGAAGAAATTTTGCGGCAGAGCAGTGGTCACAGATACCTGAAACAGCGTGGCGCAATGCAAGAGCCGAGGCTATGGACGCTATTGACAGGCAGGGTGCATTCAAGGCATTTGGCTTTGATGTTGATGATATAGCGGTAGAGCTTACAAGAAACAACGCTAAAAAGGCAGGAGTAGGCTCAAAGCTTACAGTAAAACAGCAGGATATCTCAAAATACAGCCAGATAGAGGGTTCGATAACAATTGTCAATCCCCCATATGGCGAGCGTATGCTGGAAATAAAGGAAGCCGAGGAGCTTTATAAGAAAATGGGACAAAGACTTTGCCCGTCAAAGGAGAACCCATGCTATATAATCTCCCCACACGAGGAGTTTGAGGTGTTTTTCGGCAAAAAGGCCGACAAAAAGCGCAAGCTTTACAACGGAATGATAAAATGTAATCTGTATATGTATTTCAAGTGAGGTGCGTGGTGGGTTTGAAATTATCAGAACTTGACGGAATCGTATTCGATATGGACGGCGTTATTTTCGACAGCGAAGTAATAGGTCTTGAAAGCTGGGAGCGCCTTGGAAAGAAATATGGTCTGACCAACGTTCACGAAAATGCTATGAAGTGCATTGGCAGAAGCACTGTTGATACAATGGCTATCCTAGAAGCCGCATATGGTGACAAAGTGTCAATACCCGAACTTTATGACGAAGCAAAAGCCATTTGTGCAGATATTATCGCTGAGCGTGGTTTGCTTCTGAAAAGCGGAGCAAGGGAGTTGCTTTCTTATCTTAAAGAGCGTGATATAAAGGTAGGACTTGCTTCATCAACGTCTTACAAAGGGGTTATCAAAAATCTAAAGGGAGCAGGTCTGCTTGATTATTTCCATGTGGTTATTGGCGGAGATATGATAAAACATTCAAAGCCACAGCCTGAGATATATTTACTTGCTTGCGAGAAGCTGGGAGTAAGGCCTGAGAAAACTGTTGCTGTAGAGGACTCTTACAATGGCATAAAGGCGGCTTACAATGCGAAGATGATACCAATAATGGTGCCAGATCTTATTGCACCGACAGATGAGATATTGTCAATGGTGTACAAGAAAATGGACAGTTTGGACGCTGTCCTTGAATATTTTAAAGCATAAACAAAGCCCCTCGGCTTATCACCGAGGGGCTTTGTTTTAAGTGTGATGAAATAAATGCAATATACTCGTCAAATCCTCCGCACCCTACTCTAAAAAACAGACCATGCAAGGAATTTCCATCCCAGCAGGAGCGAATAGACTTTTCTTTGGCAAACGCTTACGAAAAGAAACACCCACTCAGTTACAAAACTGAGTGGGCTTTTCGTTTCGCTTTTACTTGACAAAATAGACTTTTCTTTGGCAAACCCTCACGAAAAGAAACACCGCCAATAATCTCACAAGTAACGGTGTTTCTTTTCACTAAATCTTTGGGAGAAACCGCTTAGCCAATAGGCTTATGCAGTACCCTTTTGTCATTTTTATTATATCACAATGCTAATAAAAAGTCAAGAGCTATAAGCAAATGACTATTTCAACTTCCGTGTTGATGTTAACAAACATTTAACAATCAACTTATGTAAAATGAAATAATTTAGAACGCAATATTTGTTCAGCTATACAAAGCTCTTGTGCATATGAGAGAAATATGCAGAATATAGTGACTTTTGGTGTTATATGTGTTAAAATAATGTATACATAGATAAAAAAGTTTATTGCAAAAAAAGAAATATGGTGATTCCAATGAAGATGTGAATATTTATTATGCACAATTCTCCGTTGCAATAATTGTGTGATATGATGAAGTTAAAATACTCTGCAACAAAACTTAAAGAAAATTACACTTACATTGAGAAAGGACGTTTAATATGAAAAAGATCGTTAAGAGAATCGCAGCTATGGGTGCTGCTGTTATGATGATGAGTTCTATGGCTATTGGGGCGAGTGCTTCTAATGGTGTTAATTGGAAGGTTTATACTCCAGCTAAGACTCCGGCAGGCTCAGGAATTACAACCGATACAAAAACGGTAAGCGGTTTAAGCACATCATCTGATTCCGCAATTGATTTTGTGTGCGGAGGTTTTACAGGAGGCTCAGGAAGCACATATGCTCGTTGCAATATTCAGTCAAACATGAAAAAATACAGTACTCAGTGTGCTGATCTTTATTACTATGGAGATTCCGGTTCGGTTCAGTTCAAAAGCGGTTAGTATGCATATTCCAATGGAGGTAAATGCAAAATAACCGTAACATTGAAAAACTATACAGGTACTAATGGTGTAACTATAACTGGAAACGCACAATAAAAACCAATTAAGGAGACATCAATGCGAAAAAATTTTCTTTGGATAATGGCGACAGCAATTATTTTTACCTCCTCTTGTGCGAAAGCACCAGAGGAGGTAAAAAAGGAAAATGATATTCTTAATAATACCGAAAAAGCAGAGTCCGCAGAGCTTGAATATCAGACTTTGGACGAAATACGAAAAACAAGTGCAGACACACTTGCAACAAATACTACTAATGTTACTGTAAACAAGCTTATTATTGGTAACGGAGATGTTATGCCGGCATACAAAGTTTTGCCTTACAATAATAATTTTGATTTGCTCAAACCCTTGGTGAAATATCTGTACAACGAAGAGTTTTCGCTTGATTCACCATACTGTGAGTATAATATAGGAGGACAAAAATATGACGAGAACGATCCTGAAAGTGATATAAATCCTCATAGTTCTATCATGTACGCAGGAGAAAGTATGGATTTTACACGTTCCCTTATATACCATGAAACGGGATATTCCTTTTACAATGCCGTTTCAGGTGATGATCCTTATCGTTTCACAGAATACTTTCCTACGGAAAAGCGTTATAGGATCAATCTTGGAGAACAGCTTGACAGTCAAAGTTATACAATGGTCGACGGAGGCGAGTGGAGTGTTATGGACTCTGCGAAGTTTGCTCAAAATTTTGTGGACGAATATTTTTCCCCTCTCGAAAAGAATATGTTTACTTATCAGATGACCGATTTCCGTGTTAAAAAGCTCGACGACAGCTTCGGATATGTAATCGAATTTCAGAGAATTGATCAGAACGGTAATCTGTATGATAACCATTATTACTATGCTAATGATGAAGACTTTAGTAAAGGCAGCACTAATAACTGGATAGCTGAAAATAATCCGTACCTGTATTCCTCGCAAATTCAGGTAACAATGAATAGTAAGGATACAATTAATTCATTTATCAAATGCAATGTACCCTATGTTGGTGATGTAATTGACAGTGGGGAGAAATTGCTGACTCTTTCGTCGGCTATAGATATTATCTCTTTAAACATGGCAGGCAAGTCATCATATTCCTTTGAAACAGTTGAACTTGAATATTATTATGTGGGACTTGACTGTCCTGACTTTACTTTGAAGGACAATTTTGATCAGGAAAATATGCTTAATAATGCAGAAATTGAGCTTAGACCGTATTGGTCATTTACTATGTCTAATTGTTATCCCGATGCGTACAACATTGACAGTATCGTTGTTAATCAAAATAGCCTTTATCTTGTGGATGCTTTAACAGGAGATTTTTATGTCTATTAATATTCATAGTGCTCTTTCAACAGATTTGAAAAAGTGCTTTTTAAGCGTAAATTTCTTGTTGTCGGTTATCGTGTTTCTTATATTGATTTTTTCTACGGGCTGTGTTCTGCTTGATACTGATACCCCCGACTATTCAATAGCGGAATTTATTTTTAAAACAGACAAATCATTGTGGCTTAAATATTCGTCTTACAGCTGCGTAGATATTTTTGCACAGGGATTTTCAAATCAATGGTTGGGAATATTTATTCCGTTTTTAACGGCGTTTGCTTGTGTTCCTGTTTTCTGTGATGAATACACTTCTACTTGCTGGCGTCATTATGTTTACAGAATAGGCATAAAAAAATATATCCTGTCAAAATTTCTGTGCAGTGTGATAATTTCATTTGCTTTGGTGATTATTTGCTATTTGGCCTTTGCGGCGGTCTGCTTTAGTGTATTTCCATATCCCGAAGAATATGCTGAAGGCATTTTTTATAGAGCATGGTATAATTATTACGGTATAAACAAAATTCTTAGTTCGGACAGCTACCTAATTTTCATTTTCGGAAGAATTTGTACAGCATCTATAATTGGCGCAGTTGGCGGATTATTCTGCCTTATTCTTTCGTCAATGACGATGAGTAAATATGTGTCGCTGGGGATTCCCGTGCTTGTATATTTTTTCTTTGCACAAGTTGCAAAGCCCTATAAGTTCAGTGGAAATATGTCGGACTTGAAATTTTGGTTTCTGGACAATAGTTCAAGATTTTCTTCAATGGAAACATGGTTTACAGATTTCATGGGAATTCCATTATGGGCAGCATACGCATATTTTCTGACCGTGATTGCACTTTTACTTATAATATATTATTATATTATGAAAAGGAGGCTTAAGCAATGACGCTGAAAAAGAGTTTTGTAGTACTTAAAACCACATATGTACGCTGGCTGCTCAGTTCGCGTTTGCTTATATTCGCCTTCGCATATATGTTTTTCTATGTATATTTTATTGAACCGCTTATTAGTTTGTCCGATTATTTTGCAACTCCGCTTAATTCTGTCGAGCCCTTTGTTTCACTTATGAATAGCGCATATTTTCTTCCTCTTAGCGCACTTACATATCTGATTTTAATTTCGGATTATCCCAAACTTGATGATTCTGGAACATTTATACTTTTCAGAACAGGAAGATACGCATGGATATTGGGACAGATATGGTTTCTAATATGCTCGGCGATGACATTTATTTCGTTTCTGCTTATATCTTCGATGCTAACTGTGATGAGCCGAAGTTTTTTAATAAATGCTTGGAGTCTTGTTTCCAAATACACACTAAAGCCAGAAAACGCAGTGCTCAGACCAGATTTTCCCTTTGCGATTATCGACAGCTCGGTAATCAATCAATCACGTCCTTTTGAAGCTGTAATGCATTCAGTTACTCTTATACTTATGTTTATGCTAAGTGTAGGTCTTATCCAGATAATTTTTGCTCTCATACGAAAAAAGATTTTTGGAATATTTGTAAACCTTAGCTTCATAGCAACAGGGTTGGTACTATGGGCAGTAGATATCAAGATAAAGTGGCTTTTCCCTATAGCAAATTCAGCGTTTGGTTGGCATTATGATGGAATGTACGACAAGACTATAATAAGTATTGCGTATTCCTATGGGTATTTTTTTATTTTGTGTGCAGCATTGATAATCTGTGCTTTTGTAATAGGAAAACACTGTTCTTTCTGTATAATAGGTGAAAATGGGTAGGAGTAAATTATGAGTATTATTGAAGTGAAAAGTATAAATCTCACCATAGGCAAAAATAATATTTTAAAGCACATAAATGTGTCCTTTGAGGAGGGCAAGATACACGGACTTATCGGACGAAACGGCAGTGGAAAAACAATGCTTATGAAGTGCATATGTGGTTTTATCAAGCCCACGAGCGGTGAGATTATCGTTGACGGCAAGAAGGTCGGAAAGGACGTTGATTTTCCGAAAGATATGGGAATTATCATTGAAACACCGGGGTTTATACCTTACTATTCGGGCTACAAGAATCTCAAACTTCTTGCGGGGCTGAACAACAAGATCGGCAAAGATGAGATAAGAAACAGCATGAAACAGGTAGGACTTGATCCCGACCTCAAGCGTCACGTCCGCAAATATAGTCTAGGTATGCGGCAGCGTTTGGGACTTGCACAGGCTATCATGGAAAACCCAAAGATACTCATTCTTGACGAGCCTTTCAATGGCCTTGACAAGGACGGCGTAAAAGAAATGCGTGAGTACCTGCTTTCATACAAACAGCAGGGCAAGACTATCCTTATTTGCTCACACTCGGCGGAGGACATTTCAGTGCTGTGCGATACTGTGCACGAAATGGATAAGGGAGTCATTGTGGGAGTAAGGTGACATAAACTGAATAAGTATGGATTCGTACAAACAGATATCAGGAGCCGATATTGATAGGTTAAAATTAGGACTATTCAAATAGGATAAGCTGCCACAGATTTTTCTGTAGCAGCTTATTTTTGTTTGTGCTATTTCTTCTTGCGAAGATATCCGTCGTCATCATATTTCTTAGCTATATGCTGTGCAGCTTGCCAATCGCCCCATTTGTCTACAGTCTTATCCCAAATTGTCATATATTACAACATGCTTTCTGAAAAAGTTTACATTTATCAACTTGGAAGTTGAAATAGCCAAGCAAATCAATAAATAACGGAAATAAATAAAAATGATTTTTACATAATTCGACCGATATATTGATTTTCTCTTTATAAGGTTTTGTACATCTAGTATATTTTATGCCACTGATTTTTGTGCATTTGTAACGAATTTTTATAGAAAGTTGTTTTTGTAAGCCCGAAATTTGGCGCCCAGCCGCCGCACGCTCGTGACTTTAGTCGTGAGTTAGGCGGCTGACTTGACAGGCAAATAAACATATGGTATTATAAAAATGGTAAAATCAAATAGTAAAAGAAAGGAGGCTTCACGGCAACATCTGGTATCAGCACGGCACACCTATCTTCGTTCTTGAACTTGAGGACGATATAGGACGTGTATACAGACATTCATACGCTTTCACAAAGGACTATGTAGATGCTCATACATTTGGGAGAATATGACCCCTGGTGCATATATAGCGTCGGAGGTGAAGACCTCCAGATACTCACTTAAGAACGTTATAAACGTGGAAAAGGGAGTATATGACTCAAAAGGTAAGGTTGTAAACTTTACGATCAAATCCAATGAGGAAGGAAAGGCTACTTTCTACAATGTTAAGAACACATACAAGGACCTCTCTCATAATTCAATCGCTGTAAACACTTTTAAAAAGTAATTACAGAAAAGAAAAAAACCCGCTCAGTTGCACAATGAAATGCTCCCCTTTTGTTAGACAATGTGGTATAATAGAAATATACCAATAAAAAATCTAACGAAAGGGGGTATTTTTATGCCAAAAGGAAAGCCGAACAAAAGATACACACCGGAATTCAAAATCAAAGTAGTGGAAACAATGCACAGAGAAAAGTTAAGCTATCGTGAAACTGCACGTCAATTTGACATATGCGATCATGATAGAGTAGCAGCATGGGAACGAATCTATCTTGAGGAAGGAGCGGAGGGACTTTACGCAGAACGCAGAGGAAGGAAATCCACAGGGAGACCTCCGAAAATTAAGAAAGAAGAAGATCTGATTGCAGAAGTACAGCGTCTTCGTGCGGAGAATGCATACTTAAAAAAATTGAATGCCTTGGTTGCCGAGCGGGTACAGCAAGAGAAAAAGCACAAGTGATATGGGAACTGAGGCATGAACATAAGATAGGGCTGCTCATTGAGATTGCTGATATTCCCCGCAGTACCTACTACTATTACAGTAAGCAATTTGATAATCCAAAGCCGGATCGATATGCTGAAATCAAAACTGAAATACGCCGCATTTACGATGAAAGCAAAGGCCGTTACGGATATCGGAGAATCACCAAAGAATTGAAGAAGAAATTTGTTGTCAATCACAAGACAGTACAGAAACTGATGCGTAAAATGGGCATATTTTGCCGTGTTCGTATGCACAAGTACAACTCATACAAGGGTGATGTCGGCAGAATCGCATCGAATCTTCTGGAACGGAATTTCAAAGCAGATCAGCCAAATCAAAAGTGGGTAACTGACGTTACTGAATTTGCTTTGTTTGGAATTAAGCTATATCTGTCACCAATCATTGATCTATATAATGGCGAAGTGATTTCATACAATCTAAGCCGTCATCCGAATTTGAATCAGGTAACGGATATGCTTGAGAAAGCATTTACAAAAATACCGGACAACACAAATCTGATTCTTCATTCAGATCAAGGCTGGCAGTATCAACACAAGCACTATCAGAAAATGCTGAAAGAGAAAGGCATCAGGCAGAGTATGTCCCGAAAGGGAAATTGTCTTGACAATGCCTGTGCCGAGAATTTCTTCGGCTTGCTGAAAACAGAGCTTCTCTATTTGCAGGAATTTCATTCTGTCGAGCATTTTATTCAAGAGCTTCATGAATACATAGAATGGTACAACAACAAACGCATCAAGCTTAAGCTTAATGGTCTATCTCCTATAGATTTCAGACAGGAAGCTGCATAACAAAAGCGACCAAGATTTCTCTTAGTCGCTTTGCATAAATTTTCTTTTGAATCTTTGTCTAACTTTTTGGGGTCAGTTCATTTCAGAGGATGCCGCTTCTTATCTTATTTTTCGTTCCAATACATTTTTAGATAGTTTTTCAGTTTCGCTACTAAAAAAGCTAAACTACGCAAGATATTTTTTAGTGTGTTCTGTCTGTTCAAAAACGAGCTTGCCATTCTTTTCACGGCGTATCAGCAAAACCAACGGACACGGAGTATCATCAAGAAGTCCATTTGAACCTTTGCTTGGATCACGGTAAGACAACGCCACCGTATTCTTATTCCAGGATTGTGACAACTTTTCAGCCGTATCAAAGTTAAGACCCTGCTGCCTACAATAATCTTTAATTTCGTTTCTCCATTCATCAAAAAGCTTGCACATAATATCACTCCTTTGAGGAATTACCACGAATTATGAGTCTATCCTTGCCCTTTGTGAACAATGCAAACTCATCTCCTGTGTGAGCAGTCAACGCCGAAAGATCAGCCATATTAACGCTTTTCTTGTCGACTATTACTTTGCTGTCAAACTCAGAAAGCTTTTCGAGTAGATCCTTCTGGCGATTATTAAGTTCAACACCAAAAGTAAGAACAGCGTTTGGATTGCCTTTGCCTGTATGTTTCTGCTCAATAGACAATTCAATAGGTTTTTCTATTGAATTTATCATTATATTTTCCACTACCTTTCTATCATTATACCTCTTTTCAGAGGCTTCTGTCAAGTCTATTTTTTCCTCTGTCGCTGACCTCAACAAAAGAAAAAGGTCAACAAAAAAGAGAGCATCTTATATTTAAGACACTCTCTATACTAAAGACCTATTAACTTGTACTTATATTATATCGCATAGCCGAATGACGCAGTATAATTAAACTTGACAAGTTACAATCAAAAGCCCATAAAAAAGTCCCTCGGCTCACCACCGAGGGACTTTCATTTATGTCAGAAAGATTACTTTGTCATTGCTGCAACTTCGTCAGCGAAGTTCTCTTCCTTCTTCTCTACGCCTTCGCCTCTCTCGAAACGAACGTACTCAACAACGTCGATCTTGCCGCCAAGCTTCTTAGCTACAGACTCAACGTACTTGCCAACAGATACCTTATCATCCTTAACGAATGCCTGCTCAAGGAGGCAGTTCTCAGAATAGTATTTGCCGATCTTACCGTCGATGATCTTGTGCTTAACCTGCTCAGGCTTGTTAGCCATCTTAGGATCCTCAGCCATCTGAGCCAGCATGATCTCTCTCTCCTTGTCAAGAGCGTCAGCAGGAACAGCCTCTCTGTTCAGGTATGCAGGATTCATAGCTGCAACCTGAAGTGCACAGTCCTTACCAGCAGCAAGGAGCTCAGCATTGTCAGCTGCAATGTCAGAATCAAGCTTTACCATAACGCCGATGCTGCCTGCACCGTGAACGTAAGGAACAAGAATGCCTTCCATTCTCTTGAATCTTCTGATTACCATGTTCTCTCTGATCTTGATGAACAGATCCTGAAGTGTCTCTTCAACTGTCTTGTCACCACCGCTGATCTTTGTTGCCTTAAGTGCGTCAACGTCAGCAGGGTTTGTCTCGATTACTGTATCAGCAACTGCTGCAACGAAAGCCTTGAACTCATCATTGTTAGCAGCGAAGTCTGTTTCGATGTTTACTTCAAGAACGCAGCCTACGTTGCCCTTAACTACAGCTGTGCAGATACCCTCTGCTGCAACTCTGCCGCTCTTCTTAGCCTGTGTAGCAAGTCCCTTTTCACGGAGAAGTGTTACTGCCTTTTCCATATCGCCGTCAGCTTCTACAAGAGCCTTCTTGCAGTCCATCATGCCAACGCCTGTTGCTGTCATAAGTTCTTTGATCTCTGCTACGGATACCTTACCCATTATTATTCCTCCTAGTGTTTTATATCGAAATAGGCAGACAAATATACTATAAATGCCTGCCTGAAATTTCAGCTCTTATTCAGCAGCCTCGTCAGCTTCTTCCACCTTGTCTGCCTCTTCAGCGGACTCAGCGTCCTCACCCTGTCTGCCTTCGATTATAGCGTTAGCCATGCAACCAGCGATAAGCTTAACTGCTCTGATAGCGTCATCGTTACCTGGGATAACATAATCAACATCGTCAGGATCGCAGTTTGTGTCAACGATAGCTACTACAGGTATGCCAAGCTTCTTAGCCTCTGCTACAGCGATCTTTTCCTTTCTTGGGTCAACAACGAAAAGTGCGCCTGGAAGCTTCTTCATGTTCTTGATACCGCCCATGAACTTTTCAAGCTTTTCTATCTCAAGCTTCAGCTTAACAACTTCCTTCTTAGGGAGAAGGTCGAATGTGCCGTCCTCTTCCATTGTGTGGAGCTGCTCAAGTCTCTTGATTCTCTGCTGGATCGTCTTGTAGTTTGTCATCATACCGCCGAGCCATCTTGCATTTACATAATGTGCATTAGCTCTCAGTGCCTCTTCCTTGATAGAATCTCCAGCCTGCTTCTTTGTACCTACGAAAAGTACCTCTTCGCCATTAGCTGAGATGTCACGGATAAACATATAAGCTTCTTCAAGCTTCTTAACGGTCTTCTGAAGATCGATGATGTAAATTCCGTTTCTTTCTGTGAAAATGTATGGAGCCATTTTAGGGTTCCATCTTCTTGTCTGGTGACCAAAGTGTACACCAGCTTCAAGAAGCTGCTTCATTGATACTACTCCCATTGTAGTAACCTCCTGTTTGGTTTTAGATTTCTGCTTCTGCAGATGTTTTTATCCTCCGGACGGCTTTACTTGCTTTCACCTGTCTTACGGCAGGACCAACGGCAAAAACCTGTCCGTGCGAATTGCTTTAATATTATATCATATTTTCTGTTTCATTTCAAGAGCTTTCGACAATTTATTTTAACAAATTTTCGATTTTTACAGTTCTGCTCTTTGTGCATACTGCACTATCGTTGAATTTTACAAGTATGGTATCTTCGCCGATAAGCTCGATATCCGAGCATTTTATGATAATATCCTCATCTCTGCCCATGATACCGAAAGCCCTTGGTTTGCCATAGACGATCAGTGAAACTATATTCGCTCCCTGAGTATCCATTTCTATATCATCAACATAGCCTATTTTCAGTCCTGTTCGCATATTGACGACCTCTTTATTTCGTAAGCTTGAAAAACTACATATCATGAAACCTTCCCCTTTCAAAAAAAGTGCATACCCTTTATAATAGGTATGCACTTTGGGGATCGTCCTATGTATGATCGTTTTTGTTTTTGTAATACATCTCCAGCTGATCGTTATACAAATGCTTTATATATAAAGCTATGGTGTTTATGTACATTGCATTTGTAGGCTTTGTTCCGTTAGCAAGGCAACTTTCAAAAAGCATTTGCTTATCCACAGGCTTCATTTTTTCCCAGCCTGAAACTATAGCACTTCTTGTTGAGCGTTCAATAGCCGCAGTGCTTTTTCCGTATTGTTTTTCAATGTCCTTATAAAGTTCGCCTATTTGTACTTTATTACCGCTATATTTGAATATAATAAGGAATATCATGTAGTAGATATGGTCGTATCCTGAATGCTTGCGGTTTATGCCCGTTGATGTTATGATCCTATGTATCTCCTTTGAAATATTCTGTCTAAGGATATCAGGATCGACAGGTATCCTTTTTAGCTTGTCAAGCATATAGTGGCATACGTTCTTAGCGTCGTATGGCATAAGTATGTGCAGAATATCATCATAATCGAGAAGAATACGGATTGTTTCTGTGTCATCATAAGTGTAGATGTTATATATTATGGGATAAATGTCATTTTCGTGAAGTATCTCACGAAAATGCAGAAGCTTTTTATATCCCAGCTTACAGCAGTCAATAACGATAACGTCAGGAGTATATTTTACAGCACCTATCTCAAGCTCTATTTCAGTATCACCGCATATATGGACCTTTGTACCCTTGCGTTTCAGTTCCTCGGTCAACAGTTTATGCTGGCCGTCATATGACTCGGAAATAAGGACCGAATAATCAGTCAGCATACACTTCAACTCCCTTATGACGATTTAACATAATAACTCCTATATTATTATATCAAATTTTTTGACTACAAGCAACTTTAATGGCACATTATTAATCGAATTGTTTCAAAAACGTGACCTTATTGTAATTGCATATAACAAAAATATTCACAAATGTCGATTTAGCGTATTGCGACAGACGTTAGATACTTTTCTTGATGTGTTCCAATGCACCTTTTTCAAGCCGCGATACCTGTGCCTGAGAGATGCCAATATTTTTTGCTACCTCCACCTGAGTTTGTCCTTTGAAAAAGCGCAGGAAGAGTATATTACGTTCACGAGGCTGAAGCTCGCTCATGGCTTGCTTCAATGAAAGCTCTTCAAGCCAGCTTTTATCGTCACAGGAGTCGCTCACCTGATCCAATACATAAAGAGCATCGCCGTTGTCAGAATACACAGGCTCATAGAGTGAGACCGGGTCAGTTATGGCTTCAAGGGCAATGACCACCTGACTAGGCTTTTCGGTGATAGTGTCTGCTATTTGCTCAACAGTAGGCTCTTTCTGGTTTTCGCATATGAGCTGTTCTTTCGCCTGCATTGCTTTATAAGCAAGGTCACGGAGAGAACGGCTCACCCTCATGGGTTGAAAATCACGAAGAAATCTTCTAAGCTCTCCTGCTATCATAGGCACAGCGTAGGTAGAAAACTTCACATCAAGAGAGGTATCGAAATTATCTATCGCCTTGATAAGCCCCACAACACCCACCTGAAAAAGGTCGTCAGGGGAGTCGCTTCGGCTAACAAACTTCTGCAAAACGCTCAGCACGAGCCTGAGATTGCCGTTTATAAGCTCCTCACGGGCTTTCTTGTCACCTGAATGGGCTTTTTTCAAAAGCTCCAGCTTTTCCGACTCTTTCAGCGTTTTAAGCTCATTGGTGTTCACGCCGCTTATCTCAACTTTATTGTACTGCATCGCACGCTCCTGTTAAAAAGCAGCATTTTATGCTGCCGTGATAATATAATTATTACCTTTCGATCAGGAACTATACAGATATTTTTCAGGAAAATCTGACCATAAAAAAATGCAGAGCCGTGTGACTCTGCATTAGTTCTATTCTTTTCTGTCGCTCTTGCGCTGATAGTAGACCGCTAGTATCGCTGTTATTATGGCTGATATGCAAAATGTCAGCAGAAGCTTGTTGGATATTTTTCTGTTTATGAAATTCATTGTAGGGTTGAGTATATCCAATATCCAGAATACAATGAACATTCCCGCAAGTATTATCGTGATATGTGGGAGAATTTTGCTTAGTCTTTTCATTTTTATCCTCCTATATAGATAATGTCGCTGAGGTCACGTCCACCGCCGTCAGGAGCGTTCACAATGCTGTTGTTGAAGTACATCATAGCGGACTTTCCGCCATCAAGATTGAACGCAGACATACAGCCCTCATCGCTCATGATAGCCGCAAGCTCACTGAGAGTTGCGCCCTTTGAGTAGCCTTCGTTTCTGCCGTCAACTGTCACGAAAATATAGTGGCCTGCCGACACACAGCCGATAGCTGAACGTGGATTTGCACTGTTGAGATATTTTGTTGTGTTGAACGTTTCAAGAACGTTGCCACTTCCGTCAAGAAGTGCAGGACCAAAGTTCCAAGCCTGCCATGCACCTTTTGCTATAACAGCGTCGCTGTCATATTCAGACGGGGAGTAGGTCTGCATTGTGCCGTCTGTGAACAGCACGCACACGTCTGCGTCGTTGACATCATCACGGTATTTTATACCGTTTCTTATAACGATACTGCGTTCTGAATTACCATAGAAATCACCGTTTATGGCGAAAAGAGCGTTGTTTTCCACCGCCATACTAAATACTGAGTCCTTGATGTTCTTACCGAATTCTCCGTCTGCAAAGGCGGCTTTTATCTCGCTTGCGCTTGTGACATAAACATCAGCCACAAAATAGGTTATCTTGTTGCTTCCCTCACCGATAGATTTTTTGTATAATGTCACCTGAGCATTGTCAGTTGAAGCCGAGCCAAGCTCCTCAGAGGTTATGGCACCGTTTGTTATACTGCTTATAGCGTTTTGGTCTGAACGATAGTCGGCAGTGTCCTGATTGCCCCAGTTTCTGTGGTTCGTCTGCTCAGTACGCAGTGTGGTCGTAGCCTTTTCTGCCTGCGGAGCTGTTGTGGTAACTGCAGGCTCGCTATCGTCCTGCGCAGTGCTTTCTGCCTGCGAGTTGTCAGCCGCATTTGGCAGGGTGAAGCTACCCTCTGCGGAGCTGTCAACTGTTGCGATCACTTCTCCCTTTACTCCTGAACTTTGCGGCATAACGTAGTCAAAAAGCATGAACACGCCTATCGCTGCTGCTGTAAGCACAACGTCCGTTATGATCATTGCCCAGACAGGCATTGGCTTTTTTGTCTTATTCGTCAATTTTTCTTTCCCTCTTTCTGAAAACGAAACTTTTTTGTGCCGCCCAGCTTATAAAGAAAAGCAGCACTTCTATAAGTATTTTGCTGATATATTTGTTGTGTATGAGATATTTCACACATAGCTCTAGCATTATTGTGTTTGCAGCTAGTATTAATGCGGCAAGCAGAAAGTATTTTGCGGCTGTCTTTGCAATGCCTTCCTTATTTTTGAAGACGAATTTTTTGTTCATGGAAAAGTTGAAAATGGAGCTTATCACTCTTGCACATATGTTAGAAAACGCTACGTTCCCGCTTATCATTGCGAAAATGCTGTAGCAAATATAGTCCACGCAGAAGCTAAGAAGTGATGAGCATGAGAATTTCAGTATATCCTTGTATATTCTCCATGAGTCTTTGATAGGATTAAAATGTGATGACTCGTTTTTGCCAAGGTAAACTGTTTCGATAGGCACTTCATAGAATCTTATGCCTTCTCTTGCACATTCAAGTAGCATATTCATCTCAAACTCATATCTGTCACCGTTTACCGACAGCATAAAAGGTATGAGCTTTGAGGAAAAACCACGCAAGCCCGTTTGCGTGTCGCTTACCTTTACTCCTGCGGCAAATGAGAAAACGAATTTTGTGATGTTGTTGCCGAATTTGCTTCGCAGTGGTATCTTTCCTGAAAATCTGCGACAACCCATAATAAGCTTGTCAGGGGAGCTTTTCAGAGCTTCCGACACTCTTATTATATCCTCCACCTTGTGCTGTCCGTCTGCGTCTGCAATGACGATGCCCACAGTGTCGGCTTCATGTTCTTTTATGTATTCAAGTGCGGTTTTTATGCCACGCCCCTTGCCTTTGTTTACCTCATGGGTGAGAACTATGGCTTTTTTTGCGGCTTCGGCAAAAATCGGCAGCTTATCCTTGCCGCTGCCGTCATTAATGACAATTATATGAAAATCGGTCAATGAAGATATATCGTCAATAACAGCCAGCATTTTTTCATCAGGCTCATAAGCGGGTATCACCGCATAAAATCTATCTATCGCCAAGATATCTTCTCCTTTCATTTATCGTATGGTCTAAGTATATCACATATGCTTTAAAATTACAATAAAACTTCTGAAGAATTTATACATAGTTTATCTGTCGAAATTTTGCGAAAATGAAATTGTGTCAGTATTATTGACAAAATAATAAAAATGTCGTATAATAGAAGAAACAATAAAAAATGTACAAATTAATTCAGCAAACGGAGGATTTGATTTCATGGAATATAGAGTTCTTGAAACACGTTCAGCCGATATTCTCACTAAGTATTACAATAACGAGATAGACAGCTTTCTTAATGCCTGTCATGAAGACATTCTGTGGATAGGCCCCGCTGAGAAGCATGTGATACGCACCAGAAAGGCGCTTGTTGATGCTTTTTCGCAAGAGGAACACAAGCTTGAATTTGTGCTCAGCGACCTAAAGGTGTTTTCCATAGGTCTTACGGAATGTTCCTGCGAGGTCATAATGTTTTTCATTTTGGATACGATTTGGCCTGACAGCAGTGTTGGGAGAGCAGATCAAAGGATGCAGTTTACATGGGTGAGTGAGAACGGCGTAGAAAAAATAAGGCTTTGTCACATTTCCAATGCCATTAAATATGATGAACGTGACAGGATATATCCTGTACATTATGAAGAAATATACAAGAAAAATGTCTGTTCAGGTGAAAGGCGTACAAAGAGAGTTATAGTAAATGGCGTAGACAGGTCGCTTGTTTTTCTGGATAGGTCATGGATAGCTTATGTGGAAAGCAGTGGCAGTCACTGCGTCATATATACCATTGACGGCTCATTTGAATCAGTGCAGAGCCTTAAGGTGTTTGAAAGACGATATAGGGATATGTTTGTGCGCTGTCATGAAAATTATCTTGTAAATCCTGAATATGTAAGCCGCATAAGCCGTTACAGAATAGAGCTTACATATGGCAAGGTGATCCCTATTTCTGAGAAGAATTACACTGCTGTGAAAACGAAATTATCCCATATAACATAAAAACTGGTGAACATTTTGCGTGTTCGCCAGTTTTTTAATCAGCATATTTTTTCTAAATTTCGCCGTATGGATTTTATTATCCGCTTTTCAAGTCTAGATATGTAGGATTGGGATATACCGACTTCATCAGCGACCTGCTTCTGGGTCATTTCTTTTTTGCCTGAAAGCCCAAATCGCATTTTCATTATCTGCTTTTCACGAGGGCAGAGCTTTTCGATCTCCTCCAGAAGAAGCTGTTTCTCAACTTCGCTTTCTATGCCCTTGTTCACGGTGTCGTCATCGGTGCCTAGAATATCGGATAAAAGCAGTTCGTTGCCGTCCCAGTCAACATTCAGCGGTTCGTCTATGGATATTTCATTTTTATACTGATTTGATTTTCTCAGAAACATAAGTATCTCGTTTTCTATGCACCGTGAAGCATAGGTCGCAAGCTTGATGTTTTTATCAGGACAGAAAGTGTTTACCGCCTTGATCAGCCCTATAGAGCCTATGGAGATAAGATCCTCTATGCCTGTGCCTGTTGACTCAAACTTCTTTGCTATATATACCACAAGCCTGAGATTATGCACGATAAGCAGTTCTCGGGCTTTTTTCGGGTCTGTTTCAAGAAGCTCAAAGGCTTTTTTCTCTTCCTCTTTGTTTAGGGGCGGCGGTAACGAATCTGCACCGTTTAGGTAATCTATAGTTTCGGGGTCGTCTGAAAACAAACGGCTCAAAAATCTGTTCAGCCCTAGAGCGAGTGTTTTAAGTGTGGTCATTTGTATTCCTCCTGTATTATCCCAGCAATGCGGGGTTGAATATAGCCCGTGATTTTCCGTTCAGCGAGGGCTTTATGCCCACATAGCACCTGACGTTGTGTACACGGTCTTTATCGTCGATTATCTTTACGCTTCCTGCGGCGGTTATGTGGATAATTCCCTCGCCGCAGACAGTAGAGCAGGGGATAAGCCTGAAACCGCTTAGAGGGTCAGGCTCGTCACGGTCAAGGTCATAGTGATAGAAAAGCCTGTCACAGCAGAAAACCACCACTGGCGTTCCTGTGAAGCTGTCGCAAAGCCTGTTCCCACTGTCGCAAATGGCAGGAACTTTCACTATACAGCCACCATTTTCGTATATGGCTTCGTATTTTGCGACCCTGTTGAAACACCTTTGTGTGATGTTCTCATAAAGACAGAGCAGACCATATGCTATACCGCAGGCAAGGGCAAGCTTAAATAGTGAGATGTCAAAATACACAGTGAGGTTTCTGAAAAAAATCACCTTGCTCCCTGATATCTGCCAAAGGGTCACCACTATACCTGTGAAAACTGCGTCCACTGCACAGTATATGATAAAGTATCGAAGCAGTTGCCAAGGGTCTTTACACCCAAAGGCTATAAGCACTGTGAATATCGCACTGACAAGCTTTATCACCACAATAAGAACTGCAGTGAAATATCCTCTGCTGTCTATAGCCATAACAAGCGACGAAAGTCCTCCCACCGAGCAAGCTGTCAACAGCCGCAGCGGACTTATGACCTTGTGACATATCCTGCCTGCCGCTTCCAGCATGATAAGCGTCATAATGGCGTTTGTCACAAGGAGTATATCTATGTAAATTTTCATGGCGTTCCTCCCTTTGATATTATGATAGCACTGCTTGGATGGAAAAATTGTCGCAATGGGGACAAAAAAAGATCCGCCTTCCCCAAATGGGAAAGCGGATATGCTTATTTGATATCAAATTAGTCAGCAAAGAAAACTGAGAAAGCCTTATATGCCATATAAGTGTCTATCTTCGAGGTTATCTCAAATGGTGCGTGCATTGAAAGCACTGGTACGCCAACGTCGATAACGTTCATGTCAAGGTTTGCGATATACTGTGCGACAGTTCCTCCTCCGCCGCCGTCGACCTTGCCAAGCTCGCCTGTCTGCCAAACGATGTTGTGTTCGTCAAAGAGCTTTCTTACTCTGCCCACAAACTCAGCAGAAGCATCGGAAGTGCCTGACTTGCCTCTTGCGCCTGTGAACTTTGTGGCAACAACGCCGTAGTTTATCTGTGATGAGTTTCTTATCTCGAACGGCTCTGAGAATGTTGGGTCATATGCCGCATTTACGTCTGCTGAAAGGCACTCGGAAGCAGAGATAACGTTTCTGCCCTCAAGTCCATATACCTTTGCAAGGTCAGCAATGAAGTATGGCAGATATGAGCTGTTAAGTCCTGTGTTGCCGTCACTTCCTGTTTCTTCCTTGTCTGTGAGTATGGTCATGCAGGTCTTTTTAGGGTCTTTGCATTTGAGGATAGCCTGCAAAGCTGTGTATGCGCAAACTCTGTCATCCTGACCATAAGAGCCTACCATGCTTCTGTCAAAGCCAACGTCCTGTGCCTTGAATGCTGGAACAGCTTCAAGCTCTGCGGAAACGAAATCGTCCTCTACGATGCCGTATTTCTCGTTAAGGATAGCCATTATGTTGAGTTTTACCTTGTTTGAAACAGCGTCATCTCTGAATGGTCTGGAGCCTATGAGCAGATTAAGCTCCTCGCCCTTGATGAGCTGTGGAGCAGGTCTTTTCATCTGAGCGTCTGCAAGGTGTGGCAGGATATCAGTTACGCAGAAAACAGGGTCGTCTTTGTCCTCACCGATATTTACTGTAACGCTTTCGCCGTCAGCCTTTATAACAACGCCATGAAGTGACATTGGAACAGTTGTCCACTGATATTTTTTTATGCCGCCGTAATAGTGTGTTTTGAACAGGCAAAGCTCCTTGTCCTCGTAAAGTGGGTTCTGCTTAAGGTCAAGACGTGGTGAGTCGATATGAGCGGCAGCAAGTCTGATACCTTTTTCAAGACCGTCCTTGCCCATAACTGTAAGTATGATAGCCTTTCCTCTGTTTACAAAATAGAACTTGTCGCCGGCGTCATACTTCTTGCCCTTTTCATAAGGCTTGAAGCCTGCTTTTTCAGCCTGAGCCACTGCCTCGATAACAGCCTCACGCTCTGTCTTTGCAGTGTTCAGAAAGCTTTTATAGCCCTCGCAGAACTTGTCTGCCTTTTTGATTTTTTCTTCGCTAAGGCGAAGTCCACCGTTTTTCTTATCCGAAAGAAGCTTTTCTGCAAGCTTTTCGCCCTCGGACTTTTCTTTCTTCTTGTTATCCATTTAAAGTCCTCCTTTTAATGTATTCTTATTGAAACTGCGTTACAATGGGCGGACACTGTTCGCCCCTGCGCATGGTTTTGCTTAACTGTTTTCTGTAATATCCCCATGACTGCTGAGTATATTCTTATAATTGTCATAGGCTTTGCGTATCTTGCGCACATAGTTTGAAGTCTGGTCATTTTCGTCAGGTATGTCGCTGACTTTGAAATTGTCAGGGTCAACAGTGCCGTTTTCTATCCAACTGTCAACAAGATTCATTCCGCAGTGATATGCCGCCGCTGTCAGCTCTACAGAGCCGTCATACTTTTCCATAAGATAGCTGAGATAATATGTGCCATATTGGATATTAAGTTCAGGGTCGAACATATCATCATAGGTGTTGTCACGCTGATCGTCAAGGCGATATTTTATCCAATCGTATGCGTCCTCCATAAGCTGCATAAGACCTCTAGCACCCACTGATGAAACAGCGTCCTTATTAAAGCCGCTTTCCACTTTTATTACAGAGAACACAAGCACAGGGTCGCACTTGTACTTGGTGCTGTATCTTATTACATACTCCTCATAATCTGTAGGATATGAAAAAGAGTTCGGAATATCCTTTGCCTTGTTGATTATCTGCTCGTGATAAAGATATGTGAGCCAGCCTATACCGCACAGCAGAAGTATGACTGCTATGAGTACGGGACCTTTTTTTATGTGCCTTTTCTTTTTACGCCTGCTGTTTTTTCCATTAGCCGCCATTATATCTTTCCTTTATTGTTTCTATGACCTCACAGGTCTTTTGGAATGTGTCATTCACAGAGCCGTTGTTCTCAATGACGAAATCGCTGTGAGCCTTGAAAAATTCCATAGTATGCTGAGAAGAAAAACGCTTTTTTGCAAGCTCCGCCGAAATGCCGTCCCTTTTGGTTATCCTTTCAAGCCTTATGCCAAAGTCTGCCACAACGCTTACGATAACACTGCAAAGCTTATCCGCACCTGCTTCAAAAAGGGTCGGTGCGTCAAGAAGAACAAACTCGCTCTCTGTGGCGTTTATCTTTTTGTCAATAAGCTTGTTTATAAAAGGGTGTATGGTATCATTGAGCATTTGAAGCTTATTCTTATCTGAAAAAACTATCTCCCCGAGCTTTCGCCTGTCAAGAGAATAGTTCTCGTCAAAGCAGCTTGGGAAAAGCTTTGCAAGCTCTTTACAGCATTCGTTCCCTGCCTGTGTGACTTCTCTTGCGACAAGGTCGCAGTTTATTATCTCAAAGCCATTTTCTCTGAAAGCGTCCGATATAGTTGTCTTGCCTGCACCGCTTTGACCTGTAAGCCCTACTACTGTTTTTTTCACAGTTTCACCACCTGAAAGCCTGCGGCTCTTAAAAGTCGGTTATACACTGCAAGCCCCACGCCGTCTTTGTTAGGACAGCGTGCAAAAACTTTCTTTGCACCAATATCGTCAAGCTCTCTGAGAACGTCAAAAAGCTCTTTTGCCTGTTCCTCGTCATTTGCGCCATAGCAGATATGCGGTATATCAAGCCCCTCGCAATCGCTGTCAGTGAACACCATAAGAGTGGTGTCATTGTCAGCGTGAGTTTTCACATACTCTCTGAAAGCTTCAACACTGCTGTCAATGATAGTCACATCAGCCTTTGGGGCATAGTGCTTGTATTTCATACCAGGGGAGCGGACTTTTACATTCTCACCCAGCTTTTCCAAAACGCCCTTGTCGATAAGAACGTTCGGGGTGATCTCCATAAGATCCTCGGCTGAGATAAATCCCGGTCTGAGAAGTCTTATTCCGTCCTCGCCCTCAAAGCTTATTACAGTTGATTCAACACCCACTCCGCAAGCTCCGCCGTCTATTATGGCAGGTATCCTGCCGTGCATATCGTTAAGGACGTGCTGTGCTGTTGTAGGCGACGGGCTTCCTGAAAGGTTTGCCGACGGTGCGGCGATAGGGAAGCCGCAGGCTGAGATAAGCGCTCTTGCCACTTTATGTGACGGCATTCTTATGCCCACTGTGTCAAGTCCTCCGCTCGTTACCATTGGTATCTTTTCAGATTTTGGCATTATCATGGTGAGAGGTCCTGCCCAAAATTTTTCTGCGCATTTTACAGCAAGGGGCGGTATCTTATCCACAAGTCCCTCAAGCTGAGAAATGTCAGATATATGCACTATTAGAGGATTGTCGGCAGGTCTGCCCTTTGCGGCGAATATTTTTCTTACAGCCGCTTCATCAAAAGCGTTCGCCGCAAGACCATATACAGTTTCCGTCGGCATACCAACGACTTCACCCTGTGAGAGCAGCTTTGCGGCATATGCTATGCTGTCCTCGTCAGTGCCAAGTATTTTTGTGTCAAACATTTTTTATTCTTCTTCCTGACTTGCAAGCTTGGCAGCCTGATCGGCTGTTGCAAGTGCGTCGATTATTTCATCAAGTGCGCCGTTAAGCACCTGTTCAAGTCTGTAGATAGTAAGACCGATTCTGTGGTCGGAAATTCTTCCCTCAGGATAGTTGTAAGTTCTTATTCTTTCGGAACGGTCGCCTGTTCCCACCTGTGAACGTCTGTTGTCTGCGATCTCCTTGTTCTGTGCCTGAACTTTCTGATCAAGAAGTCTTGAACGGAGAACTTTCAGAGCCTTTTCCTTGTTCTTGAACTGTGAACGCTCGTCCTGACACTCAACTACCATGCCTGTAGGCAGGTGAGTTATTCTGATAGCGGAAGATGTCTTGTTGATGTGCTGTCCACCTGCTCCTGATGAACGGAACACGTCTATTTTCAGGTCTTTTTCTTCATTCAGGTCAAGCTCCACTTCGTCAGCCTCAGGGAGGACTGCAACTGTAACAGTAGATGTGTGAACTCTGCCCTGTGACTCAGTTTCAGGAACACGCTGAACTCTGTGTACTCCGCTTTCGTATTTCAGTCTTGAATATGCTCCCTCGCCTGAAACGCTGAAAGTTATTTCCTTATAGCCGCCAAGCTCTGTTTCGTTGGCGTTCATGACTTCTATGGTCCAGCCCTTTGAAGCGGCATACATTGAATACATTCTATAAAGAGAGCCTGCAAACAGCGCAGCTTCCTCGCCTCCTGCTCCGCCTCTTATCTCTATGATAACGTTACGCTCATCGTTAGGGTCTTTCGGCAGCAGGAGAAGCTTAAGCTCTTCTTCAAGCTTAGCCATATCTTCCTTGGACTCCTCAAGCTGCATCTGCACCATTTCCTTGAAGTCCTTATCCATTCCGCCTGCGTCAAGAAGCTCGATGGCTTCGTCATTGGCAGCCTTTGCCTTTTTGTATTCGCCGAACTTTTCAACTATCGGCGTAAGTGTCTTGTATTCTTTCATAAGGCTCGTATACAGTGAAGTGTTGTTTACAGTTTCAGGCTGCATGAGCTTTTCGTTTATTTCATTGAATTTATCTTCGAGTGCTTTGAGTTTTTCAAACATAGTTATATTCTCCTGTCATTTTTATTTCATATCATACATTTGTTATATATCATAAATTGTGAGAATAGCTATGACTCAGCCTCTCTGATAATAGTTTTTACGTTCTTTTCGGCTTTGCTGCGTACTATCATGAACTCTCGTCCGCAGCCCTCGCAGCGCAGCTTGAAATCCATGCCTGAGCGCAGAACTATCATTCTGTTACTGCCGCAGGGGTGACTTTTCTTCATTACAAGAATATCGCCTTTTACAATATCCATTTTGCACCACTTTCCTTTCTTAAAAGGTGAAGCAGAGCGAATACTCTGCCCATACATCGTTATTATAACACATTTCTCCCTTTATTGCAATAGCGGAGAGGGCGGTTTTATTGCTGTACAAATATTATAGTCCATATATTTGATTTTTGTTGCATTGTTACAAAAATGACATTATAAGAAGCTGAATTTACAAAATGTTCATTGAATAGCTTTTGAAAAAGTGTTAATATTAGATTGTTCAAATTTGAAATATCTAATATTGGAGGTTTGACAATGAACGATAATATGACAACAGCAACGCATATGTTTGTTCATTCAAAGAAGCTTGCAGAAGCATATGAAAAAGTCATGCAGCCCCTTTGTAAAAAGCTCGATATGCCAAAGACGGCGCTTGACGTGCTCATGTTCCTTGCGAACAATCCTGAGTTCAACACAGCGGGTGATGTGTGTAGATATAGGAATATCAAGGCGGCGCTTGTGTCTTTCCATGTAGAAAAGCTTGTGGAAGCAGGCTTTGTTGAAAGGCAGGCGGTAAAGGGCGACAGAAGAAAATGCCGTCTGGTCTGCACAGAAAAGGCCCAGCCTGTTATTAAAGAGGGCAGAGAGCTACAAAAAAAGTTTGCACAAAAGCTTATCGCTGGCTTTTCGGACGATGACATGGAGCATTTCAAAAAATGCCTGCATATCGTTAGCGATAATATAGACAGCATTCTTAAAGAATGTTTGTAGAAGGAGGTAACAACTATGATAAAACTGCTTAAAAAGATGGGCAAGCGTGAGGTGCTTATGGCTGTTCTCTGTGCACTTCTGGTGCTGGGACAGGTGTATTTTGACCTGACGCTGCCTGACTATATGACTGACCTGACCATGATGCTCAACACGGCAGGCAGTGAAACTTCCGATATCCTGAACGTCGGACTTAAAATGCTTGGCTGTACCCTTGCAAGTGCCGCTCTTGCTATCGTCTGCGGCTATCTTTCCGCAAAGACTGCCTCAGGATTCAGCTACACAATAAGAGAAAAGCTGTTCAACCATGTTATGGATATGGGCAGCGAGGAGATGCAGGACTTTTCCATACCGAGCCTTATAACAAGGACAACAAACGACATCACACAGATACAGATGATAGTGTCAATGGGACTTCAGATGATAATAAAATCGCCTATCATGGCGGTTTGGGCTGTTATAAAGATACTGGGCAAGAGCTGGGAGCTTTCGGCGGTGACTGCGGCGTTCGTTGTGGTGATATGCGTATTCGTTCTTGCAGTTATGGCGACCTGCATACCGAGATTCCGTATCGTTCAGAAGCTAACTGATAAAATAAACCGTGTGGCAAGAGAAAATCTCACAGGCATAAACGTTGTCCATGCTTTCAATGCTGAGAAATATCAGAACGACAAGTTCGATGTTCCAAGCAAGGATATGATGAACACACAGCTTAAAAACCAGAGAATGTTCGCACTTATGATGCCAGTTATGAATATCGGAATGAATGGTCTGACCCTTGCTATCTACTGGCTTGGTGCAGTGCTTATCCAGCAGATAGCCCTGACGGCTGTTCAGGACAGGATAACGTTTTTCAGCAACGTTGTTGTTTTCAGCACATATGCCACATACGTTGTAATGTCATTTATGATGCTCGTTATGATATTCATGATGTTGCCTGCGGCTCAGGTCTCAGCAGAGCGTATCAACGAAGTGCTTGAGCGTGACGTGAACATAAAAGAGGGCAGCGTCAGCGAGGGAAGAGAGCAGGGTACTGTGGAATTTAAAAACGTTTCTTTCAGATATCCTCATGCCTCTGAGGACGAGCTGAGCAACATAAGTTTCAAGATAGAAAAGGGTCAGACCCTTGCCATAATCGGCGCAACAGGAAGCGGCAAGACAACGCTTATAAGCCTTATACCAAGATTTTATGACGCAACAGAGGGCGAAGTCCTCGTGGACGGCGTAAACGTAAAAAACTACAAGTTCGATACCCTTTATGACAAGCTTGGATATGTAACACAGAAGGCTGTGCTTTTTGCAGGAAGTATAAGAGAAAATGTTTTCTTTGGCGAGAGTGCCGCTCCTGAAACTGACGAGGAGCTTAAAAACGCTATCGAGCTTTCTCAGGCGGAGGAGTTTGTGGATAAGCTTCCTGACGGCACAGAGCATATGATATCTCAAATGGGCAGAAACGTTTCAGGCGGACAGAAGCAGCGTTTGTCTATTGCAAGAGCGCTTTCAAGAAAGCCTGAGATACTTGTATTTGATGATTCTTTCTCAGCCCTTGATTACAAGACAGACGCAAAGCTCAGAGAGGGTCTTAACGAAAAGCTTGGGGATACAACAAAGATAATCGTTGCGCAGAGAATAAGCACTATCCGTCATGCAGACAAGATAATAGTCCTTGACCGTGGCGAAGCCGTGGGCATGGGAACTCATGAGGAGCTTATGAAAAACTGCGACGTATACAAAGAGATAGCACTTTCACAGCTAAGTGCGGCAGAGCTTGCATAGAAAGGGGGACTGCACAATGAGAAAATACGAAAAGGCTAGTAAGGGCGAAATGGCGTCCGTTATGAAAAAAATAATAGAGTATATGAAAGGCAGTGTAGGTATCGTTGCCGTGGCATTGGTTCTTGCGGCGCTTGGTGCGGTGCTGACTATTATAGGGCCTGACAAGGTGGGCGAGATAACCGACCTTATAGCAGACGGACTTATGACAGGCATTGACCTTAAAGCGGTGGCAAGGGTAGGAATTTTCCTTGGAGCGATATATATTTCAAGCTCGCTTTTTACCTTTATTCAGCAGTATATAATGGCGACAGTCACCCTGAAAATGTCATACAGAATGAGAAGCGACCTTTCAAGAAAGATAAACTGCGTTCCACAGAAGTATTTCAACTCACATTCACAGGGTGATATACTCAGCCGTATCACAAATGATGTATCAACTTTACAACAGGGTCTTACAAACAGTCTTCCGACCATAATCAGTGCAGCGGCACAGTTTGTGGGCTGTCTTATAATGATGTTCGTTACAGAATGGCGACTTGCACTCATCTCACTGTTCATCACATTCTTCGGACTTTTCCTGATAGTTTTCATAATGTCAAAATCACAGAAGTTCTTCCTCGACAGACAGGAAAGCCTTGGTAAGCTCAACGGCTATGTTGAGGAGATGTATTCAGGTCACGAGGTAGTAAGGATATCCCGTGGAGCAGATAATGTAAAGAAGCATTTCGCCGGACTTAACGAAGCTGTATACAACGCAAACTGGAAGTCACAGTTTCTGTCGGGTATCATGCAGCCGCTTATGAACGTTATCGGCAATCTTGCATACGTTGCAGTATGCGTTTTCGGCTCAATGCTCGCCCTTAACGGCACTATCACATTCGGCGTAATAATATCGTTCATTCTTTATGTAAGACTTTTCACATCACCTCTTGGTCAGATAGCTCAGGGCATGACAAATATGCAGACAGCTTCCGCCTCAGCTCAGAGAATATTTGACTTTATCGAAAGCGAGGAACTTTCAGACGAGAGCGACAAGAGCAGTGAAGTTCCTGCTGTAAAGGGCAATGTAAGCTTTGAAAATGTTCGTTTCAGCTATCCTGATACTCCTGACAAGGTGATAATAAAGAACTTTTCCGCAGAGGTAAAGGCAGGTCAGAAGGTGGCTATCGTCGGACCGACCGGTGCAGGTAAGACCACAATGGTAAATCTGCTTATGAGATTTTTCGAGATAAACAGCGGAAGTATCTCCATAGACGGCACGCCTATCTCACAGCTGAGCCGTGAAACTGTCCACAATATGTTCAGCATGGTTTTGCAGGACACATGGCTTTTTGAGGGCACTGTGAGAGAAAACCTTGTTTACAACATGGAGGGCATAAGCGACGAGTCCCTTGAAAGAGTGTGCAAAGCCTGCGGTCTGGATAAATTCGTTCATACGCTCCCTGAGGGCTTTGATACAGTGCTTTCAGAAAGCGTGGCAATATCCGCAGGACAGAAACAGCTTCTCACTATTGCAAGGGCAATGCTCCAGAATGCGCCTATGCTAATACTTGATGAAGCAACATCTTCTGTCGATACGAGAACGGAACTTCTTATCCAAAGGGCAATGGATAAGCTTACAAAGGGCAGAACGAGCTTTGTTATCGCACACAGACTTTCGACTATCAAAAACGCAGACCTGATACTTGTTATGCGTGACGGCGACGTTATCGAAAGCGGAAACCATGAAACCCTTATGGCAAAGGGTGGATTTTATGCCGAGCTTTATAACAGCCAGTTCGATCAGGCTTCATAAAGCAGGCTTTTATATGCAAAGCACACGGCTTTTACGGCTGTGTGCTTTGTGCTTTTTTTACTAAAATGGGTGTGACAGTGGTGTGGCTGTATTGAAAAATGACAATAAAGTGTATTTTATTTCTTAAAATCAGATATTTCACTTGACTAATCCGTATTAAAATGGTATGATGAATATGTATTTTTATTAATGTATGTAAAATATATTTTAGCAGAAGGATTGATATATAATGAAAACACCATTTATAACCAAGGAAAAGGCTGAGGAGATAATCAAGCAGTATCCTACACCTTTTCATATCTACGACGAAAAGGGTATCAGACAGAGAGCCAGAGATCTTTACAAGGCATTTAGCTGGAACAAAGGCTTCAAAGAGTATTTCGCTGTAAAGGCTACTCCTAACCCATTCATTTTGAAAATACTCAAGGAAGAGGGCTGCGGCGTTGACTGTTCTTCTCTTACTGAGCTTATGATGAGCGACTGCTGCGGATTCAGCGGAAGCGACATCATGTTTTCTTCAAACGTAACTCCAAAGGCGGATTTTCTCAAGGCAAGAGAGCTTGGCGCTTATATCAACCTTGACGATTTCACACACATAGATTATCTTGACGACCTTTGCGGTATTCCTGAAACTATCTGTTGCCGTTTCAATCCGGGCGGACATTTCGAGATAGAAACTCAGATAATGGACAACCCTGGTGAGGCTAAGTACGGCTTCACAAGAGAGCAGCTTTTTGAGGGCTTCAAGGTACTTCAGCAGAAAGGCGCAAAGCATTTCGGACTTCACGCTTTCCTTGCTTCAAACACTGTTTCAAACGCTTATTATCCAAAGCTTGCAAGAATACTTTTCGAGCTTGCTGTTGAGCTTCATGAAAAGACGGGTGCAGACATCAAGTTCGTAAACCTTTCAGGCGGTGTTGGTATAGCATATGAGCCTGACAAGCCACAGAACGATATCTTCGCTATCGGCGAGGGCGTTCGCAAGGCATTTGAGGATATAATGGTTCCTGCTGGTCTTGGTGACGTTGCTATCTTCACAGAACTTGGCAGATATATGCTCGCTCCATTCGGTCATCTCGTTGCTACCTGCACACATCATAAGCATACTTATAAGGAGTATGTTGGACTTGATGCTTGTGCCTGCAACCTTATGCGTCCTGCTATGTACGGTTCATATCATCACATTACAGTTCTTGGCAAGGAGAACGCTCCGTGCGACCACAAGTATGACGTAACTGGCGGTCTTTGCGAGAACAACGATAAGTTTGCGATCGACAGAATGTTGCCTGAGATAGACACTGGCGATATAATCGTTATCCACGATACAGGCGCACACGGTTTCTCAATGGGTTATAACTACAACGGAAAGCTCCGTTCAGCAGAGATACTTCTCCACGAGGACGGCTCTTTCGACATGATCAGACGTGCCGAAACTCCTGCTGACTATTTCGCAACATTTGATTTCACTGATATTTTCGATAAATATACAAAGAATAATAAGTAATGACGCTTAGATCCACAGGGAATTTCTCTGTGGGTCTTGCTGTTTTTGGGCGTTTGGTGAGCAAATATTAAAAAAATCGGAATTTATGTGATTTTTGCTTGCAAAATAGTATGAGATGTAGTATAATATTAAATTGAATTGGTGTATTTTTGCACCTAAGGCGTTGCCTTAATATTAAGAAAGGTCAGGGATTATATATGGATTTGAACATGGTCAAGTATCTGGCAGAGCTTAGCAAGCTGGAATATTCCGATAAAGAGCTTGCAGCCACAGCCGAGCAGATGACTGATATTATTGATCTTATGGATACCGTAAAGGAAATCGACATTACCTATGACGATCTCAAGGACAATCATGATGTTTACCTCAACGATCTGAGAAAAGACGAGGTCATCGAATCTATGCCTACTTCAAAGGTCCTTTCAAATGCAGTGAATACAAACAACTGCTTTGTAGTGCCTAAGGTCGTAGAGTAAATTTAACAGGAAGGTAGTGTGAAATTTGGACGTTTCTTCAATGAAAATCCGTGATATGCGTAAGGCTCTTGACAGTAAGGAAATTTCCGCTAAAGAGCTTGCACAGACATATTTTGAGAGAATAAAGAAATATGACGATAAGGTAAAGAGCTTTATCACTGTTACTGAGGAAAAGGCTCTGGAGCAGGCTGAAAAGGCTCAGGGCGTTATCGATAAGGGCGAAGCAAAGGCTCTCACAGGAATACCTGTGGCAGTAAAGGACAATATTTGTACAGAGGGCGTAAAGACCACCTGTGCGTCAAAAATGCTTGAAAACTTTGTTCCACCTTATAATGCGACCGTTATGGAAAAGCTCGACGCTGAGAATATCGTAATGCTCGGCAAGACTTCCATGGACGAGTTCGCAATGGGAGGCTCTACGCAGACCTCCGCTTTTGCAAAGACAAAGAATCCTTATGATCTTGACCGTGTACCTGGCGGCTCATCAGGCGGATCTGCTGCGGCTGTCGCTGCGGGACTTGCACCTGTTGCTCTTGGTACTGATACAGGCGGATCTATCAGACAGCCTGCTGCTTTCTGCGGCGTAACAGGTATCAAGCCAACATACAGCAGAGTTTCAAGATTTGGTCTTGTGGCTTTCGCTTCATCTCTTGACCAGATAGGCTCTATCGGTCTTGACGCTCATGACTGCGCTATACTCCTTAACGAGATATGCGGCTATGACTTCCATGACGGCACAAGCTCAAAGCTTGAAGTGCCTGACTTCACCGCAAAGATAGGCGAGTCAATGAAGGGCATGAAGATAGCACTCCCTAAGGAGTTCTATGCAGAGGGCATCAATGATGAGGTAAAGGCTGCCGTTTTAAAGGCTGCTGAGGAATATAAGGCAATGGGCGCTGAGCTTATCGAGTGTTCAATGCCATCGCTTAAGTATGCTGTTCCTTGTTATTATCTTCTTGCCTGCGCTGAGGCGGCTTCAAACCTGTCAAGATATGACGGTATCAAGTATGGTCACAGAACGCTCACAGCCGACAGCTATGAGGAGCTTATAATCAAGTCACGTTCAGAGGGCTTCGGCGAGGAAGTAAAGAGAAGAATACTTCTTGGAAACTACTGCCTGTCAAGCGGATATTATGACGCTTACTATAGAAAAGCAATGGCTCTCAGACAGCTTATAAGAAAAGAATACAACGATATATTTGAGAAGTGCGATGTTATTCTTACGCCGACAACTCCTGCTGTTGCATACAGCCCTGAGATGACTTCCGACCCTGTTCAGATGTATCAGGCTGATATATGCACAGTTACAGTAAATATCGCAGGTCTGCCTGCAATATCAACTCCTTGCGGCTATGACAGCAAGGGTATGCCTATCGGTATGTCTGTTATAGGCAGAAAGTTCGACGAGGCAACTATCATCAAGACTGCCGACGCATACGAAAAGGGCTTCAAGCCTGTTGCGCCAAAGCTTTAAGGGAGGTAAGACAAATGGAAAAATGGAGAACGGTCATCGGCCTTGAGATCCACGCCGAGCTGCTTACCAAAACTAAGATCTTTTGTAACTGCTCCGCTGAGTTCGGAGGTGCGCCAAATACAAGATGCTGCCCTGTATGTACAGGTATGCCTGGCACTCTGCCTATCATCAATCAGCAGGCTGTAGAGTATGCTGTAAAGGCAGGATATGCGCTCAACTGCGGTATCAACAAGTTTTCAGTATTCGACAGAAAGAACTACTTCTATCCTGACCTGCCAAAGGCATATCAGATATCACAGCTTTACAGACCTATCGTAGGTCCTGGATATGTGCCTATCGAGGTGAATGGTCAGAAGAAGAACATCAGGATAAACCATATACACCTTGAGGAAGACGCTGGTAAGCTCGTTCATGACGCTTTCAACGGAATCTCAATGGCTGACTATAACAGATGCGGTATTCCGCTTATCGAGATAGTTACTGAGCCTGATATAGCGTCAGCAGAAGAAGCAATGGCTTTCGTTGAGCAGATATCTCTGCTTTTGCAGTATGCAGGCGTTTGCGACTGTAAAATGGAGCAGGGCTCACTGAGATGCGACGTTAATATCTCTCTTATGCGTCCAGACGCTACTGAGTTCGGTACTCGTGCGGAGATAAAGAACATCAACTCTATCAAGTCTGTTGGCAGAGCTATCAAGTATGAGGAAAAAAGACAGGCGCTTCTTCTTGAAGCTGGCAAAAAGGTCGTTCAGGAAACAAGACGTTACAACGCAAACAGAGATAAGACAACTTCAATGCGTACAAAGGAAAACGCTAACGATTATCGTTATTTCCCAGAGCCTGATATTCTTCAGGTAAACCTTACAGACGCTCAGCTTGATGAGATAAAGGCTAAGCTGCCTGAAATGCCAAGCAGCAGATTCAAGAGGTACACTGAGGAATACGGTATTTCTGAGATAGACGCAAAAACGCTTATCCAAACAAAGATAATCTCAGATTTCTTTGAGAATGCACTTAAGAGATATAACAATCCTAAGAGCGTGGCTGTGTTCATTCTCGGCGAGTTTATGAGAAGAGTAAATCTGGGCGAGATAGATATAAACAATATCAGCTTCACACCTGAGGAGTTTGCAGAGCTTGTTGAAATGGCTGATACAGAGAAGGTATCAAAGAACGACGCTAAGACCGTGTTCAGAGCAATGGTAGAAGAGGGCGGCAAGCCTATGGACATTGCAAAGAGCAAGGGTATGATAATCACTGTAGATACTGCAAAGGTTGAGGCAGGCGTTGACGAGATACTTGCCGCAAATGCCGCACAGGTAGAGCAGTATAAGAACGGTGAAACAAAGGTATTCGGCTTTATCATGGGTCAGTGTACAAAGGCTCTCAAGGGCGTTGCTACACCTAAGATAATCAAGGAAATTCTTGAAAGCAAGCTGAAAGCTGCCGCTGCAAGCGCTGCTTCTGACGCAGAGAAGAAAGAGGACGTAAAGGACAACGTTATCGACACTTCAAAGCTCACAAAGTATGAGAATGCTGATAAGTATGTTCCTGAAAATGACGGCAAAATGCTTATGATAGATACGGCTGACGTCAAGAAAGAGTTTATGCTTGCTGACGCTAAGGCTAACATGGGCAAGGAAGTTGAGTTCTCAGGCTGTGTTCATAGAATAAAGAACATGGGAAGCATTGCATTTATCGTAGTAAGAACTTCAAGAGATGTTATACAGACAGTTTACTCTGCTGACAACTGCAAGGATTCTATAGAGGGTCTGAGAGAGGGCTTCTTTGTAAATGTAAAGGGTATCGTTAAGGAAAACCCTAAGGACTTCAACGGTCTTGAAATAGAGCTTAATTCTATCAAGCTTATCTCAACGAACGCCGCTGAACTGCCTTTGAAGATATCACAGGGCAAGCTCAACTGCACAATAGAAGTAAATCTTGACAACCGTGCGGCTTCACTGAGAAACCCTTATGAGAGAGCTATATTCAAGCTCCAGGAGGGTCTTGTTCAGGGTATGCACAAGTTCATGCAGGCAAACAACTTCACTGAGATACATTCGCCAAAGATAGTTGCACAAGGTGCAGAGGGCGGCGCTAACATCTTCCGCCTTGACTATTTCGGCAAGTCTGCGTTCCTTAACCAGTCACCGCAGTTCTATAAGCAAATGGCTGTGGCATTCTTTGACAGAGTTTATGAGATAGCACCTGTATACAGAGCTGAAAAGCACGCTACTTCACGTCATATCAACGAGTATATCGGTCTTGATTTTGAAATGGGCTATATCGACAGTATGTATGACGTTATGAAAATGGAGATCGCAATGCTCAAGTCCATTTTCGAGTATATCAAGGAGAACTATCAGAACGAGTTGAAGATACTTGAGGCTGACGTTCCTGAGATAAAGGAAGTTCCGTCTATCAAGTTCGCTGACGCTATCGAGCTGCTGAGAGGCGGCGAGGGCAGCGGCAAGAAGTTCGATCTTGACCCAGAGGACGAGGTAAACCTCGGCAAGTATGCCAAGGAAAAGTACGATTCAGACTTTATCTTTGTTACACACTTCCCGTCATCAAAGCCTCCGTTCTATGCAATGAACTCCAGAGAAGACCCAAGAGAAGCATACAAGTTCGATCTGTTGTTCAGAGGACTTGAAATTACTTCGGGCGGTCAGAGAATACACGATTATAACGAGCAGGTAGAGAAGATGAAGGCTCAGGGACTTGACCCTGCTGACTTCAAGAACTATCTTGAGGCTCACAAGTATGGTCTGCCACCTCACGGTGGACTTGGTATCGGTCTTGAAAGACTTCTCATGAAGCTTCTTAACAAGAACAACATCAGGGAAACATCACTGTTCCCAAGAGATATCAACAGACTTCTTCCATAGTCTGCAAATATGTTTATCAAAGAACGGACGGTTTTTCTGTCCGTTCTTTTTTTCTTTTGAATACTGATTGAATATTTGTCCAATAAGAATAGTATAATTCAATGATGACTTATTCGGAGGACTGATATTCTTGAAAAAATTTCTTACTTTACTTATTTGTTTTTTGACCCTTTGCTCATGCGGAGGTGAGGTAAATTCCCAGAGGGACAGGCTTGTGACTATGGAAAAAGCATCGGTGATACCTGTGTGCGGAGAGAAAAACTACACTGATGTGGAAACGTCACACAAGCTTAATTATACTGTGCAGAAAGCTATATGGATATCCTATATTGACCTTGCTGATATGCTCACCGGGAAAAGTGCCGAGGAGTTTCGTGAGAACTTTTCTCAGGCGTGCGACAACGCTTTGAGCATAGGTTGTAATACGCTGTATGTCCACGTCAGACCTTTCGGGGACGCTATATATGATTCGGAACTTTATCCTGCATCAAGATATATAACAGGCATGGCAGGTGAGCAGGGCGGCTTCGACCCGCTTGATATAATGATACAGACCGCACATGACATGGGGCTTTCTTTTCACGCATGGATAAACCCTCTCAGGTGTGAGAATGAGGAATGTTTTCAGAATTATGACGATAGTTTTCTTCTGAAAAAGTGGTATGACGAGGACAACGGCTACCTAGAACAGGTTGAGGGCGACAGCCATTTGTGGCTCGATCCTGCTTATGATGAGGTAAGACAGCTTATAGCAGAGGGTGCGGCGGAGCTTGCAGAAAATTATGATATTGACGGCTTGCACTTCGACGATTATTTTTATCCCACAACGGCTGAGGATTTTGACGCACAGTGCTTTGCGGCTCAGACGGAGTTTGACGACCTTTTTCAATGGCGGCTGAACAATATCTCCCTTATGGTTGGGGAGATATACAGTGCGGTAAAAGCAGTGGATAAGGATATTCTGGTGGGAGTTTCACCTCAGGGAAATATGGAAAATAACTATGAGTATATGTACGCTGATGTGAAAAAGTGGTGCAGTGAGGAGGGGTATATAGACTATATCTGTCCGCAGATATACTTCGGTTATGAAAATTCTGTCAAGCCTTATGAGGATACCCTACAGCAATGGGCTGATATCTGCACAACTGATGTTACGCTGGTGGCAGGTCTGGGGGTATATAAGATAGACAGCGAGAGTGAATTTTCTGAAAATATCGGCATTATCGGCAGGCAGATAAATGACGCTGTAGTTAGTTATAACTACGCAGGAGCGGCGGTATACGGCTATGCAAGCTTGTTTGGTGGCAGTGATAGAGGTGTTCGGGAGCAGGAGTGTATCGAAATTGCTTTTGATAAACTTGATACATCTGTAAAATGATATGTGATATATAAATTATGGTATGTTAAATGTAAACAAATTGTGATATATTATTATAAAATTTATGGAAGTAAACAAAAAACTATTGAAATTTCTTTTTAAATATAGTATAATGTTATATGCTGTAAGGCGATAATAGAAAATGTTTTTGTATTATTTGCCTAAAACAATATTATTTTGCTAATTATTCAGGGAGGGATTTTAGTGTACAAAATCGTAACAAGAAGACAGCTCAATGACGCTGTTGTTCTTATGGAGATCGACGCACCTTACATTGCCGCTAAGGCTGAGGCTGGTCAGTTCATCATCTACAGAGTTGATGAGAAGGGCGAGCGTGTTCCGCTCACTATCGCTGACTATGACAGAGAAAAGGGCACGATCACAATTATTTTCCAGGTAGTAGGTGCATCTACAACTGAGCTTGCAAGACTTAATGAGGGCGACTATATCCATGACGTTGTTGGTCCTCTCGGCGTTGCTACAGAGTATGACGAGGGTATCAAGAGAGTTGCAGTAGTAGGCGGAGGCGTTGGCTGTGCTATCGCTTATCCACAGGCTAAGAAACTCCACAGCATGGGCGTTGAAGTTGACCTTATCGCTGGTTTCAGAAGCAAGGATATCGTTATCCTCGAGGACGAAATGGGCAAGGCTTCTTCACATCTTCATATCTGTACAGACGATGGTTCATACGGCTATCACGGATTTGTTACAAACAAGCTTCAGGAACTTATTGACGGTGGTGCTAAGTTTGATGAAGTTATCGCTATCGGACCTGTTCCAATGATGAAGTTTGTTTGTAAGGTAACAAAGCCTTATGACATCAAGACACTCGTTTCACTCAACCCTATCATGATCGACGGCACGGGAATGTGCGGCGGATGTCGTGTAACTGTTGACGGCAAGATCAAGTATGCTTGCGTTGACGGCCCTGACTTTGACGGTCAGAAGGTAGATTTCGACGAGCTTATGAGAAGAAACTCAACTTATAAGGAGCAGGAAAAGGCTCACTTGTGCAGACTTACTGGAGGTGTAAGATAATGGCTAATATGAGTTTGACAAAGACTCCTATCGCAGAGCAGGAGCCAAAGGTAAGAGCTAGAAACTTCAAGGAAGTTACTTTGGGTTACACCCCTGAGCAGGCTATAGAAGAAGCTCAGAGATGTCTTAACTGCAAGCACAAGCCTTGTATGACAGGATGTCCTGTAAGCGTTAGGATTCCTGAGTTTATCGCAAAGGTAGCAGAGGGCAAGTTTGAAGAAGCTTATGCTATCATTAAAACAACAAACGCTCTGCCGGCTGTTTGCGGACGTGTATGTCCACAGGAGCATCAGTGTGAGGGCAAGTGTGTAAGAGGTATCAAGGGTGAGCCTGTTGGTATAGGCAGACTTGAGAGATTCTGTGCAGACTATATGATGGACAAGGCAGTTGCCGTAGAAAAGGCTGAACCAAATGGTCACAAGGTAGCTGTTGTCGGCGGCGGTCCTTCAAGCCTTACAGTTGCAGGCGACCTTGCTAAGCTTGGTTATGACGTAACTATCTATGAGGCATTCCATACAGCAGGCGGTGTTTTGATGTATGGTATCCCTGAGTTCAGACTTCCAAAGGCTATCGTTCAGCACGAGATAGACAATCTGACAAACATGGGTGTACATATCATGACAAACATGGTTATCGGCAGAGTTCTTTCTATTGACGAGCTTATGGGCATGGGCTATGAAGCTGTATTTGTAGGTTCAGGCGCAGGTCTTCCAAGATTCATGGGTATCGAGGGTGAAGGTCTTGTAGGCGTTTACTCTGCTAACGAGTACCTTACAAGAATCAACCTTATGAAGGCATACAAGGACGATTATGAGACTCCTATCATGAAGTCAAAGAACGTAGCTGTAGTAGGTGGCGGTAACGTTGCTATGGACGCTGCTCGTTCTGCAATGAGACTTGGCGCTGAGCACGTTTATATCGTATACAGACGTTCAATGGACGAGCTTCCTGCAAGAAAGGAAGAGGTTCATCACGCTCAGGAAGAGGGCATCGAGTTCCTCGTTCTTAATAACCCAGTTAAGATAGTTGGCGACGAGAACGGTCATGTTAACGGTATGGAGTGCATCAAAATGGAGCTGGGCGAGCCTGACGCAAGCGGCAGAAGACGTCCTATCCCTATCGAGGGTTCAAACTTCATTCTTGACGTTGATACAGCTATCATGTCTATCGGTACATCACCTAACCCACTTATCAGAAGTACAACTCCTGGTCTTGAAACAAACGATCACGGCTGCCTTATCGTTGACGAGAACGAGTCAACAACTAAGGAAGGCGTTTACGCAGGCGGTGACGCTGTTACAGGCGCTGCAACTGTTATCCTCGCTATGGGTGCAGGCAAAAAGGCTGCCGCTGCTATTGACGAGTATATCAAGAACAAGAAATAATTTCTTGTAAATGAAAATTATTTGTTAAAAGACTTGAAGTTTGTGCAAATATCTGATATACTAATATAGTATTATTAGATTTGGAGGTCTTTTGATGAATTTGTCAGCAATTATTTCAGTTTTGGCAGCTGAGCAGAGTTCACCTGCATCACTTGCCATGACTTTTATCCCACTGGTACTCATAATCGTGTTCTTCTATTTCTTTATTATCCGTCCGCAGAAAAAGCAGGATAAGAAAGACGCTGAGATGAGAGATAACCTTGAGATAGGTGACGAGGTCGTTACAAACGGCGGAATCGTTGGTATCGTGTTCTCTATCAAGGACGACACTGTTGTTATCGAAACAGGCGGCGACAGAAGCAAGATCCGTGTTAAAAAGTGGGCTATCGCTAAGAACGAAACAATTCATGACGGTGGCGTAAAGTAAATATCGCTTTTGAGGGACGGGTAGTTTTATCCGTCCCTTTTTGTGTTCTTATTGTCCGTGGCTTTGAATATAATTTCTTTAGGATATTCAGAGCGGGGGTGCGGATATGAAAAACAACAGACTATTTGGGGGCAGAAAGCTTTCTGTGCTGTCGTCAACGGTGTTGTCTGCCTGCGTGGGGTGCGGTGCGATATTTGTTGCTGTGCTTGCTTTTGCGTATGTTATCACTAAGATAGATGCCACCGATCTTATGCTGTCGGTGATGTCAACAGCGGCACTTGGTATCGGGGCGTATGCAGGGGGATATGTCTGCGGAAAAAGGCAACGTAGAAACGGTCTGCTGTCAGGTGTGCTGTGCGGAGTGTTCATTTTTCTTATCATTGTCATTCTCAGTGCACTGTTTTCAAAAGCTGCCGAAAGCTTTTCCGTGCCTGCAAAGCTTGTGCTTACCCTTGTGTGTGCAGGCGTAGGCGGAGTTGTAGGGGTAAATTCTAAAAGCAGCCGTTTTTGATAAGGATAAATATTTATACTGCATTAACTATTCGTTCATAAAACATAGTGGGATATGTGGTATAATTAGTGTAAATCAATTATTGGAGGTAAAATCCTATGAAACATATCAAGACGATCAATAAGGCTAATCTCAAGAAGACTGCTGCTAAGGGTGGCTGCGGCAAGTGTCAGGCATCATGTCAGTCAGCTTGCAAGACCTCCTGCACAGTTGCTAACCAGAAGTGCGAGAGAGAAGCTTAATATTCCGATCTTTCTGAGGCGTGCGAGCGTACACACGCCTTGCTAAAGGGACATTTTTATGTCCCTTTATTTTTGTATAAATTTGTATATGAATATAAATGCGAAAGGTGATTTTTAAATGATACACAAGTTTAAGCTTGGCGGCTTTAATGCACTGCTTGACGTGAACAGTGGCGGAGTTCATATTATAGACGATCTGACATATGATTTGTTAGACAATGTTGAGCCGCCTTTTGAGGAGAAATGTCCTGAGGACGTTGTAAGAAAGCTGTCAAAGATGTATGACAGCAAGGATATCGAGGATTGCTATGAGGAGATAGTTTCTCTTTATAATGACAAGATATTGTTCAGCGAGGACGATTATGAGAAGTATGCCCTGTCTGCTGTGGCTTCGCCTATCAAGGCAATGTGTCTGCATATCGCTCACGACTGTAACCTGAGATGTAAATATTGCTTTGCTTCAACAGGCGATTTCGGTCAGGGCAGAATGCTCATGGACTATGAAACAGGCAAGCGTGCTATAGATTTTCTTATAGAGCGTTCAGGAGACAGAAAGTTTCTTGAGGTGGACTTCTTCGGCGGTGAGCCGTCACTGAATTTCGGTACGGTAGAAAAGCTTGTTGAGTATGCACGTTCACAGGAGGAGCCTCACAATAAAAAGTTCAGATTTACTGTTACCACAAATGGTGTACACCTCACTGACGAGATGATAGACTTCATCAACAAGGAAATGTACAACGTTGTTCTGTCTATCGACGGAAGAAAAGAAGTCAATGACAGAATGAGAGTGCGTGTTGACGGTTCAGGAAGCTATGACAGGATTATCCCTAACTTCAAGAAGCTTGTTGAGAAACGTCCTAAGAACAAGGATTGGTATGTAAGAGGCACTTACACAAAGTATAATCTTGACTTCTCAAATGATGTAATGCACCTTTATGATTTGGGATTTGATCAGATATCTGTTGAGCCTGTTATGGCAGACCCTAGCGAGCCTTATGCTATCACTGAGGCTGACCTGCCGAGGATTTTCAAGGAGTATGAGATACTTTCCGAGAAGATACAGAAGATAAGGGACGAGGGCAAGTTCATAAACTTCTTCCATTTTATGATAGATCTCGATCAGGGGCCTTGTGCGATAAAGAGACTTAGGGGCTGTGGAAGCGGAAACGAGTATGTTTCTGTTACTCCTGACGGCGATATTTACCCATGTCATCAGTTCGTTGGTATCACCGAGTTCAAAATGGGCAATCTCTATGACGGCACATTTAACGAGGAAATGAAAGATATGTTTGCTCACGCACACGTTTACAATAAGCCTGAGTGCAAAAAGTGCTGGGCAAAGTTCTATTGCAGTGGCGGTTGCAATGCAAACAACTACATTTACGCAGGTGATATCCACAATGCGCATAAGCTGTCATGTCAGATACAGAAGAAGCGTCTTGAATGTGCTATCATGATGAAGGCTGTTAAAATGCTCGACAGCGCAGAATGAATATAAATATTTTGTAAATTTCACGCATGGTAACTTTTATGTACATATATAAACTAAATATGTTCAAAAACGTTTGAAGTTTAACAAAAAAATTATTGAATAATCGGTTTAAAAAGCACGGAATAACAAATGACGTTATTCCGTGCTTTCTGCTGTTATTACATAGTATGATCATGTCGGAAAATAGCAAAATATGTCTGTCATATTAATAAGTATTAAGATAAATATAATGTATACTAAGCTGGTAGCTTATTGACAAAGTGGGTCGAATTTAGTATAAGATTGACATAAACAAAAGGTGCTTGGCGGTCATGTTACCGCAAATCGGCTATAACGAGCGCCCTCTGTATCGGACAGGATAAACCGACAAATTATTATGAAAAGGACGAAGAGATATGAAAACTAATGAAAAGAAGAATACTTCTGCTAAGAAGAAACTTATACCTGCAGTTGCAATGCTCACAACTTCCGCTGTAATGCTTTCTACCGCTACTTACGCTTGGTTTACTATGAGCAGAGAAGTTGAAGTAACAGGCATTAAGCTCACTGCTACAACTCCACAGACAATTGAAATTTCACTTGGTAAAGCTACAACTGGCAACACGCTGACTGCTGGACAAGAGGCAACTGCACCTGGTACTGATGAAACACTTTGGTCACACACTGCTGCTACGGGTTCTGTATATAAAGATTTTGGTAAGCTTATTCCTGCATCTTCTGTTAATGGTTCTGATATGTTCTATACAGTAAAGGCTACAGAGAATGGTAAGAAAGTTTCTGATGTTGATAATCCTTTCAACAAGGCAACTACTGCTGCTGGCTGGGAATTTAAGGATGATGGCAAATCTGCTGAAAAAGGTGATGTTGTCACAGCTGCTGATAAGGACGGCTCAGGATATTATCTTGACATTCCGGTTTGGTTTAGAACAACAAGCACTAGTGATGTAAACCTTGGTCTTGACGTTGAAGTTAAACAGGGTAGTGATAGTGATACAACTACAGAACTTTACAAGGCTGCTCGTGTTGCAATACTCCCTGACACTAAGGCGGCACAGAGTGTGTTCCTTGGTGCAGAGGGAAATGCTACTACAAATTACTACACAGACGGTAAGGCTGTTTCGACTGCGGCAGCAACTTTGACTGCTTCATATGGTGATGTTTCTGTTGCAACAGAGGTTAAAGCTACTGACGGAAAGGTTACTAATGCTGCTAATGCAACACAGGTTGCTACTGTAACAAAATCAACGGGTACAGGTTATGGTGACGCTGTTAAGTATTACATTCGTGTATGGCTTGAGGGAGAAGATGAGGCTTGTTGGAATGCTAATGCAGGTCAGGACTTCCAGATTAATCTTAAATTCTATGACCTTTCAAACACAGGCACAGGTGTTTAATCCATAACAATAAAACAAAAAAGACGCCGAAGAAATTCGGCGTTTTTTGGTAAATGGGTATAAAAAATAATTTTCCATATTTGGGGAAATCCCCCAACTTTTCTTTGCTTTTTGTCGAAAATATGCTATAATGATATATTTGAACAGGAAAGGAAGTGACTTGCTTTGAACGGTAATTCAACAGTTGACGGCGTTCATGCCGTGGAGCTTTTCTATAGACCTATAAAAAATACCGACAGTGGCAGGGTCACTTTTTTGCAGTCGCAAACAAGGCTCAATTCTCCTGCTATGGGTACGCTCATGCCTGCGGATTATCTCCCTGTGGCTCAGCTTTCCGACCGATGTGTTAGCATTTTCAAGCTTGCTTTCGTTCAGCTTTTGCAGGCTTTGGGCAAGTTTCACGAAAGGGAAGTTGACGTTGATTGGGCAAGTGTGTTCATGCCTGCAAGATTTTTAAGGCAGACGGAAGCTCCGAGAGTTGTGGCAGATTATTGCGATAAGTTCGACGTGAAGTATGAGCGTGTCTGCTTTGAGTTGTCGCCTGATGTGCTTGATGAAGCTGACAGCACAGCGGCAGATAACGTGGCTCTTATGAGAAGACAGGGCTTTCATTTTCTGCTCACAGGCTTCGGCACTGAGGGCTTTAAAATGCTTAAGACCGCTGAGTTCAAGGTAGATAATATCATGCTCGACGGCTCAGTGGCTCAGGTTCTTGGTAAGAGCGACAGGTATGATACCTGCGTGAAATCTCTGCTGAATTTCGTTTTTGACCTTAATGCTGAGGTCATAGCTGACGGCATTACTGATGATAAGCAGGTGAAACAGCTCAGCGGTATGCAGTGCCTTTACTATTCGGGAGAAAATGCAGGAAAATATATTGCGGAAAGATACGTTCGCAATAGAAATGAGTAATAAACGGGTGATACGGTTTTGGACGGTAAAAATATAGATAAAAATACAAGAGTAGTCGATACCCTTGCACTTCGCAGGACCGCCAAGGAAGCTAAACGCTATGTGGTATTGATGAGATTGCTTAAAATACTTGCCATTATACTTATCGCTATCGTGGCGGCGGCTTATGCGGTGTCTTATTTTTACGACAAGTATGGTAGCTTTACAGTTAAGATAAGTAAGTATGATATGATAAATCAGGGGCTTACTCTTTCGGAAACTCCTGACTATACCACGAGCAATTCAAGGCTCAATGCGGATATCCTCTATGATATGACAAATATCAGTGGCGAAGATCTCCCTGATAATATCGACAAGATAAACGGCAGCCATAATGGCGAGGGGTATATAGCTTATACTTTCTATCTCATAAATTCCGGTAAAGACACACTTAGCTATGACAGCGAAATGACTATCGAGAACGTCACGAACGGTGTTGATGAAGCTATCAGAGTGGAGCTTTTCGTGAATGGCGAGAAAACCGTTTATGGTAAAACAAAGTCTGACGGCAGCGGTAAGGAAAGCGATTGCGACAAGGAGTTCGCCTCCTCTACTGAGGTCATGAAGGACCGACGTGAAAAGCTTGGTCCTGGTGAGAAAGACAAGTATACAGTGGTTATATGGCTTGAGGGAAATGACCCTGATTGTGTTGACAAAATAATCGGTGGCACAATGAAGCTTGGTATGAATTTCAAGATCGTTGAAACAACTTAAAGAATTAGAAGGGAGGAAGCCTCGGGGTTCCGAGGTTTTGAATTATGAAAAAAGCTTTGAAGATCGTTTTTAATGTTATCGCATGGGTGGTGCTTATCTTTGCACTGCTTATAACAATTCTCGTGTTCTCGTCTGATAAGAATAATGGTACGGCAATTCTGCTGGGATATATCCCGCTCACAGTTGAATCTGACTCAATGAAGCCAACTTTCAAAAAAGGCGACCTTATTATCTCAAAGGAAATAGACGATATCAATTCTCTGAAAAAGGGCGACGTTATCACTTTCTGGACGCTTATTGACGGCAAAAAGGTGAAGAATACCCACCGTATCGCAGAGGTACTCAATGATAACGGCTCTGTAGGCTTTATCACACGAGGCGATGCTAATAACGTAGATGATACATACACTGTTTATGCAGGTGATATAATCGGTCAGTGGAAAGGTGCAAAAATAGGCGGTTTCGGCAAGGTAATGGATTTTCTCAGAACAAAAACGGGATTTTTCATTTGCATACTTTTGCCGATAGCACTGTTTTTCCTCTTTGAGCTTTATAAGCTTATCGCAACCATAATCGAGATAAAGCGTCCTGCTATCACAGAGAGTGATGAGGAAGAAATAAAAAGACGTGCAGTTGAGGAATACCTTGCACAGCAGAAGAAAAAGGAAGAGGAAAATGCACAGCAGGAGAAAAATGACAAATAACTGCTGCTTGGGTGATACATTATGAATGGATTTCTGAAATGGTTTTTTGTTTTCATGTCGTCAATGCTTGCAGGCTTTGGGCAGATCTTCAAGGGTCTGTGGAACGGCATAAAACAGATCTTCAATATAAAAAACTACATAAGGATATTCAAGACCTACTCGGCAGACTTTGGTGCGCTGGGCTGGATACTTTCTGTGCTTGCAATTATCGTTGTTGTGGCTATCTTTGTGCTTATTATTTTTATGATAGTGCTTGCTGTGAGAAAGTACGTAAGATTCAGACACTCTATCGTCAGCAACGAGGATCTTATCGAAGAAATATCTGACCTGCAGCGTCAGGTGGTCAAAATGACCAAGGAAAAAGATGAGATCATGGCAATGAAGGTGGCTCAGCTTGGCGTATATGATAACACCGCTCTTGCAGAGGGTGAAACAAAGCTTGCAGAGGGCGAGCAGATGCCTGCACAGGGCGAAGTTCAAACCATTGTGGACGGCGTTGTTCAGACAGCAGATTGCCGTTTTTCAAAGCTTATCGAGGTGGACAATTTCTACAAGACATACGAGCCGCCTGCTTACAATAATGACATCACCCTTAGCGGTATCTGCGAAGCATACAGAAACTTTGCCTGCTCAAGAATGCACCTTTATTATGACATAAAAACTATCCGACTTTTCATTGCTGGCATGGCTTCAACAAAGCTCATTATCCTGCAAGGTATCTCTGGTACAGGTAAAACATCATTGCCGTATTCATTCGGTAAGTTCTTGCAGAAAGATACCACTATTGCTTCTGTTCAGCCGTCATGGCGTGACAGAACTGAGCTTTTCGGCTACTTCAACGAGTTCACGAAGAACTTTAATGAAACAGAAGTCCTCAAAAGAATTTATTCTTCTGAATACAATGACGATGTAAACTTCATACTCCTCGACGAGATGAACATTGCGAGAGTAGAATATTACTTTGCAGAAATGCTCTCCATTCTTGAAATGCCTGATCCTGCCGAGTGGGAGCTTGATCTTGTTCCTAACGTGTGGAGTACCGACCCTGTTCGCCTGGATAAGGGCAAGCTGCGTATTCCGCAGAACATTTGGTATATCGGTACTGCCAACAACGACGATTCCACGTTCACTATCTCAGATAAGGTATACGACCGTGCACAGCCTATCAATCTTGACGCAAAGGGAGTTGCCTTTGACGCACCTGACACGCCGCCTATGAATTTAAGCTTTGAACATCTTGATACACTCTTCAAGGAAGCTTTTCAAATGTATCCTGTTTCACAGGACAGTCTGAAAAAGATCCAGCAGCTTGACCTGTGGGTAATTGAAAAGCTGAGAGTGGCTTTCGGTAACCGTATACTTAAACAGATGAACTTGTTTGTTCCTGTATATGTTGCCTGCGGCGGCGAGGAACTTGACGGCATCGATTATGTGCTGGCAACTAAGATATTCAGAAAATTTGAGTCGCTTAACTTGGCAATGCTAAGAGAAGAGCTGAAAGAGCTTTGCACCTATATGCTGAAGCTTTTTGGCAGAAACACTATGAAAGAGTCTATAGCATATCTTGAAAGATTGCAAAAACTGTACTAAAATTTGTACTGATAATTGAGAGGAGGGACGGGCATGAGCGAATACAACGAACAGCGTGCAGCTTTTGATAAAGCTGTAAAGACGTTTGAGGGCAATAACAGCTTTGCGGCAGCCCGTGCCTTGCTTCTTTCGGGCGAAAAAACTGTATCTTTTAATCGTAAGATAATCGAGAAGAATATAGATTCGTCCTGGCTCAAAGAGATAGAAAAAGCTTTGCCACATATTGATACGGTAATAAGAAATCCAAGAAACACCATTAAAGAAGTGGAAGAGATCGTGCCTATCGCTATGTCAAGGAAGATAACGGTAGAGTCCATAAAACATCTGGGACAGCACACCGATCTTATTCAGGATATCGACAAAAAGACTGGAAAGATAACTCCGTCAAAAATACTCAACATTCATAAAGAGGAAACTCTCGATACATATGAAAATAGATTTGTAAATACCCTTATCGACAGGCTATACATTTTTATAAATATAAGATACAATAAGCTTGTCCAGACCGCAGAGGCGCAGGAGGCTTATTCTTTTAATTACGATACCGTGGCTGACAGCGGCGACGGCAGAAAGGTCAATATTAGTTTTAAGATAGAAACTGTTGACAGTCTTGTCGGCGGCAGCAAGGATACTGACGTTTTGGCAAGGCTTGAAAGGGGCAAAAAGGCTATCGAGGGCTATAAAGGCTCAGTTCTTTGTACCACTCTTGGCAACGCTTTTATCAGACCGCCTGTTATGAGAACAAACGCTATCACTAAAAATGTGGACCTTATGGCGTGTCTTACCCTTTGGCAGTTTATCGAAAGCTACGATAAGGCAGGCTACGAGGTCAACGTTTCTGATACTGCACAAAGACCTGATGATTCTTATATCGAGGATATATATGGTCTGACCGCAATGAACTATATGCTTTTCCGCTCCTATACCCATGGGGCAGACAAGTCGGAGGAGCTTAAAACCATAAAGAGCAAGACCCTCGCACCAAAGGTTGTCAGGCGTTTTGATAAGCAGACGTCTGATAAATATGATGTCATAGTTGGCGAGGGTGAACAAAGTAGTGCAAGTAAGACAGATATGGGTATGACTGCCGAAGAGGCAGGAAACCTTACGGCAGAGCTTGACCGTATAGTTGAGATAGAAAAGCAGTTTCTCAAAGACGAGGAAGACCGTAAGAGGGCTGAGGAGCTTGCGGCTGCAGAAGCTGAAAGAAAGCGTGCCGAGCAGGAGGAACTTGAGCGTCAGCGGCGTGAGGAAGAAGAGCGCAGACGGCTGGAGCATGAGGAAGCTCAACGCAGACGATTGGAGCTTATTCAAAAACAGCAGGCGGAGCAGGCTGCAAGAGAAAAGGCGGAGCGTGAGGAACGTGAACGCCGTGAAAAAGAGGAAGAGATCAAGCATATCGCAAGACGCAAAAGGCAAATGGAAGAGCGTAAGCGCCGTGAAGAGGAGCAGCGTGTCCGTGAGGAAAGAGCTAGGATCCGAGAGGAGAAAAAGCTCGTCCGCAGCAGCCTTGGATCTGCTATGGATCAGCAGATCAGCACGAATGAAGAAGCCGTGTCTTCAAGCTTTGTGTCAGAGTATGAGTCCCCTGAGATCGCTGCAAAAAAGGCGAAAGAAGCACAACAGCAGCGTGAGCAGGAACGTCGTGAGCGTGAACGTGCTGAGCGTCTTAAAGCTGAACGTGAAAGCTTTGAAAATAAAAATATCAATGAGATATTTAAAGAATATTCCAAAAATCCATATTACATGGCAAAACGTGGCATAACATATGTTCTGGCTCACGCATTTGGGATCATACCTGTTGTGACGGATAATCCAGACTATATCAGAATGTTCAAAGTCAAGAAGGAAAAAGAACTGGCTGAGGCAGAGAGAAAACGTGCAGAGCGTGAAATTGAGATTATCTATGAAAAATATGCTCCGTATCTGAAATATGATGTAAAGAGGCATATCAAAAACAGGCAGTTTAAAAAGAGAAAACGTCTTGAGCGAAAGAACAGACCGCCAAGACCATATATTCCGCCACAGCGCACCGCTGAGGAGCAGAAAGCTATCGACACTGAAATGAAACGACTCTATAAGGAGTATCACGTTTCGGCTGTTGGCAGAATGGCAAGGCATTTGAAAGAGAAATATAGGAAACAATAACACGGAGGGAGAGTCGTTATCATCGGCAAGGCGTTGAGGATAGTAAAAATAGCTTTGACAATACTTGGCTCTGCTGTGTTTGCAGCACTGCTGAGTGTGACGGTGTACATAATGGTCTGCGGCTGTATCGGCAAAACAGCAAGCATTTTTGGTTACAGCGTACTGAAGGTCGTGAGCGGAAGTATGGAGCCGTCTATACATGAGGGTGACTATATTTACATCAAAAGGACGGATACTGACAGCTTAAAGGCAGGGGATATCATTTCGTTCTACTCTCAAGATGATAGTATTAAAGGCGAGATAAATACTCACAGGATATCTGAGGTTTTGAGCGACGGCACTTTTGTTACTAAAGGTGATGCTAACAAAATAGAGGACAGCGTGGCGGTGCAAAAAGTCAGCATTATTGGAAAATACTATGGGAAACTCAGATTTTTCAAGTGGCTTGGTTCATTTGCATCAACAAAGAAGCTCCTCATACTGTTTGTGATAATCCCAACAGTTTGCATGGCGGTGTATGAGGTAAAAACTATCGCTGAGATAAAAATATATTCAAACCGTGAGGAAGCTTTGAAAGCGGCTGAGGAAGAAAAGGAAAAGCTCATGCGTGAGGCTGTTGAAAAGGAAGTTCAGCGGCTGAAAATGCAGGAAAACGAGAAAAAGGAGGCGAACAGCTTTGAATCAGGAAAAGATAATGAAGGCTAAAATGATAACGGCTATCGTTATTTGTATTGCGGCACTTGCAGGGCTGTTCGTTTTTATCGGGCTTTATATGGATAAGTCCGAGGAAGTCAGAAAGACTTACATTGCTAAGTATATGGAAAATCTGTCTGCCGCCTCTGAGGAGATAGACACTTATCTTGAAAGCGGCAAGGATCTTCCAACGAGATATAACATGATACTTTCGGACATGGGTGCGGCAAGGTCGCTGGTGTTTCTTATCGACGATTACACTGATGAGCAGAAGGCTATAAATGAGCTTCATTACTGCTTTGTGAAGTATCCCGAACAAATGCAGGGCAAGCTTGAGGACGTAAAAAAAGCACTTGACCATATCACCGAAAATCTTGACAAAGGCTATAGGGAAGTCAACGAGATAGTTGATTCGGTTGATAAAATGGGAAATTAATGCAAGGAGGACAATAACGTGAGCAGTAAAGGGCAGCTTAAAAGAGAAATAAAGAAATGCAGACTTACTATCGAGGAGATAGAGCGTAAGAGATCACGTTCACAATCAGCGCTTGTTCAGGCAATTCTTTTGCAGGAAGAGCCTAGCGAAATTGACGTTGAGTGGTTCAACAAATACACAGGCGAGATAACCGCTTGCAGAAACCACATGATAGAATTGCAGAAAGAGCTTGACTCGATGAAATAATGGAGGTCGCCAAAGTGGCTGAGCATAAAGTGATAGAGAAAGCAGACAGCGAGGAAGAAAAGAAGAAACGCAAACTGCTTATTATAAAAATAATACCAGTTGCAGTGCTGGCATTTATACTTATTGCGGTCAGCTTGGCTTGGTTTACCATTGATAAAGCCCTTGATCTTGATTCATTTGGAATGAAAAGCGTAGATTCGCCATTTGAACTGAAAACAGTAGGCAGTGCCAATGTGCTTAAAGCTGAGATACTTGACAGCAATGACTACTCTAAGGTGTCTGATGGGAGCAACATCACTTCTGACGAGAACAAAAAGATCTACTGGCTTCTTGATGAAGAAAGCGGTATGACGAATGGTATTAATCCTGGTAGTCATGGAAAGCTTACTTTTTATGTTGTCCCGAACCAGTCGGGGGAAATGGAGATACAGTTCAAGTTGAGTATCACGGGGTATGCAGAGAATAAAAACGAAGACGCTGTTTCTTATGAAAAGGTTACTGAAGAAGAAGTAACTAGATTTATGAATGGACATATCATGTTTTTTGAGAAATATGATGAGAACAATCACACATATTCCGATTTTCTTCATGATGAAACATTCACAAGGACGCTTAAAGATTTTAAAGTAGGCGTTCCGCAGGAAGTGAACGTATATTGGGTGTGGCCGAACACGCTTGGTCAGATACTAATGAAAAGCACAGATGAAAATCTGACAGAGAAAAATGTGCTGTTTGATGATAACAGTAAAGAACGTTTGGATTTTGCGGAATATATAAAGGGTAATTTAAGCTTGTTCTTGTCAGGTGATGCTGATAAAGAACAAAATAAAAAGGTTATTGAGAATATACTTAATGGTGATAAATACAGCACAGCACAGTTATCATCACTAAGCTCCATGTATAATGATGCTGACGAAAAGATAGGTACAAAGGTGCAATATATCCTTGTTGAACTAAATGTATAGATAAGAATATTAACTTTGCACGGAGGCAGTTGAAAGTGAAAGCTAATAGAAATCAGAAAATTAATAGAATATGCCACAAGCTTTACAGCAAGTATCGCAAGAATGTTATTTCTTTAGTTACCGCTGCCGTATTGCTTGTCACGAGTATGCCGCTTGCAGACATTTCAGGTGTTGTGTCTAAAATGGTATCAACTGTCACCAATGCTATTACGGCTATGGCGGCAGATACATATACTGACATTTCTAATGATATCAAAAATGGCGTTTTTACGATACAGAATGCAGACGATTTTAAAAAGCTTCTTAATGCAGACCCTGCTGTCTATCAGAAAATCACTGTATTGTTTTCAAACAACCAATCTCAGTTTAAGGCTTCTGATTTTACAGGAATAGAAAAAGGACTTGGCAATGAAAATTATCCTTTCATGGGAACAGTCAAAGCAAATGAGGGTTCAGCTATTAATCTTCCTATTAATTTTGCTCTGTTTGAATATCTTAGTGACAGTGCAAATTTAGATACTATTATTTTTGCTAGACCGGAAGACAAAAATTCAGCTTTGCTTGCTGAGAATGTTATACACGGTGATGTGGCTTCAGCTAATAAGTGGAAAATAAAAGCTGATCCTGTAGATGATTCAGATGCTAGAAATTATAAATCCTTCACGTCTGTTATAGGCAATATGAAAAATGGAGCAATGGTCGATCTGGATATCACTCTAAGTAATGATGTCAAGGTGGAAGTATCAGGCGGGGATAATGCAGGACTTGCTTGCGGCACTATGGGCGAAAACACAAGTCTTGCTGTAAGCTTGTCAAGTAATTTGCTTGACATTTCCGGTAAATCGAACGCAGGTGTATTTGTCGGGAAAATGAGTACTGATGCGACACTGAATATTGACAAGTGCAACACCTTGACAGGCATAAATATATCCGCAAACAACGCAGGCGGACTTGTGGGCAGTGCAGAGAATGCAGAAATAAATGTCGGTGAAGGTGTCACCCTTACCATGACCGGAAGCGTTACAGGCTCTGTAACTGCGGGCGGTCTTTTCGGCTCTTATACATACAGTAAAGCCAACGAAAAGACATTTGACATTTCAAAATTCAGTGGCATGAAAATGGCACTTGCTTGTTCATCAGGAGATACCGCTGACAGTGCGGCTGTTGGCTCTGTTTTCGGACTGCTGACAAACAGCGCAGATAGTGTAAAAATTAGTATCACGGGCACCGCTAATGATACTATTATTTCAAACTTCGATGGCACTGTCAGGGCAGGCTTCTATGGTGGTATTGTCGGAAGATATTCTGCTAATGCTCTTAGCTCTGAACTAGCACTAAGTGATATCATTGTAAATGTGACTGGCTCATGCAATGCCCTTGATTTTGGCGGCCTTATTGGTAAGATAGGTGATAACAGCAAGGCTTATGTAAGCGTCAAGAATACCACTATAAGTATCAAAAATTCCACATCATCACAAAATAATTATGGCGGACTTGTGGGCTATGCAGATCAGGCTTTTATTGATGTTGGCGGCAATGTCACAGTTACTGCAGCTGATGTTTCTGCAAACCAGAGCGTAGGTGGCATTGTTGGCAAATTTAATAAAAATGGCGTTGTAAGGCTTGGCGGTGAAACAAACCTTTCAGGCTTTTATCCTAAAGACCCTAACAAAAACGGATGTCAGATAGTAGGAAGTAGAGGCAATGCTTTGATCTATAGCTTAAGCGGCTGGTCATTTACAAGGACATCTTCAAAAGTCATAGACGATATGGATTGGGGCGGAGTGCTTCGCCTTAACGATTCCGATCTGCTTGAGAGTGCTGGCGGTGTTCTGTCTTTTGATGGATCAGGGCATACTGTTACAATAAATGGATTTCCTAATAATAATATAACCATAAGCAATAGGGCAGATTTTGTCCGTGCGGCTTTGATAATGCAGCATGATAGCAATGATTTTGTTAAGTATAGCGAAAATTCTATAGATAAAACAGCAATACTTAAGGCGAATTTTACTCTTAGTGCAGATGTTGATATAAGCGACACAGGTCTAACCGGCTTTATGCGTGATAATGGTGAGCATACATTCACAGGCACTCTGAATGGCAATAGTCATAAACTTACCATGACAGTGGGAACAGATAATGATAAGATAGTTTTCCATACTCATAATGGACTTTTTGCAAAGACAAGCGGTGCAAAAATAAGCAATATAAAGATTGTTTCAAACTTAAATATTGTCGGTGATAATGTTTCTGGCGGTGATGCTTGTTATATTGGTTCTGTGTCTGCATACAACAGCGGAGCTTTGACTATTGACAGCGTGACCGCTGATGTGACCGCATCTCCAAGTGGTGCGTATACTAATTTTGTCGGAGGTCTGGTTGGATATGTTGCTGACGCCACAAGTGAAGTTTCATTCACTAATTCTGCTGTAACAGCAAATCTTACATACGATAATAGCACAACAAAGGTAGATTGCACTTGTCTTGGCGGAGTTATCGGAATGGTAGGCGCTGTTACATCAACGCCTACAACTGGTATTAAGTTTGATAATGTCACTGTTGGCGGAAATATAACTGACAAACACACAGGAAGTAACTCCAGAGTTGGCGGACTTATTGCAGAGGTCGGTGCTAAGGATAATTCAGCTTCTGTTGTACCTAATAAGGTATCTATCACCAATGTTAATATTAATGCTTTAACAATAAATTCTAGTGGTAAATCAAATAGCGGTGGATTTTTAGGGCATAACTGGTATAGAGTAGAAATTGATCTGAATAGTTTGAATGTAAACAATTCAAGATTAACAGTGAACAATGGCACAGAACTGGGCGGCCTTGTACTTTCCACAACAGGTTATTGGAGCATAAAAGAGGTTAGCTTTGACGGTGTGACAGTGAAAGCAACAAAATGTATAAATTTCGGCATGCTTGCCTCAACTCTTTTTGGTAGAGATTATGACTCTTATGGCTTTGACTATTTTAAAGGTGAAAATGTCAATAATTACAGAAGCTCACGAGATGCAACTTATTTTGAACTTACTAAACCTGATGGATATAAGATCTCACAAGATACTAAGATAAATATAAGCCCAAGCTATTCGTATTTTGATGAGATAGCTCGTTGTAGTATTTATGCTTCAAATAGTCCTGTTTGCAATCGTCAAGCCATAATTTCAATTCCTGCTGTTACAGCGGACGGAGAGCGTTTGCTGTATATGGACGGAAAGAACTGCAATACCTATCAAAATCAAACAACAAATAATGGTGCTGTGTGGAAAAATAATTCTTGGGCAAGATATTATTATAACCTTGATGTATATAAAAACGGTAAAGCCACCACAGGCGGAGCTAAGGCTGTTGAGTGGAGTGCAAAGCTTTTTGCGGCAAATAATATAAAAGCATATATTAATAGTACAAATATAGATTTTCCAACAGATGCAGAAATAGATTTGACAGGATATTCATTTTATCCTGTTGATACAAATGGTTGTAATATAAAATCAAATTCAACTATTACTTTTGAAAATAATGGCTTTAATCAGTCTGAAATGGTATCAAGCAGTAATAGTGACAGTTATGCCCGTACAACTGACGGCATAGATGGAACAAATTTAACTAATGACCATAATCAACATTACATGATGCAATGCGGACTTTTCAGAAATGAAAATGGAGCTGTTACCATAAGCGGTAAACTGACCTTTCAGGGAAATATCGGTAAGGTGAATGGTGGTTCAGGTGCATTGGTTTGCGGCTCGGTTGCTGACGACACCAATACTACAAAAAAATTTGTCAAAATTACCGGCAGTATCGTTCTTGATGATCTGTATGTGAATGATACTTCTTTAAGTTTAAATGGTGAAAATTCTTATGCCCCTTTGCTTATAAATAAGATAGGCAACATGACAGAGATCACTATACAGAATGTGTCACAGAAAAAACACAGTATGACTGCTGAAAAATATTACAAAGGCGATCAGAGTTATGCTGCAACAAGCCTTATAGGCAATGTAGGAAGCAAAAAGGGTCAAAATATATCTCTGACTTTCTCAAATATCAAGCTTGACGCAAGTAATAAAAATTCAATTTTCAAAAATGCTACTTTGCTTGAAAGCTTTCAGCATTCTGACGGAGCAGGCTCTTCTGCAATATACAACTATAAATGGGACGACGATTGGGGTACAGACTCAGCTGGCAATATTAAGCATAATGTAACATACGGAAAAGAAGTGTCTGACACCATAAAGAATCGTGTAGATGATGTGAGCAGGCAGAATAAGTATCATGGCGATTGGAGTAGAGATGACAGGTATACTTCCCCTGACAAAGATAACGCAAAAGAGGAATATAGCTTTACAAGTTACAAGCCATATGTTGCTATATCGTATGATACCACCCAAAACTATGATGAGATAGACGTAAACCTTGAGCGACCATATCTTGACGAGGGTTGCGGAACATACTCTGATCCATATATCATTGACGCTTCTACACTTGCAGAGGTCGCACGAGTTATCAGTACAGCCGCACCTACAAATGGCTGGGAAGTAAACTATAATGCAAATGTTTCTGCCGATAAATCGACTGTTAATGCTAATAGCGCTTTTTGCCAAGGCAATAAGCATAAAACTTATACTTATGATGGAACAGGCAATTTCGTAAGCGGAAATGAAACAGTTTCAAAAGATAACATGATCAAATATCTTTGCGAGGCTTATTACAAGATAAATGATGATATAGTTCTCGGCAGTTCTTTTGCAGGTCTTGGCGGAACATCAAACAGTTACGTTTTCAGGGGCGTTATTGTTGGACAGCAGAGATCCGACGGAACATATCCAACTATCACCAATAATTCTGCAAGCCCGCTCATAAGGTTCAGCAGCGGAAGTGTTGTAAAAGATATCAATATAGTATATACCAATGAAGTAACGCTTTCAAAAAACAATAATAATAAATTAAACTATAGTACCAAAAAGACGGAGTATTATGGCGGTGTTATGGGCGTTGTGTTCGGTGGAGATAATATCATTGATAATGTCAAGGTAACAAATCCTAATATAACATTTGCAAATAACGATAACAGCAAACAACATCTCATTACTGCAGGCGGATATGTTGGCGCCATAGTTTACGGCGGCGTTATTTTCAGAAATATGGACATCGTTGCCAAAGATAGTGCGCTTACAACCAACAATACTGAGGCAGTGGGTGAAGACGTATATACCAATCTTTTTATCAATCCATATATAGGCAGAGTTGTAAACGGATTTGCTATCGAAGAGGGAACAACGTTTGGTAAGTCAACTAACCTTAACAATGGCAGGAAAAATTATCTCATCACGCAGTTTAAGAGTGATCTAAGTGATGGTGAGAAATTAAATGTTATTGTCGGCACGACCAATACCATTGAAGTGCCTAATGCACAGGCGTTGTTTATGCTGTCTATCATATCACAGTCCGGTATGGGATATACAGACCGTAATAACAATACTTGCGGATATGGTCATTATACTTTTACCCGAAATGCAGACTATTCAAAAGTTGGCACAGCTACATTGACTTCTGATGATAAAGATTACAAAACTGCTATCTCAGATTATCAAAGACTTGAAAAGGCTACAAGCAGGGAATTTGAAAAGAAAAATTCTGTAATGCTAAAAAAATATACAAAGCCAAGTGAAAAAGGTCTTTATGAAGCAAAGTGGGCACACGAATTAAATAAGAACTTTACTGTTGAACTCACAGGAAATAAAACCTATGACCTCACCGACACAGGTTTTCGTGGTATAAATCAGTTGTTTGATGCAAAGGATAGTAACCTTGGCGACATTAAATGTGATTATACTTTGTCTTTGACAGCTATCGAGGGAAATAATCAGACTATAAAGCTCGATACAGATATAAAAGCCTATGCTGTGAAAATAACGGATAACAAGAGCGGTACCACTATTGAATTTCAAGATGTGGATAACTATAAATATCGTACCGCATTTGCCTCCGTAAAAGGAGTTGGGTTGATAAACTGTTCAACGTATGCTTTAACTGTAAATAACCTTAAGCTTTCCGGCAAGATCAGCGTTAAGACGTATAACAACGATGGACGATCGTATGTTAATGAAGACCTTTCTACAGGTGGTATTGTTGGCGGAGTACAGAGTTCTTGCACGTTTAGCGGAATAACATTGACCGATCTTGAAATATATGGTGCATATACTGTGGGAGGACTTATAGGAAAGTCAACAAATAATATCAATATAAGTAACGTTAAGTCTGAAAACAGTGGCGTTTATGTGTATGGCGGATTTGAAACAGGCGGTCTTGTGGGAAATTCTCAGAAAGGCAACGAATTCGCTGTTAAGGATTCTAAGATAAAAATTAATAAAGTTGAATTTGCTAATCTTGATAAAGGCACAAAAACTTGGTTTGGCGTAGGTGGAATCGCAGGCAATGCAAATATCAAAACGACAATAAACAATGTCCAGCTTACCGCCTATAATAAAGACAGCTTTATCGGTTCAAAAAAAGACAATAAACCCCTTGCAACCCAGACAATGAACGAGGGCGGTCTTATAGGACTGTCTAACGGAGCCTGCACAATAACAAACACAAGCGTCAGCGTCGATGTTTATGGTAGTAATGCCGGTGGATTCGTTGGAATAAACAAAAACCAGTTGTCTATCAATGACTGTTACTATGGAGGAACATCTGAAACATCAGCTTGCGGTGTTTATGGCTATACAAGCTCAGGCGGAATGGTCGGCACACAGAATGCGGCTGTGACTATATCAAAGTCTGCTGTAAAAAATGCAACGATAGGTATACCAGCTGCTAAAAATGGTGATGCAGGTATCGGAGGTTATGTTGGTATAAAAGCTAATGGTGATCTGAAGATATCTGATTGTGAAGTCAACAATGTTACTTTGTCAGCAGAAGATAAGTCCAATGGTGCAGGTGCAGGCGGTGTGATCGGTCATAATGACCGTGGAAGCACATATGCTTATGATATTTTCATAAATAAATTAGGCTATGTAAGAGGCAACAACAGCGTGTCTGTTTCTAACTTGATAGGTTGGAACTATGATAAAAATCTATCATCTAAATTTATTGGAGTATCGGTAAATAACACGGATTGTTTACCTGATATACAGTATGGTGCTTCACAGATACCTGCCAGCTTCACCGCAGTTCACTCCGACTACAACGGTACTCAGGACAATACCAAAAATATCGGCGAGGGAAGCGGCACGCACGTTCATATCTATTCACCTTATGTCAATATAAACCCAAGCGTTACTGTCGGCGGTAAGACTTTCGCAGGCGATCTTGTTGGCGGAAATATGCAGACTATCATTAGTGACGCTGCTTCTTATACGAATGGCACAGCCAAAAAATCCTATGGCATAAACAGTACCATAAAGACATATGCAGAGGATCTGGCTAATTCAAAGCTTACAACATTTCGTCAGGCCTCTGAGCTTGATGTTCAGGAGCTGAACGATCTTCCTGTTCTGCTTATTGATGATAACTCATCGTTGAATATCACACAAATGCTCGCAAAGTATATCTCAGTTCTGACAAATTGTGATGTTTGCGACAGCAGTTCAAATAAGCTGAAAACAACAGATCTTATGAATGTAAGCACAGCAACTTATGTGTATGATAACGACGTTTTGAAAAAATCAGACAAAAGCACTCTTACGTTTAACAGCAAGACAGGATATTTCAAGGTCACAGACGGTCAGTATGACAATGACGGCACAAACAGATTTACTGTCATTACTCTTGATTATATCGACCCAACGGGAAGTGACAAAACTGCTCTTAGACTTCATATTCCTGTTTTTGTAAGAAAGGTGCTTGATTTCAGCTTCCAATCTTATGTTATCTCAGGCACAGACTATAACCATTCTCACTATACGGATAAAACAAAGCTTGCTTTTGAGAGCTTTGATGCACCTGTTACTACTTATTTTAAGTATTCCTATTACAAATCCGCTAACGAATGGGAAAAAATGCTCAATAACGGTGATAGTCTGCTTTGGAGCTTTGATAAAAAGCTTTATCTTATTGGTGATAGTGCCACTGACAGTGGTGTGCTTACCGATGATACAAAGCTAACTCTTGTTGATGCAAATAACAACGACAAGACTTATCATTCTACCGCAAGTGATGCTAAGTTTAATAAAACAACTGGTGAGCTTGACTTGAAAAATATAAGTGGCTTTAAACCGGTTACAATGAATGATGTACTGTTAAGATATGCGTCGGTAACAGCTAAAGAATCATCTGACGGAACACTTGTTGAGACAGCTGATGAAGCTACAGCTACTGTAAAAACAAGCGACGGCAAGTATTATAGACCTGCTGGTGAGAATGAAACAGGCACTTATAAGATAACTGTTTCAGCGAATAGTGATACACCTAAAAATGATAATGACGAAATGATAATAAGCGAGAACTATTATCTCACTATCAATATTCCGGAAACGGGAAGCTCAAAAAAAGTCATCAAGAACTTTGTGAATTATTATAGCGGTAATAAGCCAAGAAAGCTCAATGGCAATATCCCTACAAACCTTGTCCAAGTGACAAATAATGACACTGGCGCATATGTTATTGCAAACTTTTTTACACAGCTAGTAAGTGTGACGGCTCATGACCCAGAGGAGATAACAGCGTCAAATAATTTTGTCCGTGCGACAATGACGTCAAAGATAAGCATTGATCAGAGCCTTAGAGATACATTTAATGGCTATAAGAGTGACGATTTCAATATGTATCAGGCGTTTAAATTCTCTATGAAGAACTTTGATGAAAACGATGCGGGAGCTAATGCAAAGATCATTGCAGGAACTTCGGTGAATGTTGATTACAGCATTTTAAACAGTTCAGACACAGAGTTATCAAACGCAAAAATAAGCAAGACTGAGACGCTTTCAGAAGCTAAAGACAGCTATATGCTGATGTATCCCGATTCGGTCTACGATTATATCAATAGTGACACAAATGGCTCTATAACTGTCAAGGCTGATATCAGCTTAACTTATGGTACTGCAGGGATCATAGATCAGTTTCCTGAACGTAAGGACGGGGATACAAAAACCGGTATAGGCGTAAATGCGGCGTCTTATGTTGCATATAGCCAGAACAATATTGAGAACAGCTCTATCTCAAAAAGTGGAGTTATGCCTGCCAGACGCTATTATAGAAAGGCAATGACGGTGGCACAGCTAAACTATAACGTTGCAGAGTCAACGGTTCTTGAGTCGAAGGATTCACCATTTTCTCAGCTTGGTATCAATGCCAAAGATATGACTACAGAAGAAATGGCAATAACAGCAAATGCTATCTATGATCTGTCTGCTTTGAGCCGATCAACAAAGGACAGTGGCAAAAAAATACAGTATACAATGAGGTTGTATGTTAAGGACAGTAGTGGCGATTATAAGCAGACAAACGATATTAGCAAATACCTCAGTAGCTTTACTTTGGAAAACGCCACATCAAGCAGTGGTCTGAATGGCAAGGAGTGCGTTTTTACCACTGACTATAATGGCGAAGAACAAAACCCAGCCGTTACGAAATTTACAGTAAAAACAGGCAAGGCTTTTGAGGAGCAGGGACTTACCTATGCGAACTACAGAGTTGAGCTTACCGCAGTATTGCTTAATGACAACAACTCAGTTGTTAATGGAACTACCTCAAGCGACTATGTTGTTTACACAAACGCAAAAATAGAAACAGGCTTTATAAATTCATAATAAGCAGGCATTTTCAGGAGAAAATTATGGCAAAAAGCATTTTTGGAAAATTCAGAAAATTAGAAAAAAAGAAGAAGCTCCAGCTAGTAATAGCAGTATCCATCTCGGTGGTACTGCTTGTGGCACTGCCTGTTTATGCGTGGTTTACTCACAAACGTTCTATTGCTCTTACAACAAAAATAAATGCCCCTACTCAGCTTTATATCACCGCAGGAAACAAAGAATCTGTGGCAAATCTTGAAATGGCAGATATAGACGTTGAGAACGGCAGTTATAAAGACTTTGTTTTCGGCATAGGCGGGGCAGACGTGCAACAATATCAAATACAGCTTGCACATACAACGAATATCCCTTTTGAGTATGAGATATATCGTGCGAAAAGCGTCAGTGAAACTGAAAAATCAGAAGCTGTCGTTTATGTTTCTGATGAAGAGAATAAAACGTTTTATTATAAAATAGACGGCAATAAGATCTCGGGACATTATCTCAATCAGCAAGGCTCGGAGATACTTGCTAACAGCACACTTCACGAAAAGTCCTATGACAGCTACGTCAATGTTCAGAAAAATTCCGAGGCGCTTTATTGGCAATCGGATACACTGACGGTAATTGATAATAAAGATCCGTTTTGCGATTATTTTATAATCAGAGTAAAATGGAATAAAAACGTCCAAAACAATAAAGAAACTGATATGGTCTACCTGACAGTTCAGAGAAAGTAATAATTCACAAAATAGAGAGGAGGGTGGCTGTTATGAAAGACAAATTTAAAAAAAAGCTTAAAAGATCGTGGCTTGCAATATGGATAGCTTTTGCGGCAGCCGCACTCAGTACTATTGGCGTCCTGGCGGCTTATACCAGCGTTTCAAGTGTAAAGCGAGTTGTATCCACACAAAAGGGAGCTGGTATGCTGTTTTCATCTAATTATCTTACAACAGATGAAAATGATCTTCCAAGGACGATAACTTTTAGCAGTATGGAAAACTCGCCTTGTGTGACAGTCAATGTGTGCAACTATCCGCAAACATTGATAAAGCATAATGACAAGGATATCACATACACTTTGACAGTCGAGCTTATGGACAGCAACGGAAATGCCGTTACCGGAGAAGAAGCTGCAAAATACTCAGTTGAATATAATGGTGAAAAAAAGACTTTTGGAAGCAATTCAAAAATAGAGTTTTCACTTTTGAAACTTATGGCTGACGATTTCAACAAGCATGAATTTGTGCTGACTTTTGATAAGTCACAGCTCACAAAGTCTGACATATACATGAGAGTGACAGCCACTCCTACAAATCAGGCTGAGTTGAAACCGCTCTCCGCAAAGCTTGGCGTTATCTATATAAATAATAACACATCAGCAACATGGACAGGCACATTCATCGACAATGCTACCTCGCCTAAAGATCTTGACGGCTTCAACTACCGCCTGTCAGGCAGTGGCGAGGGGACTGTCACCCTGACTTGGAATACGAACTATGTTGATATCAGCCCATGGTTTAAGAATACTTATGATCTGACTATTTCAAAGGACAGTTCTGGCATAGCCACTGCAACTTTGAAAGTCAATTCTGCCGAGAAAAATCAATATGACATTCAGTTCTATCGAACGAACGGCATTAACAGTGCAGAGCAGTGGTCTGACGGTAATCATACCAATATTACGGTGACTGGTACGGGATTTGTTTCAATGAGTTTCACTCAAAGCACAGCGACAGAAAATTAGAATATGTACAAAAAAAACGGACTGCACACAAAATGCAGTCCGTGTATTTTTTCTGTAGGGGCGAACAGTGTTCGCCCTTTTTTTTGTTTGGTGTTAAATCAGAGTGCAGACTTCAAAGCCTCAGCAAGCTGAGCAGGACATGATGTGCCACGTCCGTTGCAGTCGATACCCTCAAGTCTGTCAATAACGTCTTGAACCTTCATGCCCTCAACAAGCTTTGATACACCCTGTGTATTGCCGTTACAGCCACCTGTGAAATGCACTTTCTTTACGATACCGTCCTCTACTTCGATATCTATTTTTCTTGAACATACTCCCTTTGGAGTGTAGCTGATCGTTGCCATTTGAAAAACCTCCTAAATTCTTGCTACGCCTGTTTCTCTTGCAGCCTTTGCCACAGCCTCAGCCACAGCGACAGGTACTGACCTGTCAAAAGAGTTCGGCAGAATAAATTCCGCATTGAGCTTGTCCTCAGGAACACAGCCTGCGATAGCCTTTGCGGCAGCCATTTTCATTTCCTCGTTGATGTCAGAAGCCCTTACTGCAAGTGCACCCTTGAAAATGCCAGGGAATGCGATAACGTTGTTTATCTGGTTAGGGAAGTCTGAACGTCCTGTGCCCACGATGAACGCACCTGCCGCCTTTGCCTCGTCAGGCATTATCTCAGGAGTCGGGTTAGCCATTGCGAAAAGTATAGGCTTATCATTCATGGATTTAACCATTTCAGCGGTCACAAGCTTTGGCTTGGAAACACCCACGAAAGCGTCTGCACCCTTGAGTGCGTCGGCAAGAGAGCCGTGAAGCTTGTTCTTGTTTGTTACCTTAGCCATTTCAGCGTGAGCCTCGTTAAGATAATCATCGCCCTCGCAGATTATGCCCTCACGGTCTACCATGATAAGGTTGCCGATACCGAGAGAAAGCAAAAGCTTTCCTATAGCACAGCCGGCCGCACCTGCACCGTTTATTACCAGTGTGATGTCGCTTATTTTCTTATTAGCCACTTTGCAGGCGTTCATAAGTGCCGCACCAACAACGATAGCAGTTCCGTGCTGATCGTCATGGAAAACAGGGATATCAACTTTTTCTTTAAGCTTAGCCTCTATCTCAAAGCACCTTGGAGCAGCGATATCTTCAAGATTTATACCACCGAAGCTGTCTGATATCATGGCGATAGTGTTTACTATTTCGTCAACGTCATTGGACTTTATGCAAAGTGGGAAAGCGTCAACGTCTGCGAACTCCTTGAAAAGCGCACATTTGCCCTCCATAACAGGCATACCTGCCAGACCGCCAATATTGCCAAGACCAAGCACAGCAGAGCCGTCTGTGATAACAGCCACAAGGTTTGCACGCCTTGTAAGCTCATATGAAAGGTCAGGATCTTTCTGTATCTCAAGGCAAGGCTGAGCAACGCCAGGTGTGTAAGCCAGCGTCAGGTCTTTTGCATTGTTTACCTTTGCTCTTGAGCAGACCTCTATCTTGCCTTTCCATTCTCTGTGTTTCTGTAGGGATTCTTCCATTACGTTCATTTTATACAGTCCTCTCTATTACAGCCAAACTAGGCTTTGTTACGCATTAAAGGAACATTACCGCATGATAATGTCCCTTTATTATACCATATTATTTCTCTGTTTTCACAGCCGCTTTGTTAGCTTTTTGTGAATTTATATGAATGAGCTTGAACAGCTTATCAAGATTTTCCTTGTCAGTGGTCATGCTTCCGATATGTGTCATAGTCTCATTATACAGACCGTGGAAGTCAGAGCCACCAGTCACTATCAGGTCATGTTCCTTTGCGATATCCACAAGCTTCTGCTGTTGAGTTGGAGTAGCAGAGTAATGATAAGCTTCAATTCCGTCAAGCTTTCCTGCCTCGATAAGTTCAAGAAGCAGCTCGGTGTTGTTGAACATAACAGGGTGTGCCATAACAGCAATGCCCTTTGCGGAATGGATAAGATCAAGCACAAAGTTTACGTCAGGATATTCACGGGTCACAAGACATTCGCCGTTTGGATATGCAAAAAGCTTGTCGTTCACAGAGCCGTAAAGTTCTGTTGCATAGCCGTAATTTACCAATGCTCTCATGATATGCTGTTTAAAAATGCTCTTTGAGCTTTTTGTGTAGTGCAGTACAGCATCGGCAGGGATAGGATATCTTGCCGTTACCTTTTCTATCATTTCCTTTGCACAGTCTTTTCTTATCTGGCATGACTTCAGGCAAAGACCCTCGAGCCTGTCAGGTTTCTGCGGTGCATAGCACAGAATGTGTACTTTTGAATTGCGCTTCTTGTCCCATGCGGAAAGCTCTACCGCAGGAATGACCTTGACCCCATAACGTTCGCCAAGTATTTGCGCTCTGTTTGATGATGAAAGAGTGTCATGGTCTGTTATCGCAAGAAAGTCAAGTCCCATTCTTTTTGCCTGAACAATGACCTCTTCTATACCAAGCGAGCCGTCAGACAGTGTTGTGTGACAATGCAGATCTCCTGTCATACCTTTGTTCCTCCAAATCTATAAAATATATCTGTCATTTTCTGTATATATAGTACAGTCGTTAAATTTGACTAAATAATTATAACATATTTTATATACATTTGCAAGCACTTTTGAACAATTTACACAAAATTTGCACGAAAATTATATTATTTTGTCGTATATGACAAATCCACAGTGTCGAAATAGTGCGATTTAACGAAATATCAGAGCTTATATCCAAAGAATTTTTCGCAAAACCATACGTCTTTAACCTGAAAGCTCTTGCCGTTTAGATATTCAAGTATGCCTGCGTCAGTGGTGAATTTAAAGGTGAGCTTGTACGAATAAAGTGCCTGCGTTTTCACATTGTATGCACGGTTGACCTTGTTTATACCATATTTTCCGTCACCGAGAAGTGGATAGCCAATGTGTGCAAGGTGCGCCCTTATCTGATGCGTCCTGCCTGTGACAAGGTCAACTTCGAGAAGTGCAAGGTCATCAGCCTTGTTTTCCGCAAGCACACGATACGATGTTATCATAGTGCGGCTGCCCTGAAATTTCTTGTCAGATACCTTGACAGTTTTTGTCGCCTCGTCCTTTTGATGATAAGCCGTGAGCCGTGCAGACTTTTCCTTTGGTATGCCAACGGTCACGCAAAGATAAAGCTTTTCAAGCTCTCTGTCTTTAACTTTCTGATTAAGCACACGCAAACTTTCAGCATTTTTCGCACATATTACAATGCCGCCTGTGTTGCGGTCGATCCTGTTGCAAAGGGCAGGAGCAAAAGACAGCTCCTCCTCAGGACGGTATTCGCCCTTGTCATATAAATAGTGCTGTATTCTGTTTATGAGCGTGTCCGCCGAACCGCTTTCGTCCTCATGCACCACAAGTCCGCACTTTTTGTCGCAAAGGATAATATTCTCGTCCTCGTAAATAATATTCAAAGACGTTGGCGCACTGAGAAAAGCAGGTCTGTCAGCAACTTCGCCCTCGAAAAATTCGTCATTGATGTAAAGCTGCATAACGTCACCGCAAGCAAGCCGTGTGGATATCTCACAGCGTTTGCCGTTGACCTTGATACGCTTTAGGCGCAGATATTTGTACAGCAGATTTTTAGGCAGCTTCGGCACAGCCTTTGTGAGAAACTTGTCAACACGCTGACCTGCGTCATTCTGATTTATGTTAAATTCTCTCATGCTATACCTCAGAGCTTCACACGAGCGGAGAATCCTCCGTCAATAAGCTCGTCAAGACCGGTGCTGTCAGCACCGCTTTCACGGAGAAGCAGAAGAATTTCTGACATATCGCAGGCTTTGCCTTTACGGCGAGATATCTCCTCTTCACATTTGATAGCATATTGTAAAGGCTTTTTGTCAGCAGGGAAGTTCACATCTGAGCCTTGGGCGATGAGCCATTTGATGAAATCAACACTTCGTTTGTCGGGCTTGAGAACGCCGTCCTGCTCAATAAAGTCAGCACTTTCGATAGCAGTGAGCAGGAAAGTAAGCCCGTTGCTGTCAGTGTCGTTGTAGTCCACATCATCAGAGATGAACAAGAATTTAAGCTCTTCCAGTTCACGCTTTGAGAGGGTGTAGTTGTATTCGTCATATGATCTATTCATGTTACGTCCTCCTGAAATTATTACTATAGTGATATTATAACCTAAAGTGTGGGAGAATGCAAGAGGGGAGCGGTATTAAGTGAGGAGTGAGGAATGAGGAGTGAGGAGTGAGGAATGAGCAAAGCTGACCAAAGTTGTGCCCCCTGCACCGAGCGTAGCGAGCACTTAAACGCAGGCTCAAGCCCGGCGTTAGAGGGCTTGTGGGTTCTTAGGGCAAAGCCCTGAGCGGAGTTTGAGGCAGAGCCTCAATAGGCGTAAGCCTACTAGGTGCAGATTGAATTATAAAAAGCAGAAGAAGGTTGTGCTCTATTATAAAGTAATATCGGAGCAAAAATCTGCACCGCTTACCCTTTCCCTAATCAAATGTAACCCCGCAAAGAGCGTAGCGATTTTGCGGCAGAAGAACCTCTCCAGAACAATCTGTAGGGGCGAACAGTGTTCGCCCGTGCTCAGGATTTGCTGTAAATTCTGAATTGTAGGGGTGCGGTGGGATAATTTTGTTTCTATATCAAAATGTTGTTACCGTGGGTTTGTTTCTTCGACGGGCGAATGGTGTTCGCCCCTACACATACATCGAGCTGATACCGCAGGTTGAGTAACAATACCAGTCCGAAAAATCGTACATATACGCAAATTCAAAAAATATTGATAAAAAAGCCTTTACAATTAAAAATAATTGTAATATAATGATTAAAACAACTGTTCGATTGAGGAGGCATTTATGGATAAGTTTCAGCTTGTTTCAGATTATAAGCTTTCAGGCGATCAGCCCGAAGCAGTGGACGCTCTGGTAAAGGGTATCGAAAGCGGTATGAGAGAACAGACCCTTATGGGCGTTACAGGTTCCGGCAAGACCTTTACTATGGCAAACGTTATTGCTAGGATAAACCGTCCAACGCTCGTGCTTGCCCATAATAAGATACTTGCCGCTCAGCTTTGCTCTGAGTTCAAGGAGTTTTTTCCAAACAATGCTGTGGAATATTTCGTGTCCTACTATGACTATTATCAGCCTGAAGCCTATGTGCCTAGCAAGGACGTTTATATCGAAAAGGACAGCTCCGTTAATGACGAGATAGATAAGCTCCGCCATTCCGCTACCTCCGCTATCGCCGAACGCCGTGACGTTATCATCGTCGCCAGCGTTTCTTGTATCTACTCCCTTGGTGACCCTGAGGAGTATAAGTCCATGGTGGTGTCTATCCGTCGTGGTATGGAGAAATCCCGTGACAGGCTTATCGCTGACCTTGTGGGTATCCAGTATGAGCGAAACGATATAAATTTTGTGAGAAACAAGTTTCGTGTCAGGGGAGATGTGGTGGAGATATTTCCTGCAAATTCTACAGACACTGCCATAAGAGTGGAGTTCTTCGGAGATGAGATAGATCGTATCACTGAAATAAACGTAGTGACTGGCGAGGTGCTTTGCTCACTTGCTCACGCTGCAATTTTCCCTGCTTCCCATTATATCGTCAGCCGTGATAAAATGCACGACGCTATCGAAGAGATCAAGCAGGAGCTTGACGAGCGTATCAAGTATTTCAAAGACAACGATATGCTTATCGAAGCTCAGCGTATCGCTCAGCGTACCAACTATGATATTGAGATGTTGGAGGAGATAGGCTTTTGCAGCGGTATCGAGAACTATTCCCGTGTGCTTGCAAGACGTCCTGCCGGCTCTACGCCGTTCACTCTCCTTGACTTTCTGCCTGAGGATTTTGTGCTTTTCGTGGACGAGTCACACGTTTCTCTGCCGCAGGTAAGAGGTATGTATGCAGGCGACAGGGCAAGAAAACAGACCCTTGTTGACTATGGCTTTCGCCTACCGTCAGCAATGGACAACAGACCGCTGACCTTTGATGAGTTCTATTCTCATATCAATCAGGCGGTTTTCGTGTCAGCTACCCCGGGACCTATCGAGCAGGAAAAATCACAGCAGATAGTGGAGCAGGTAATAAGACCAACAGGTCTGCTTGACCCTGAGATAATCGTAAAGCCGACTGAGGGTCAGATAGAGGATTTGCTCAGCGAGATAAATATGCGCACAGCTAAAAATCAGCGTGTGCTTGTTACTACTCTTACAAAGAAAATGGCTGAGGATCTCACAAATTATCTCAAGAGCTTTGACGTCAAGGTGAGATATATGCACCACGATATCGACACTATCGAGCGTATGGAAATAATCCGTGACCTGCGTCTGGGCGAGTTCGATGTGCTTGTGGGTATCAACCTTTTGCGTGAGGGCCTTGACCTGCCTGAGGTAACTCTTGTGGCGATACTTGATGCTGATAAAGAGGGCTTCCTGCGTTCTGAAAGCGCACTTATACAGACCATAGGCAGAGCCGCACGAAACGCTGAGGGCAAGGTAATAATGTATGCCGACACCGTGACACGTTCAATGGAAAAGGCTATCACCGAAACGGAGCGCCGACGTGCAATACAGATGAAGTTCAACAAAGAACACGGCATAGTTCCGAAAACTATCGTCAAGGATATAAGAGATGTAATAGAGATATCCACCAAGGAAGAGGTGGAATACGAAGCAAGGCAGAAAACAAAGCTTTCAAAGCAGGAAACTGCAAAGCTCATAGAAAAGCTCACCAAGGAAATGAAAGAGGCGGCAAAGCTGCTTGAATTTGAGCACGCCGCATTCCTGCGTGATAAAATTGCGGAGTTAAAGGGTGAGAAGAAATAAAAAGCCTTGCGAAACATAAAACGGATATACACCCACAAAACGTGTGTAGGGGCGAACACCGTTCGCCCGCCTGCATACCAATATGTGATTTTTCAATACCAAAAGGAGAGTAAAGAATACCAATGCCAATTAACGAGATAGTTATAAAAGGTGCAAGAGAGCATAATCTCAAAAATGTTGATGTTACCATACCGAGAGATAAGCTTGTTGTTATGACAGGTCTTTCGGGTTCGGGTAAATCTTCTCTTGCATTCGATACCATATACGCTGACGGACAAAGACGTTATGTTGAGTCGCTGTCATCTTATGCGAGAATGTTTTTGGGTCAAATGGATAAGCCTGATGTTGACAGCATAGAGGGGCTTTCCCCTGCTATATCCATAGACCAAAAGACTACCTCCAAAAACCCACGTTCAACTGTTGGAACAGTCACCGAGATATACGACTATCTCAGACTGCTTTACGCTCGTATAGGCGTGCCGCACTGTCCTGTCTGCGGAAGAGAGATACGTCAGCAGACAGTTGACCAGATAGTGGATAAGATAATGGAACTTGACGAGGGCACTAAGATTCAGCTTTTAGCTCCTATCGTCAGAGGACGTAAGGGCGAGCACACTAAAGAACTTGACCGTGCAAGAAAGTCGGGCTATGTGAGAGTGCGTATAGACGGCATAACCTATGACCTTTCGGAAGAGATAAAGATAGAGAAAAATAAAAAGCATACTATCGAGATAGTGGTGGACAGACTTGTTATCAAAGAGGGCATAAAGTCCCGACTGACCGATAGTATCGAAACTGTTTCTTCGCTTACAGGGGGACTTGTAGGGGTTGACGTTATCGGCGGAGAGGAAATGCTTTTCTCACAGAATTATGCCTGCCCTGAGCATGGTGTATCCATTGACGAGCTGACACCGAGAATGTTCTCATTCAACAATCCTTTCGGTGCTTGCGAAAAGTGTACTGGTCTTGGCGTGTTCAAGAAGATAGACCCTGAGCTTATTATCCCTAACAAAGACCTTTCCATAAGACAGGGCGCAATCAAAGCCAGTGGCTGGAACAGCCTTGAAGAAGGCTCTATCGCCATGATGTATTTCAACGCCATTTCTGAGACCTACGGCATATCCCTTGACGAGCCTGTGAAAAACCTCGACAAGGACGCTATAGACATTTTCCTTTACGGCACGCAGGGTCAGAAGCTTCACCTAAAGCGTGGCAATAAGTTCTATAAGGCTGACTATCAGGCTGAATTTGAGGGCGTTATACCAAACCTTGAAAGACGTTACAAGGAATCCAACAGCGATTGGGCAAAGGCTGATATAGAAGCTTATATGAGCGATGAAAAGTGTCCTGCCTGCCACGGTGAAAGGCTTAAAAAAGAAAGCCTGAGCGTTACAGTTGGCGGAATAAATATCGCAGAGCTTTGTCACAAGTCGGTGGCAAAGGCACTGGAGTTTTTTGAAAACCTTGAGATAAGCGACCGTGACAAGCTTATCGGTGAGCAGATAATAAAAGAGATAAGGTCACGCCTTGGCTTTCTCAAAAGCGTGGGACTTGAATATCTCACCCTGTCACGTTCCGCAGGTACTCTCTCAGGCGGTGAGAGCCAGCGTATAAGGCTTGCAACGCAGATAGGCTCATCACTTGTGGGCGTGCTGTATATCCTTGACGAGCCGTCTATCGGTCTGCACCAGCGTGACAATGACAAGCTTATCGCCACGCTGAAAAGACTTCGTGACCTTGGCAACACTCTCATAGTGGTAGAGCATGACGAGGACACCATGCGTGCGGCAGATTTCGTGGTGGACGTTGGTCCCGGTGCAGGCATTCACGGCGGCGAGATAGTCTGCGCAGGAACTGTTGATGATATAATGAAGTGCAAGCGTTCTATCACAGGACAGTATCTCAGCGGTGCAAAGAAAATACCTGTCCCTGAAACACGCAGACAGGGCAACGGCAAGTATCTGAAAGTTATCGGTGCAACACAGAACAATCTGAAAAACATAGATGTTGAGATACCTCTCGGCACTTTCACCTGCGTAACAGGTGTGTCAGGCTCAGGCAAATCATCACTTGTGAACGAGATAATCTATAAAGAACTTGCAGGCAGATTAAATCGTGCGAAGATACGTTCGGGAGCGTTCAAGGAAATGCAGGGGATAGAGCATCTTGATAAGGTAATAGATATTGACCAGTCGCCAATAGGCAGAACGCCAAGGTCTAATCCTGCCACCTATACAGGGGTGTTCACGGATATCAGAGAGCTTTTCGCACAGACTGCTGACGCAAAGATGAAAGGCTACGGTGCAGGACGTTTCTCATTCAACGTCAAAGGCGGAAGATGTGAAGCCTGCGAGGGCGACGGAATAATCAAAATAGAAATGCACTTTTTGCCTGACGTGTATGTGCCGTGCGAGGTATGCGGAGGAATGAGATACAACCGTGAAACGCTGGAGGTAAGATACAAGGGCAAGAACATTTATGATGTGCTTGAAATGACGGTAGAGGAGGGCGTTGAGTTCTTTAGTGCCATACCGAAGATAAGCCGCAAGCTTGAGACCCTTTACGAGGTAGGCTTAGGCTATGTAAAGATAGGACAGGCAGCGACCACCCTTTCAGGCGGCGAGGCACAGCGAGTAAAGCTTGCCACAGAGCTTTCAAAGAGAGCCACAGGCAGGACGATATACATTCTTGACGAGCCTACCACAGGACTTCACACGGCGGACGTACACAAGCTTATAGAGGTATTGCAGAAGCTTGCAGACGGGGGAAACACAGTGCTTGTTATCGAGCATAATCTTGACGTAATAAAGACCGCAGACCATATCATAGACTTAGGACCTGAGGGTGGCGACGGCGGCGGAACTATCGTCTGCACAGGCACGCCTGAGGAAATTGCGGCTTGCGACAGGTCTTATACGGGACAGTATTTGAGGAAGATGCTGTAACAAATGAGGAATGAGGAATTGGCATAGCTGATCCTTGTGGCTCTTCAGCACGAGGTAAATGTATGCACTTTGTTTGTTCTGCTATATGGTGCAGAGGGGTGCAGAAATGAAACTACCAAACTAAATAATAATCAAAGCGGTGTCAGAGAAAAAACTTTGCACCGCTTTTTCTATCCCTTTATATAGATGTATCCCCGCAAAGAGCGTAGCGATTTTGCGGCAGTAAAACCTTTCCCGAATAATCTGTAGGGGCGAACAGCGTTCGCCCGTGCTCAGAACTTGTACAAATTCAGAACTGTAGGGGAGTTTTTTACGTTTGCCAAACAGCGTAATAATCAGGGTTTATTTCTTCGACGGGCGAACAGTGTTCGCCCCTACACATTATTTTAGCAAATACCGAATATAAATATCTCGGTGATGAACTTGTTTAAAATAAAGATAAAAAATACCACCTACGGCGTGTCGTTCAGTTTCTTTTTCGTCGTCGCACTTGTGTCTGTCTGCTCAGGTACGCAGGCGGATATGCTCTTTGTTACGCTTATGTGCTGCGCACTCCACGAACTGGGTCACCTCGTACTCATGACCGCTTTCGGAAGCTCACCGCAAGAAATTGTTGTCTATGGAGGCGGTATCCGCATTACTCCTGATAATAAACAGCTGTCTAAATACCACGAGCTTGCTGTGCTTTTCGGTGGTGCAGCAGTAAATTTTGCCCTCTGCCTGCTGTCATATATGGCAAATGGTGGTGGCTTTTTCTGTCAGGTGAATTTTCTGCTTGGTGCGCTAAACCTGCTGCCATTTCGCTATTTTGACGGTGGCAGGATACTCGCCTTGCTTGCCAATGGCAAGGTCTGCGAGTTTTTCAGAGCGGTGTTTATACTACTCTCAGCGGTGGCTATGATACATATGATACTCCACGGCACTGTGAGCGTTTCTTTTGCCGCAACTTTCTGCTTTATCGTCCTCTCTGAAGTCATATATTAACACTTTGCTTATTGCTTTTGTAATAAATTTTTGGTATAATAATATGAAATGCTTATGTATCTGTAGGGGCGAACAGTGTTCGCCCGTTTCACCTCACTTTGTGTATTGCTTTCGCTTTGCTGGGTGCGGTGAGATAGTACAGACATTCAATATCGGAGGATAAAACTTTGGAAGAACTGAAAAAGAAAATAGAAAAGCTGCTGCTTAAAGTGCAGCGTCCGTCAAGGTATATCGGCGGCGAGGTGGGCAGCGTTGTAAAGGATAAGGATAAGGTGGACGTGCGGTTCGCTTTCTGTTTTCCTGATACTTATGAGGTTGGTATGTCACATCTCGGCATGAAGATACTTTACGGTCTGAAAAATGCCCGTGAAAATTGGTGGTGCGAGCGTGTCTTTATGCCTGAAGAGGACTACAACAAGCTCATGCGTGAGAACGATATCCCACTTTACGCACTGGAGAGCCTTGACCCTATAAAGGATTTCGACTTCATCGGCTTTACGCTCATGTATGAGCTTTCTTATAATAATGTGCTTGAAATGCTCGACCTTGCAGGCGTGCCGGTGCTTGCAAAGGACAGAACTGAGCTTACACCACTTGTTATCGCAGGCGGTCCGTGTGCCTGCAATCCTGAGCCTATGGCTGACTTTTTCGACCTGTTCATACTGGGCGAGGGTGAGGAAGTCAACGTTGAGCTTCTTGAACTTTACGAGAGAATGAAGCCTTTGAAGCCTACTAAGCAGGAGTTTCTAAGAGAAGCCGCAAAGCTGGAGGGTGTTTATGTTCCGTCTTTCTATGACGTGGATTACAATGAGGACGGTACTGTGAAGTCTATCACGCCAAACGTCCCTGAGGCACCTGCTAGGGTCAAAAAGCGTGTTATAAAGGACTTTGACAAGGTATATTACCCTGAGGGCTTTGTTGTGCCGTTCACTCAGATAGTCCATGACAGAGCGGTGGTTGAGGTACTGAGAGGGTGCATAAGAGGCTGTCGATTCTGTCAGGCAGGCTTTATTTACCGCCCGTTCAGAGAGAAAAGCATCGACACCATAAAGAACGAAACTAAGTCCCTTTGCGAGCAGACAGGCTATGAGGAGGTTTCTCTTTCGTCACTGTCAACAAGCGATTACACTGAGATAAACAAGCTTTTGGAAAATCTTGTGGAATACACTGACGGAGAACAGATAAACCTTTCACTGCCTTCGCTGCGAATAGACAATTTCAGTGAAGAGCTTTTGGAGAAAATAAAGTCCGTAAGAAAAAGCGGTCTGACCTTTGCTCCTGAAGCTGGCACACAGCGTCTGCGTGACGTCATAAACAAAAACATAACCGAAGAGGAGATAATGCGTACCTGTCGCACTGCCTTTGAGGGCGGATACAGCACTGTAAAGCTTTATTTCATGCTTGGTCTGCCGGAGGAAACGCTGGAGGACGTTGAGGGTATCGCAAAGCTTGCGCAGAAAGTTCTTGACCTTTATTACGAAACGCCAAAAGAAAAGCGTGGCAAGAGCGTGCAGATATCAGTTTCTACTGCAACATTCGTACCAAAGCCTTTTACTCCGTTCGAGTTCGAGCCACAGGCAACTCCCGAGGAGATAAAAGTGAAACAGGAACACCTTTTCAAGAGTCTTACAAGCCGCAAGATACGCCTTAGCACTCACCAATCCTATACATCTATATTGGAAGCGGTTCTTGCAAGAGGTGACAGACGTCTTGGTAAGGCGATATACACCGCATGGAAAAAGGGTTGCTATCTTGACGGCTGGGACGAGCATTTCAAGGCTGACAAGTGGCAGGAAGCATTTGAGGAGTGCGGGCTCGATACAAGCTTCTATGCTCACCGCAGACGTTCTTATGACGAGATAGCGCCGTGGTCGCACCTTGATTATCTTGTGAGCCACGAGTTTTTCGTTCGTGAGAACAAGAAAGCACATCAGGCAGTGACTACACGAAACTGCAAAGAGGGCTGTTCAGGCTGTGGCATAAAATGCGAATACGGAGGTGTTTACTGTGGCAAACGCTGAGCCGAAGAATGTAAATCTCCGTTTGGAGAGATTTGAATACAGAGCGGTATTTTCAAAAACAGGCAGGGCGAAATACATTTCTCATCTTGACCTTATGAGAGCCTTTCAGCGAGTGTTCAAAAGGGCGCACCTGCCAATATGGCACACTCAGGGTTTCAATCCCCATGTGTATATAATGTTCCCACTGGCGTTGCCACTTGGCACTGACAGCAGGGTAGAGATAATGGACTTTGCTCTCACTGAGGATATCCCATACGGCGAGGTCTTGGAGCGAATGAATGCACAAACGCCTGTTGGTCTGGAGATAGTGAGCGTTTCAAAGCCTGAGCATAAGCATACCGACATTACAGCGGCGGAGTATGTGGCAAGGCTGAAAACGGATAAGAGCGTACATGAAGTGGCGGAGCTTTTCGGCAAGTTCATAGCACTTGACAAGATAGAGATAGAAAAGCGAACCAAGAAAAAGACTATCAATCTTGTGGATATAAAGCCACATATCACAGTGCTTGACAGCAAAGAGCTAGAGGACAGCTTTGAGGTGACATTAAGGCTGCCGTGCGGAAGCTCCTTCAATCTTAATGTGAACGTAGTCATAGACACGTTCTGTGAGCGTTATGGTATAGAAATATCGGAAATTTATACAGAACGCACAAAAATACTCATGACAAATGGCGAAAATTTTATATAAACATCCTTGCAAAAGGTTTTGAGATGTGGTATAATATTAAAGCATTTGAATTACCGTCGGTTCTTCCGACGAGAGTTAATGCCACGCCTTTGAACGAAAGGCACGACATTAAAGCGGGCAGTCCTCTGGCTTTGCAGCGATAGCTGCCATAAAGCGAATGAATGTCTGAAAATATTAAGGAGGAATTTAAAGTGGACGCTTTAAAGCAGATTTCTAATTCAAGCCTTAAATCCGAGGCACCTGTTATCAATGTTGGTGATACAGTAAAGGTACACGTAAGAATTACAGAGGGTGACAAGTCCAGAATCCAGGTATTCGAGGGCACAGTTATCGCTAAGAAGCACGGTGGAATCCACGAGACATTCACAGTTCGTAGAGTAGCTCACGGCTGTGGAATCGAGAGAGTTTTCCCTGTTCATTCACCTGTAGTTGAAAAGGTAGAGGTTGTACGTAGCGGTAAGGTTCGCCGTGCTAAGCTCTATTATCTCCGTGACAGAGTTGGTAAGGCAGCTAAGGTCAAGGAAGCTATCAGATAATTCTTTCTATAAAAAACGAGTCGGCTTTGGTCGGCTCTTTTTTTTATATCCACGACTGAGTTGTTCGCACGATATACGGTAGGGGCGAACAGCGTTCGCCTGCATATATCGCCCGACAATTTTATGATATTCGTACATTCGTTATATTTTCACAAACCATGTAGGGCGTCGTCCCCTACAGTTCTGAATTTGTACAAGTTCTGAGCGTGGGCGAACACTGTTCGCCCCTACAGATTATTTGGGATAGTTTGTCTTGCCGCAAAATCACATGACATTTCACCGTCACATTGCACAAAATATCAGCGCTTGATTTGTGCAAACAAATGATTTATATTTTAATTTGGCAACATTTCTGCAATTGTTGCATTTTTTATGCAACAAAACGCCCTTTTTTCTGGATAAGTAGAGGGGGATAATTTCCTCTGCTTCACAGAGAAAGGACGATAAAAATGGCAAAGAATTTTCACACAGACAACAAAGCGTTCATGCTTTACAAAGACTGGGAGGACATTTTTCAGGCGCTTGACAGCAGCGAAGAGATAGGCGAGCTTGTCATGGCGCTGTTTGCTTATGCAAAGAGGGGAGAAACACCAAAGCTGTCAGGCGGAACAAAGATAGCGTTTCTTATGATGAGGGCCGCTATCGAGCGTGACGGCATTGCATGGGAAGAGATGTGTGCTCAAAGGAGCGAGTGCGGTAAAAAGGGCGGCAGACCTAAAAAGTCTGATGAGTCAGGGAATACTGATGAAAAAGCTGAGCAGACAGCTGCATCAGTAGATAATGCAGAAGAAAAACCTCAGGGTATAAATGATACCGCAGAAAAACCAAAAGCTTTTTCACAAACCAAAAGGTTTTCAGAAAAAGCAAAAAAAGCTGATAAAGATATAGATATAGATAAAGACAAAGATACAGATATAGATATAGACAAAGATACAGATAAAGACAAAGATAAAGATAAAGCTATAGATAAAGAGAAAAAGAAAGACGCAGGGACAGCAAAGTCTGACGTCAGGTCTTTCGGCACACACAAAAATATAATGCTCACATCAGAGCAGTATAACGAGCTTGAAAGCAGGTGTCGGTCTGTCGGTCTGTCTTTAGAGAGCTATATATCTAAATTATCTCAATGGCTGTTTACCAAGGGCAGGCACTGCACAGACCCATATCGCATAATCTCAGGCTGGCTTGACAATGATTCAAAGAGAAAGACTGCGGCAAAGCCCAAAGAAAAACAAGGCTGCGATCTGTCGTGGTATGATGACTTTGCCATGAATTTTGATCTGTCAAAGTTTTTTTAGGCAATATCAAAAAGAAATTTATCTCACCCCCTTGTAATTTGTTTTGAAATTTGATATAATAAATCTATATGAGTATTTGACGGCTTTTGCCGCCTTTGGATAAAGGATCGAGGCTTTTATGGACGATAATAAAAAATTCGGCGACGTTTCTCAGGAGGATATTGATAAGGCTAAAAAAGCCGCCCCTGACGACCTAAAGGAAAAACAGCCCGTGAATGTTATGGACGAGGTCTTTGAATGGGCTGAATCTTTCGTGTTCGCTATGTTTGTGGTGATCCTGATATTTACTTTTTTCTTCAGGATAGTTCTTGTTCAGGGTCCTTCTATGCGTGAGACCTTGCAGGATCAGGACAGACTTATAATCACTCACATAAATTATACACCCAAAAAGGGCGATATCGTTGTTATCAACAGCGAAAAGCTTGGCAAAACTATCATCAAGCGTGTTATCGGCACCGGTGGGGATAAGGTTGTCGTTGATTATAATAACAATACTGTTACAGTAAACGGTAAAGTCATTTCAAATGACAATATCAGGGAAGCTATGTATAACACTAATCTCTTTGATGAGGAATATGAAGTGGAAGAAAATGTTTTTGAGTATGACGTGCCTGAGGGCAAGCTGTTCGTCATGGGTGATAACAGAAATAATTCCACAGACAGCAGAAGGATAGGCTTTATCGACCCATCTGACGTGCTTGGTAAGGCAGTTTTAAGGCTTTATCCATTTGACAGCTTTGGTAAGGTAAGTTGAAAAAGCAGGGTAAAAGAGCTGTTGATAATCTGTTCGACTTTCTTGAGATCATAGTCATGGCAATGTTCGTGGTCGTGCTTGTTTTTACTTTTGTGTTTAGAACAGTGAATGTACAAGGACAGTCAATGCAGGACACTCTTTTTGAAAATGATTCTCTTGTTATATCAAAACTGCTTTATACGCCAAAGCAGGGGGATATAGTCGTGGTCAACTCGTCTGTTCTTGACAATAGGATAATCAAACGTATCATTGCCGTAGAAGGGCAAAAGGTCGAGATAGACAACAAGTCGGCTATAGTCAAGGTCAACGGAGCAGTGCTTGATGAGAGCTATATTAAGTGCGACGGCAGCTTTGATGATGAGTATTTTGATGAAAGATACTATAATAAAGAAAGTGAAGTTTATGAATATGAAGTGCCTGCGGGATGTTGCTTTGTAATGGGCGACAACCGAAATCATTCCACAGACAGCCGTGTAATAGGATATGTGCCTTATGACGAGATAGTCGGCAGAGTGCTGTTTCGATTTGCGGCAGGCAATGATGAGGGCGTTGGTAAGGTAGATTGAGTTAGAGTAAGGAGGAAGATATGAGCGAAGTATCTCACGTTCAGTGGTTTCCTGGACATATGGCAAAAACACGCCGCATAATGGCGTCAAATCTAAAGCTTGTGGACGCAGTGGTGGAAATAACTGACGCTCGTATCCCGTTTTCAAGCAGAAACCCTGAAATGAAGCGTATCGTAGGCTCAAAGCCAAGGCTTGTGCTTCTCAACAAGGCTGATTCAGCCGATCCGGAAGTAACGGCAATGTGGCTCGACTATTATGCAAAACAGGGAATAACTGCTCTTGCTACAGATTGTAGGAGCGGCAAAAACGTAAGCAAGTTTTATGGAAAGCTCAAAGAGCTTTTAAAGGACGATATTGAGAAATGGAATGCCAAGGGTATGTCCGGCAGACCTATAAGAATAATGATAGTCGGTATACCAAACGTTGGTAAGTCGTCATTTATAAACAGACTTGCAGGGTCAAGGCTTGCAAAAGTTGAGGACAGACCCGGTGTTACAAGAGGTAAACAGTGGGTGAAGCTTGACGAGGGCTTTGAACTTTTGGATATGCCGGGTGTGCTGTGGCCTAAGTTTGAGGATAAGCTTGTTGGCGAAAGGCTCGCATTTACAGGTGCAGTCAAGGACGATATAATGGACATGGAATATCTCGCCTGTCGTCTGCTTGAGTTTTTGAAAGAGAACTATCCTGAGCTTATCGAGAAACGTTATGGCATCAGAACAGATGATATAGAGCCTGCTGACGAGGAAACTATCGGCTGTGTGGTAGGCTTTGAGCTTCTTGAAAGAATAGGCAGAAAGCGTGGCTTTTTAGTTTCTGGCGGAGAGATAAATACCGAAAGGGCAGCCATTACAGTTATGGACGAGTTCAGAAACGGTACTCTCGGCAGACTTACTCTTGAAAAGCCAAAGGGGTATTGATATGACGCTCAGCGAGTTTGACAACGAGATAAGAAAAGATTATAATGTGGTGTGCGGCTGCGATGAAGCTGGCAGAGGTCCTCTTGCAGGAGATGTGTTTGCAGCGGCTGTGATATTTGATAAGGACACAGTTATAGAGGGGATAAACGACAGCAAAAAGCTTACAGCGAAAAAGCGTGAGGAGCTTTTTGATGAGATAATGGAAAAAGCAGTTGACTTTTCTATACAGACCGCAACAGTGGAAGAGATAGAGGATATAAATATACTTAACGCCGCAATGCTTGCAATGAAAAGAGCGGTGGAGGATATGGACACAAAGCCTGACGTCTGCCTTATAGACGGGAACAAGACCCCTGAGGGGCTTGACTGTCCAGCCATAGCGGTGGTAAAGGGAGATGCCAAAAGTCAGGCAGTGGCGGCGGCTTCAATTCTTGCAAAGGTCGCAAGGGACAGGTATATGGAGCAAATGGCTGAACAATATCCTGAGTATCGGTTTGAGAAGCATAAGGGCTATGGCACAAAGCTCCACTATCAGATGATAGACCAGTATGGACCATGTGGGATACATAGAATGAGTTTTCTCAAAAAGTATTATGCAAAGAAAAATGGGCATTGACCATACCCAGCGCCGAAAGGCGGGCAATATCGGGGAGGACGCAGTTTGCGGCTTTCTTGTAAGACACGGGTATGAGATAATAAAGAGGAATTTTACCGTCAGAGGCGGTGAAATAGATATAATCGCAGAGAAAGCGGATATCATAGCCTTCGTGGAGGTCAAAACTAGGGAGCATGGCTCTCTTACCTCCGCTGAAGAGGCTGTCGATCCGGTCAAGCAGCGGCATATCGTTCAGACAGCACAGGCTTTTTGTAAGGGGATTTTAGAGCCTGTGTGCTGTCGGTTCGATGTTGCGGCGGTGGAGCTGGAGAACGGCAGAGTCAAAAAGCTGAGATATTATGTGAACGCTTTTGATGCAAGTATGAAATAAAGACCATGGGTCGGATATGCCGAACGAACTGTGTCTGTAGGGGCGAACACTGTTCGCCCGTGACGTGGAATGTTAGACGTTATCTGAACAAATGGTCTGTAAATAGCCGACACCTGTCGGACATCTAAAACAAGAAGGGTTGTTGTTTATGTTTTACAAAAGTACAAGAAACAGCGAAGTAAAGGTTTCGTCTGCACAGGCGATAGCACAGGGCATTTCTGAGGACGGCGGTCTTTTCGTTCCGTCTGAGATACCTGCCATAACACTTGATGATATCAAGGCTCTTGGCGAAAAAAGCTACGCTGAGAGAGCATTTTTCGTTTTCTCAAAGTACCTCACAGATTTCACAGAGGCTGAGATACGCTACTGTGTAGAGGGTGCTTACAACACAAAGAATTTCGACACAGACAATATTGCAGAGCTTGCTCACCTTTTTGACGGCACTTATATGCTCGAACTGTGGCATGGTCCAACTTGTGCATTTAAGGATATGGCTCTCCAGATACTTCCATATCTGCTCACAACTTCTATCAAGAAGCTTGGCGTTGACAAGAAGGTAGTTATCCTAGTTGCTACATCAGGCGACACTGGCAAGGCTGCTCTCGAGGGCTTCAAGGACGTTGAGGGTACAGAGATACTCGTGTTCTATCCAGAGGACGGCGTTTCAGCTATGCAGAAAAAGCAGATGACAACTCAGGAGGGCGGCAACGTCGGCGTTTGCGCTATCAAGGGCAACTTTGACGACGCTCAGACAGGCGTTAAGACTATCTTCACAAGCAAGGAAACTGCCGACAAGCTTGCTGAGAACGGCATGATGTTCTCCTCTGCAAACTCTATCAACTGGGGCAGACTTGCACCACAGATAATCTACTATGTATCTACATACGCTCAGCTTGTTGCTGACGGCGAGATTGAGCTTGGCGACAAGATAAATATAGTTGTTCCAACAGGCAACTTCGGTAATATCCTTGCAGGCTACTATGCAAAGCATATGGGCGTTCCTGTTAATAAGCTTATCTGCGCTTCAAACGCAAATAACGTCCTCACAGACTTTATAAAGACAGGTATTTATGACAGAAATCGTCCGTTCCATACAACTATCTCACCTTCTATGGATATCCTTATTTCCTCTAACCTTGAAAGACTTCTCTATCACCTTAGTGGCTCTGATGACGCTCAGATAAGAGAGTGGTTCGGCAGCCTTTCCAAGACTGGCAGATATGAGGTAACAGACGAAGTGAAGAAGGCTATCGCTGACGAGTTCTATGCAGGCTGCTGCGACGATGAGCAGACAAAGGCTTGCATCAAGGAGATCTATGACGAGTATTCATACACTTGCGACACTCACACAGCCGTTGCAGTGAAGGTGTACAAGGACTATGCGGCTGCTACAGGCGACAAGACAAAGACTGTTATCGCTTCAACAGCAAGCCCGTATAAGTTCTCAGGCTCAGTTCTTGCTGCTATCGGTAAGGATACAAACGCTGACGAGTTCGGTCTTGTTGACGAGCTTGCCGAGGTTTCAAAGATACCTGTTCCTGCTTCACTTGCTGCACTTAAGGATAAGGAAGTAAGATTCACAAAGGTGATCGACAAGGCTGATATGAAGGACTACATCTACTCAGCTCTGGGTATTTGATATGTACCCGTCCGACTATTGTCGGGCGGAGGTCAGCGCACAGCGTATGTCCACTGACCATGGCGAGGGGAATTAGCCTCTTGCCTTGAATGTCTTGCACTCTGTTTCGTCACAGCAGTTAGGGTCGGTGCAGGTACAGCCTACATTGATCTTGCCTGCGGTACATTCGCAGTTGTTGCTGTTGTAAACGCAGTTGTCTACGTTGCAGTGGATACCGTAAATTCTATCCTTCTCCATTTGTACATCGCTCCTTCTGCAGCTTTTTGCTGCAAAAGTAGTATGTGCATGAGTGGTCGGGATAATACATGAAGTTTCTGGAATGGAGGAAAAACCGTGAGCCTATTTGCCATTGCCGACTTGCATTTGTCGCTGGGTACAGATAAACCAATGGATATATTCGGTGGCTGGTCTGATTATGTGACAAAGCTTGAAACAAACTGGCAGAACAAAGTTCGTCCTGAGGACACTGTGGTGATACCGGGTGATATCTCGTGGGGAATGAATTTTGAGCAGTCAAAAAAAGACTTCGAGTTCATAAATAAGCTCAACGGCAGAAAAATAATATCCAAGGGCAATCACGATTATTGGTGGAACACCAAGAATAAAATGGATAAATTTTTCGCAGAAAACGGTTTTGATAGCATAAATATCCTGCATAATAATCATTACAGCTATGATGGCTACGGCATATGCGGAACGAGAGGCTGGATAAGCGATAATGGTGAACCTGCAGATCAGAAGGTTCTGGCAAGGGAAGCAGGCAGACTTGCACTCTCTATCGAGTCTGCGCAAAAGGCAGGCTTAGAGCCTGTGGTGTTTTTGCATTATCCGCCGCTTTTCGGCAATAGCTGCAATTATGATATGCTTGAAGTGCTTCATAAATACGGCATAAAAAAATGTTTTTACGGACACCTTCACGGAAGAGCCCACGCTTATGCAATAAACGGCACTCGTGACGGAGTGGAATATCGGCTTATAGCTAGTGATTTCTTGCATTTTGACCCATTGGACATAACGAAAATTGTGCAAAGTGACAATTTATAAAAAAATGCTGGAAATGACAATATATTTGTGCTATAATGTATAAGATACATTTATATAATGGAGGAATAATAAATGAGTTTAAAAGCTACAAACAATGTTGAAACCAATAAGTACGAGCTTGAGATCGAGATCTCTGCTGAGGATTTTGAGGCTGCAATAGAGAAAGCTTATCTTAAAGCAAGAAAGAATATCGCTATGCCTGGCTTCCGTAAGGGCAAGGCTCCTAGAAAGCTTATCGAAAAGGAATACGGCGAGCAGGTATTTTTTGAGGACGCTGTAAATCTTCTGTACGCTCCTGTTGTAAACGGTGCAGTTGAAGAGTCAGGTCTGGAACTTGTTACTCGCCCAGAGGTAGAGGTAACTGAGATCAGCAAGGAAAACGGCGTAAAGCTCAAGGCAACTTGCATCACAAAGCCTGAGGTTGAAGTTAAGGACTATAAGGGTATAGAAGTTGAAAAAGTTGTCAATCCTGTAACTGATGAGGATATCAACAAGCAGCTTGACGCTCTCAGAGAGAAGAATGTAACTGTTGAGACAGTTGACGACAGAGCTGCTGAGAACGGTGACGACGTTGTTATCGACTTCGAGGGCTTCAAGGACGATGTTGCTTTCGAGGGTGGTAAGGCAGAAGATTTCACACTGTCACTTGGAAGCGGTCAGTTCATTCCCGGCTTTGAGGATCAGATCGTTGGTCACAACGCCGGTGAGGATTTCGACATCAACGTAACATTCCCTGAGGAGTATCAGGTAAAGGAACTTGCAGGCGCACCTGCTGTATTCAAGATCAAGCTCAAGAGCATATCAAAGAAGGTTATGCCTGAACTGGACGATGATATGGTAAAGGATTCAACAGAGTTCGATACAGTTGACGAATACAAGGCTGACGTTAAGAAGAAGCTTGAGGAAGCTAACGAGAAGCACGCTGATTCTGAGGTAGAGGCTAAGATATTCGATAAGGTCATCGAGAATATGACAGCTGAGATCCCACAGGTTATGTTTGACAACAGAGTAAACGAGATGATCAGCGAGCTGGAGCAGAGACTTGCACCACAGGGCATCTCACTTGATCTCTATATGCAGTATACAGGTCAGACTATCGACACTGTAAAGAAGGCATATGCTGAGCAGGCTGAGAAGCAGGTCAAGCTCAGACTTGCACTTGAAAAGATCGCAAAGCTTGAGAATATCGAGGTAACTGAGGACGAGCTTAAGGCTGAGTTCGATAAGCTTGCTGAGGCTTACAAGCTTGACGTTGACCAGATCAAGCAGTTTATCCATGATGACGACCTTAAGAAGGATATTGCAGTTGGCAAGGCTGTTGACCTTATCAAGGACGCAGCAGTTATAAAGTAAGATAATTTATGCTTTCGCCCGCATGACCTTATGCGGGCGAAAATAGATTAAGGAGGCAATTTTATGGCATTGGTACCTTATGTAGTGGAACAGACAAGCAGAGGCGAGAGAAGCTATGACATTTATTCCCGCCTGCTCAATGACAGAATAATCATGCTCTGCGACCAGATAGACGACGCAGTGGCTAGCGTAGTAGTGGCACAGTTGCTTTATCTTGAGGGACAGGATCCTGAAAAGGATATCGACCTTTATATAAACAGCCCTGGAGGAGTTATCACTGCCGGCATGGCTATCTATGATACTATCCAGTATATCAAGTGCGACGTGTCAACTATATGCATGGGTATGGCTGCTTCAATGGGTTCATTCCTGCTTTCAAGCGGCACAAAGGGTAAGAGATTTGCTCTGCCAAACAGTGAGATACTCATTCATCAGCCTCTTATCGCAGGCGGCGGAATTTCTGGTCAGTGTACAGATATCAAGATACATTCTGACCACATGGTAAAGACCAGAGAGAAGCTCAACAGGATACTTGCCCAGAACACAGGCAAGCCTATCGAGCAGATCAACATCGACACTGAGCGTGACAATTATATGACAGCTCAGGAGGCTCTTGAATACGGTCTTATCGACAAGGTAATAACTAACAGATAGGTTCGGTGAAATAAATGGCTAATGATACAATAAGAAAATGCTCGTTCTGCGGCAAGCCTGAGGACAAGGTTAGAACACTTTTTTCAGCAGGCACGAGCCACATTTGTGACGAGTGTGTACTTTATTGCTATAATGTTCTGGCTGAGCAGGAGGGACTTCCTACAACGAAGCAGCGTGGCAAGGGTAAAAATGCAGCTGACAGCGGCATAACCCTTAAGAAGCCTGCGGAGATAAAGGCTGTTCTTGATGAGTATGTTATCGGGCAGGAGGAAGCAAAGATAGCTCTTTCTGTTGCGGTATACAATCATTACAAGAGAATTTTGTCACTTAATGACGATGATGACGTAGAGATACAGAAAAGTAACGTTTTGCTTCTTGGACCAACAGGAACAGGAAAGACTTTGCTTGCACAGACTTTGGCAAGGCTTCTGAACGTGCCTTTTGCTATTGCTGACGCTACTACGCTCACAGAGGCAGGCTATGTAGGCGACGATGTTGAAAACGTGCTTACAAGGCTTATTCAGGCGGCAGATTATAATGTTGAAGCGGCTCAGAACGGTATTATTTATATCGACGAGATAGATAAGATATCAAGAAAATCGGAGAACGTTTCTATCACAAGAGATGTAAGCGGTGAGGGCGTACAGCAGGCGCTTCTTAAGATAGTAGAGGGCTGTGTGTCCAATGTGCCTCCACAGGGTGGCAGAAAGCACCCGCATCAGGAGTTTATACAGATAGATACGAAGAATATTTTGTTTATCTGTGGCGGAGCTTTTGAGGGACTTGACAGTGTTATCAAGAAGCGTACAGAGTCATCATCACTTGGTTTTGGCGGAAAGGTCAAGAGCAAGGAGGACGATAACAATGTGATGAAGAGGGTAGTACCACACGATCTTGTTAAGTTCGGTATCGTACCGGAGCTTGTGGGCAGACTTCCTGTTATCACGGTCCTTGACGAGCTTGACGAGGACGCACTTTGCAGGATCTTGACAGAGCCAAAGAACTCGCTTATCAAGCAATACACGAAGCTTTTCAAGCTTGACAACATCGATTTTGAGATCACAGAGGACGCAAAGCGAGAGATAGCCAAGAGGACTATTGAAGAAAAGACAGGAGCAAGAGGACTTAGGGCGATAGTTGAGAAGATACTCACAAAGCTCATGTTTGAAGCACCATCTGATGATGAGATAGTTGGCATAAAGATAACGGCTGAATGTGTTCGTGGCGAAGCAGAGCCTGAGATAACTCGTGCGGTAAGTTCGGCCAGAAAGAAATAATAGTACAAATCTTTGTACAGATAAATGAGAGGCGGAGTATTCTGCCTCTTTTTTTGTTGCATTTCTGCGTTATCCGCACATTATTTATTTGTTTAACAAACCATGTAGGGGCTGGCGCCCTCGACAGCCCGCTTTTTGGACGTTACATCTTGTGATTTATTACACAAACTTTGAGAAAACACACAAATTGTGGTAGGGACGAGCATTGTTCACCCGTTTCGGTCGTTTGCATAAATTTGTCACAATCAAAAAATTCGACACTTCGATATCGGGACGTCGGGGGCGCCGTCCCCTACATTTTGTTGTTTACGATACGAGTTCATGAAGCTAACGGGCGACACTCCCCACTTTGACCGCTTTTTCCCTTGAATTATGCGGAAATATGTGCTATACTAAAGAAAATACACTATAGGGGGTATCCATATGAATGAACTTATCCAACAGTTTATTACTGATGAAGTCACTGCTCTCACTTACTCCGACCTTTGGAACTTCGTCAACTCCAACTCCATTTGCCGTGGTACTTTCGAGGGCAATAATCACATTATCATGAAAATCTCCTCTAATCAATTCATTATTTATCGCATTTGCCTTGGTATGGAAAACACCAAATATCAGGAAGCTGTTCTTGTTGCAAAAACCTACCTGCTTAAAAAGATAAATAGCATGGCTTATCAGCTTCATTTAGAGGATATTCAGAACATTTTAGACTAATTGCTTTTTAAGGAGATCATAAAATGAGTGTGCCTTTGGCTGAACGAATTAGACCCAAAACCCTTGATGATATTGTGGGACAGACCCACCTGTTAGGCGAAAATAAACCTCTCAGGCGTATTATCGAAAGCGGTAAAATACCGAATATGATTTTTTATGGTCCGTCAGGTGTTGGCAAAACTACGGTCGCAAGAATGATAGCAAATAATGCTAATATGACTATGCATAAGCTTAACGGCACAAGTGCTTCTATTGCTGATATCAAGCAGATAGTTGCTGAAACTGAGACACTCAGCGGTATTAATGGTATCTTGCTTTATCTTGACGAGATACAGTATCTTAACAAAAAACAACAGCAATCACTTCTTGAATACATTGAAAACGGCAAAATAACTCTTATCGCTTCTACCACTGAAAATCCGTATTTTTATGTGTACAATGCTATAATTAGCCGTTCAACTGTGTTTGAGTTCAAGCCGCTGACTTCGGAGGATATCTTGCCTGCAATAAAGCGTGCTTTTCAGCTTATGGCTGATGAGTTGGGGCTGAAACTGCGTCTTGAAAATGGTGTGTTGGAGCATATCGCAAGGGGCTGTGGTGGTGATGTGAGAAAGTCAATAAATACAGTGGAGCTTTGCATACTTTCGGCAGATAATGACGGTGAAAAGCTCACCGTGAACCTTGATAATGTGAAGCTTCTTACTCAGCGCAGCAATATGCGCTATGACCGTGCAGGCGATGAGCATTATGATATTTTGTCGGCTTTGCAGAAGTCCATAAGAGGTTCTGACGAGAACGCCGCACTTCATTATGCCGCACGGCTTATTGAAGCGGGGGATATCATTTCTCTGTGCAGACGGCTGCTTGTTATCGCAAGCGAGGATATAGGACTTGCGTACCCTATGGCGGCGGTAGTGACGAAATCATGCGTTGATTCGGCATTGCAGTTGGGACTGCCTGAAGCAAGGATACCATTGGCGGAAGCTGTGGTTCTTCTTGCCACTGCTCCAAAATCAAATTCTGCTGAATCAGCAATAGACGCAGCTTTAGCAGATGTTAGAAATGGTGATTTCGGAGATTATCCACGGCATTTGCAGAACAAGCATTTTGACGGCGAGGGCGCAAAAGTGAAAGGACAGCACTATCTTTATCCCCATGACTATCCAAACCATTGGGTAAAACAGCAGTATCTGCCTGATAAGCTTGTGGGAAGGACTTATTATCAGTATGGTGAGAATAAGACGGAGCAAATGGCGAAAGCGTATTGGGAGAAGATAAAGAAGTGAGAAATGAAAAAAACGAAAAGAGCGAAGCAATTTTACGGCAGTAAAACCTATTCTCCACAAAAATTAATCGCCGCAGGCGATACCTTAATTCCTCACTCCTCATTCCTCACCCCTCATTCCTCACTACAAAAAAATTTTCGTTGACATCAAAAGAAAAATACGCTATAATAAAAGAGAACGGAATGTCCGTAAAATTTTATGATGGGAGTAATTTCGATGAAAATAATGGATACTATCGGCTTTGTTGAAAATGTCGATAAAGAAGTCGGCGAAGCAATGGAAGCCGAGCTGGCAAGACAGAGAAGAAATCTTGAGCTTATCGCAAGCGAAAATATCGTTTCACCTGCTGTTATGGCTGCAATGGGTTCTGTGCTTACTAATAAGTATGCTGAGGGATATTCTGGTAAGAGATATTATGGCGGCTGTCAGTGCGTTGACGTTGTTGAGGATATAGCTGTTGAAAGAGCCTGCAAGCTTTTCGGTGCTAAGTATGCTAACGTTCAGCCACATTCCGGCGCTCAGGCTAACACTGCTGTTTATTTTGCTCTTCTTAAGCCAGGCGACACTGTTATGGGTATGAGCCTTGACGCTGGCGGACACCTTACACACGGCTCACCTGTAAACCTTTCAGGTAAGTATTTCAACTTCGTTCCTTACGGCGTAAATGACGAGGGTTATATCGACTATGAGGCTCTCTACAAGCAGGCTAACAAGTGCAGACCTAGACTTATTGTTGCCGGTGCAAGTGCTTATCCAAGAGCTATCGACTTTGAGAAGCTTTCTGAGATTGCAAAGGCTGTTGGTGCATATCTTATGGTAGATATGGCGCATATTGCAGGACTTGTTGCCGCAGGCTGCCACCAGTCACCAGTACCATATGCTGACGTTGTTACAACAACAACACATAAAACTCTGAGAGGACCAAGAGGAGGACTTATACTCACAAACAACGAGTATATAGCTAAGAAGATAAATTCTGCTATTTTCCCAGGCACACAGGGCGGTCCTCTTATGCATGTTATCGCTGCAAAGGCAGTTTGCTTTGGCGAGGCTCTCAAGCCTGAGTTCAAGGCATACGGTGAGCAGATCGTAAAGAATGCACAGGCTCTTGCAAAGGGACTTCTTGACAGAGGATTCAATCTCGTATCAGGTGGCACAGACAATCATCTTATGCTTGTTGACCTCAGACCATTCCACATCACAGGCAAAGAATTTGAGAAGAAGCTTGATGAGGTTTACATCACTGTAAACAAAAATGCTATCCCTAACGACCCTGAGAAGCCATTTGTAACCAGCGGTGTAAGAGTTGGTACAGCGGCAGTTACCACAAGGGGACTTGTTGAGGAGGATATGGACGTTATTGCAGAGTGTATGTATCTCACAGCAACAGACTTTGACAATAAGGCTGATGAGATCAGAGAAAAGGTAAACGCTATCTGCAAGAAATATCCACTTTACGAATAATTGTACGGATTTATATACTGTTGATACACAAAGGGAGCGGCTTAGGTCGCTCCCTTTTTCTCAATAATATATGAATAAATCTCTCTTTTGGTTGATTTTTAACAGAGATCGTGTTATAATAATCTTTTAGAGTATAATTAAAAGGTGGGATATACTTTGCCAATTAAAATACCAAATGACCTTCCTGCGTTCCAAACGTTGGAAAAGGAGAATATATTCGTTATTCCCGATGACAGAGCCGCTCATCAGGACATTCGTGCCTTGAAGATCGCTATTGTCAATCTCATGCCTGACAAAATTGCGACAGAAACGCAGCTTCTGCGTCTTTTGAGCAACACACCTCTTCATGTTGACATCGACCTTATTCAGATGAGCAGTCATATGTCAAAAAACACCTCTTTGGAGCATATGCTCGCTTTCTACAAGAACTTTGACGAGGTGTGTGATAATCGTTATGATGGTCTTATCATCACTGGTGCGCCTGTTGAGCAAATGGAGTATGAAGACGTTGATTACTGGGACGAGCTTTGCAGAGTTTTTGAATGGTCAAAGACCAATGTTTTCTCAACTATCCACATATGTTGGGGCGCTCAGGCTGGGCTTTATTACCATTATGGCGTTCCCAAATATCCTTTGAAAGAGAAGATGTTTGGCAATTTCAAGCACCATATCGACTATCCCGAAAGCATTATTCTTAAAGGCTTTGGAGATGTTTTCCATTGTCCGCACTCACGCCATACTGAGGTGCGTCGTGCAGATATCGAAAAGGTGGACGATCTTATAGTGGTGGCAGTGTCAAACGAGGCGGGCGTGCATCTTGTTTCAGATAAGACACAAAGACAGTTTTTTCTGTTCGGTCACTGGGAGTATGACCGTGAAACGCTGGCTAAGGAGTATTTCAGAGATAAGGAAAAGGGGTTGCCTATACAGATACCATATAGCTATTTTCCTGACGATGATCCAGAAAATAAGCCTATTTTCAATTGGAGCTGTTCGGCTAATCTGCTTTATTCAAACTGGCTCAACTACTGCATTTATCAGAAAACGCCATATGATCTTAATGAACTTGAGCCACTGGGGACTGCACAATGAAGAACGGAAGACATATAGCTGAGTTTTACGGTGTTGGAGTAATGCTCGCAATAGTGGGTGGCTATCTTGACGCTTATACCTACATCAGTCGTGACCACGTTTTTGCAAATGCACAGACAGGTAACATGGTGTTGTTGGCTATCAATATCAAAGAGGGAAGCTGGCTGAAGGTCTTTCTTTATCTCATGCCTATACTGTCCTTTATGCTTGGCGTGCTGATAGTGGAAACTGTGAAGCTGAAATTCAATGAACACCCGAGGATACATTGGCATAGGATCATAATCGGTGTGGAGCTTGTGGTGCTGACTATTGTGGGATTTATCCCTGCCGGTACGCTTAACACATTGGCGAATATCCTAGTTTCTTTTACCTGTGCAATGCAGGTGGAGGGTTTTAGGAAAATGGACGGAAAGCCTTTCGCTACCACGATGTGTACTGGCAATCTTAGAAGCGGTACGGATAATCTGTTTCAGTATTTGAAAACTAAGGATAAGCTAAAGCTTAGTAATGCAATGCAGTATTATGGTATAATCCTTTGCTTTATAAGTGGAGCGGCAGTGGGTGCATTTGTCACAGAATTGCTTGAAACTAAAGCGGTGTTTGTTGCTTTGACAGGTCTTGTTATCGCACTCTGCATTTTAAGAAGCGACGACGATAAATTAGCAGAAGGTAAGTGACGATCACCGAGCGAAGCCTTGTCAGGGCTTGAGGCAGAGCCTGAATATGCGTAAGCCAGACAGTAAAATAAGAAAATCAAAAAAATAAAGCAAAGCGGTGCTTGGGAATAATCTCAGCACTGCTTTTTTCTATTTCATTTTGAAAACCACCTTGCAAAGAATAAAGTGATTTTGTGGTAAAACAAAGCGATATGGATATCCAAATAATAATTGCAAAAAATATAACGTCGCACAAATGGAAATGATGTTATCTGACTGTTTTTGATTGAATGTTGTTAAAATGCACAAACATCTTATTCACAATTTATAAAAACGACCAAAAATAATGCTGTGTGAATGATTTTGAACGGAATTGCTTGACTTTTGCTGTATAATATGTTATTTTAATATCAGAAACAATCAATATCGTTCAATTAACGTCAAAAACATTATTGAAATTTGAAAAGGTGATAAAATGCTTACAGAGGAAAGGTACTCTATTATATTAGAGAGAGTCAAGCAGAATAAAAGTGTGAAGCTTCTGGAGTTGTGCGAGCTTCTAAAAGCTTCTGAATCAACGATACGCCGTGACTTGACGGTGCTTGATGAAAGGGGTCTTTTGAAAAAAGTTCATGGTGGTGCTATATCAGCCGAGGAACATTCTTTCAATCCGGAGGAACAGGACGTTGAGTCAAAGTCAAAGCTTTTTACCGATGAAAAGCTTGCAATTGCGAGGTTTTCAGCATCTCTTGTGGATGACGGTGATTTCATTTTTATCGACGCCGGAACGACTACAGGCTATATGATAGACTTTCTGCCGGATAAGAAAATGACCTTTGTGACTAACGCTTTCGTTCATGCCAAAAAGCTTGCTCAGCGAGGCTTTAAGGTCTATATGCCGGCAGGGGAGATAAAGCTCACAACGGAGGCTATCGTTGGTGCTGAATGTGTCAGCAGTCTGCAAAGCTACAATTTCACCAAAAGCTTTCTTGGAGCAAACGGAATTTCGTTATCAGGTGGTATAACAACACCGGACAGAAACGAGGCAAGAGTGAAGTCTACCGTGGTGTTAAACAGTCAGACTGTTTATATTCTTGCAGATCACTCTAAATTCGATCAGATATCTGCGGTTACTTTCGCTCAGCTTGGACGTGTGAAGATAATCACCGACAAGCTTCAAGACAAAAAATATCTTACAAAAGCAAATATCAAGGAGGTAATGTAAAATGGTATATACTGTAACATTCAATCCTGCTATCGACTATGTTTTTCATACAGGGGAAATGAAGCTTGGGTCTACCAACCGCTCAGATAGGGAAGAGATGTATTTCGGTGGCAAGGGTATAAATGTGTCTATAGTTCTTAGAGAGCTGGGCATTCAGTCAAAGGCACTTGGCTTCACTGCAGGCTTCACAGGTGAAGCTATCGAGAACGGACTAGCGGAAATGGGAATTGATACAGATTTTGTTCATCTCAAAAAAGGTAATTCCCGTATAAATGTGAAAATAAAATCTGCTGAGGAAACAGAACTGAATGGTCAGGGTCCTGATATAGATGATGAGGCTGTGAATAAGCTTTTTGCAAAGCTTGATAAGCTTCAGGACGGAGATACACTTATACTCGCAGGAAGCATACCTGCCTCGCTGCCTTCAGATATCTATGAGAAGATACTGGAAAGGCTCGCACACAAGAATATCAGAACAGTAGTGGACGCAACAAAAGACCTGCTTCTCAATGTGCTTAAATATAAACCTTTCCTTATCAAGCCTAACAACCACGAGCTTGGCGAGATGTTCGGAGTGACACTTACTAATGATGAGGAGATAGAAAAATACGCACGTAAGCTTAAAGAAATGGGTGCTGTGAACGTGCTTATCTCAATGGCAGGGGACGGTGCAATGCTTATTGACGAAAACGGTGAAATACATCGCTGTGGAGTATGTAATGGTAAGGTGAAAAATTCCGTTGGTGCAGGCGATTCAATGGTGGCAGGCTTTACCGCTGGTATATTGCAGGGCGATTATGAATATGCTCTTAAACTTGGCACAGCCGCTGGCGGTGCGACTGCTTTTTCTGACGGGCTTGCTCAAAAAGAAAAGATCGCAGAGCTTCTTGAAACGCTCTGAAAAAATATAGGGACAGGGAGGAAACATTATGAGAATAGTTGACCTATTGAAAAAAGAAAGTATACAGCTTAATGCTTCGCCAAAGTCCAAGAGCGACGCAATTGAAATGCTCATAGACTTGCAGGTAAAAGGCGGCAATATTGCTGACAGAGAAGAATACAAAAAGGGTATTCTTGCCCGTGAGGAAAAAGGTTCAACAGCCGTTGGCGAGGGTATCGCTATCCCTCACGCAAAGAGTGAGGCTGTGAAAGCTCCGTCGCTTGCGGCAATGACAGTTCCGGATGGCGTTGACTATGAAGCCCTTGATGATGAACCGTCCAATCTGCTTTTTATGATAGCTGCACCAAATGACGGTGACGTTCACCTTGAAGTGCTTTCAAGGCTCATGACCATTCTTATGGACGAGGATTTCCGTGAAAAGCTTCTTAACGCCAGCGATAAGGACGAGTTTCTCAAAGTCATTGACGATATGGAAAATGAGAAATATCCTGACGAGCCAAGGGCGGTGGCTAAGCCTGCAGCGGGCTATAAAGTTCTTGCAGTAACAGCCTGTCCAACAGGTATCGCACATACCTATATGGCGGCGGAAGCTCTTGAAAAGGCTGGCAAAAAGCTTGGTATTACTATCAAGGTTGAAACCAACGGCTCAGGCGGAGCAAAGAATATACTTACTGAAGAGGAGATCGCAAACTGTGATGGCATTATCGTTGCGGCAGACAAGACCGTTGCAATGGCACGTTTTAACGGTAAGAAGGTCATAAGCACAAAGGTTTCTGATGGAATAAAGATACCCGAGGAGCTTATAAACCGAATTGAGGCAGGTGACGCACCTGTTTATCATCACGAGGGTGGCTCAGACAGCAGTGCTTCATCATCAAGTGGAGATGAAAGCTTTGGCAGAAAGCTTTACAAGCATCTTATGAACGGTGTTTCAAATATGCTCCCGTTCACAGTTGCAGGCGGTATTTTTATAGCTCTTGCTTTTCTTATCGACTCTATAGGCGGAGCACCGCAGGACAGTGATTTTGGTACTCATCTTGCTGCGGCAGCATGGTTCAAGACTATTGGTAATTACGCTTTCCAGTTTATGATACCGATACTCGCAGGTTATATCGGCAAGAGCATTGCAGACAGACCTGGTCTTCTGGTGGGTATGGCAGGCGGAGCAATGGCAGTTTCAGGTGCAACTTTTGCTGCTTCTGGCGGAAATGTTCCATCAGGCTTTCTTGGCGCATTGCTTGCAGGTTTCCTTGGTGGATTTGTAATGCTTATTATTGAGAAAGGCTGCGACAAGCTCCCAAAGGCACTTAATGGCATAAAGCCCGTTCTTATCTATCCTCTGGGTGGACTTGCTGTTGTAGCTATCATGATGTGTGCAGTAAATCCTATCATGGGTATAATCAATGAAGCTGTTGCGAACTTCCTTACAAATATGGGCGGTACAAATAAGGTGCTTCTTGGCTGTACTCTCGGTGCAATGATGTCCATAGATATGGGCGGTCCTTTCAATAAAGCGGCTTATGTTTTCGGTGTCGCAGCTATTTCATCAGGCAATTTCGATATCATGGCGGCAGTTATGATAGGCGGTATGGTACCTCCTATTGCTATCGCACTTGCAACCACATTTTTCAAGAACAAGTTTACTGAGGAAGAGCGTAAGAGTGGTCCTGTAAACTATATTATGGGTCTTAGCTTTATCACAGAGGGTGCTATCCCATACGCTGCCGCAGACCCAATGAGAGTTATCCCGGCTTGTATGATAGGCGCAGCCGCTGCAGGCGGACTTTCAATGGCATTCGGTTGTACGCTTCGCGCACCACATGGCGGAATCTTCGTTTTCCCTGTAGTCGGAAATCCTATCATGTATGTTGTGGCTTTGGCTGTGGGATCGGTTATAGGAATGCTTCTTCTGGGGCTTTTCAAAAAGAAAGTTACAGAATAGTCTTTACAAATATAAGAAAATATAATATAATAATGTTAACAATCATAAATAAATTAAGTTTCAGAAAAGGAGAGATCTATTATGGTATCAAAGGTCGTAAAAGTAGTAAATGCAGAGGGACTTCATATGCGTCCGGCAGGTATCGTTGCAAAGGCTGCTAAGGAGCATCCTGAGTGCGAGATCATGATGAAAGCAAACGGCAAGGACATCAAGGCTAAGGCTGTTATGCAGATAATGGCAGCAGGTATCAAGAAGGACACTGAGGTAGAGATAATCGTAACAGGCGAAAACGAGCAGGCTGTGCTTGACGAGTTCGTTAAAATGTTTGAGGACGGTTTCGGCGAATAATTCCTAATATCCCCAAAATAATTCAGACAAGACCGTAGCGTAAACTGCGGTCTTTCTGAGTAATATGACGTTGTAAAAAAAGCCAAAAGAGAGAAATACATATGGACAAAAAATATCTTTTACTTCTTGCACAAAAATTTCCTACTATAGACAGTGCCGCCAGCGAGATAGTAAATCTATCTGCAATACGCAGTATGCCAAAGGGTACAGAATACTTTTTCAGCGATATCCACGGGGAGTATGAAGCCTTTTTGCATATGCTAAAAAGCGCATCGGGCATGATAAAAAACAAGATAGACCTGACCTTAGGAAAAGCAGTTTCCTCGGCGGAGCGTGAAGCCCTTGCCTATCTTATCTATTATCCCGACAAGCAGCTAAAGCGTTTGCGTGATAAAAACGGGCTTTCAGACGAGTGGCGCAGACTTACTATCTATCGTCTGATACTTGTTTGCGAGGCGGTGTCGGCAAAGTATACACGTTCGAGAGTGCGAAAGAGCATACCAAAGGATATGGTCTATATACTTGATGAGCTGCTTAATGTCACTGATGATGTGGTAAAGGAATATTACTATGACGAGATAATCACCACAATTCTTGACACTGGAATCGCAGATCGCTTTATAAAGTCCCTTTGCGAGCTTATACAATCTCTTGCAATCGACAAGCTGCATATTATCGGAGATATATATGACCGTGGTCCAAGAGCAGATATTATTATGGACGAGCTTATGAAAATGCACGATGTCGATATACAGTGGGGCAACCATGACATTTCGTGGATGGGTGCGGCTTCAGGTAATCTTGCTCTTATTGCAAATGTTATCCGTATCTCCATGCGATACAATAACTTTGACGTTCTCGAGGACGGCTATGGATTAAATCTTCGTGCGCTGGCGGTCTTTGCAGGAGAAACATATAAAAACGACGAGTGCGCAATTTTCATGCCACAGACACTTGATGATAATATCTATGACCCTGTTGATGCAAAGCTTGTGGCAAAAATGCACAAGGCTATCACAGTTATACAGCTAAAGCTAGAGGGGCAGCTTATCAGGCGGCACCCTGAATGGAAACTATCTCACCGTGACCTTTTCAGCATGGTGGACTTCGCAAATAGCACTATAACAATAGACGCTCAAACTCATAAGCTTCTTGACGGCAATTTTCCTACAGTTGATCCTGCCGATCCTCTTGCGCTCACTGAAGGTGAAAATGAGCTTATGACGATTCTTGCAAACTCGTTTATGCACAGCGACAGGCTCAACACACATATGCGTTTTTTATATTCAAAAGGCTCAATGTATAAGACCATAAACGGCAATTTGCTTTTCCACGGCTGTATCCCTCTTGATGAAAATGGAAAGCTTCTGAGCTTAAGTATAGCAGGAGAGCAGTATTCGGGTAAGGCAATGCTAGATAAGCTTGACGAAATAGCCAACAAGGCGTATTTCTTACAGCCTTGTGAGGAGAAAAGCAACTGCGCAGACCATTTGTGGTATCTGTGGAGCGGCGCACGTTCGCCTCTTTATGGCAAGGACAAAATGGCGTTTTTTGAGCGATATTTCCTTGAAGATAAAAAGCTTCACAAGGAAAATTATAATGCCTATTATCACTTCTCAGAGAAGCCTGAGATATGCGGAAAGATACTTGAAATGTTTGGGCTTGACCCACAGCGTGGTCATATCATAAACGGTCATGTACCTGTGAAGATAAAAAATGGCGAAAGCCCTGTCAAGGCAGACGGCAGGCTGTTCGTTATTGACGGTGGTATCTCAAAGGCATATCAAAAAGCCACCGGTATCGCAGGCTACACTCTTATTTATGATTCTCACAGCCTTAATCTTGCGGAGCATAAGCCGTTTATTGCAGGAGAGAGTGAGCATACTCCTGAGATACATATGGTGGAAAGACTTGACCGTCGGGCAAACATTTCAGATACCGACAAGGGAAGGGAACTGCTTTTGCAGATAAACGATCTCCGTGACCTGTTGGACGCTTATCGCTCTGGAGATATCAAAGAAGGTTATAAGGTATTTTAGATGTTCTGGAAGGAGCTTAACATATGGAAAAGGGAGAACTGAACTGGGCTGTTATCGGCTGTGGCGTTATCGCAAACGAAATGACAAAGCTTAGAAAAGAATGGGGACTTAAATACCCAAATGAGCTATGGTGATATCCTCTTAATGATTCTAACAAGTCAAAAGGCACTGGCTTCAATTGGAAGCCAATGCCTTTTTTATCTCTTGTTTTGCTGTGAAAACAAGTACAAATTATAGTACAAATAAATTACAAGTACAAAAATATGTACGTTTATCACACGAATTCAGAGCATATATTTTTGTAACATTCATTGGTGGAATAGACCCATTTTGTGAGCCTGCCGCTGGTGATGAAATAGTTTATCTTTGAGGGAAAAACGCTGTTTTCAAATACGTCTACGATAATGAGCTTGACTTTCATTTTTTCGGGGATAAGAGCTTTTATGTAAACACTTGCTGCCTGCCCCACACGCACATTTTCTCTTGGTTCTGCAAGCCCTGCAAGGTTCGGAGCAAGCTCTATAAAAATACCGTATGGTTCAATGGAGCGTACTATACCGCCTACAGTTTCTCCTGTGGAGAACAATGCTGCATTTTCTTCCCATGTGCCTAAAAGTTCCTTGTGAGAAAGGCATATCCTGTCCTCGTCACAGCTTTTTACCACAGCATATATGTCCTGACCGTTGAAAAATCTGTCGTTGGGATGGGTGATGCGTGAGACGGATATGGCGTCTATTGGTATAAGTGATGGAAGACCACAGCCTATGTCAACAAAGCACCCGAAAGGCTCAAGGTGTGTTACCTTTGCCGGTATAACGTCCCCTGATGTGAGTGTACTTATATATCGTTCAATGCACTCTTCTTGTGCAAGACGCCTTGACAACCTGCATATGACTTCGCCCTTTTCGTGAACAATATCTGTCACCTTGAAGCATACCGTTTTGTTTACCCTAGAAAGTAATGCTATGTCTTTTGTTTTGCCTTCTTGTATTCCGATTGCGCCCTCTGATCTTGGGATTATTCCTTTGCCAAAGGGAAGCTCTACTATTATGTTGTGTTCGCTGTCACAAAGCACAGCATGACCCTCCAGTATCAATCCCTGAGCCATTGCCTCAGCCATTGTTCGTTCGCTTTGAAGATAATATCGGTTTTCAGGGCTATTGAAGATCTTGCCCTCAGGTAAATATTTTTTCATTATTTTGCCTCTTTCCCCACAGATTTTTTTAAAACAGCAGGATCTCTGTGGTTGATCCATTGATTTTGTTCATATTCTGCACATATTTTATTTGTGATAATTGTGCGTGAACTCTTGCTGATACAGTAAATTAATATTCAATGTGCTGAAATATTAGTACAATTTTTATATTCTTTGCTTCAAATTATAAACAAAAATCAAAAAAACTATAAAAAAGCTTGACAAATGCAATTGTGCGTGTTACAATAGTGTAGTAATTTGTAATCAGTTTGTAACTTTCTTAACCGTTATCGTTACAGATTGATACATAATTTTAATCGACCGTAATAAAATTAAATAGCGGCACAGACATGACCGCCGCTAATTAAAAGAAAGGGTGTGAATTGGCAATGCAGCGTGTATGCGTTGTAAAGCCGTATTATTAATGGATCATTCAACAAGTTTTATTTCAGCAAAGAATAAGTCACTGAAAGTTATAGTGATGTTTATTGCAGCGCTTATGACATTTTTGGTAATGACAGAGGGATTTAGTGCCGATGCTGCTGCGGCAAAGCTTTCGACTCCTAAGATGACAGCTCAGATTAACTATGGAAGTGAGTTCACTCATCCGTATAACAAGCAGACAAACACTATCAAGGTGCATTGGAGCAAGGTAAAAGGTGCTTCAAACTATGAGCTATACATCAAGGGTGGCAAATATAAGAGCTGGAAGAAATACAAGACAGTCAAGAACACGAACTGCACTGTTACAGGTCTTCAGAGAACAACTTCATATCAGTTCAGAGTTAAGGCTGTAAATGGCTCTGCCGCTTCTGCTTACTCAAAGACACAGACAATAAAGACAGCAAGAATGGACTTCAATAAGGCCGGCTGGGAAGCAATGTGCCGTATAGTTTATCATGAGGTTGGTAAGATGTCAGGTTCAGAGTGGGATAAGCCTATCGTTTATGTTGCAGATTGTGTTGCAAACCAGTATGTTGCCGCAAAGTACACAAAGAATGCAATGTGGAGATCCTACTATGCAAGATATAACAATGTTCAGGATATCATTTATAGGAGCGGCGGATTTATGTCATCTGCACAGCTCTCAAGGGACGGAGCAAATTATTCAAACGTTTCCAGAAGAGTAAAGCAGGCTGTTTTTGGTGCAGTATATGGCAAAACTCACCTTAACGGTATTGCTAATGACTATAATGTTTACTTCTGGTGCAACAGAAGCTACAAGACAAACAGCAGCAAGATAGCTTACTCATTTAAAATTCCTTGGGGTTATTTCAATGTTTGGAGAACCTATTGGGGATAATTGTAATACTATTATAGAATTATGTGAAAGAAGAGCAGAACAAAGCGTCTGCTCTTTTTTCGTTGACAAGAATGTAGCGGTGTGGTAAAATAAAGTTGATAAAAGCAGGGAGGAATCAGAATGCTTGTGGGTGCGGTCGGCTATAATTATCGCCATAGAAAAGATTTTATTATGGATTGCCCTCACGGGGTGGGCTGTCCCCTTATATTGCTCATAAAAGAACCATCGGTGTTCGTTATAAATGGTATCGAGCATAGGGCGGAGAAAAATTCTTTTATCCTGCTTTCACCAGATACCCCTGTGAAATACCATGCCGCAGAAGAGTTTTATACCGATGATTGGCTGTATTTCAATTATGAGCAGGGCGATAATGAAAAATTTGAAAAGCTTGATGTTCCAAAAGATACACTGGTATACCTTGGAAATATCGATGAGCTTAGTCAGATAATGCGTTCGGTAGCATATGAGTATCAGCTCATGAAAGAGGGGCATGAGGAAGTAACACGGTGCTATATGGAGATCTTTTTGTTAAAGCTTGCAAGACAGCTAAAGTGTACAGACAAGAAGTCCTGTATTATTACTGACAGGAACAGCCGCTTTATGCAGCTCAGAGCATACATATACGCAATGCCTGAGGACATCGCAGACGTAGGCAGCATGGCATGGGATATGGGTATAAGCAGGTCAAGTTTTCAGCATATGTATAAGAAAATGTTTGGAGTGAGCGTCATGACAGACGTTATAAGCGCACGAATGGAAAGAGCCAGTCAGCTTCTTGCAACGACAAATCTAAGCGTAAGGGAAGTGGCTGAGAGGTGCGGTTATACTAATGAATATGGTTTTATGAAGCGGTTTAAAATGCACTTTGGAAAAACTCCAACGGAGTTTCGGAGTATGCTCTGACAACGGCGGATAAACTTTAGACGGCATAACAAAAGAGGTCAAGGAATGTGAAATGTGTCCTTGACCTCTTTTATGTTATTTTATTCTTCAACAAATACAGCGGCCGAGCCTTTAACAATGAGCTTTCCGTTTTCAAGGCTTGCGCCATGACCTACTGTATAAATTATCTTGCCATTGACGTTTTTGATCTCTGTCGTTTCGTCTTTTGGATTTATGACCGCCAGTATGCTCTGTCCCTCGCCCTTACGTCTGTATACCAGAGGATATCCGCTTGACAAAAACTCTATCTCGCCCCTGCTTTGCAGTGCAGGATTTTTCTGCCTGAAGCTTATAAGCCCTTTGACTTCGCTTCTAAGTGATGTGCTGTCCTTGGATTGGCTTTCAGCGTCAGGTCTGTCTTTACTGCTGTCCAGCGGTACATAGAGCATTTCAGCCTTAGCTGATGAGAAGCCAGCATTAAGCCCCTTGTTCCACTGCATAGGCGAACGTGAGCCAGTTCTGCCATAGCCGCCCTCAACTGATGTCAGATTCTCCACATATCTCATGCCTATTTCGTCACCATAGTAGATAAACGGTGCGCCCGGCATTGTGAGCAGGAAAGCAAATGCAACACGCATTTCGTCTGTATCAAGGGTTCTTGCAAGTCTGTCCATATCGTGGTTGCCTGACGGGATACAGATAAGACCCTTGCCGTCTGTCTTGGCATAATTGGTTTTGTATGCTTCAACAAATTCTTTAGCCGAACCCTTGCCACGCTTTGAGAAATAAGGCTCTTCACAGCGGAAAAGGTCATTATAATGTGACGGACCAAAGTGCAACAGAAAGTCCATATGGAAGCCACCAATTATTGACTTGTCAGGTTCTCCCCACTCTGATACCATAGCGGCATAAGGGAACTCTTTATCAAGAAATTCTCTTACGTTTTGCCAAAGTGCGATAGTGCCTTTGCCGTTCTCGTCATTCTTTACAAGAGAGCCTGCCATATCCACTCTGAAACCGTCTGCACCGGCACTAAGCCAAAAACGCATTATATCCTTGAGTGCTTCAAGTGTGGCTCTCGGACCCTCGTCATTCATAGACTGCTGCCACTTTTTATCAGGATCAGGCTTATAATAGCCGTAGTTAAGTGCAGGCTGGTGTGAGAAGAAATTCACGGCACATGAGCCGTCCCTGTCGGAGATACCACGGATACTAGCCATGCCGTCAGGCTCTACCCATATGCTGTCTGTCCACACATAGCGGTCTGTAAACTCGTTCCTCTCGGCTTTCATTGATTCCTTAAACCACTTGTGAGTAACGGCAGTATGACCAGGTACAAGGTCGAGGAGGACGTGCATACCACGCTTGTGAGCTTCATTAAAAAGCTCCACCAAGTCCTCATTAGTGCCATAACGTGGAGCGACTGTGTAATAGTCCTCAACGTCATAGCCTGCATCGCCAAAAGGTGATTTGAAGCATGGGTTTATCCAAATAGCGTTACACCCCAGCTCGCAGATATAGTCAAGCTTTTCTGTAATACCCTTGATATCACCGATACCATCTGAGTTTGTGTCATTGAACGATTGTGGATAGATCTCGTAGAAAACTGCGTTGTCAAGCCACTGTGGCTGCTTTGTCATGATAATTCCTCCTGTATATCGTCAGAATATATTTATTAGTCTTCCATGCCCTTCATGTATTCCACGAACTGCTTTGCAACTCTCGGTGAACGTCCCGCTCTCGAAAGCGCATAAGCCTCAGCCTTTTGAAGCACCTCATCAATAGGAGTTTTAAGCTCGTATTGCTTTGCAAGTTTCTCAACTACATCAAGGTAGATCTTCTTGTCAGGCTTCTGATATGTGACAGTAAGTCCAAAACGGTCTGACAGTGAAAGAAGCTCCTGCATAGTGTCTTTGAAGTGTATCTCGTCACCCTCTCGTGAGGAGAACGTCTCGTGTACAAGATGTCTTCTGTTTGAGGTAGCATAAATGCAGAGATTGTCCGCAGTTGATGAAACGCTTCCTTCGAGGATAGCTTTCAGTGCCGCAAAATCATCATCGTCCTCTGTGAATGAAAGGTCGTCTATGAAGATAATGAACTTCAATGGATTTTTGCTTACCGTTTCTACAATGGCTGGTATCTCATGGAGCTGCTTCTTTTTAAGCTCGATAAGTCTGAGACCCTTGCAGGCATATTCATTTGCTATAGCCTTGACAGTTGAGGACTTGCCTGTACCGCAGTCACCATAAAGCAGAACGTTGTTGGCAGGCTTGCCTTTCAAAAGCGCAAGAGTGTTATTTATAACCTCCTGACGCTCACGTTCATAATTGTGCAGGTCGGAAAGCTTTATATCGTCAGGATACTCCACCGGAACTATCTTTCCGTCTTTTATGACAAATACATGATACTGTGAGTAAATGCCATATCCGTACTGACCGATAGCGTGTATACGGTCGGCATATATCTGCGAGAAGTCAAGCTTTTGTGTAGCATATCTCGGCAGAAAGCCGTCATAGTCTATTTTTGAGATTATCTCGTCACTTGGTATCTGTGAAAGCTCCTCGATAACGGCAAGCTCGTTTGCAAGACATTCCTCCAAAAGCGCACCTGTCTCCTTGCCTTCTCCCTTTTTAAGCATAAAAAGGTTTTCATTTTCAAGAACCAGCTTGAGCATATATTCTGTAAGATTATCCGAATATGCAAAAAGCTCAGCCACAAAATCTGAGTATTTTTCTATAGCCATGTCGCTGTCAGATTCGCATACAGCAAGTGTTTCAAGTAGCTTTTCAAAGACAGGAACTTCATGTAAGCTCTTGAATATTACTAATGTGTGTGCCTGACGGCAGAGTGCCTTAAAATCGTGCATTATGAACACTTCTTTCTTCATATTTTATATTTATTCTTTATTATACAACATATCATTACTTTTCGTCAACATCTACATTGCACGATTTTAACAAAAATCATTACCGCTTTTTGTAGCTTAAAGCAAAATATTTTTGCCCGTTATGATTTACTTTTGTTTTGAAAAATGCTATAATACTATAATAGACCATTATAGAAATAAAAGGAGAAATGGATATGACGGACAAAAACGTATCTATCATGAATATCGGCAGTATGGGTTATCTTCCACAGGTATTCAAAAAGATAGAGAATGAAAAAAAGCTTAATATTGTTTATTTGGGTGGCTCGATAACAATGGGCTGTAATGCTACAAAGACTGAGTTAAGATATGTTGACCGCAGTGCAAAATGGTGGCAGACGAATTTTCCTGATGCTGAGATAAGCTACTTCAATGCTGGTATTGGTGCAACTACCTCGCAGTTTGGGGTGGCAAGAGTGCAGGAACACGTCCTTGACAAACAGCCAGACCTTGTTTTCGTTGAATTTTCGGTAAACGACAGCAGTTCGCCTCTATTTATGGAAACATATGAGAGCCTTGTAAGACGTCTGCTGAAAGCTGAGAGCGTCAAGGCAGTTGTGCTTATAAACAATCTTTTTTACGATACAGGCACAAATGCACAGGGTATACATAACGCTGTCGGTCTGCACTATGACCTGCCTATCGTCAGTGTAAGAAACTACATTTTCCCTGAGATACAGCTTGGCAACGTTTGTCTTGCAGACTACACAGCGGATATGCTCCACCCTACAGACCTGGGTCACAAGATGATAGCTGATCTTATCTGCAATCTGCTTGATACAGAATATTCATACTATAAGAAGCTCGGCGCAGAGAAGAAACCTTCACTTCCCGAGCCATTTACAGCAAGCAGATATGAGGACGCACAGCGTTTTCAGAACTATAGCTGTTCGCCCGTTATGGAGGGCTTTGAGCCTGATACTCATGGGGCAGAGCAGTGGAGCGATCCATTCAAGGGTGGTTGGATAGCTCACAAGCAGGGAAGTTGTATTAAATTCAACGTGAGTGGAAGTATTATAATGCTGCAATACAGAAAGACTATCAACAAGCCTGCGCCTGTTGCATATGCTGTCATAGACGGTGACAGGCAGAACAAAGTTCTTCTTGACGCCAACTTTGACGAGGATTGGGGAGACCTTTGCTGTCTTGAGGAGATATACAGCGGAGCAAAAGGAGAACACACTGTTGAGATAGTTATTGACACAGAGGGTAAAGAAAATAGCGATTTTATGCTTATTTCTGTCATTACAGCAAACAAATAGAAACGTAAACAAGTGAAAAATTTTACTCGAATCTATTGACTTTATGACATAACGATTGTATAATAAATATATATTATTAAATTAGGAGGCATTCTCTAATGAACGATTTTTTCAAAATTGCTGACAAGTACCTCAAGCCGGTAACTACTGGTGCAGGTGTTGTTCTGGGTCTTGCAGTTACATATGCAGCAGGAAGCTATCTTTCAGGTATGAGCAAGCTGTATGGCGGTTTCTACACATTCATGTATGTACTGTTCTGGATAGCATTTGTTCTTCTTGTTATCTGCGGCATCTATGCACTTTTCAAGAAGTATGCAGGTTCTGTTCCACAGCAGAACGCTCCACAGCAGACATATGCACAGCCACAGGCTCAGGCCGCACCACAGGGTGAAAAGTTCTGCCCTACTTGCGGAGGTAAAGTTCCGGCTGGAAATCAGTTCTGCCCTAACTGCGGCAACAAGATAAACTGATCTTAAAGTTTTGCAGATAAAACGCCCTTGATTTTCAGGGGCGTTTTTTTGTTAGAAAACGCATAAAAATATGCCAAATGGGGAATAAATATGTGCAGTTTGGAAAAAGTGAAAAAATTCTCGAAAACCTCTTGACAAATGGGTGGAAAATTGGTATAATAATTAAGTCGTTGCAGGACGATATGAGTTATTAGCTCAGTTGGCAGAGCATTTGACTTTTAATCAAAGGGTCCGGGGTTCGAATCCCCGATAGCTCACCACTAGGGAAATATCCTTAGTCAAGATCACGCCTTACTTTGTTAGGGCGTGATTTTTTTATGTCTGATGCTACTTACAGATGATGATAAGCGGGCGACCTCAGATTGCCCCTACACTGCATTTATACAACAAAAAAAGCAGCCCCTGTGGACTGCTTTTTTCGAGCGTATAGCTTGATCCTTATACGACAAAAAACTATCTGGTTACGTTAAATGCGCCCATTTGTGGATAAACAGCGCTTTCGCCAAGTTCTTCCTCAATTCTGAGAAGCTGATTGTACTTTGCAACACGCTCACTTCTGCTTGGTGCGCCTGTCTTTATCTGGCAAGTGTTGAGAGCAACTGCAAGGTCAGCGATAGTTGTGTCTGCTGTTTCACCTGAACGGTGTGAAGAAATCGCAGTGTAGCCTGCCTTATGAGCCATTTTGATAGCCTCAAGTGTTTCAGAAACTGAGCCTATCTGATTGAGCTTGATAAGGATAGAGTTGCCGCAGCCAAGGCTGATGCCCTTTGCAAGTCTTTCTGTATTTGTTACGAACAGATCGTCGCCAACGAGCTGCACCTTGCCGCCAAGCTCCTTAGTGAGAAGCTGCCAGCCCTCCCAATCTTCTTCGTCGAGAGCGTCCTCGATAGAGATGATAGGGTACTTTTCAACGAGTTTCTTCCAGTGTTCGATAAGCTCAGCAGAAGTGAACTTTGTACCAGCCTTTGGAAGAACGTACTCGCCCTTCTTTGAGCCTTTCCACTCGCTTGAAGCAGCGTCCATTGCTATCATGAAGTCCTTACCCGGCTCATAACCTGCATTCTTAACAGCTTCGAGTATATACTGGATAGCTTCCTCGTCGCTTGCAAGGTCAGGAGCGAAGCCACCCTCATCGCCTACAGAAGTAGCAAGTCCCTTTGATTTAAGCAGTGCAGCCAGAGCGTGGAAAACCTCAGCGCACCAGCGGAGAGCTTCCTTAAAGCTTGGAGCACCTACAGGCATTATCATAAATTCCTGAACGTCAACAGTGTTTGCAGCATGAGCGCCACCGTTAAGAATGTTCATCATAGGAACAGGAAGTCTGTTTCCTGATATGCCGCCGAGAAATCTGTAGAGAGGGATATCAAGAGAGATAGAAGCCGCTCTTGCAGCAGCGATAGAAACAGCGAGGATAGCGTTAGCACCAAGCTTTGACTTATCCTTAGTGCCGTCAGCCTTTATCATAGCCTTATCAACGGCATAGATGTCAGAAGCGTCAAGACCGCAGACTGCGTCATTGATAGCAGTGTTGATGTTCTCAACTGCCTTTGTTACGCCCTTTCCGCCATATCTGCCCTTATCGCCGTCACGAAGCTCAAGGGCCTCAAACTCGCCTGTTGACGCACCGCTTGGTGCAGTGCCTCTGCCCACTGTTCCGTCTGCGAGATATACCTCAGCTTCAACAGTTGGGTTTCCTCTGGAATCCAGAATTTCACGTCCGATTACTTTTACGATCTCAAGATAGTTCATAATATAAGCTCCTTTTTAATATTATGCAGACTACCCGAACGCACCACCATTCGGGCTGATGACATTTCGCTCTTGTCATCATAGAGAAGTCTGCATGATCTATTCTCACGAGGTTAGTAACTACTAACCACATTTATTTTACCACGCGCGAGGCCGTATGTCAATCTTAGTTAGTCATATCTAATATATTTTATAGGTATGCACAAAAGGTGTACCGCCTGCCGGCATGGCTATTGTCTTTTTGAACAACAGATAAGCTTTGCGAAACTTTTCGTTTGTTATTATTGACAAGCTTTGTGAGAATATTCGTTTTGGACGTGATCTTATTTATGCTGAAAACCGCACAAAGCATGGTAGGGTATAGAAAAAAGCGGTGCAGAGATTGTTCTCCGACACCGCCTTGATTTATTTCTCATTTCTCACTTAACTCTGCAAGTGCATTCGCCATTCTTAGATCGCTATCTGTGGTTATCTTGAAATTCATTGCGTCCCCGACGACAAGGTATATATCCTCATTACAAGCTGTAAAAACAGAACAAGTATCCGTCAGCTTTTTATTTTGCTCCTCGCTAAGCGAATAATAATTCCTCCTCAGATCCCCGAGTCTGAAAGTTTGCGGAGTTTGCGCCTGATAAAGCTCGCTTCTGTTAAGCGTTTCCCTGACCTTTTCGCCGTCAGATCTTATTATGGTATCAGCCGCAGGCATATAAGTTCCGCAGGCGGAATGTTTCGCCATTGCACTTATATTGTCCTTTATTATCTTCTCCGTCACGAACGGTCTAACTGCGTCATGGGTGAGTATTATGTCCCCCTCATTCTTACCATGTTCAGCGACTATTGCCTCAGCTATGTTCATTACAGTGCCGTTTCTGTCAGCTCCGCCGTCTATAACTCTTACACGCTCTTTGTCTATCCCGAAGCGTTCAAAAAGCTCGTTAGTGTATTCGTGCCAGTCAGGTTTTATGCCCACATAAGCCATATCTATCTCCTCCACTGCAAGAAACGCTCTCACTGTTATAACGATAACAGGCACTCCGCCTATCTCTATAAATTGCTTTGGTATAACCGCACTTTTTACCCTAGAGCCACAGCCTCCTGCAACTATCCCTGCAAATATCATTTTATCTTCTCCTCATATAAAAAAAGTTCGGGACAGCCGTCCGCCCCGAACTTTATCGTTGTGTATTGAATTTACTTTATGCCGTATTTTTTCAGCAGAGCTTCGATCTTTGTGTGTGGGTCGATGACCTGTGAAATTGACTTGTCATGATTGAGTGATGCAATGAAGTAAGCGATATACTTAGAGCAGTCTACCTCGTAGAACCATGGGCTTGAAAGCAGCTCAGGAGTTCTGTATGTGAGGTTTGTGCCGAATACACCGTCGATGATGCCGTCAGCATAAGCCTTGTTGAATGACTCAAGACCGTTTGTGAAAATAGGATAAGTAGCATAGCAGTAGATCTTGTTAGCTTTACGCTTTTTAAGCTCTACAGCGATATCCAGCATCGACTCGCCTGATGAGATGATATCATCAGCGATGAAAACGTCCTTGCCGGCAACGTCATTACCCATGTATTCGTGAGCAACGATAGGGTTTCTTCCGTCGATGATAGTTGAGTAATCTCTTCTCTTGTAGAACATACCAAGGTTTACGCCCAGAACAGACGCATAGTACATATTTCTGTTGATAGCACCCTCGTCAGGGGAGATTATCATGAAGTGATCCTTGTCAGGTCTGAAATCTGAAAGGTTTTTAAACATTGCCTTGAGAACCTGATAGGAAGGGATTATGTTGTCAAGACCCATGAGCGGAACAGCATTCTGTACTCTTGGATCGTGAGCGTCAAAAGTAAGGATATTTGAAACGCCCATAGTCTGAAGCTCCTGAAGAGCAACTGCACAGTCAAGAGATTCTCTGTAGTTTCTTCTGTGCTGTCTGCCACCGTAAAGGGAAGGCATGATGATGTTTATTCTGTGAGCCTTACCGCCTGCAGCCTGAATTATTCTTTTAAGATCCTGATAATGATCGTCAGGTGACATACTGTTTTCCCTGCCGAAATAGTTGTATGTGCAGCTATAGTTTCCTACGTCGCAGAGAATGAAAAGATCGTCGCCTCTGATAGATGACTTGATAAGGCCCTTGCCGTCACCGGAAGAAAATCTAGGACAAACAGCCTCAACAAGGAAAGTATCCTTAACAAATTCGTTTTCATTAGCCCATTTTGTAAGATAACCATCTACCTTCTTGCCAAGCTCGGAAGCGCCTGCCATAGCAATAAGACCAAGCGGTGCAACTCTTGAGTCATTGTCGAACAATACATTGTCAGTATTACCCATTATTATCATATCCTCCAATACTAATTGTTGTCTGACCTCAGGTCAGTACGAAACATACCAATATACATATATTATACTTTATAAATCCCGATTTTACAATAGCTTTTTTGCAAATAATAAATTTTTCTCACTTTTCACAAAAAACACACTGTTACTGCGGCACATTTAGACACAAAAATCAAGTAAACGTTTGCTAACCGCACGACAGGTAAACTTTTTTTGCATATATAAAAAAGTCCTTGCGTTTTTGGATAAAATGATATATAATAAAATAGAATAGGTATGTGTGCAATATATTGCACACAACTGACAGAATTATTGAAGGAGTTAATGACATGACAAAAGCACAAAGATATTTCATGGAAATAAAAGATAAGAGAGTAGCGTTCATAGGCACGGGCGTAAGTCATCTGGAGCTTATAAAGCTTTTTCTCTCAAAGGGCATAAGATGCGTTGTCTGCGATAAAAAGACAGAGGACGAATTTGATGAGCTTATCTATGAGGAGCTTTCCGCAAAGGGCTGCGAGTTCTCATTGGGCGAGCATTATCTTGATATCATCTTCAACTGCGATATAGTTTTCAGAACACCTGGTATGTACTATAATGATGAAACTATCACAAAGGCAAGAAAAGCAGGCGTTGCCATTACATCAGAAATGGAAACTTTCTTTGACCTCTGCCCATGCAAGATATACGGCGTAACAGGTTCAGACGGAAAGACTACTACTACTACCCTTATCAGCGAAATGCTCAAAGCTGAGGGCAAGCGTGTCCATATCGGTGGAAATATCGGTAAAGCACTTTTGCCTATCGTAGAAACAATGTCCGACAGTGATGTTGCAGTAGTTGAGCTTTCAAGCTTCCAGCTTATCTCAATGAGACAGTCACCAAACGTTGCCGCAATCACAAACATCACTCCAAACCACCTGAACGTTCACGGAACAATGGAGGAGTATATCGGTGCAAAGGCCAACCTTATCGCTCATCAGAACGGATACTCAAGAACTGTCCTTAATGAGGATAACGAGGAAACAATAAAGCTTGCAGACCTCGTAAGAGGAAAGCTTGTCACATTCTCTCTAAAGCACCCTGTTCAGACAGGCACATATCTTAATGACGACGGTATGCTTTGCTACACGGAAAAGGGCAGAACTACAGAGATAGTGCACAAGGACGATATAAGGATACCTGGTATCCACAACGTTGCGAACTATCTCACAGCTATCGCCGCAGTATGGGGCGAGGTATCTATCCAGAGCATAGTTCAGGTAGCAAAGAACTTCGGTGGCGTTGAGCATAGAATTGAATTTGTAAGAGAGATAGACGGTGTTAAGTGGTATAACGATTCTATCGCAACAAGCCCTACAAGAGTTATCGCAGGACTTAATTCATTTAATCAGAAGCTTATCGTTATCGCAGGTGGCTATGACAAGAAGATACCTTTTGAGCCTCTTGCAGAACCTGTGAACAGGAACGTAAAGATACTCATTCTTCTTGGTGCGACAGCAGACAAGATAGAAAAGGCTGTTACAGAAAGCCCGCTCTATCCTGAAAGCGGTCTGAAAATAGTGAGAGTAAAGACCCTTGAAGAGGCGGTCCTCACAGCACAGAAAATGGCTGAAGAGGGCGATGTTGTCACACTTTCACCAGCCTGTGCAAGTTTTGACCTCTATCCTAACTTTGAGGCAAGAGGCAGACATTTCAAGCGACTTGTGAACGAACTCTAATTTTATAAAAAGCAGGGATATGTATTATGGATACATTTGAGATACTGTCACAGCTTTGCTCTGCGGCAGGTGTATCGGGAGCGGAAGGCTCAGCGGCTGAGGCTGCGGCAAAGCTCCTTGAAGAGTATGGCAAAGTCACCTTGGATAACGCTCTTGGCAGTGTTATCTGTAAGGTTGGAAGCTGGGAGGACGGCAAGCCTGTTATGCTTCTTGACGCCCATATAGACGAGATAGGCATGATAGTCACATACATCACAGAGGACGGCTTTTTAAAAATATCAGGCTGCGGTGGCCTTGATACAAGGCTTCTTTTGGCTCAGCAGGTGACAGTTTACGGCAAAGAAAAGCTCACGGGCATCGTGACTTCAACTCCGCCTCACCTTGAAAAAGACAGCTCTGTCGCACCTGACCTTGACAGCGTTTTCATAGATATAGGTTTCACGAGCCGTGAAAATGCAGAAAAGTATGTTTCTCTTGGGGACAGAGTGCTTATAGAAAACAAAGCCGAAAAACTGGCAGGCAGCCGTGTGACATCTAAAGCAATTGACGACAGGTCAGGCTGTACTGCTATCCTAAAGACTTTGGAGCTACTCGGTGGTCAGCAGACAGCTTATAATATCGCAGTGTGCTTTTCAACTCAGGAAGAAGTTGGCGAGCGTGGTGCAAAAACAGCCGTCTTTGATATCAGTGCAGACTATGCGATAGTGGTTGACGTTTCCTTTGCAAAGACTCATTATGAGAGCGAGGAAGAGTGCGGCATAATGGGCAAGGGAGCGATGATAGGCATTGCTCCGTCCCTTTCACGAGAGATGTCAGATGGCTTTATTAGCCTTGCAGAAGAAAAGGGCATACCATATCAGCTTGAAGTCATGAGCGGAAAAACAGGTACGAACGCTGACGCTATCGGTGTGAGCGGAAGCGGAACAAAAGCCGTTACCATATCCATTCCAGAAAAGCATATGCACACGCCTGTTGAGATAGTGGATATAAATGATATTGATAATACGGCTCTGCTTATTGCAGAATATCTGAAAAGAGTGTAGATATTTATGTTGGATAAACTGAAAGACCTCTGCCTCCTTGACGGCATTTCAGGCGACGAGGGAGCGGTAAGAGAATATATAATAAATAAGATTGGCGATAAAGCTGAAATAAAGGTGGATAACCTTGGCAATGTCATAGCTTTCTGTAAGGGCAAAAAGACGCCTAAAAACAAGATAATGGTGTCGGCTCATATGGACGAGGTTGGCATGATAGTCACCTATGTGAATTCTGACGGCACGCTGAAAGTGTCATCAGTTGGCGGTGTTGACCCAAGAGTTGTTTTCGGCAGACGTGTCAAAATCGGCAGGAATAACGTCCTTGGCGTTGTGGGCGGAAAGGCTATCCATAATCTCACAGCTGAGGAGAGAAAAAAGTCTGTGCCTTTTGATAAGCTTACCATAGATATAGGTGTTGACAGCCGTGAGGAAGCCTTAAAGCTTGTGCGCCTTGGGGACAGTGTGAGATTTGTTTCCGATTTTGTAGAGTTCGGCGAGGGCTTCGTGAAGTGCAAGGCTATAGACGACAGAGCAGGCTGTGCAATAATGCTCAGAATGATAGAAGAGGGCGTAGAGTATGACACATATTTCACCTTCGTGGTGCAGGAAGAGATAGGTTTGCGTGGCTCGACCTGTGCGGCGTTTACTGTTGCGCCTGATTATGCAGTGGTGCTTGAATCCACAACTGCGGCGGATATTCCATCGGCTTCTGGAGAGAAAAGGGTATGTGAGCTTGGAAAAGGTCCTGTGGTATCTTATATGGACAGACACACAATGTATGACCATGAGCTTTTTGAGCTTGCATTTTCTGCGGCAGAAGAGAACGGCATACCGTGCCAGACCAAAACAATGGTGGCAGGAGGAAATGACGCAGGTGCGATACACGTTTCCCGTGGCGGTGTAAAGACTGCCGCAGTGTCGCTCCCTTGCAGATATCTTCATTCTCCAAGCTGCGTGATAAATAAAGCGGACTTTGAGAACGCTTATGTTCTTACAAAATTGATCTTGGATAGGACTTATAACAAATGATCTATGAAACCAAAGAGATCAGCTCAGAACTGCTGAGCGGTCTTAAACCTAACAATTATACAAGGCGTATAAAGTCGCACTTTGCGGCATACGGCACAGGGTATGATTTTCTGCATTTCTATGCCGTTGAGGAAAGCGGAGAAAAGCTTGGTATCATATCAGTATTCAACGCCTCTATGATGATATCGACTTTCAAGGATAAGAGATTTGACGATAAGGTATTGGGCGAGCTCGCAGGGTTCATTCTTATGAACAAGCCTGCTGCAGTGGAGTTCGAGGCGGAGTATTCAGATAAGCTTGCAGAGCTTACTAAGGCAGAGTATAAGGGTGACAAACGGACGGAGTTCAGCTTTGTTGCAAAAAACGATATTCCTCCCCTTGACGTGAACGAGCTTCCAAAACTCGATGATGTTTTCAGGATACTCGCACCGTGTTTTCCTGCCATAAAAAATTCCTATGAGCTGTGGCTTACGGATACTTCCCACAGAGTAAGAAGAGGACTTTCGCAGTCGTTCCTGCTGGGTGATTACACCACTGCCACTATACAGTATATCATAGATGGAGTGGCACTTGTGGGACACGTTGGAACGATACCTGAGGAGCGTGGAAAGTTCCATGCAAGACAGCTTTTGTATTGGATAGGTGAAAAGCTCACGCAGGACGGCTTTCAGGTTAGATTATTTGCAAGACCCCATAGAGTGAGCTATTATGAGGAGATAGGCTTTAAAGCCTGCGGAATAGATCTTGTATTGGAGAGAATAGAAAATGAATGAATGTATATTTGATATAGACCCAAAGCTTTTATCTCTTGCCTCCGAAGCAGAGAATGAGTGCAGGGAGATGTTTGAGAAAATAGACAGCAATGCCGAGTATAACGGACAGAAAGTGCTGAAAGCTTTTATTGACAATCGTGTGAGCGAGGGCTGTCTTAAAGGCACAACAGGTTACGGATACGGCGACATGGGCAGAGATACCATAGACAAGGTGTTCGCTCAGGCACTTGGCGGCGAGGATGCTTTGGTAAGACACACTTTTGTGAACGGCACTCATGCACTGTCAACAGCGCTTTTCGGAGTGCTTAGAAGCGGAGACACAATGCTTGCCTGCACTGGAAAGCCATATGATACTCTTGAGGAGATAATCGGTATCAGAGGTGAAAAGGGCAACGGCTCACTTATTGATTTCGGTGTAAAGTATGAGCAGGTAGACTTGGTGGACGAGATGTACCCTGATTATGACGAGATAGCAAAAAAAGCCGTTGGTGCAAAGATAGCGTATATCCAGCGTTCAAGAGGCTATTCTCTCAGACCGTCACTGACAGTGGAGATAATCGGAAAGATAGCAGAAACAGCAAAGAAAGCTAATCCTGATATAATCGTCATGGTGGATAACTGCTACGGTGAGTTTGTTGAAAGAAAAGAGCCACTGAGCGTTGGTGCAGATATCATAATAGGCTCGCTTATAAAAAATCCGGGCGGTGGAATTGCTTCTACAGGCGGATATATCTGCGGCAGAGCAGACCTTGTGGAAAAGTGTGCCGACAGGCTCACCTGCGTTGGCATGGGCAAGGAAGTTGGTTGTTCACTTAACCAGAACAGAGAAATGCTCCTTGGCTTTTTCTTAGCACCGCAGGTGGTCGCATCAGCACTGAAAACCTCCGTTTTCGCCTGCCGTTTCTTTGAAAAGCTTGGCTACAAGACCCTTCCTGAGAGCGGCGAAACAAGAACTGATATAATCGCATCTATTCTTCTTGAAAACGAGGAAAACCTCGTGGCTTTCTGTCAGGGAATACAGAAAGGCTCGCCGGTTGACAGCTATGTTACTCCAGAGGCATGGGATATGCCGGGTTATGACAGCAAGGTTATAATGGCGGCAGGAGCATTTACAATGGGTGCGTCCATAGAGCTTTCAGCAGACGCCCCTATAAGACCGCCGTTTGCCGCATGGCTTCAGGGCGGTATCACATACCCAACAGGCAAAGCAGGCGTTATGCTTGCCGCACAGGAGATGTATAACAAAGGTTTACTTAGAATATAAGATTTGACTGGAAAGGAATGATATTCAATGGCAGAGATATTCAGCGTTACTGTCGAGGAGATAATCAAACAGCTTAATATGGAGATAATCTATGCTCCTGAGAACATCAGCAGTCTTGTTGTCACCGAGAACGACTGCAACAGACCTGGACTTCAGCTTATGGGATTTTATGAGTATTTCAATGCAGAGCGTGTTCAGATATGCGGAAATATGGAGTTTGCTTATCTTGCTTCACTTGACGAGAAAACAAGATATGAGAGGATAGACGCTCTTTTTGCTACAAAGATACCGCTTTTTATCGTGGCAAGAGGTCATGAACTTTACCCTGAAATGGTTGAGATAGCTAAGAAATACGGCGTGCCTATCGCAAGAACTCAGGACAGCACAACAGCATTTATCGCCGCACTTATCGGCTATTTGAACGTTGAACTTGCTCCGAGAATAACACGCCACGGTGTTCTTATCGAAGTATACGGCGAGGGAATCCTTATCGTGGGCGAGAGCGGTGTTGGTAAGAGTGAGACCGCTATCGAGCTTGTAAAGAGAGGTCATAGACTTGTGGCTGACGATGCCGTTGAGATAAGAAAGACATCAAACAGAACGCTAGTAGGCTCATCACCTGATAATATCCGTCACTTCCTTGAACTGAGAGGTATCGGTATCATCAATACAAGACGTCTGTTCGGTATGGGTGCTGTAAAGGTAAGCGAGAAGATAGACCTTATCGTAGAGCTTGAGCCTTGGGACAGCACAAAGATATACGACAGAATGGGCGTAGACAACGAGTATACTACTATCCTCGGTATAAAAATACCGAGCCTTACAATTCCTATAAAGCCGGGCAGAAACCTTGCTGTTATCCTTGAAGTTGCGGCTATGAACAACCGTCAGAAGAAAATGGGTTATAACGCTGCCGCTGAACTTTTGCAGAATCTTGGTCTGCAAATGGACAAGAAAGACAAGGTCAAGAACTGGGATAATTTCTAAAAACACGCATATACTTTTTTTAATAGGAGATAGATCATAATGCACTTACAGGGAGATATGCACACGCACACTATAGCTTCAACTCATGCTTACTCCACCATAACAGAGAACTGCGAATGGGCGGCAAAATACGGAATGAAAGGCATAGCAATGACAGACCATGCCATGAATATGCCCGATTCGCCTCATATCTGGCATTTTGTGAACCTTGGCATACTGCCGAGAAAGATAAACGGGATAACCGTCCTCAGAGGCATAGAGGCTAACGTTGTGAGCGATGACGGCGAGCTTGATACCAGCGAAAATCTGCTTTCAGGACTTGAATGGGTGGTGGCGTCTATGCACAGTGCCTGCTATACTCCCTCGACACCTGAGAACCACACTAAAAGCTGGCTGAAAGTCGCACAGAACCCTCAGGTGGATGTCATAGGTCACTGCACCACCGCACCTTTTATGTTCGATTATGAAAAGGGCGTAAAGGCGTTCAAGGAGTACGGCAAGCTTGTGGAGATAAACGAAAGCTCATTTGTGTGCAAAAGGTCGCCCAGAAGAAACGTAGTGGAGCTTTTGATGCTTTGCAAAAAGTATGAAGTGCCTGTGGTCTTTGACTCTGATTGTCATTTCTGTCAGCTTATCGGTCAAACACCGAAAGTGGCAAAGATAGCGGAGGAACTTGATTTTCCTGAGAAGCTTATCATGAACAGTGATTGGGAAAAGATAAGGGAATATGTTCTTGCGAAAAGACCAAACCTCGATATTTAAAACGATGAAAGGAGAAGCCCTCACAAGGGCGTTTTACAGATATATATGAATACACAAAAGCTGCTTGATCTTGCCTCAGAGCTTGAATGTAATGTTGTCTATAACGAGCCGCTTTCAAAGCATACCACATTCCGCACAGGCGGAACGTGTACTGCAATGGTGGATATAAGCTCAGAGGAAAGCCTTGCAAAACTTGTTAGAGCCGCACACGAATGGAACGTAAGATATATTGTTGTTGGAAATGGCTCAAATCTTCTCTTTGATGACAGAGGCTATGAGGGCGTGGTGTTCCTCATGGGTCAGTCAGTGGACGAGATAAAAATGATGAACGAAAACACCATATACGCCGAGGCTGGGTGCAGCCTTATAAAGCTGTGCAGATTCGCTCTTGAGCATAACCTCACAGGACTTGAGTTTGCCTATGGCATACCGGGAACTGTGGGCGGTGCTATATATATGAACGCAGGTGCTTATGACGGTGAGATCAAAAACGTTATAACCTCTGCGAACTCCGTGAGGGCAGACGGTACTGTACATACTACAGAGGCAAATAAAATGGCTCTTGCTTATCGCAGCAGCTGTTATCAGAAAAACGGCGAAGTCATAACCTCAGGAGTGTTCAGACTTGAGGCAGGAGCGTATGACGATATTCAGGACAAAATGGTGGAGCTTATGGGCAGACGCCGTTCAAAACAGCCACTTGAATATCCAAGTGCAGGCTCGACCTTTAAAAGACCTGAGGGACAGTTTGCAGGAAAGCTCATTGAGGACTGTGGTCTGAGGGGATACACAGTGGGAGGAGCACAGGTGTCTGAAAAGCACTGCGGTTTTGTGGTGAACAAGGGTGGTGCAACAACTGAGGATATTATGTCGGTGATAAGACACGTTCAGCACATTGTCAAAGAGCAGACAGGCTATCTTCTTGAATGTGAGGTAAAGATCATACCTTACAAGGAATAATTTAAATAGGGATCAATAAGTGATGATTTTTTTCAGCTTTGTAAGAAAGGAATGAACGTTATGCAGTTTGTGATAATTACTGGTATGTCAGGATCGGGAAAATCAAGTGCCGTGAATGTGCTTGAAGATATAGGATATTACTGCGTTGATAATATGCCGCCTGAGCTTATCCCAAAGTTTGCAAACATATGCAGTCAGTCTGACGGAAAAATAGACAAGGTAGCGTTTGTTGTTGATATAAGAGGCGGCGACCTTTTTCTGAAGCTTCAAGACACAGTAAAGCAGCTTCAGGGCGAGGGCGTGAGTCTTAAAATACTTTTCCTTGACAGCTCAGATGACGTTATCGTGAGAAGATACAAGGAAACTAGAAGAAAGCACCCTCTTGACGAGGTGTCATATGGAAACATAAGAAAAGCTATTGAAACTGAGCGTGAGATATTAAGACCTATAAAAGCACAGGCTGATTTTTATATAGACACGTCCAGAAGCTCAACAGCTCAATTTAAGGAAAGGCTTTATTCAATATTTCTTGGAAACAACGAGTTTATGCATATTGATGTTCAGTCGTTCGGGTTCAAGTTCGGTGCAATGAGCGAGGGCGACCTTGTATTTGACGTAAGGTGTCTGCCTAATCCGTTTTATGTACCTGAGCTTAAGAACAAAACAGGTCTTGACAAGGACGTTTATGATTATGTTTTGAGCTTTGACGAAGCCAAAGTGCTGCTAGGCAAGCTAACAGATCTTATCGACTATCTCATACCTCTTTACGAAAAAGAGGGCAAGTCACAGCTTGTTATAGCGTTCGGCTGTACGGGCGGAAAGCATAGGAGCGTTACCTTTGCAGAAGCAGTTGCGGAGCATCTGAGGAAGCAAGGTCACAGGATAAGAATAACACACAGAGATATAAATAATCAGTAAGGCGGTTTGAAAGTTGGAGGACGTATCCTTTTCATACAGAGCAAAAGAAGAAATAATCAGCAAGATAAATTCAAAGCCAAAGGCTGACGTGTGCATGATGGGTATGCTCACGTATTGTAACTGTCTGTCAGATGATGAGATATCTTTTCTCACTGAAAACAAAGCGGTAGCAGACTTTTTCGTGTTGAACACCGGCAGGATAACCGGTAATGAAAACGCAGTGTCAGTCACAGAGCAGAAAAAGCGAAACGGCGTTGTGCTTTATGCTTTGGATATTCCTGAGCGTGAGGACAGGCTCACACTTCTTGACTATTTCAGAATGGATAAGAGCAGGCGTTTGGAAGAAGCTGACCTGCCTAAAGAGAAGTTTTATCCACAGCTTGTGGCTGGTATATTTCTTGCCTGCGGTTCGGTGAACAATCCTGAGAAAAAATATCATATGGAGTTCGTTATGCCAACGATAGAGCTTTGCAATGATTTTGGTATGCTGCTTATAGATAATTACGATATCACTCCAAAGCACGTTGAACGTAAGAACGCACAGATAGTTTACATAAAAGAGTCTGAGAATATCATAGATATGCTTACTCTTATGGGTGCGCCTATGTGTTCGCTTGAACTTATGAACGTAAAAATGATGAAAGATATGCGCAACAAGATAAACCGAGCGGTGAACTGCGATAATGCCAATATAGAGAAGTCGCTGAAAGCAGCGGAAAAGCAGATAAGCGATATCGAGCTTATAGACGAGACAGTGGGGCTTTATTCTCTTCCTGATAATTTGCAGGAGATAGCTGAGCTTAGATATAATAATCCTGACTTCAATCTTAAAGATCTTGGTGCAGCCATAGATCCTCCTATCTCACGTTCTGGGGCAAACCACAGATTGCAGAAGATAGCAGAGATAGCTGACAGGATAAGAGTTGAAAAAGGTCTTGCACTGAAAGAGGAATAAAAATGCCTGAGTTTGTACATCTTCATCTTCATAGTGAATATTCGCTCCTTGACGGCGCCTGCCGTATCAAGGAGCTTGTTTTGCGTGTAAAGGAGCTTGGACAGAAAGCCGTTGCGGTCACAGACCATGGGAATATGTTTGCAGCAGTGGAGTTTTACAACGAGTGCCTTGCTCAGGGCATAAAGCCTATAATAGGCTGTGAGGTGTATGTTGCACCAAGAACACGATTTGACAAGCTAGCGAAGGTAGACAGTTCGCCTTACCACCTTGTGCTTCTGTGCGAAAACAACGAGGGTTATCAAAATCTTATAAAGCTTGTGTCGGCGGCATATACAGAGGGCTTTTACAGCAAGCCGAGAGTAGATGTTGAATTGCTTGAAAAATACCACAATGGGCTTATCTGTCTGTCGGCTTGTCTTGCGGGTGAGATACCAAGAAAGCTTACCAATAGCGATTATGAGGCTGCAAAGCAGACTGCTCTTAAATATCGTGATATATTTGGCAGGGATAATTACTTTATAGAGCTTCAAAATCATAAGTTTGCAGACCAGCAGAGAATATTGCCTATGCTTATAAGGCTTTCACGAGAAACAGGAATACCGATGGTCTGCACTAATGACGCACACTATCTCAGACGTTCAGACGCTAATGCGCAACGTGTGCTAATGTGTATCTCAACAGGCACGACACTAGACGACCCAAGCAGGCTTGAATTTCCGACAAACGAGTTCTATGTAAAGTCAGCAGAAGAAATGGCGGAGCTCTTTCCCTCTCAGCCTGAGTCGCTGGAGAATACAGTAAAGATAGCTGACAGATGTAATGTAAGCTTTGAGTTTGGCAAAACAAAGCTTCCGTATTTCCATATAGACGGTGTTTCAGATAACGAAAAGTTTCTTCGTGATATGTGCATGAAAGGGCTTTATAAACGTTATGAAAATCCTACAAAAGAGGCTTTGAAACGTGTTGACTATGAGCTTGACGTTATAACGAGAATGGGATATACTGACTATTATCTCATCGTGTGGGATTTTGTTCACTATGCAAAGACTCACGGTATACCTGTGGGCTGCGGACGTGGCTCAGGTGCAGGAAGCCTTTGCGCTTATTGCATAGGCATAACGGGTATAGATCCGCTGAAATATGATCTGCTCTTTGAGCGTTTTCTCAATCCCGAAAGAGTTTCTATGCCTGACTTCGATATAGATTTCTGCATGGAGGGCAGACAGCGTGTTATTGATTACGTTGTGGAGAAATACGGCTCTGACCATGTGGCGCAGATTGCGACCTTTGGCACACTTGCGGCAAAGCAGGCAGTGAGAGATGTGGCAAGAGCAATGGGTCTGCCTTATCAGACCGGAGATATGCTTGCAAAGAAGATACCTAGAGGTCAGCCACTTAAATATTCCATAGAGAATATACCTGAGCTTAGTTCCCTTTATAAGACTGATATGAAGATACGACAACTTCTTGATATTGCCATGAGCGTCGAGGGTATGCCACGAAATGTATCTACCCACGCAGCAGGCGTTGTTATCACAAAAGAGCCGGTTGACTTTTACGTTCCTCTCTATTCTCGTGACGGACAAGTTTCCACACAGTATACAATGACAGTGCTTGAACGATTGGGACTTCTTAAAATTGATTTTCTTGGACTCCGCAACCTTACCATTATAGACCACTGCCGAAAGCAGGTGATAGAAACTCACCCTGATTTTGACTTGGAGAAGATACCTCTTGATGACAAGAAGGTATATGAAATGCTTTCACAGGGCAAAACGGAGGGCGTTTTCCAGTTTGAAAGTGCAGGAATGACTGCGACTGTCATGAAGCTTCGCCCTGAAAGATTAGAGGACCTTATCGCTGTTATCTCTCTTTACCGCCCAGGACCTATGGACTCGATACCAACATATATCCGAAACCGCCATGAACCTGACAGGATAGTGTATAAGCACCCATTGCTAAAAGGCATACTTGAAGTGACATACAGCTGTATAGTTTATCAGGAGCAGGTAATGCAGATATTCCGCACGCTCGCAGGATATTCATACGGCAGAGCGGATATCGTAAGGCGAGCAATGGCTAAAAAGAAAGCGGCTGTTTTGGAAAACGAGCGAAAAGCGTTTATCTACGGCGAGAAAGGGCAGTGCTGTGGTGCAGTGGCAAACGGTGTGCCCGCTAATGTTGCCAATGAGATATTTGACGAAATGACCTCTTTTGCAAGCTATGCCTTTAACAAATCCCATGCGGCGGCTTATGCAACTATCGCATATCAGACAGCGTATTTAAAATGTCATTTCTATAAAGAATACATGGCGGCACTTATGACTATCACGCTTCTTGACAGCACAGACAAGCTTTACGGATATATCGCAGATGTTGGCAAAAGTGGCGTTAAAATTTTGCCGCTGGATATAAATAAGAGCGAAAGCGGTTTTGTGGCAGAGCCTGAGGGAATACGCTTTGCACTTCTTGCGGTTAAGTCGCTTGGTGAGGGGGCTATCGACAGGATAGTTTCTGAGCGTAAATCAGGTGGAGCGTTCCGTTCGCTTCAAGACTTTTGTACACGAGTTTCGGGCAGAGATATCCACCTGAGAACAGTGGAAGCACTTATAAAGAGTGGAGCTTTTGATGGTTTTGGATACACTAGACGTGAACATCTCAATGCTTGTGAGGACATAATGAAAAGCGTAACTCGGTCAGACGGAAGTGTGATTGAGGGTCAACTTGATTTGTTTGGCATGGGTGCTGCTTTGCCAATGGAAAAGAAGATAGAACGCTGCGGCGAGTTTGACGAACAGCAGCTTCTTGAATTTGAGCATGAAGCTCTTGGTATGTATATATCCGCCCACCCTATAGACCGCTTTGAGTGTGTGATTTCAGCCACAAGGTGCGTCACCTCTGCACAGCTCATAAAAGCCTGTACAGACGATGGCGGAATGGCTGATAAACGTTTCGCTGATGGGGCGGAAGTAGACTATGCAGGAATGGTCAGGGGCAGAAAAATGCTAAAGACCAAAAAAGGCGATATGATGTGTTTTGTGGAGCTTGAAGACAAGTTCGGAACATTAGAGATAGTGGTTTTTCCGTCAGTTTTTCAAACTATGGGAGGCCTTATAAAAGACAGAGCGCTTCTACACATCAAAGGCAAGATATCATGCAAAGAGGAAGAAGAACCTAAGATACTTGCGGATATGCTCGAGCCTGTCGATAGATTTTGCTCATTACAGCTTCAAAGGGATATTTGCGTAAGGCTTGTTTCAAGAGATGCAGAGGGCATAAAGGCTGTTAGAACTATAGCCGAGAAATACAGAGCGCAGACTGGTTCAAAGTTTGCGGTATTTTTCAGCGATATACGCAAAATGGCAGGCATAAAGTCTGTTCATGCTGTGAAAATGTGTCCTGAACTGCTTGTCGAACTTGAAAACAGACTGGGTGCTGAGAACGTGGTATTTATGGACAGAAAAGGAGAATAAAAATGGAGCCAAGAACATATAAGGTAACAAAAATTGACGGCGATTATGCACATCTTCTCAATGTGGACACAGGCGAAGATCTTCTTATGGCAAGAGCGCTTTTGCCTGACGAAACAGACGAGGGAACAATGCTTTACTGGGAAAATTTCATTTATACGGTAATAGAATAAGTGTATTTATGAAATTCTTGTGAAAAGTATGGAAATCTGCACAGGAATGTGATATACTATATTATTATCGTGTTATCACGAAAAATTTTAGCGTGAAAACGCTTGAAGGAGTAATCAAATGGCTGTATCTTATAGTAGGGAAGAACTCGGCAGAGGGATATCTCTTACAAGAATATATGACAAGAAATTCAAGTCAAACTGCGTGAAGATAGCATTTATATCACCGCTGAACGAAAAAACAGCCTGCGTCAATGCAATGCTACAAACAGTGCTTGTGACATCGAATGCAGAGATACCTTCACGAACAAAGCTTACTTCCACACTCACCGGGCTGTATGGTTCGAGCATAGGTACTAACTGTGGCACTATAGGCGACTATCAGTCTGTGGGACTGTCTGCGAGCTTTATCGGCGACGATTATACTATAGACGGCGAAGTAATATCCGTTCAGGTTGTAAGACAGCTTCTCAATTGTCTTATAAGACCGCACCTTGTTGATGGAAAGTTCTGTGAGAAGTATTTTACTTTGAGAAAGCAGGAGCTTATCGACGCTATTGTTGCAACTGTCAATGACAAGCGTGGCTATGCACTTTTGCAGGCGAAAAAGGTCATATTTGAGGGCGAGCCTGCGGCTGTGTCTGCAATTGGAACTGTGGAGCTTGCTGAGAACATAACTCAGGAGGATCTGTTAAGACAACACAAAAAGCTTCTTGAAAGTGCAAAGATAGAGATAACCATATCAGGCGGCGGAAACACGGCTGCTGCGGAAAATCTTATAAGAAATGAAATGGCTGCTCTTATAAGAGTTTCACCTGTGGAGAAGATAGACTACAGACACAATTCACCTGCAAAGGCGGAGCCTGTTTATAGAGAGCTTAAAATGCAGGTAAGCCAAAGCAAAATGGTCATGGCATTCAAGTCTGATTATGAGGATATCTACACCGCAAAGCTTTTCTGTATGCTTCTCGGAGCAACGCCTTTTTCAAAGCTTTTTGCAAACGTAAGAGAAAAGATGAGCCTTTGTTATTATTGTTCCTCTGCATATGCCGACAGAAAGGGCACGCTTTTTATCGACAGTGGAGTTGAAAGTTGCAATATCGAAAAGGCAAAAAAAGCTATTGAAGAACAGCTCGAAGCCATATGTAATGGTGACTTTACAGATGAGGAGCTTGAAAACACAAAGAAATCTCTTTGCGGTGGCTTTAAGTCAAATTATGACAGCATATATGATATCATGGGTTGGTATGCTGCACAGAACACACGAAACACAGCTTTCACCCCTGAGGAGATAAACGAGCGGATAGCACAGCTTACCCGTGAGGACATAATAAGCTGTGCAAAGACTTTTAAGCCTGATACTGTTTTCGTAATCAGGGGCGAGGAAGAGGAGGACTGTGATGAATAAGGAGATCGTAAAGAGCGAGCGACTTGGCGAGAGTTACAGCGTTTTTCATCACCCGTCAGGACTTGACGTGCTTGTGTGGAAAATGGAGGGCTTCACAACTACAGAAGCCATATTTGCCACAAAGTACGGCTCAATTTACAACTGTTTCAAGACCAAGGACAGCAAAGATTTCATCACTGTGCCTGAGGGCATAGCCCATTTTCTTGAGCATAAGCTTTTTGAAAACGAGGATACAGATGTTTTTGACTTATATGCAAAAACTGGTGCCAACGCAAACGCTTTCACGTCTTTTGATGAAACGGCATATACGTTCAGCTGCTCGGAAAACTGGGAGGATTCTCTTGAAATACTTCTTGACTTTGTTCAGAAGCCTTATTTTACAGAGCAATCTGTGGCTAAGGAGCAGGGAATAATCGGTCAGGAAATAAAAATGTGTGCAGATTCTCCTGAAAGACAGTGCTTTTATAATCTGCTGAAAGCTCTGTATGTAAACCACCCTATAAAGATAGATATTGCAGGAACTGTTGATACTATTGCTGAGATAACTCCTGATCTTCTTTATAAGTGTTACTACACTTTCTATAATCTTCACAACATGGTCCTTGCCATTGCAGGAAATGTTGACGAGGATAAGGTCATGGAAATATGCGATAAAATGTTGAAGCCATGCGAGAATATGGAGCTTGAAACAAAGCTTCCTGATGAGCCTGAGAATGTAGCGCAGAAAAAGATATTTCAGAGCTTCCCTGTGGGTCTGCCACTTTTCAATATCGGCTTCAAGTGCAAGCCTTATGAGGGCAGAGAACTTTTCAAAAAGGCTGGAACAGCGTCAGTTGCGCTTCATCTGCTTATAGGCTCGTCTTCGCCACTTTATAAGCAGCTTTTTGATGACGGACTGATAAATTCGCAGTTCGGTGTCGAAGTGTTCACTAGCGGTGGAGTATTCTCTCCAATAATATCAGGTGAATCCCATGACCCCGAAGAGCTTTATCGCCGTTATCTAGCGGAGATAGAACGTGTAAAGACAGAGGGCTTTGACAAGTCGCAGTTTGATATGATAAAGCGTTCTATGTACGGCGAAATAGTAAGAGGAATGAATAATCCTGAAAGAGCAGCAGATTATCTTGCAGAAAGCTATTTTGAAAACTCTGACGCTTTCTATGAAGCACAGGTTTTTGCAGAAATGACTGTGGAGGATTGCGAAAATGCCGTAAGAGAAATGTTCGACCCTGAAAAGTCGTCTATCTCCGTGGTAGATAATAAGTAGGTATTTTGAGCTCAGGCTCAGTGAAAGGAATGATAAATTTATGACAGCATTGCAGTTTCTTGCCGACTCTTCGGCAAATGATGCAATAAGGGAAAAACTCAGAGAGTTTCCGAACAGAGTTTATTTCCCCAATTTCGGAAAGGGTGACAATATCTTCAAAGAGGGTATTGATATCGACAGAGTGCTTTTTACAGTGCCAGGTACGAATTTCAAGATATATTGGTATGGTTTTTTAATAACCATCGGTATTCTTCTTGCGATGATATACGGCTTCAGAAGAATGAAGACCGTAGGCATCGACCCTGACAGAGCGACAGATTCCGTTATCGGCGGACTTATTGGAGCTATCTTTGGCGCAAGATTTTATTATATCATCTTTAATACAGAGGGCATGAAATTCTCAGAGTTTTTCGATATTCGTGACGGAGGTCTTGCTATCTACGGCGGACTTATCGGTGCGATAATCGTGGGCGGAATTATAGCAAAAGTAAGAAAGCTGAAGCTTACTGCGCTTCTTGACGTGGTCGCACCATGTTTTCTTATCGGTCAGTGTATCGGACGTTGGGGCAACTTCTTCAATCAGGAGGCCTTCGGTGCAAACACCAAGCTTCCTTGGGGCATGATAAGCAACACCACAATGGAATATATCTCAAACCATTATGACGAGCTTGGCGGCAAAGTGTCGGCTCTTGACCCTATCCACCCATGCTTCCTTTATGAATCTATTTGGTGTCTTATTGGATTTATAATCCTGCATTTCTATCTTAAACACCGCAAGTTTGACGGCGAAGTGTTCCTTATGTACACAGGCTGGTACGGTCTGGGAAGATTTTTCATCGAGGGTCTGAGAACAGATTCACTCTATCTTGGAAACATAAGAGTATCACAGCTTGTTGCAGGCACTTGTGTTCTCGCTTCACTTGTACTTATAATCGTGTTCAGAGGTATCACAAAGAGAAACAGCGATTACAAGCTGTTCGTTGATACAGAGCTTTCAAAGGCTCAGCTTGAACAGTATAACAGCTACAATGATATCCAGAAAGAGAAGAAAGAACTTAAGCACAAGATAAAGGAAGCCAAGGATAAGGGCGAAAGCTTTATTGAGCTTCAAAAAGAATATGACGAAAAATTCGGCAAGCAGGCTCAAAAAGACAAGCTTAAAGAAGCCGAGGAAAAGGACAAGGAGTCACACACCAAAGCCGAGACAGAGTATAAGTCTATCCTTGGTGACGATAACGACGAGGACAGCGAAGTAAAAGATACAGATGAAAAGGATACGGAGGAAGAATAAATGGGACAGATAATTGACGGCAAGGCAGTATCAGCCAAGGTCAAGGAAGAAATAAGACTTGAAACAGAGAAGCTTAAAGAGCAGGGCATAGAGATAGGTCTTGCAGTGGTCATCGTAGGTGATGACCCTGCTTCACAGGTCTATGTAAGAAACAAGGAAAAGGCTTGCGAAACTGTGGGCTTTAATTCATTCAAGTATGCTCTCCCTGCGGAAACAACAGAAGAAGAGCTTCTTGACCTTGTCAAAAAGCTCAATGATGACGACAGAGTGGACGGAATACTCGTTCAGCTCCCACTGCCAAAGCACCTTGACGATAAAGTGATAATAAATAACATCAGACCTGACAAGGACGTTGACGCTTTCCACCCTGTAAATGTGGGCAAAATAATGATTGGCGACTATAGCTTTCTGCCATGCACACCTGCCGGCGTTATGGAGCTTATCAAGTCAACAGGTACTGACATTGCAGGCAAGGAGTGTGTAGTGGTTGGCAGAAGCAATATCGTTGGTAAGCCACAGGCTATGTTGCTTTTGCATAATAACGGCACTGTTACTATCTGCCATTCAAAGACAAAAGATCTTAAAGAAGTTTGTCAGAGAGCAGATATCCTAGTTGCTGCTGTTGGCAGACCAAAGATGATAACCGCTGAATATATCAAGGAGGGTGCAGTAGTTATCGACGTTGGTATGGATCGTGATGAAAACGGCAAGCTTTGCGGTGACGTTGATTTTGAGGACTGCAAGGATAAGGCTTCATTTATCACACCTGTTCCAGGCGGAGTTGGCCCTATGACCATTGCAATGCTTATGAGAAACACACTCACAGCAGGCAAGGCTCATCATGGCATAGAATAGTTGTAAAATTTCTGTTAAGACTATTTACAATTTGTCTGAAATAATGTATAATATATGAGTTGCTTACTGCAACATATCCATGCAACAGAATATGGGTCACGCCCGTAAGTGGGAAAGTTACCTGCCATATTCTTTTACATCGGAAATATTTTAACGAAAGAGGTACAAAAAAATGCTTAGAAAAGACGAAAAGACAGCTGTTATCGAAGCTAACAGAACTCACGAAACAGACACAGGTTCACCTGAGGTACAGATCGCTATCCTTACAAAGAGAATCAGTGACCTTACAGAACATCTTAAGACACACAAGAAGGACAACCACTCAAGAAGTGGTCTGTTCAAGATGATCGGTAAGAGAAGAAATCTTCTCAACTACCTCAAGAAGAAGGATATCGAAAGATATAGAGCTACTATCGAAAAGCTGGGTATCCGTAAGTAATCATGTAACTGACATCAAGGCAGAGGCATTTATTGCCACTGCCTTTTGGTGTTTATTTGAACTGTAGGTGAAAGGTAACTTAGCATTAAACAGAATATATGAGGTTCGTATATCCTGTTTATTGCTAATGCTTTCACCATACAGAAAAAACTAAATTTCTAAAATGGAGGAAAGACAATGTTTGAGAATTTCAAAACTTTTGAAACGACATATGCAGGCAGACCTGTAGTAGTTGAAACAGGTAAGACCTGCGGACTTGCTAACGGCTCTTGCTGGGTAAGATACGGTGAAACGGTTGTAATGGCTAACGTTACAGCTTCCGCAAAGCCAAGAGAGGGTGTTGACTTTTTCCCACTTTCAGTTGACTTTGAGGAGAAAATGTATGCAGTAGGCAGAATACCAGGTTCTTTCACAAAGAGAGAAGGCAAGGCTTCTGACAAGGCTATCCTTGCTTCAAGATGTGTAGACAGACCTATCAGACCTCTTTTCCCAAAGGATATGAGAAATGACGTTTCAGTTGTTATGACAGTTCTTTCTGTTGACCCTGACAACTCACCTGAGATCACAGGTATGATAGCTACATCTATTGCACTTTCTATCTCTGATATTCCATGGAACGGCCCAGTTGCATCTATCAACGTAGGTTACGTTGACGGCGAACTTGTTCTTAATCCAACTCTTGAGCAGAGAGCTAAGAACAGACTTAACCTTACAGTTGCAGGCTCTGCTGAAAAGATAGTAATGATCGAAGCAGGTGCTGACCAGATACCTGACGATCTTATGCTCAAGGCTATCATGACAGGTCATGAAGAGATAAAGAAAATGGTAGCTTTCATCAACGATATCAAGGCTCAGATCGGTAAGCCTAAGTTTGAGTTTGAGTCAATGGAAGTTGACCATGATCTGTTCGACGCTGTTGAAGCAATGGTAGGCGAGCAGGTAAAGGTTGCTCTTGATACAGATGATAAGAATGTAAGAGACGCAAGACTCCAGCCAATAATCGACGCTGTTCATGAGAAGTTCGATGAGCAGTGCGAGGATAACACAGCTGTTCTTGACGAAGTTATGTATAAGCTCCAGAAGAAGATAGTTAGAAACTGGCTCTATGAGGGTAAGCGTGTTGACGGCAGAGGTATCGACGAGATAAGACCACTTGCTGCTGAAGTTGGCGTTCTCCCAAGAGTACACGGTTCAGGTATCTTCACAAGAGGTCAGACACAGGTAATGACTATCGCAACACTTGGCCCTGTTTCAGACGCTCAGAAACTTGACGGTATCGACGAGGAAACTTCCAAGAGATATATGCATCAGTACAATTTCCCTTCATATTCTGTTGGTGAAACAAGACCTTCAAGAGGCCCGGGAAGAAGAGAGATAGGTCACGGCGCACTTGCAGAGAGAGCACTCGTTCCGGTTATCCCTTCTGTTGAAGAGTTCCCATATGCTATCAGATGCGTATCTGAGGTGCTTTCTTCAAATGGTTCTACATCACAGGGTTCTATCTGTGGTTCTACACTTGCACTTATGGACGCAGGCGTTCCTATCAAAGAGCCTGTTGCAGGTATCTCATGCGGCCTTATCACTAAGGAGGACGGCAGCTGGATGACTATGGTAGACATTCAGGGCCTTGAGGACTTCTACGGCGATATGGACTTTAAGGTAGGCGGTACAAAGAACGGTATCACAGCTATTCAGGTGGATATCAAGGTAGACGGTCTGACACCTGAGATAATCGCAAGTGCTTTTGAAAAGACAAGAAAAGCAAGAATGTATATTCTTGATGAGATAATGCTCAAGGCTATCCCTGCTCCTCGTGCTGAGGTAAGCAAGTGGGCACCTAAGATGCTGGCAACAAAGGTACCGGTTGACAAGATCAGAGAAGTTATCGGTTCAGGCGGAAAGGTAATTCAGAAGATATCTGCTGAGTGCGACGTTAAGATAGACATATCTGAGGACGGTAGCGTATTCGTTTCAGGTATCGATAAGGAAAAGGCTGAACAGGCAATCAATATCATCAATACTATCGCTAATGACCCTGAGATAGGTGCTATCTACAGAGGTAAGGTAGTAAAGATCATGAACTTTGGTGCTTTCGTTGAGATAGCTCCTGGTAAGGACGGTTTGGTACACATTTCTAAGCTTGACAAATCAAGAGTAGAAAAGGTCGAGGACGTTGTTTCTGTTGGCGACGAGATCGTTGTTAAGGTAATGGAAATCGACGATCAGGGCAGGATCAATCTTTCAAGAAAAGACGCTCTTGCTGATATCGAAGCTAAGAAGAACGCTAAGTAATAAGTTTTTAAGAGCGGGCGGCTATGTGCTGTCCGCTTTTTTTTGTTGACAAAAAAGAAGAAGTGTGTTAATATAAAAGTAATAAATTTTTATAGGGGGTATCTTTATGAGATGTACAGTATGCGGGTGCGATATTCTGCCTAACAGCATTTGCTGTCAGAATTGTGGCACAAGAGTTATTGAAATGACAGGGGTAAATTCGGCACAGCCGAGGTATGGCAATAGTTTCAATAATAGCTTTAATAATGGCTTTGACAATGGTCTTAACAGCAATGTGAGGGCAGTGGGAAAGAATATGTCTATAGGCAAAAAGGTGCTTATCCTTTTGCTGGCATTGTTTGTGGGCGCAGCTATCGGTTTTGGATATTGGTACTATCACAATGTTTCAACCCATACCATTAGAGAGGAGAACTTTAGCGTTGAACTGCCAAGGTCACTTGAAAAGGAAACCACAATAGATTATGCGGCACAGAGCAGTGATGGAACTGTAAAAGCCAACGGAAAGTACGCCGATGTTAATAGCGATTTTCAGTATATGATCCTTGATTACTCTTCACTTGCCGGCGAAACAACGGATATTCTTACTGAGAAACTGTTTGTCACCTATATGAAGGGCAATTTGAAAAGTCAGTTTGGAAGCAGCTATAAAGAAGTGTATGCTGATGGTAACAAGCTTAAAATGACCTATCGTGCAAAAACGGGCGACGAAGTTTATAACTATGCTATATGCAAAAAGTCAGGTTATAAATATTATTGGTTTGTTTTTGGCTGTAAGGCTGATGAAAAGGATTTCTATGACCCGAAATTTGAAAAGTGGGCAAGCACTATCCATATCAATTAATACAAAATTTATAAAAACGATTTGTTAAATTATTGACATAATAAACAGCATATGTTAGAATAAAAGCATAAATTATATGAGGGAGAAAAGAATATGAAATGTCCTATTTGTTCGGCAAAGATCAGTGATACTGACGCTTTTTGTCCTAATTGTGGGTCGGCTGTTAAGTCTGAAACAAGCGGTTATATGGATTCTATCGACACATCAAACCTTGGTGAGAATGTTGGCTTTGGCAAGCGCAACACAACAGGTGCACAGCCTGTGAATGCAGTACCTCAGCAGAATTATGCTCAGGGTCAGCAGTCTTATGGTCAGCCACAGAACGGCTACGCTCAGCAGAGTTATCCGCCTCCGCAGAATGGCAATGCTCAAACTCCATACGGCAGTGCATATGAGCCTTATAAGATAGCGCCTGTTACATCTGCTAAAAAGGGTATACCAAAGCCCTTGATGTCAGTTCTTGTGTTTATCCTTGCGTTCTTGGTTGCTTTTGGTGTGAGATATTTTTACAAAAACACAGCTACGAAAACATTGCAGGGTACAGGATATACAATGACAGCACCTGCGGATATTGAGAAATCTAGCAGTACAAATCTGTATGCCCTTGATAACTTCTCCAACAACGAGGTGGGCATAAACGCTGTTAAGCTTTCATATTCTGATATTGCACTTTACGGCTATGGCAAGGGCGAGTCTGCATCGGATATCTTTGATTTTATCCTTGAAAACGGCTCAACAACCTTGAAAATAACCGGCAAGGATTCAAAATATATTTATTATACCCAGAGCATAGGAGATAAACATTATTACGGCATGAGTTCTATAACAGAGGGCAACGGTGGCTACTACATTTTTGATTTTCTCTGCGAGCAGAAAAATAAGTCAAAGTATGAAGATAAGTTCAAGGATTGGGCTGCTTCAGTTGAGATAAAGTAAATAATTCAAGCTGTCCTTCGGGGCAGCTTTTTTGTTTTGCATAAAAATCTTGCTTTTTTCGTCAAAAAGGTGTAAAATGAATCATATGACACAAAATCTGCTTTCCGCATAAAATGTACTAATAATATGTGGAGGTGATCTTGTGTTGAATCTTATACTTCTTCTGGCTCTTGTGCTGGCGGTCGTTATTTGGTTTTGGGTGAAATGGTATAAGGTGCGAAATGTTGGCAAGCGTGGAGGATATTTGCTTATCCCATGCAAAAAGAATACACATGAGCTTGAACATATGGTAAAAAGCTGTTATTGGGAGGAGTTTTTTCAGCCTGAATATTATGGAAGAGAAATAATCCTCGTTCAGCTTGACAAAAGCGAGATAAATTATGTTTCAAAGCGTTTGGAACAGGATTATAGCATCGTTCACTGTGTTGATATAACTGAACTTGCAGATTTTATCAAGCGCAGAGAGCTGAAATGCCATGAAAAATAGATCATTCGGAGAATAATATGGAAGATTTAAAGACCCTCAAGGGTGAGGTTGACAGCATAATATTTAAAAGTGAGGACACAGGCTTCTGTGTGCTTATGCTTAACTGTGACAATGACCTTATCACAGTTGTTGGCGAAATGGGTGACGTTGAGGAGGGCGAAGATCTCGTTGTAACAGGGGAGTTCACTTCACATCAGAAGTTCGGCGAGCAGTTCAAGGTGCATATCTTTGAGCGTTCTTTGCCTACTACCTCTGCAGCGATTCAGCGTTATCTTGCAAGCGGTGCTATATCAGGTGTAGGGCCTGTACTTGCCAAAAAGCTTGTGAACAAGTTCGGGGACGATACCCTTGACATAATAGAAAATACTCCCGACAGGCTCACGGAGATAGACGGGATAACAGTGAAAAAAGCGGAAAAAATATCTCAGGAGTTCAAAACCACTTTTGCCGCAAGGTCTCTTATGTCATATCTTAACAAATTCGAGATAGAAACTTCGTATGGCATAAAGGCGTGGAAGCGTTGGGGCAACACAGCCGAGCAGATTATAAAATCAAACCCTTATGTGCTTTGTATTCAGGGCGTCGATCTGTCATTTTCCCGTGCGGACGCAGTTGCGGCAAAGTCTGATATCCCTGCTGACAGCGAGTGCAGGATAAAGGCAGGCATTACATATATTCTAAGACAAAACGCTGACCAAGGTCATACCTGCCTGCCTTTAGACAGTCTTGTGAAAACAGCGGTGAGTTATCTTGATGTTGATGAAAAGCTCATAAAAAAAGTAATCGAGGATGAAACTGAGGAGGAAAACCTCTACTATTACGATAAGCATGGCAGACGTTTTGTTATGCTTGCAGATTTTTACAAAGCTGAGGACTACATAGCAAGGCGACTTGCCATAATGCGGCAGATCTCTTATGACAATAAGATAGATTTTTCCGAAGTAATTGATCTTGAAGAGGAAAATAACGGCATACAATATGAAAAAATACAGCGTGAAGCCATAAATCTTGCACTGTCAAAGGGTTTTCTTGTGCTGACGGGAGGACCAGGTACAGGAAAGACCACAACGCTCAACGCTATAATTTCTCTTTATCAGCAGCAAGGGCTTAACGTTATGATATGTGCACCAACAGGCAGAGCCGCCAAAAGGCTTTCTGACCTTACGGGATTTGACGCAAAAACTATCCATAGGCTTCTTGAAGTGAAGCATACAAGCGGTGACACACTTGCGTTTATACATGATGAAAACAATCTTCTCGATTGTGACGCTTTGATAATCGACGAGATGTCCATGGTGGATTCCTGCCTTTTTGAAGCCGTTTTGAGAGCCATAAGCGTTACCTGTAAGCTCGTTCTGGTGGGGGACAGCGATCAGCTTCCGTCAGTAGGTGCAGGAAATGTGTTAAAGGATATTATTGACAGCGGAGTAATGTCTGTTGTAACACTAAAAGAGATCTTCAGACAAGCACAGGAGTCTGAGATTGTTATGAACGCCCATAAGATAGTAAACGGCGAGCATATCGACCTAGCCAGCAAGGATAAGGATTTCTTTTTTATGCAACGGCTTGAATATGGAGAACTTCAGGATCTTGTGGTGGAGCTTTGCAAAACAAGGCTGCCAAAAGCCTACGATTACTCGCCTATAGACGACATTCAGGTGCTTTCGCCTACACGTAAAGGTCCTGCGGGTACTGTGGAGCTAAACAAGCGTCTACAGCAGGAGCTTAATCCTCCTGCCGCAGGAAAATCAGAGGTCAAGACCCCTGTTTATACTTTCAGAAAAGGTGACAAGGTCATGCAGACCAAGAATGATTATGAAATTCTTTGGAAAAAGTATATAACCGAGGACAAGACCGAAAGTGGCGCAGGCATTTTTAACGGCGATATAGGCATAATAATTGCAGTGAACAAGATACTTAAAACTGTGACTATAGATTTTGAGGGCAGAATAGCTGTCTATGACAAGCAAATGCTGGATAATCTGGAGCTTGCCTATGCCATAACAGTGCATAAAAGCCAAGGTTCTGAGTTTGATGTTGTTATTCTCACTGTATTCGGTGGATTTGACAAGCTTTATTACAGAAATTTGCTTTATACAGCTGTGACAAGAGCCAAAAGAATGCTTATAATAGTTGGCTCGAAAAAGCGTGTTGATTTTATGATAGATAATAATAAACGCACTTTGAGGTATACTGCGCTTAAAAATATGCTAATGGAGCTTGTAGAGGGTGATGACAGTGGTCAGCAGACGCTTGATATATAAATTTCTGCTTGATTTTGTTTACCCTAATCGTTGTCCTATATGTGGAAGTTTTATAAAATGGGACGAGCTTTTGTGCAAAAATTGTGAATGTAAGCTGCCTTTTCATAAAAAAATATTGTGCGAAAAGTGCGGCAAGGATAAGTGCCTAGATCATGATTCACTACATTTTGATAGCATTTATACTCTTATGAGATATGAGGATATCTGCGTGAAAGCAATACATCAGCTTAAAGACGACAGACAGCTTAATTTTGCAGAATATTCTGCGAAGCTTCTGGGTAATGTGCTAAGAGAAAATGGTATTGCACAGCAGACGGATATCATCACATCAGTGCCAATGCACAGATCAAAACGCCGTAAAAGGGGATACGATCAGGCACAAAAGCTTGCACACTTTGCGGCTATGGAGTTTGGCATAAAAGAGAACTATCGCCTGCTTGGACGGACAAGGGATACCGCAGAACAGCATACTTTGACTGCCGCTCAACGAAAAACTCATGCGGAGGATATTTATTATTCTCTAGCGACACACGCTGCCATAGAAGGTAAAAATGTCCTGCTATTTGATGATGTTTACACAACAGGTGCAACTCTCAATGTCTGTAGCAGGCTGTTAAAAGAGATGGGTGCTAAAAAGGTGTTTTGTGCAGCTATCGCCACCACTTTGCTCGATGAAAAACATAAAGAATAAAATAGACCGCCTTCGGTATAATAATATCGGGAGGCGGTCTTTATGATAACTGAGGAACAGTTTGCGGCGATAAAAAGACTTATCGTGTCTGAAAACTGCATGATAGACAGGTTTGAGCATTATGTGAGTGAGATAAAAGAGCCGCAGCTAAAGGAAGATATGCAAAAGCTTACAGCGGCTTTGAAAAATCAGCGATCAGGGTTGCTCACAAGTCTGGAGGATAACAATGGTAACTGACGGAAATATAATAAAAGAAGCAAGATTTTTTGTCAAGGCGTATTCAAAGGAGTTTTGTCAGACCTACAGTGATCTATGCGGAAGTCCTTTTGCGGAGTGTATAAAAAGTGCGCTTGACGGTCAGCTTAGAATAGCAGAGAAGCTTGAAAGTCTTGAAAAAACATACTGTGACAAAACCAAGCTACCAATTGCAGACAGTATTGATGTGAACAGATTTTTATATAAGAACAGGGAAGATATGAGGTAAAAAGTCCGCAGATGCTCGTCTGCGGACTTTTGTTATTTTGATATATGTACGTCAAGTTGGTCGAATGGTATGGAAATGCCGTTTGCGTCAAAGCGTTCCTTTGCCTCTTTGAGAAATTTGTATCGTATCTCCCAGTAAGCATCGGTCGGTATCCATACACGCATGATAAGGATTATAGCGCTTGCGCCATGCTCGCAGACAGCCACAAGCGGCTTGTCAGGCTCGTTTATTACCCTTGGCTCATCATTGAGCATTTCTCTAAGAATAGCCATTGCCTTGTTGTGGTCGTCATTGTAGCTGATAGAGAATTTCAGTTCAAGGCGACGTTTGTCGTCAGCAGTTATATTCGTAATAGTCGATTGTGAAACAACTCCGTTTGGTATAAATATCATCTTATTCTCAAGGGTCTTTAGGGTGGTGTAAAGTATAGAGATAGCGTCAACAGTTCCCTCTGAGTCGCCTATTTTTACATAATCACCGCATTTAAAAGGCTTTGAAAAAAGTATGATAAAGCCGCCTGCGACGTTTGAAAGACTGTTTTGGAGAGCAAGACCGATAGCAAGACCTGCTGCACCGATAGTTGCGACTATTGATGACATAGGTACTTGAAGTGCAGAAAGTGCCATTACTATTATTATAATAAGCAATACAGTGTGTACCACAGATGTGAGAAATTTATGTATAGTCACGTCTGTTCGACGCATGCTCAAACCTTTGTGCATGACCTTCAAAACAAGTTTGTCAAGAAGTATTCCTAAAAGAAAAATAACAACCGCCGCTATAAGATGTGGTGTAAATTCCTCAAGCCAATTTAAAAATTTGTCAGACAAAAAAATCATCTCCGTAACATTATTATGTAAAGATATTATACCACCTTAACATGATATTTGCAAGTGTGCCTAATATATAAGTTTTTTTGCGTATTTATGCACTTTTATCAGAAATCATAACAAAAATAGGTGTCGGCTTGGAGATAATTTTGTGAAAAAAATGTGGGAAAAAGTCTTGCTATTTGTGTGGCTTTGGTGTATAATAATATTAAGTTTTATTATACTTACAGTAAGGAGAATTTTTTATGATCAATTTTCTTAACACTGCAGCTCAGATGGTTGCGGCAAAGAGTACGATCAGCCCTGACCAAAAAGATCTCGGTGCTGGAACTGTTGCCTCTGTCGTTATCACAGGTTTAGTTGTGGTATTTATCGGACTTGTTCTGCTTATTCTGCTTGTGTCGATATACGGCAAGTTATTTGACGTTATCAACGGCAGAGCTGCAAGAAAGGCTGAAGAGGCAAAAAAAGCTGCTGAAGCTGCAAAGGCTGTTGCTAAGCCAGAGCCAATAAAGGCTGCTGCTCCTGTTGTAGAAGACGGCATTGAAGAAGAAACAGTTGCTGTTATCATGGCTGCAATTTCGGCTATGAGCAGTGCAGAGGGCAAGAAGCTCGTTCTTAAGAGCGTTAAAACTGCCAAGCCTCAAAGACCTGCATGGTCTACCGCAGGCATAATAGACAATACAAGACCATTTTAGTGCAGTTGACGTGAAAGGAACGTGATAATAGATGTCAATAATTAATTCATTTCTTGATACCATGGCGTCTTTGGCGTCACAGTCGGGTTTTGCGGGTTTCCTCGTAGACGGCGGCTGGAAAAATATCGTAATGATACTTATTTCATTCGTATTTATGTATCTGGCTATTGCAAAGGGCTTTGAGCCGCTTCTGCTTTTGCCTATCTCATTCGGTATGCTGCTTACAAACCTGCCATACGCTGAGATGTATCATCCAGACTTCTGGAACTATAAAACGGTTGCAGGCAATGACCACTATATAGATTACGGTCAGATACTTCAAAAGGGTGGTCTGTTGGATATTCTTTACATGGGCGTTAAGCTTCAGATCTATCCACCACTCATATTCCTTGGAATCGGTGCTATGACAGACTTTGGTCCGCTGATCGCAAGCCCTAAGAGCTTTCTTATGGGTGCTGCTGCACAGGGCGGTATCTTCTTCACATTCATCGGTGCAGCTCTCTTCGGAATGAGTGCTGCTGAGTGCGGTTCTATTGCTATCATCGGCGGTGCTGATGGCCCTACATCTATCTATGTATCTTCAAGACTTCTAACCTCAAACAGTAATATCGGCGTTGGTACTATTGCACTTGCAGCCTATACATATATGGCTCTTGTTCCTATTATCCAGCCGCCTATCATGAAGGCTCTTACAACAAAGAAAGAGCGTTCAGTAGTAATGGGTCAGCTCAGACCTGTTTCTAAGGTAGAAAAGCTTATTTTCCCTATCCTCGTAACTATCGTTATCTCACTCATGGTTCCTTCAGCAGCTCCACTGGTTGGTATGCTCATGTTTGGTAACCTTCTTAAAGAGAGTGGCGTCTGCGACAGACTTGTTAAGACTGCTCAGAACGAGCTTATGAACATCATCACTATCTTCCTTGGTGTAACAGTTGGTGCAACAACACAGGCAGATAAGATCATGAACATTCAGTTTGCAGAAGTTATGGCACTTGGCGTTGTAGCGTTCTCAATTGGTACAGCCTGCGGCGTACTTCTTGGTAAGCTTATGTATGTTCTTTCAGGTCACAAGATCAATCCTCTTATCGGTTCAGCAGGTGTATCTGCCGTTCCAATGGCAGCTCGTATCTCTCAGAAGGTCGGTCAGCAGGAAGTTCCTACAAACTATCTGTTGATGCACGCTATGGGTCCTAATGTTGCCGGCGTTATCGGTTCAGCCGTTGCTGCTGGTGTTCTTCTTACAATTGTAAGATAAGATCAGAAATTTTTCGGGACGATGAAAAGCATCGTCCCGATTTTTGTGTATAGTATAGGAGTGTTGATATGTCAGAAAGTAAATTTTTTGCAGTGATATCTCGTATGAAATATATAAATCGCTGGGCACTTATGAGAAACACGATCAATGAGAATATTAGCGAGCATTCCCTTGAAGTTGCTTTTATCGCACATGTGCTTGCACTTATCAGAAATAAGCGATTTGGCGGTAATGTTTCTCCTGAGAGATGTGCGCTGCTTGCTATGTATCATGATGTCACCGAGATAATCACAGGTGACTTGCCTACGCCTATAAAATATTATAGCCATGAGATAAAAGGCGCATATGATGAGATCGAGCAGAAAGCCAAAAATACTCTGGTGTCTTATCTTCCTGATGATCTGAAAGAGGACTTTGAGCCGCTTTTCTGTAAAACTCCACAGGAAGAAGAAGCATGGTCTCTTGTTAAAGCGGCTGATAAGCTTTCTGCACTTATAAAGTGCCTTGAAGAAAGACAAATGGGAAATACTGATTTTGCATCAGCTGAAAAATCTACACTTGAATCTATTGTCGCAATGAATATTCCAGAAGCAAATGTTTTTCTTGATGAATTTATTCCAGCTTATACATTAACTCTTGACGAACAAGCTTGACAATGCCCCAGTGGTGTTGTATAATAGAAATTGAAATTATAGGACAATATTAAGTGGAAAAATATTGAATTAACGGAGGTTTTCAATTGGATATTATCGTTTCTGCGTCGCTGCTTGCCTGCGACTTTTCAAACCTTGCGTTCGAGATAAAGCGTGCTGAGGACGCTGGTGTTGACTGGATTCATTATGATGTCATGGACGGAATGTTTGTGAGAAATATAAGTTTTGGCGAACCGCTTTTGAAAAGTGTGGGCAAAAGCATAACTGTTCCAGTAGACGTTCATCTCATGATTTGCGATCCTATCAGATATATTGATAACTACGCAGATCTTGGAGCTGACATTATAACTTTTCATTATGAGGCGGCTGATGATCCGCAAGCTGTTATTGACAAAATACATTCGAGGGGGATCAAGGCAGGAATCTCCATTAAGCCTGCAACACCTGTAAGTGCTATCCAGCCATTTCTTAAATCTGTTGATATGGTACTCGTTATGACAGTAAACCCAGGTTTTGGCGGTCAAAAGTTTATTCCTGACACTCTTGAAAAAATAAGCGAAGTGAGATATCTAATTGACCAGACGGAAAGGGATATCAGACTTCAGGTTGACGGTGGCGTAAATCTCGAAACTGCCGGTTTGCTTAAAGAATCGGGTGCAGACACTTTAGTAACGGGAACATATGCTTTTAAGGCAGACGATATGCCAGAGGCTGTTAAGCTTCTAAGAGAAATAGTTTAGTTTTTCAAAAGGAGTACTGCTCAATAATGGGCTGTACTCCTTTATTTTGTTTATAATCACGTTGTCAGTAGTACAGGTTTTCAGTAAAGCTTTTTTCGCAACTGTTGAGCGTGCGTATCCTATGGTGAAGATTAGAGCATGACCACTAGGAAGCTGATACAGACTGCTTTTTATAATCTTTTCGGAGTATTTTTTGTGTATTTCAGCAGCTTTTGATATTAGCTTGTTTGGATCGTAGCTGATTATGGCAAGTTCAGTGGTGTGATGATTGTCGTTTTTAGGTAGTATAAAATATATGTTTATTGTTTCTTCACTTGTCAAAGCAACATCAACTTCAATATTTCCTTCGGATATTTTTATAAGTCCTGTCTCCTTGAGTATAAACATGAGTTCAGATAAAAAATCTTTGCTTCTTTTGTTGTTTTTCTCAAAATCTTCAAAGGATATATTCATTATCCGCATATCCTTTTCGTTAAGAATAACTTTTATTTCATACTCTGACAGCCTTTTTATCTCCAAAAGAAACACCCCTTATGTATAATGTCAGTCTGTGCTGTATCATTATACTCATAAGGGGTGATTTCTGTGAAAATTTGTTTATGAAAGCTGGTCGGAAAGTTCTGCCCATTCGTCCATTTTCTGGTCAAGGGCTGTTTTGGCTTCTTCAAGCTCTTTGCATTTCTCGCTCATTTTGCTGTAGTCAGAAGCTATCTCAGGGTCAGATATGGCATTTTCAAGTTCAAATATCAGAACTTCTGTATCTTCGATCTCCTTTTCAAGTTCTCTTATGCGGTTGCGTTTTTGAGCGTCAGCGGCACGCTGTTCCTTACTGCGATATTGTCTTGCTTTGTTTTCTTTGTACGCTTTTTCCTCTTCAGCCCGCTTTATCTCTGATTCGCTCTGCATCTTGAGCTGACGGGCAGCGTTCACCGCTTCGCTGTATGCGTCAAAGTTGCCCTCGTATGAGTTCACCTCGTCATGCTTTATCTCTATTATCCTGCTTGCTACCTTGTTGAGTAGATATCTGTCATGAGATACAAGGATTATCGTTCCACCAAACTCTGCCAAAGCGTCCTCCAACACTTCTTTTGTGCTTAGGTCAAGGTGGTTTGTAGGCTCGTCAAGCACAAGTACATTTCCACGATTGAGAGCCATTATGGCAAAGCAAAGCTTCGCCCTTTCGCCACCGCTGAGAACAGAAATAGGCTTGAACACATTCTCGCCTGTAAGCAGAACTGCACCTAGTACGCTTCTTGCCTGTTGTTCTGATAATCTTGGATAGCGATCCATTATTTCTTCAAGCACTGTCTTATGGGGATCAAGTATAGCGTGTTCCTGTTCAAAATAGGATATCTTCACGTTTCCGCCCCAGCTTATATTGCCGCCCTCATGTGGGATAATGCCTTGGATAAGTTTCAGTATGGAAGTTTTTCCGATACCGTTCGCACCGATTATAGCAACGTGCTCTCCACGGCGAACGTTCATGGTAAGTGACTTTATAAGCTCCTTTTTGTCAGCACCCTCGCCAACGACCAGCGGACAATCAACAACTCGCACGATATCCTTTGTTGGCTCAATATCATATTCAAGCTTTATCTTCGGTGGCTTTGAGTACATAAGTGGTTTGTCGATTCGCTCGATACGGTCAAGCATATGCTGTCTTGACTTCGCCATTTTTGAGGTTGACGCCCTGACGAGATTTTTCGCCACATAGTCCTCAAGCTTTGCTATCTCTTTTTGCTGTGCCTCATATTCTTTGAGCTGACGCTCTGAGTTCATTTTCTTTTGCACAAGATAGGAGGAATAGTCCCCTCGATATGATGTGAGCCTGCCTTGTTCTATCTCACATATTCTCGTACAGACCTTGTTTAGAAAATATCTGTCGTGGGAAACTATGATTATTGCACCCTTGTAGCCTTTGAGATAGTCCTCTAACCACATGAGCGTTTCAAAATCAAGGTGGTTGGTAGGCTCGTCAAGTATAAGCAGATTAGGCTCTTCAAGAAGAAGCTTAGCCAGTGCAAGACGTGTTTTTTCACCGCCTGAAAGGGTAGAGATGACTCTGTCTGTAGGTGTTGAGCCAAAGCCCATGCCGTTTAGCACCTGCTTTATTTTTACATCTATCCTATATCCGTCCCGAGCCTCAAAGTATGAGGAAAGCTCAGCATACTCATGGCTTATGTCGTCAATATCTCCGCCATCTGCCATTTTCTTTTCAAGGACTTTCATTTTATCCAGTGTTTCAAGGAGTGGAGCGAAAGCGTTCTTCATTTCCTCACCTATGGTAAGTTCAGAATTAAGTCCGCTGTTCTGCCTTAAAAAGCCAATGGAAGCCTTGCCTGCGATATTCACAGAGCCTAGTCCTTCAGGGGTCTTGTCATAGCCCTCACTGCCTGTAATGATATTAAGCAGGGTAGACTTTCCACATCCGTTTATGCCGATAAGTCCAACGGCTTCTCTGTCTTCAACTGTGAAATTTATATCCTTGAGCAGTGCCTGCCCATTGAAATATTTGTAAAGATGTTCAACATTCAATAACATTGTATATTTCTCCTGTAACAATTATCAGAACTAATTATACACTATTTTCTTCTTGATTTCAACCTTTTTTATTTTATTGCCACACTTATGCCATGCTTAATAAAAAAATATGAAAAAAGTGCGTAAAACTATGTACTTTTTGATCGAGATGTGGTATAATGAAAACAAGTCTATAATTTTAGTCTTGATAGGCTGATTATTTTATCCGAAAGGACGGGTGATGTTAGGGTTGGAGCAGAAGCTTTCTTTGTATGGTTTTAATAATCTAACCAAGACCCTTAGCTTTAACATATATGATGTATGTTATGCCAAAACTGAAAGAGAACAAAAGGAATATATTGCTTATATTGACGAGCAGTATAATTCAGAAAGACTTACGAAAATTCTTTGCGACGTTACTGAGATGATAGGCGCAAGGATACTTAATATATCAAAACAGGATTATGAGCCGCAGGGTGCGTCTGTGAACGTGCTTATTGCTGAAAAAGCCCTCGATGAGGACAGTATCGACCCTTCGTGCAATCAAGGAAAAATAGGCGGCGATGTGCCTGAAATGATACACGCTCACCTTGACAAAAGTCATGTAACTGTTCACACATTTCCTGAATATCACCCAGACAACTCCATTTCCACATTCCGAGTGGATATAGATGTTTCTACTTGCGGAACTATTTCTCCGCTAAATGCACTGAATTATCTTATCAGCAGCTTTGACTCTGATATTATCACTATTGACTACCGAGTAAGAGGCTTTACGCGAGATGTTTTGGGAAAGAAGTTTTTTATCGATCACAAGATAACTTCGATTCAGGATTATATAGATAAAAATACGCTGACTAAATATGACGCAATAGATGTCAATGTTTACCAGTCGAACATTTTCCATACCAAGCTTCTCATTAAGGATATCGACTTGCAGAATTATCTTTTCAAGCAGGACGTATATGAGCTTACGCCGAAGCAAAGGCTTGATATAACAGATAGTCTGCGCCGTGAGATGATCGAGATATACAGCGGCATGAACATATACTGATAAGGTAGTGATAGATTTGAACTTAACACAGAATAACGCACCTGTGTATGAGGCTTTAAAAAAACATATGAGGAACAGAGTGGTGCGTCTTGATGTACCTGGTCACAAGGGCGGAAGAATGAATAAAGAGCTTCGTGACTTTTTGGGCGTGGATTGTCTGAAGTGCGATGTGAACTCCATGAAGCCACTTGACAACCTTTGTCACCCTGTTTCTGTAATAAAAGATGCTGAAATGCTTGCCGCCGAGGCTTTTGGTGCAAAGCACGCTTTCTTTATAGTAAATGGTACTACTGCCGCAGTCCAGACGATGATATTTACAAGTTGTAAGGCAGGAGATAAGATAATAATGCCGAGAAACGTTCACAGAAGTGCTATCAATGCACTTGTTGTGTGCGGTGCTATACCTGTTTATGTAAACCCAGGCACAAACAAACAGCTTGGAATACCTCTTGGAATGTCCGTTAAGGACGTTGAAAAAGCTATCAAGGAAAATCCTGATGCAAAGGCTGTTTTGGTGAATAACCCGACTTATTACGGAATTTGCTCTGATATAAAAAGCATCGTCAAGCTTGCCCATGAGCATGGTATGTTGGTGCTCGCGGACGAAGCACATGGCACTCACCTTTATTTTGGTGAGGGTCTGCCTTGCTCTGCAATGGCGGCAGGAGCAGATATGGCGGCAGTATCAATACACAAAACAGGAGGAAGCCTAACGCAGTCATCGCTTCTTCTTTGTGCAGATACTGTTTCGGAGGGTTATGTAAGACAGATAATTAACCTCACTCAGACCACGAGCGGTTCTTATCTGCTTATGGTATCCCTTGACCTTGCAAGAAAAAATCTTGCGCTCAACGGCAAGGAGCTTTTTAAAAAGGCAGTTGACTATGCCGATTATGCAAGGGAAGAGATAAATAAGATAGGTGGCTATTACGCTTTCGGTCGGGAGCTTGAAAACGGTGACGATATCTTCGCATTTGACAGCACAAAGCTTTCTGTTCACACAAGAGCCATGGGATTGGCAGGTGTTGAGGTCTATGACATTCTCCGTGACGATTACGACATTCAGATAGAGTTCGGTGATATCGGAAATATACTTGCTATAGTTTCCGCAGGAGATAGAGAGCTTGAGATAGAGCGTTTTATATCCGCACTTTCCGAAATTAAAAGGCTTTATTCAAAAGACCCGTCAGGAATGTTTGACCATGAATATATCAATCCTATCGTTGAGATACCGCCGCAGCAAGCTTTCTACAGCGAGAAAAAATCAGTGCCTATCGAAGAAAGCAACGGTATGATATGCGGAGAGTTTGTTATGTGCTATCCGCCGGGAATACCTATCCTTGCCCCTGGTGAGAAGATAACTTCCGACATACTTAATTATATCGCATACTGTAAAGAAAAGGGCTGTTTCCTTACAGGTACGGAGGATCTTGAGATAAACAACATAAACGTAGTAGTAAATTCATAGAGAGGGGACACATTTTATGGATCTTTGGTTTACTGAAAAACATACGGACGATGTTAATTTCAGCATTCGTGTAAAAAAGCAGCTGTATTCTAAAAAAAGCTACTATCAGGAAATAGACATTTTTGATACCTATGAGTTTGGCAGAGTATTGGTGCTTGACGGCTTTATAATGCTTACCGAGAAGGACGAGTTCATTTATCATGAAATGGTAACGGCAGTGCCTATGGCGGTCAATCCTGAGATAAAAAAGGTGCTTGTTATCGGTGCAGGCGACGGCGGAACTATCCGTGAGCTTTGCAGATATAACACTATCGAGAAGATAGATATGGTTGAGATAGACGAGCAGGTGGTGAACGTGTGCAAAGAGTATCTGCCGCAGACGGCCTGTGCCTTTGACGACCCTAGACTTACCCTCTATATTGAGGACGGTCTGAAATTCGTTCGCCGCAAGGAAAATGAATATGACCTTATTATAGTTGACTCCACCGACCCGTTTGGACCGGGAGAGGGACTTTTTACAAAAGAATTTTACGGCAACTGCTCAAAGGCGCTCACAGACCAGGGAATATTGATAAACCAACATGAAAGCACTTATTATGATTCCTATGTGGATATGGTAAAGCGCACACACAGAAGAATAGGCAGTGCGTTCCCAGTTTCAATGGTCTATCAGACACATATACCTACCTATCCGTCGGGTCATTGGCTTTTCGGCTTTGCTTCTAAAAATCTTCACCCTATATATGACCTTAAGGCTGATGAGTGGAAAAAATTCGGCATAAAGACAAGATATTATAACACAGAGCTTCACAAGGGCTGTTTCGCACTGCCGAATTACGTCCTTGATGTACTTGAGGACTGTGACTAAAGGAGAAAAGTATGGAAAAAAATGTTCATACCTTTATAGGCTGTGATTGTGAATATGATGATTCAAAGATAGTCCTTTTCGGCGCACCATATGACAGCACAACTTCGTTCAGGCCGGGTACAAGATTTGCAAGCTCTGCAATGCGCAATGAGAGCTTCGGCATTGAGACTTATTCACCATATCAAGATAAGGACCTTCTTGACGTAAACGTCTTTGACAGGGGCGACCTTGAACTGCCATTTGGCAATCCTGAGGGAGCACTTAGAGATATCCATGACCGCACTGCAGAAATACTTGACGACGGCAAAGTGCCTTGCATGATAGGCGGCGAACACCTTGTTACTCTCGGTGCAGTTAGAGCTGTGGCTGAGAAATATCCAGATCTGCATATCGTTCACTTTGACGCTCATGCCGATCTGAGGGACGATTACCTTGGAGTGAAAGAGTCACACGCCTGTGTGCTTCATAGATGCTGGGATATTGTGGGCGACGGAAAGATATATCAATTTGGCATCAGAAGCGGTGACAGGGACGAGTTCAAGTTTGCGAAAGAGCATACTTTTATGGAAAAGTTCGGCTTCTTCAGACTTGACAGCGTAGTTAAAAAACTTCAGGGCAAGCCTGTTTATTTTACACTTGACCTTGATGTGCTTGATCCTTCAGAATTTCCGGGAACGGGTACTCCAGAGGCAGGCGGAGTTACTTTCAAGGAGCTTATGTTTGCAGTGGAGGAAGTCGCAAAGCTCAATATCGTGGGCTTTGATGTGAATGAGCTGTCCCCTGTATACGATCAGACAGGACGTTCAACGGCACTTGCCTGCAAGCTGCTGAGAGAGATACTTTTGTATTTTTATAAATAAAAGGGGAAAACATGGGGTTATTTGATATTTTTAAGAAAAAGAATACTGACGCCAATGTGCAAAATGAATCAGCAGAGGAAACTTTAGACCACGAAACAGAACTTAAAGTTGCCGAGCAGGCACTTAAAGCTGTTGAGAAAAAGACGTTAACACCTTGCGTGAGGCTAGAACTTGTGGATAATAGACCCTCTATTTTTGAGAGCAAGGTTGGCGGAATGGGCTATGTTCCACATGACGGCACTATCCCAGAGGACAAAAAAGGCAGACAGTTAAGGCTGCTGGCTCAGATAGTTTGTTCGCAGGTGACTGATATTGAGGAGTTTCCAAAAAGCGGATTATTGCAGTTTTGGATATTAAATGATGATGTTTACGGAATGTCACATTATGGTATTGCTTGTCAAGACACGTTCAGAATAGTTTATCACAAGGATATTGACAAGACCGTTACTGAGGGAGAAGTCAAAGCCAAGTTCAAGGAAAACGGACTTGACGGAGAGTACAGTATGCCGGTAAATGGCGAGTTTGGCTTGAAATTCACTTCAAATGCTGACGTTATGAGCGAATCTGACGTTAGGTTTGAGAAGATGTTTTGTGAGTACTATAATGCTGCTCAACCGAAAAAGAAAATAAATTCTCTTATGGACATGGATATCGCTCCTGCTGATGAGATAGAGGCTTATGAGCAGAACTATCAGAACGCTTATGGTCATAAGATAGGTGGCTATCCTGCTTTTACGCAGTGGGACCCTCGTAATGAAGATACCAAGTATGACTTTTTGCTTTTGCAGCTTGATAGCGATTTCGGCAATGGCGATGAGAAGATAATGTGGGGAGATGCAGGTATCTGCGGATTTTTTATAAACAGACAAAGGCTTAGAGATCTCGATTTTGATGATGTTATTTATAATTGGGATTGCGGTTGATAATAATTAATTCAGAAAGGAATGATCTAATATGTCAAGAGCATTGATAATCGGTGCAGGCGGAGTTGCAGGTGTAGTTATACACAAGTGCTGTCAGAACAGCGAGGTGTTTACTGATATCTGTATCGCCAGCAGAACAAAGTCAAAGTGCGATAAATTCAAGGAGGAACTTCAGGATAAGACAAAGACAAATATCACAACTGCACAGGTGAACGCAGACAACGTGCCTGAGCTTGTTGCTCTTATGAAAGAATATAAGCCTGATATTTGTATCAACGTGGCTCTGCCTTATCAGGATCTTCATATCATGGACGCTTGTCTTGAGTGTAAAGTAGATTATGTTGACACAGCTAACTATGAGCCTGAGAACACTGCAAAGTTTGAATATAAGTGGCAGTGGGCTTATAGAGAGAGATTTGAAAAGGCTGGTATCACAGCGCTTCTCGGATCTGGCTTTGACCCAGGTGTAACAGGTGTTTTCTGTGCATATGCTCAGAAGCATTATTTTGATGAAATAAACTATATAGATATCCTCGACTGCAATGGAGGCGATCATGGCTATCCATTCGCAACGAACTTCAATCCTGAAATAAACATAAGAGAAGTTTCCGCAAAGGGTTCTTATATTCAGGACGGCAAGTGGGTAGAAACTGAGCCAATGGAGATAAAGAGAGTTTATAACTTCGATCAGGTTGGTGAAAAGGATATGTATCTTCTTCACCACGAGGAGCTTGAATCACTGGCGCTTAACATCAAGGGTATCAAGAGGATTCGTTTCTTCATGACATTTGGTCAAAGCTATCTCACACACCTTAAATGCCTTGAGGACGTGGGTATGACTTCTATCGAGCCTATCGACTTTGAGGGCAAGAAGATAGTACCTCTCCAGTTCCTTAAAGCAGTTCTTCCTGATCCAGCTTCACTCGGTCCAAGAACAAAGGGTAAGACAAATATCGGTTGTATCTTCCAGGGCAAAAAGGACGGCAAGGACAAGACATATTACGTTTACAACGTATGCGATCATCAGGAGTGCTATAAGGAAGTCGGTTCACAGGCTATCTCCTACACAACAGGTGTGCCTGCAATGATAGGCGCAATGATGATACTCACAGGCAAGTGGAAAAAGCCGGGCGTACACAATATAGAGGAGTTTGATCCGGATCCATTCATGGACGCACTTAACAAGTGGGGTCTGCCTTGGACAGAGAACTTTGATCCTGTTCTTGTTGACTAATAGGAGAACAAAAAAATGAAGATCGAAGAAGCTTTTGCGAGATATCTCGGACAAGAGGTGCTTGTCTATACAGTTTCGCAGGGAGGCTCGCTTTCATCGGTTATAGACTGCACACTTGAAGAGATAGGCGATGGCTGGGTAAGAGTTACTCAGGGTGATGACAGAAACGAAAGTATCGTGAATACAGTCAATATCATCAGGATAAGAGAGTATCCACGAAACAAAAACGGCAAAAAGAAAATGGTTTTTGATTAAAGGTGACGAAAAGTGAAAACCAAAACAAAAAAAATGATAGCACCAGTTGTGATAGTTGCTTTGATATCTATTTATTATATAGCTATTGGCGTTATTTTTGCATATATGAATGGTGTTCCTATGCTTGCAAAGATAATTGCTCTGGTAGTTCCTGCATTGCTGTCAGGCGTTGCGATAACGGTGCTTATTCAGCGTATAAAAGAAATAAAGAAAGGCGAAGATGATGATCTTAGTAAATACTGATTATATTTCTGGCAAAAAGCTTGAAATGCTTGGGCTTGTCAAAGGCTCAACTATCCAGACCAAAAATGTCGGAAAGGATATCATGCAGAGCTTTAAAAATCTTGTTGGCGGAGAACTTACAGCCTATAATGAGATGATGAATGATGCAAGAGCTCTTGCCACGAAGAGAATGGTGGTTGAAGCTGAACAATTGGGTGCTGATGCAGTAGTTAATATAAGATATGCTTCATCTGCTATTGCGGCAGGCGCGGCTGAGGTCATTGCATACGGAACAGCAGTAAAATTTATGGGGGACGAGTAAATGATATTGATGATAGACGATGTTAAAATGGTAAATGCTGATATGTTTTACCCATATGTCAGCAAGGCGCTTGCTCATGATATGGATTCTATAGCTAACGGCGACAAGCTTTATGAGAAACTCTGTGAAGTCGAAGAGCCATTGGAAATAATGATACATGACTTTGACGATATTCCTGAGGAGAGTCTTGAATTTGCCAAGGGTGTTCTTAGTGTTTTTATGGACGCAAGAATGAAAAACAAAAATATTACAGTAAACTTTATCAACGATGGTTCATATAGATGAGCTGTGGAGGAAAAGAATGTTTGATATTTCTAAGGTGAAAACCCCTTGTTATGTTGTTGACGAAGCAAAGCTTCTAAAAAATCTGACTATCTTGGATAATGTCATGGAGAAAACGGGTTGTAAAATACTTTTGGCACAGAAAGCTTTTTCCATGTATAGCACATATCCTATGATATCACAGCACTTGAAAGGCACTACCGCCAGCGGTCTTTATGAGGCAAAGCTTGGCAGGGAAGAGTTTGACGGAGAAGTTCATGTTTATTCTCCCGCATACACAGAAAAGGACATGAATGAGCTTGTTCAGATATGCGACCATATCGTGTTCAACTCCCCTAAACAGTGGCAGAAATTCAAGGGTATCGTCGAAAACAGCGGCAGAAAGATATCCTGCGGAATAAGGTGCAATCCTGAGTATTCGGAGATCGAAACGGATATCTACAATCCATGCTTCAAAAATTCAAGGCTCGGAACAACTTTAGATAATTTTGATGACAGTCTTATTGATGGCATAGATGGTCTGCATTTTCATACTATGTGTGAGCAAGGCTCTGACGTGCTAAAAAGAACGATACCACATATTGAGGAGAAGTTCGGCAAGTATCTTTACAATATGAAATGGATAAATCTTGGTGGTGGACATCACATAACCCGTGATGACTATGACCTAGATACCCTTATCGAGTGTGTGAATTATCTTCATGACAAATATGGTGTTCAGGTTTATCTTGAGCCTGGTGAAGCTGTGGCACTTAATGCAGGTTTTCTTGTTTCAGAGGTTATCGACACTGCAAAAAACGGCATGGATCTTGCTATCCTTGACGCATCAGCAGCCTGTCATATGCCTGACGTTCTGGAAATGCCTTACCGACCGAATATCATCGGTTCAGGGCAGGCAGACGAAAAGCCTTACACATATCGCCTAGGCGGTCCGACATGTCTTGCAGGTGACATAATCGGGGATTATTCCTTTGATAAGCCGCTTAAAGAGGGTGACAGGCTTGTTTTCTGTGATATGGCTATATATTCCATGTGTAAAAATAACACTTTCAACGGAATGCCTTTGCCGTCAATATATCTCCAAAAGCTTGACGGTGAATTGGAGCTTATAAAAGAGTTCGGCTATGATGATTTTAAAATGAGATTATAAGAAAAAGCGGTCTGATTTTTGGTCAGATCGCTTTGTTTATGTTTTATTTATGCAAGGCAGTGTTTTTCGATTTCTTTCATAACGCTGTTGTCATTGTTTGAGCCTGTCATGAAATTTGCTACCTTTTTAATAGACTCATGAGCATTTGACATTGCAAAGCTGTAGTAAGAATTGTTGAGCATATCAACATCGTTAAGATAATCGCCGAAAGCCATGGTTTCTTCGTATCGTACTCCAATGCGGTTTTCTATGGTTCGCAGTGCAGTGCCTTTTGTTACACCTTTATTCATTATATCCGTCCAGTATTTACCTGAAAGCTGTACGTTGAAATTTTCGCCGAAGCGTTCTTCAAGCTTGCTGTAGCCGTCATTTTCAATGCCACTTTCTTCAAAAACGGCTATCTTGAAAATATCATCGTCGACAAGGGTGAGATCCTCCATCTTTACTTGATTTACATAGTATGAAGCTATTTCTTGGTGCTGACTATCATTTTTTGAGTTATGCCATGTGCCATTTTTTCCGCAAAGAAGGACTGTAAGTCCTAATTTGTCGCAAAATCTAACAGCTTCTTTAACGGTATCCTTTGGCAACACTGAAACCGAAAGAAGTTTTCCTTTATCAACAACATATGCACCATTGTCGCAAATAAATGTCATGTCGTCAAGATATTCAGAAAACTGTTTCTTTAGCGTGCAGTAGCTTCTGCCACTTGAAATAACAAATCTGATATTTTTATTAAACAGCCGTTTTACTATGTTGTCAAAATTTTTGGGAAGCTGCTTGTTATCGTCAAGCAAAGTGCCGTCCATGTCAGTTGCAATAAGTTTTATCATTGTTTTCCTCCGTGATCATTGTTATGCTCAGACATTCATATTATAATGTATTTCTATACTATTTTCAATTATTTTTGATTTTTGACAAAAAACTTTGTCGATTTTAATATATTTATTCCATATAAACAAAAGCACATTGAGATTATTGTACAGTTAAATTTTTTGAACATACATAAAATGTAAATTGTTTTACACGATTATTACAAAAGTGAAAAATAGCTGAAATTTCAGCTTAATTTGTTGACATTAAGGTTCAATGGGAGTAAAATATACTTTGTTCAAGGAATATTGCCTTTAAATTAGTTGGCTTGTTTGAGGAAAGTTTTGTGTATTTCACTGAAAAGGTTTTAATATGCTTGACTTTTATCAGAAAAAATTATACAATATTCTTTGCGACTGAATAAAGTAAATTGAAAAGGAGATATAAATGAATAAGGTCATAACAAAGATCCGCAGCGTAATAGGCGGATACCTGAAGGATAACATCTTGTTTCTAACATTTGTATTTGCATCTGTTCTGAATGGATTTCTTCTTAGAGCATTTACTGTTAAGTTTAATTACAGCCAGATAAAACCGCTCATGGCTGATATGGCAGTTATACTGTTGCTTGCTCTAATTTCATATGTGTTTAAAAAGCCAAGAAAGCAATTTGTATATTTGCTTGTACTCACCATAATTTTTTCTATTCTTTGTACGGCAAATTCTATATACTATACAAATTATAAGTCGTTTATCTCAGTGTCACTTATTTCAACGGCTTCACAGCTCGGCGGAGTAATGGACGCTGTTACTGAGAACATCATGGAACCAAAGGATCTTATTTTCCTGTGGGATATCCCTGTGATCATAGTTGTGTACATACTTCTTAAAAGACGTACAAGAGATTATATCACCGAGGTCAAGGAAAAGAGAAAGCGCCGTGGATATGCTCTTGGAACATTTTGTGTTTCCATAGGTCTTGCAGGAATATTTTGCTCAACACTTACCGGCACTGATTATTCAAGACTTGCTAAGCAGTGGAACAGAGAATATGTTCTTGGCACTTTTGGTCTTTATACATATCAATTCAGCGATGTTATTTCCTGCACTCATGCGAAAATAAATATGATGTTTGGTTACGAGGAGAGCGAGGAGGTTTTCAATAAGTTTTATGACGATAAGTCAAAGACTGAAGAAACTTCCGAAAAGAGTAACAAGTACACAAATATTTTCAAGGGTAAGAATATTATAGTTATCCACGCTGAAAGTTTTCAGCAATTCTGTATGGATACATATATAAACGGAGAAGAGCTTACACCTAATATGAACAAGCTTGCAAGAGAGGGTCTTTATTTCTCAAATTTCTACGCTCAAGAGAGCGTGGGAACAAGCTCAGATAGCGAGTTTACCTTTGCTTCTTCACTTATGCCAGCTTCAAGCGGTACAGTTGCTATCAACTATTGGGACAGAGATTACACAACTACCCAGAAAATGCTTAAGAAGAAGGGCTATTATACTTTCAGTATGCACGGCAACAACGGCTCTTACTGGAACAGACTTAATCTGCATCATTCCCTTGGTTATGATGATTTCTTTAACTATAACAAAGATTTTAACATTGATGAAACTATTGGTCTTGGTCTGTCAGACAAATCGTTCTTCAGACAGGCAGTGCCAAAGATCGAGAAGATAAACAAGGAGCATGATAAGTGGTATGGTGCGTTCCTTATGCTCACAAACCATACACCGTTTACTGACATTGAGCGTGTGAGCGACTATGAGGTAGATTTCAAGTATAAGATGTACAACGAAGAGGACGGAATGTATGAGGAAAAATCTGCACCATTCCTTGAGGGTACAAAGCTTGGATCTTATTTTAAGTCTGTTCACTATGCAGATCAGGCTATCGGTCAGTTCATGACAGAACTTGACAATGCAGGACTTCTTGATAACACTGTAGTTGTTATTTATGGTGACCATGACGCAAAGATAAAGGCAGAGGAGTATGACCGATATTTCAACTATAATCCATTTACTGATTCTGTACTTACTGAGGATGACGAGGGCTATGTTCCTGTTGACGATTTCTACTACAATCTTAACAGAAAAGTGCCGTTCATAATCTGGTCAAAAGACGGAGGATATGAGCCTACAGAGGTCAAGCAGATAATGGGTATGTATGACGTTCAGCCAACGCTTGGAAATATGTTTGGATTCTCTAACGTCTATGCACTTGGTCATGATATTTTCTCTGTTGCTGATAACGAGGAAAATGTTGTTATTTTCCCAAACGGCAATTTTGTAACAGATACTGTTTACTATGATAGCCAGAAAAACACATATTTTGATCTTACGGATTACAGTAATGTGGCAACGGCAGTGTCCTGCAATCAGGTTTATAAGGATAATCCTAACCCAGTGTATATGGACGACGATCAGGGTCTGTTCAAGACCACTGTGAATGAAACGTACTGTCAGGATTCTTGTAACGCACGAATAAACGACGGCGTTGTGGACGAGAATTATATCAGTAACTACTCGAATTATGCCGAGGAGCGAATTAACATCTCCAATGCTATAATCTACTATGATATGATATATAAGACCGACCACGGTTTCAGTGACAACAATATGAATGGTGATAATTCATCGTCAGGTGCTAATTCTGTTTTTGCACCGCCTGAAAATAAGAGAACATTTGGCAGACACGCTGCATAATAAAAATCGGAGCAGAGTATGACACTCGGCTCCGGTTTTTTGTATCTTAAAAAGCATAAAAAAAAGACTAGCGAAGCTAGTCGATTTTTTGGAATATTCAAGCATTAAGCTCTTTCTACCTTACCTGAACGCAGGCATCTTGAGCAAGCGTAAATGTGACAAGGAGTGCCGTTTACAACAGCTTTAACTCTCTTTACATTTGGCTTCCAAGTTCTGTTTGTTCTTCTGTGTGAGTGTGATACCTTGATTCCGAAAGTAACGCCCTTACCGCAGATCTCGCATTTTGCCATTACGCTGCACCTCCTTTACCCTTAAAAATGCAATACTATTATTCACAATATTAAATATTATAGCATAACTGAAAAGAAATTGCAAGAGCTTTTTGAGATTTTTTTTGAAATTTCCGTAAAATCGTATATATTTATAGTTTTCGATTAAAAATAAAGACAAAATGCCTTGAAATTTCATTGAAAATAGTGTATAATTACACTTGAGATTTGTGTAATTTTGTTTTGAAATGACAGGAGGTCATGAAAATATGGATCCGCAGAAAATTCTTGATTACGGTGCAAAGCTCATCGTAATTTTCATGTGTATACCTATCCATGAGTACGCTCACGCATGGGCGGCAACAAAGCTTGGGGATGATACTCCACGTTATCAGGGTAGACTTTCCCTTAACCCACTTGCACATCTTGACCCTATTGGTGCATTGTGCATATTCTTCATAGGTTTTGGTTGGGGTAAACCTGTTCAGGTAAACCCTATCAGGTTTAAGAATTACAGGAAGGGCATGGCACTCACGGCAGCCGCAGGTCCTATCTCAAATATCATAATGGGACTTATCGGAATAGTTCTTTATAAGCTTTTCTATGTGCTTTATATAGTGCATTATTCTATAGCTCTTTACTATGTGTCGCTTATATTATATTACTTTACAGCTATAAACGTGGGACTTGCAGTGTTCAACCTTATACCTATCCCGCCGCTTGACGGTCAGAAGATACTTTCTTACTTTACAAGCAGTAAGGTAGATCGCTTTATGGCGCAGTATCAGAACTATATCGCTATTGCATTTATGATACTTGTTGTAACAGGCATTCTTGATACGCCTATAGGTTGGTTGCAAAATGGTATGTTCTGGATAATGGATAAGCTTACGTTCTGGGTTGACCCTATACTAAAAGCGATATTTTTGAAATAAAACTGTTCACGAAAGGAAAAACGTAAATGAGTGCTGCTCAGTTCAAGCTGGATATGTTTGAAGGACCGCTTGACTTGCTTCTTCACCTTATCAGCAAGCACAAACTGAATATTTACGATATTGAGATATCTTTGCTCCTTGAACAGTATATGGACTATATCAATGATCTTGACCACGAGGATTATGAGGATGCCGCTGATTTTCTTGAAATGGCGGCACGCCTTATATACATAAAGACCTGTTCGCTTCTGCCTCATGACGAGGAGTCAAAAGAGCTTAAAAAAGAGCTTGAAGGCAGGATCATCGAGTATTCTCTGTGCAAACAGGCGGCACAGACTCTCCGTGAAGTTTACGTTGGCGACCTTGTTTTTATAAGGACAGCGATAAAGCTTCCTGTAAACAAGACCTATACCCGTGAGCATGACCCTCAGTGCCTTTATGACGCTTATATGGGCATATCAAAGAAAGCCCGTGAGAGCGTTCCGCTGAAAGCGAAGATGTTCGAGCCGATAGTTTCACATAAGATAGTATCGGTCACATCGAAGATAATCCATGTCCTTAAAAGACTTTATAAGCATGGTGAATGCGATATGGGCGACCTTTATGACGGCATGACGGAGAAAAGCGAGAAAGTCGCTACTTTTCTTGCTATATTGGAGCTTACAAAGTCTGGCAGAATATTTCTCAATGACGATAACTCAAAGATTTTTTTCAACAAGGCTTCAAAGAACAAAAAAGTCGAGTCCGACTTCGATAAGCCTGTTGTTATCGAAAGCGAAACGACAGAAGCTGTTCCCGAGCCTGAACCTATAGAAAATATACTTGACGATGAGCCTACAGATGAGATAGAAGAAGTTGCTGATGTTGACGCAGAGCGTGAAGAAGCTTCTCAGTCAAAGCGGTATATATCTGCAAAATCCGAGCGCATATCAGGTGAAGTCATTGAGGCGTATGCTCCTGTGAAGTCAGCTGAGGAGGTCATGGCAGAAATGGAGAAGATATCTGAAAAGATAGACAGTGTTGATGTATATACCGAGCCTGCTATGGCAAAGCCTGAGCCCGAACAGCCTGATGAAGCCACAATGGAGGAGATAAGGCTAATCGAACAGCTTGCGAATATCACCCCTGACACAGTGTTCAAGCCGAACTATTGGGCAAAAAGAAGATATTATTGGGGATATTCACCTGTGGGCGATGACGGAGACAATAATTTCTGGTGCTACGGATAAAATAAGAAAAGGGATAATCTATGGAACATTCAAATATACAGGCAGCCGTCGAGGCTGTGCTTTTTGCAAGCGGAGAGCCTGTGGAGAGCGAGAAGCTATGCGAGGCAGTTGGTATCGTCAAAGATCAGCTTGAGGAAGCTCTTGGCTCTTTGGCAGATAAATACAGCAAGGCTGAAAGCGGAATTACGCTTCTGAGCCTTAATGGGTCATATCAGCTTGCCACAAAAGAAGAGCTTGCGACATTCATTAAGGCGGCTTTGGAGATAAAGAAAAACTCTGTTCTTAGCCCTGCGGCAATGGAGGCGCTGACAATAGTCGCATACAATCAGCCTGTAACAAAGGGCTTTGTGGAGCACGTCAGGGGAGTTGACTCCTCTGGAGTTGTAAATTCTCTCGTGGATAAGGGTTTGCTTGCAGAAGCAGGCAGACTTGACCTGCCTGGCAGACCTATTGCATACAAGACGACGGACAATTTTCTCCGTTGTTTCAGGCTGTCAAGCCTGGACGATCTGCCGCCTATCCCTGATAAGCAGGAGCAGATAACCATTGATGAGATAACAAAAGAGAATGATACGGAAGAATAAAGTATGACCGTGAGGGGAGATGATAACGATAATTGTTTTATGGATACTGCTTGGTATTATAGCAGTTATTGTTATCCTGCTGCATTTTTCCATTACAGCACAGATAGATCTGAATAAAAAAGGCTTTGATCTTAAAGTACGGTATATGTTTTTTGACATTTATCCACGAAAGCCTAAGAAGAAAAAACAGAAAAGATCCAAAAAAACTGAACTGCCTGAGGATAGTTTTGATGATTTTGAGGAGTTTGAGGACAATATTGAAGAAAGCTTACCTGTCCCACAGACTGATGATACGCCTGATAAAACAGGAGAAGTGTCCGAGCAAATTGTTGAAGCTAAGCCTGAAATAATAGAAAAGAATGAAGCAGATGAAAATGTCAGCGTGGCTGAGGTAGAGGATAAGCAGGAAGATATCTCTGATATTGATACTGATACCAATGTTGAAGCTGGTGCAGAGGACAAACCCGAGGAAATAACTGTGAAGCAGGAGAAAAAGGGCTTTGTCGGAAAGCTATTTCATAAAAAGGATAAGGGTGAAAAGAAGCCGGTTTCCAAATCTAAAGAAAAGAAAAAAAGCAAGTTCTATGAGCTGAAAGCGCAGTATAAAAAGGTGAAGCCTTATATTCCAATGGGCTGGAAATATTTCAAAAAGCTTCTGAAAACTATACGCTTTACAGATACAAGGATAGTTCTTGACGTTGGAAAAGAGGACGCTTACGAAGCGGCTATGCTATACGGCAAGGTGCAGGCAGGGCTTTTCAATACCATTGCAATACTTGCGGGTGTTTTTACAGTAAGGCTTAAAAAAGCTGATGTGAACTGCATTTTTGATGGAAAAAAGTTCGGATATGACGTTCATACCTTAGTCAGGGTAAGACCAAGCACTTTGATAGCAATAGGGTTTTGCACGGGCGTTAATTTTCTTAAAATATATCTTTCAGGCAGACGTAAGAAAAAGCGTGCTGCCAAGCGTCGCAGTAAAGAGCTTGCGGCTAAAAAGAATGAAGTTAAAGCAACAAATTGAAATACGAAAGGTTGAGAAAAATGAGCGAAAGTACAAAGATCGAGGGACTTGTTAAAACTGCAATGGACAAGGTCCGTGAAATGGCAGACTGCGAAACTGTCGTGGGCAAGCCTATCGTTACCGCAGATGGTACTACTATAATCCCGGTTTCAAAGATATCAGTGGGCTTTGCGTCGGGTGGTTCCGACTTGCCAACAAAAAGCACAAAGGAAACGTTCGGCGGTGGCTCAGGCGGAGGAGTAACTATCCAGCCTATCGCTTTTATCGCTGTTTACAAGGGCGAAGCAAAGCTTTTACAGCTTTCAATGAATGCGACAAAGGAAAACGCTATCATAAATATGGTACCTGAGGTAATAGATAAGATAACAGATTTTCTTGGCAAAAAGTCTGACGACGAGGACGAAGATGTGGAATAATTATACTGAATTTTAAAAGCACAAGTGAGCAAACTAATCCTTGAAATTGATTTTAAGGGTGTGGTTTGTTTGAAATGCGTGACGGTATTTATTTGTACGGTCATGATGATGTGCTTTTGCTGTATGAATGTCAGTGCTGACGATCTCAGTGAGATATCCGCGAAGAGTGCTATAGTTATAGACGGCGAAACAGGTGATGTGCTGTTCGAGAAAAACGCCTATGAAAGGCGTCCGATGGCAAGCACTACCAAAATAATGTCTGTGCTTCTTGTGCTTGAATGTGGTGAAGATCTTGACAAGCAGTTCGTGGTAGACAGTGAAGCTATAAAGGTCGAAGGCTCGTCCATGGGTCTTCAAGATGGTGACAAAGTTACTCTACGCGATCTATGCTGTGGCATGCTTCTTCCAAGCGGAAATGACGCTGCAAATGCTTCTGCGGTAAAAGTGGCAGGAAGTATCGGCAAGTTCGTTCAGCTTATGAACAAAAAGGCTGAACAATTGGGGCTTAATGATACTCATTTTGTAACGCCGTCAGGGCTTGATGATGATACAGATGAGCATTATTCCACTGCAGCGGATATGGCAAAGCTTGCAGCGGAAGCAATGAAAAGTGAAGATTTCAGGGCTATATGCCACCTTGAAAAGGTTGAGTTGTGCTATGGAAACCCACCGTATGACCGCTGGCTAATTAACTCAAACAAGCTTTTAAAAAGCTGTGAGGGTATTGTGGGCGTAAAAACGGGGTTTACGGACAAGGCGAGGAGATGTCTTGTTTCAGCATGTGACAGAAAGAATAAAGAGCTTATATGCGTTACCTTGAATGCTCCTGATGATTGGAATGATCACTCAAAGCTCTATGATTATTGCTTTGATTTTGTATCTAAACAAAAGCTTCCACTGGATAAAAGTAGTTTTGATGTTGCAGTTGTTGGTGGAGTGAGCGACAGTGTGAAATGTAAGGTAGGGCATGCAAGTGCTGTGCTTTTGAACGGCAGGGCTTACAAAGTCAAGACAAAGATATATCTGCCAAGGTTTGTTTATGCGCCTGTGAAAAGTGGAGATAAAATAGGGCTGGCATTGTTTTACTACAATGATGTGGAAATAGCCCGAACGGATATCACGGCGGTGGAAGATGCGATGCTTGCAGAGCCTGAAAAGCCAGATATATTCCACTATTATCTAGATAAGCTGAAAAAATTGTTTGCATAACGGCTCAATGTGAGCCGTACATAAATAAGGAGAAAATATGGAAAAGATTCGTATACAGAAAATAATGTCTGACAGTGGTGTTTGTTCAAGAAGAAAGGCAGAGGAGTATATCTCAGAGGGAAGGGTAAAGGTCAATGGCAGACCTTGCAAGCTTGGCGACAAGGCTTTGGCAGGCAAGGATATAATCACCCTTGACGGGGAAAAAATATATGTTGCCAAGAAAAGACAGCTTTATTATATCATGCTCCATAAGCCAAGAGGATATGTTACCACAATGAGCGATGAGCTTGATAGAAAGTGCGTAACCGAGCTTCTAACAAAAGTGCCTGAAAGAGTTTATCCTATTGGCAGACTTGACAAGAACTCAGAGGGACTGTTGCTTTTCACAAATGACGGAAATTTTGCCAATGATATCATGCACCCTTCAAGGCATATCGCTAAGACTTATCGTGTTACAGTAAGACCTGACATAAACGATGAGCAGCTCATAAAGCTTGCTTCAGGAGTTGAAATAGACGGTAAAATGACGCAGGAGTGTTCAGTTGTCGTGCTCGACAAACAGCCTGGAAGGGTTGTGCTTCAAATGACTATCCATGAGGGCAGAAACCGTCAGATAAGAAAAATGTGCGAAGCTGTGGGACTTGAAGTCGCAAGACTAAAGCGCACTGCCATAGGTCCGATTAAACTTGGTATGCTAAAACCAGGTGAGTATAGAGAGCTTAAACCTGACGAGCTAAGGGCTTTAAGAAATGCTATCACCAAAAAATAACGCTCATCGAGGGTCTCTTTTTGTCAGGAGGCCCTTTGCTATTGTGCAAAATGCTTAATAATATGTGTGTATCGATATTGATTATGCTACTAAACGTAAAATATGCGGAAATAGGTCAATTTACTCTTGTAAATTTGGCGAAAAAATAGTATAATATTAAGTGTATAAATATGATAAAATCCAGTAGTTTTGCGTTATTTTATCACAAAAAATTATTTGAATGGAGGAAACTGTATGTCTGATTCAATTTCTACTCTTGCAGAGCTTAAAGCTGCGTCGCAGACTCCTACTGCTGCAAGAAACAGGCTGACATATTTGTTTGACGAAGGAAAATTTACAGAGCTTGACGCTTATGCTGCTGCGGGTGACTCCCTTGCTGGAGTTATTACTGCTTTTGGCTATGTTGAGGGTAATCCTGTATATGCTTTTTCTCAGGACGTGACTGTTAAGGACGGTGCTTTGACAGAGGCACAGGCAAAGAAAATAGCAAAGGTTTATGACCTTGCTGCTAAGACAGGAGTTCCTGTTGTCGGAATATTCGATTCTTATGGTGCTGACGTAAGCGACGGTTCAAAGGCTCTCAATGCTTATGGTGAACTGCTTATGTGGACTTCTAACCTTTCAGGTGTTGTTCCTCAGATAGCTGTTGTCGCTGGCACTTGTGCAGGCTGTGCAGCAATGCTCGCTGAGTCTGCTGACTTCACTGTTATCGCAAAGGATGCTGAGCTTTATGTTGCACCAAACGCAAACATAAAGAACTCTGCTGAAAATGCTGCTGAAAACGGCACTGCTGCTGTTGTTTGTGAGGACGATAAGGCTGCTGTTGAGGCTGCCAAAAATATACTTACAAAACTTCCACAGAACAACCTTTCACCAGTACCAATGTATGAATTTGCTGATCCAACTGAGGCTGTTGGTGATGACGCTGATGGCATTGCAAAGGCTGTTTGCGATGGCGACAGTGTAACTGAGCTTAATGCTGAGTATGGCAAGGCTTCTTATACAGCACTTGCAACGCTTGGCGGTGCTACAGTCGGCGTTGTTGCTACTAACAAGACAGGCGACAAGCTTACGTCTGCTGATTGCTCAAAGATCGCAAGATTTGTAAGAACTTGCGACGCTTACGCTATCCCTGTTGTAACTTTTGTTGATACAGAGGGCTTTAAGGCTGATGATAATACTGAGGCTTACGGCGCTGTTAAGGATATGGCAAAGCTTTGCCACGCTTACGCTGAGGCTACTACTATTAAACTTGCTGTTGTTACAGGCAAGGCTTATGGTCCTGCATTTATTGCACTTGCTGGTAAGGGTTCAAATGCTGATCTGTCATTTGCTCTTGATACCGCTGTTATCTCTGCACTTGCTCCTGTTACTGCTGTTGAATTCCTTCAGCATGACGAGCTTAAGGGCGCTGCTGATCTTACTGCTGCAAGAAACACTCTTGCTGATAAGTTCGCTAAGGAGAATGCCTCTGCTGCTGTTGCTGCAAAGAATGGCTGCGTTGACGGCATAATCGCTAAGAACGAGATCAGACAGACACTTATGGATTCTATCGAGGTAATGGCAGGAAAGAGAATTTCCAGACTGCCTAAGAAACACAGCAATATTCAGTTGTGATAAACATATCAAATTAAAAAGATTGGTGGTTTTTAAGATGAAAAGATATAATATTACAGTAAATGGTAAGGCTTATGACGTTGCAGTTGAAGAAGTTGGCGGAAGCACCGCTGCTGCTCCTGTAGCCGCTGCCCCTGTTGCAGCCGCTCCTGCTGCTTCAGCTCCAGCCGCTGCACCTGTTGCAGATGGCACAAAGGTAACAGCTCCAATGCCTGGTACTATCCTTGACATCAAGGTAGCTGTGGGCGACACTGTTAAGTCTGGTCAGGCTATCTGCGTACTGGAAGCTATGAAAATGGAAAATGACGTTAACGCTCCTTGCGACGGTAAGGTACTGAGCGTTAATACAACTAAAGGCTCTGCTGTTGAGACTGGTGCAGTTCTTGCTGTTATCGGCTAATAACATTCCTGAAAAATAACGAAAGGATCGATTTAAAATGGCAAAGCTTAAAATAACTGAAACTGTCCTCCGTGACGCTCATCAGTCACTTCTCGCTACAAGAATGTCAATGGACGATATGCGTGAGATACTCCCTGAGATCGACAAGATCGGTTTTTATTCTGCTGAGTGTTGGGGCGGTGCTACATTTGACTCATGTATCAGATTCTTAAATGAAGATCCATGGGAAAGACTTCGTATACTTAGAAAAGAAATGCCTAACACAAAGCTCCAGATGCTTTTCAGAGGTCAGAATATGCTTGGCTACCGTCACTATGCTGATGACCTTGTTGAGTATTTTGTACAGAAGTCTATTGCAAATGGTATTGATATTATCAGAATTTTTGACGCACTGAACGATATCAGAAACCTTGAAACAGCTATCAAGGCTGCTAAGAAGGAAAATGGTCACGCTCAGGTTGCTATCTCGTACACACTTGGCGAGGTATTTACTCATGAGTATTACATGAACTATGCAAAGCAGATCGAGAATGCAGGTGCAGATTCTATCTGTATTAAGGATATGGCGGCTCTTCTGACTCCATATGAGGCTGAAACACTTGTTAAGGACCTCAAGTCAGCAGTTAAGATCCCGATCCAGTTGCATACTCACTACACATCAGGTCTTGCTTCTATGTGCATCCTCAAGGCTGTTGAGGCTGGTGTTGACGGCGTTGATACAGCAATGTCACCACTTGCTCTTGGTACATCTCATGCACCAACTGAGTCTATCGTTGCTACATTCAAGGGCACTGAGTATGACACAGGTCTTGACCTTGTTAAGCTCAACGTGATAAGAGATTACTTCATGAAACTCAGAAAGAAGTACATCGACAACGGTCTGCTTGACCCTTCAATGCTCGCTACAAATACAAACGCACTTCTTTATCAGGTTCCTGGCGGAATGCTTTCAAACCTCCTTTCACAGCTGAAACAGGCTGGCAAGGCAGATCAGCTTGACGACGTTCTCAAGGAAGTTCCAAAGGTTCGTAAGGACGCAGGTTATCCACCACTTGTTACACCTACATCACAGATCGTTGGTACACAGGCTGTGTTCAACGTAATCATGGGCGAGAGATACAAGACAGTAACTAAGGAGTTCAAGGGACTTGTTAAGGGCGAGTACGGTAAGACACCAGTTGCTATCGACCCTGAGTTCCAGAAGAAGATTCTTGGCGACGAAGAGCCTATCACTTGCCGTCCTGCTGACCTTCTCCAGCCAGAGTTTGAAACAATGAAGAAAGAGGCTGCTGAGTGGACAGAGCAGGAGGAAGATATCCTCACATATGCAATGTTCCCTAAGGTTGCACCTAAGTTCTTCAAGGACAGACGTGATAGAAAGTACGGCGTTGACGGTAAGCACTCAGACGCTGAAAATAAGGTTCACCCAGTTTAATAACAATTATCCCACAGTTTCGGCTGTGGGATTTTTTTGTCTGTGGCTCTTGAAAAATCTGTACATTTGTGCTATAATTAATATACATTTTTTCGGGAGGACGCCAAGATGAACAAAAAGGAAATAAATGAAATAAAGAAAAATTTTAATGACGATTGTGGCTTTTTCACTGTAAATCACGTTGTTACGGCATTTGTGGATGCTGAAAAGAACATAAAGTGCAAGACCAATCAGCTTTACAACACTATTCCGCAGGACGAGGCGGAGCTGATAATGATAAACCTGAAAAAGGTGCTCAGCGGCTCTATCGGCAAAAATCTGCTGGAATATTCGTTTCCAAAGGACGCATATCTTGAGGGTGGGGCACAGCCTTTCATGTATGAAACATTGCAAAGCAAGCTGCTTGATGAGGAAAAGGTTGATAATTTTCTCAACGCCATAGTTGAAAAGGTGGAGTATGTGTCAACATATACCATTTTCATGGCACATTGTACATATTCTGTGCTGAAAAAGAACAAAATGGACGAGTTTGAGGACGAAGCTGACACAGATTACAACTTCATAGTGACGGCGCTTTGCCCTGTAAATCTGCGTATTGACGGGCTTGTGTATGACGAGCAGGACAACTCTATCGCTAAGAAAGAGTCATGCGACAGAATTGTTGAGCTTCCAAGCGATGGCTTTTTGTTTCCTCTTTTTAATGATCGTGCACCTGATATCAACGGAGTGCTTTACTACACGAAAAATGCAAAAAAGCCGAACACATCTGTTGTTGAAGAGCTTCTGGGTTGTGAGTTTTCAATGACTTGTCAGAACGAAAAGGAAACTTTCAAGGATATCCTCTCAAGCGTTGTGGGTGATGAGCTTGACTATGATCTTATCACTACTGTGAATGACAAGATTTCCACATTTGTTGACCAAAATGCTCATGAAACTGAGATACCGACAATTGACGAACATAAACTTTCGTCCATTCTGTGGGAAGCTGGAGTTAGTCAGGATAAGCTTGATAATCTTCCTAAAGTTTTTGACGCAGCGGCTGGCGGAAAGCCACTCACAGCGGTAAACCTTGTGGAAAAAAGGACCGTAGTTTCTGCTCCAAGCATAACCGTAAATATCGGCAAGGACGCAGTTGACAAGGTAAAAACTCAGATAGTCGATGGCAGAAAGTGCCTTATAATCAATCTTGATGACCCTGAGATAGAGGTCAACGGGCTTGAAACTACAATAAAATAGGCACAAAAAAGGCAGCCTTGAGCTGCCTTTTCTTTATATAAGCTCGCCAAACGAGAACTTGCCGTTTTCCAGTATCAGATAGCTGTGTGCTGAATTTTCTTTCGGGATAGATACTGAACCCGGATTTATGTAGGTGTAATCGCCGCAGTCTTTAATAACAGGTACATGGGTGTGACCGTGGAGCAGAATATCGCCCTTAGACAGCGGTGGCAGATTGTCGCAGTTGAATTTGTGACCATGTGTGGCGAATATCCTCAGTCCGTCACAGCATATATAAGCATATTCCGCCATAACAGGGAAGTCAAGCACCATTTGATCGACTTCTGTGTCACAATTACCACGCACGCACAGAAGCTTGTCTTTTAGCGGATTGAGCATGGCTATCACCTGCTTTGGTGCATATTCCTTTGGAAGGTCGTTTCTTGGTCCGTGATAGAGGATATCACCCAAAAGAATTAGCTTTTCCGCGCCGTTTTGCTCAAAGGCTTCAAGCATTTTTTTGCACCAGTAAGCCGAACCATGAATGTCTGACGCTATCATAAGTTTCATATTTTACACTCCTTTATTTAATGATCTCAGATGCAAGCTTGTGCAAAGACACATACTCTGGCTTTATTTTGTTATATATATCGCACCCTTTTTCCTTTTTGAACTCTTTTACCATTCTGATATAAAGCTGCTGTTTTGTTGTGGCGTCAATGACTGCTTCTCTTATAAGCGCCAGTTCGTCTTTGTTGCATTTGCCGTCGAGTAGCTCATCAAGTTTTACTGATAGTACATCATGGTAAACAACCTTTTCAGTTTTCTGAGCCGTCATCGTTTTATCTTCATCAACGGTGCATGTATTTTCGGATTCCTGTAGTCCTTTAAGTCGCAGATATCTTGGCCTGAGAAGCTTGTAAAAATCTGTAGCCTGCTTTTTATATACCTTTGCAAGAGAGTTGTGAAGCTCCTCTTTTGTGTTAGACTCAGCTATAAGTTTGCTGATCTCTTCTATTTGCTCTTCGCTGCAAATGTTTGCAAGTATGCTTTGGAGATCGTTGTTTTTTTGTGTGGTACACTTTTTTCTATCCTTTTTCACTTTGACGATAGTTTCAACAACAGGATCACTTTCTACTTCGACAATATCAGGTGCACAGGCTTCTGGTTCTTCTTCGACCTCTTCTGTATTACCATTCATATTTTCGTTTAGTGTAACAGAATAATCTATAGCCGCAGACTCAGGGTTTGGCTCATCAGCTTCGTCAAGAGTTATCTCTGACTCTGTCTGAATTTCTGCTGTTTCTTGTATTTCCTCTGCTTTTTCGACTATATGTTTAGTCGATTCTTCATCTTCATTGTTTTCGGTCGGATTAACCTTATGATTAGCGAAATTAATAGCGGTTTGTATTGTCCTAGTTCTGTAGACCATAGCATTTGGGCTATCAACATACTTACCGTGCCAGAAATCATGAAGAAAGTCAAAACCTCTGTCATTGCTGATAACAAAAATATTAGTATAAGTATCCTTGGCTACCAGATACCCCAGAAGTGTTGAAAGCTGAAAATCCAGGGCATTTTTGCCACCAACGTTTACCTTGAAGTATTCAATATCAGCCTTTGATGTAAGAACTTTCTGGTGCATTTCAAAGTTAATGGTATCGGAATTTTCACTGTAAAAAATTATGACGGTATCAGTTTCAGTTAAATTGTCTATGCCTTGAAGTCCTTTGGATTTGACATTTTCAAAGTCTACCAAATATATTTTCATGTTGATCTATCCTTTCTTTTTGTGTCGTATAAGAATCGTAGCTGCGATTATAACAATAAGTCCGCCTGTCGCAGTTGCTGTCATAAGTATGGCATTTTTGCCTTTTTCATCGTTCTCACTGCTGTCAGGAACGACCTCCTCATAGGTATAAGTTTTTGTCCTTAACGCCTTGTCTATACAAGAAGCAATAAGTGCATGACCTTTTTTATTAGGGTGTATATCAAAGTCATTTATGTTGGTCAGTTCCTTTCCATGACCGCTGAATTCACTAAAAACATCTGCCACTATGTATCTCTCATTTTCATTTTCGTCAGTGGAGTGTTCTTTGATAATGTTGTTAAGTTTTGAAATTTTATCTTTCGACATACTCTGGAAAACAGCAGCCGCAGTGAAATTATCAAGTGGGTCATATAGTGTCTGAACGATTATTTCACCATTACTTTTAGCTTCAACAGCGTTAATTATATCATCTAGAGTGTTCGTAAAATTTTTCAGCGCCTTATCCATATCATCAGACATATCCTTCATATCCATTGCAATGCCAATAATATCCTTGGTTTTATCCATCAAATCAGACATTGTGCTTTTAGAAGTAATGCCCAGATCGTTCATCAAAAAATCTATGAAAAGACCAAGAATGTCATTGCCACCTATTGATATAATAACAGCGTCGCTGTCTGCAAGGTCAGCGTCAAATTCGCCTGAATTAATGCGGTCAAGAAGCTGCTGTGAAGTGTCGCCCACAACAGCAGAGTTCACAAGCTTACAGCCGCCAGCGTTTTTAAGCTCAGCGTCATACTGGTCGTGAAGAAGATTTGCATAAGACGCACAAGAATATCTGTTTTCACTGTAGCCTTCCAGACCATAGCCAGCGGCGATTGAATCCCCAAGCACAAGTATATTAGGCGGAACATTTACTTCATGTTTTATAACTTCAGCGTTACAGGCAAGAGGTGTGACACATGCCATAACGGTTGCCGTGAAAAAAGCCGTTAATCGTTTTAACATCTTATCATCTCCTATATGAGTATATTAACCTTATTATATAATATATTGTACCACATTCAGGACAATTGTACAACATATTTTTTTGAAATTTCTTGACTTTTTTAGTGTGTTGTGATAATATATAATAAAAGAATATGAAATCAGTTTGGAAAGCGAGATTTATTATGACTGACTATTATTACCCTGTCCTCAGCGATGAAACGAGCCTGCCTTTGTATGTGCTTGGAATCGGTGCGAGAGATAGAGAATTTCATTTTGTAAGAGAAGATGGCTATCCTAATCATCAGATAATATACTGCACTCGTGGTCAGGGTCACATTATATTTGATGGTCATGAGTATGATATAAAGCCGGGGGATGCATTTTATCTGCCGCCTTCTGTGCCGCATGAGTATTATCCTGTTGGTGATATATGGGAAACCCACTGGATAACCTTTGAGGGCAGGGAAGCAATTGAAATGCTCAAGCATATCAAGCTTGAGAAGGCTAAAGTGTTTCACATAAATGATATCAATGCTGTTGATGCCATATTTAAAAAGATACTTTATCTTATGAAGACTAATTACTACTACTGCGGTCACCAGTGTTCGGCATATCTATATCAGTTTCTTATTGAGCTACACAGAGTCGTAAACCTACAAAATGGTAGTCAGGACGGACAAAAACTCAATCAGCTGCAGCCTGTAATTGATTATATTGATAAGAATTTCAGAAAAGAACTTACACTTGTGGAGCTTGCTGATCTTATTGACCTTTCACCGCAGTATCTTTGCAGACTTTTCAAGGAGTGTCTTAGTCTAAGACCTTTTGAGTATCTAGCAAGAAAGCGTATACAGCAGGCAAAGCTGCTTTTATTGGAGGATAAGCTTAACATCAATGAAATCGCTGCGGAGGTAGGTTATAACGATTGCAGTTATTTTTGTGCGGTGTTCAAAAAGCATGAAATGCTCTCCCCAGCAGAATTTCGTTCTCTTCATAAAAAAGCAGGTAATTAAAAATTTGATGCCCCACGGAAATGGATCCGTGGGGCTTTTTTTATAATATAGTTCCGCCTCCGATAACGTATTCACCGTCATAGAAAACCACTGCCTGTCCCTTTGAGATAGCTTTATGAGGTTCTTTAAAAGTCACGAGTACCTTGCCATCATTCATCGGTGAAACTGTACATTCAGCGTCCTTTTGATGATAACGTGTCTGAGCAGTGCAGGTTATAGGCTCTGTGAGGGTGTCAAACGGAATAAAGTTCACATCTCCTGCCACAAGGCTGTCACTGTATATTTCATCAGCCTTGCCCATAATAAGCCTGTTATGTTCCATATCTTTTGTAACAACGAAAAGCGGTTCGCTATATGAAATGCCTACGCCCTTTCGCTGTCCAATAGTATAGTGTATCAGACCTTTGTGTTTACCAAGCTTTGTGCCGTCAGAAAGAACGATATCTCCCGACTGCTGTTCACCGCAGCGTTTTGTGATAAAGCCTGCGTAATCACCGTCAGGGATAAAGCAGATGTCCTGAGAGTCAGGCTTGTTTGCATTTATAAGCCTGTTTTCTTCTGCGATATCACGGATCTTGTCCTTGTGCATCTCGCCAACGGGAAAGAGAGTGTGAGCAAGCTGTTCCTGCGTCATACTGTAAAGCACATAACTTTGATCCTTTGACCTGTCAGGTGAACGCTTGAGCAGCCACCTGCCTGACTTTTCGTCAAACTCTCTGGCAGCGTAATGCCCCGTAGCAATATGGTCAAAACCCAGCAGTTTTGCACGCTCATAGAATTTTGCGAATTTCAGATGTTTGTTGCACTCGATACACGGATTAGGCGTGCCGCCTGCCAGATATGTATCGACAAAATTGTCGATAACATAGTGCTTAAAATCATCAGAAAAATTGAATACATGGAAATCAATGCCTAGTTTAAAAGCAACAAAACGTGCGTCCTCTACATCATTGAGAGAACAGCACGTTCTTGTTTTATCCAGACCGATGTCCTCATTGCTGTAGAGCCGCATGGTAGCCCCTGCCACGTCATAACCCTCATCAAGAAGAAGCTTGACCGAAACAGAGCTGTCAACGCCGCCGCTCATTGCCACAAGAACTCTATCAGCCATTGCAGTTCTCACAATCAGGAGCAGACTGCTTACCTACGAACGGAGTTGGATCTATACCCTGTCTTTTATAGTAGTCAGAAACAGCGGCTTTCATTGCTTCCTCCGCAAGAACAGAGCAGTGAAGCTTTGCTGGTGGAAGACCGTCAAGAGCTTCAACAACCGCCTTGTTTGTAAGTTTCAAAGCGTCCTCAAGCTTTTTACCCTTTATCATTTCTGTAGCGATAGAAGATGTAGCAACAGCCGCACCGCAACCAAAAGTCTTGAACTTAACGTCAGTTATAACGCCGTCATTGACCTTGATGTACATTTTCATAATATCTCCGCACTTGGCGTTTCCTACCTCGCCGACACCGTCAGCATCTTCAATCTCGCCGACATTTCTCGGATGCGCGAAATGATCCATTACCTTTTCGCTGTATATCATTTTTTATTCCTCCTAATCAAGTGTATAGTCGTGAATATTTTCAGTTCTGCAAATTCTTTCCCAAAGTGGTGACATACTTCTCAGGTGCTTTACGATAGGTGGAAGAACCTCAAGAATATAATCAACATCTTCCTCTGTGTTCTCGTCATTGATAGAAAGTCTGAGTGAGCCATGTGCTACTTCGTGTGGCAGACCAAGTGAAAGCAGAACGTGTGACGGATCAAGTGATCCGCTTGTGCAGGCTGAACCTGATGAAGCTGCAACGCCTTGAAGATCAAGTGAAAGCAGCAGGCTCTCGCCCTCTACTCCACGAACAGATATGTTTACGTTTCCTGCAAGTCTGTGTTCTGTGTCACCATTGAGCCTTGACTCAGGTATCTTGAGCAGACCCTCGATAAGTCTATCTCTCATCTTTCTAACACGCTCATTCTTTGCAGGGATATCCTTTACAGCATCAGTGATAGCAACGCCGAGAGCCACGATAGAAGGTACGTTCTCGGTACCTGCACGCTTATTTCTCTCCTGTGCTCCACCGTAGATAAGGTTGGGCAGATTGATGCCTGTCTTTACATAAAGTGCACCAACGCCCTTAGGAGCGTGGAGCTTATGTCCTGAAAGTGAGAGCATATCAATGTTCATATCTTTAACATTGATGTCAATATTTCCTACAGCCTGAACAGCGTCAGTATGGAACCATACGCCATGCTTGTGGCAAACTTCGCCGATCTCAGCGATAGGCTGTATAGTACCGATCTCGTTGTTAGCTGTCATTATTGTAACAAGGCAGGTATCCTCACGGATAGCGTCCTCGACCTGCTGTGCAGTAACAAGACCCTTGTCACCTACAGGAAGATATGTTACCTCAAAGCCAAGCTTTTCGAGATACTGACAAGTGTGCAGAACTGCATGATGTTCAAAAGCAGTTGTGATGATATGCTTCTTGCCTTTTTTTTCTCCAAGCTGTGCACAGCCTCTTATAGCCCAGTTGTCAGACTCAGAGCCGCCAGCAGTGAAATAGATCTCGTTGACCTTCGCACCAAGAGCGTTTGCGACCTGTTCTCTTGCTTTAAGAACGGCTTTTGCGCATTCCATTCCCAAAGAATATATACTTGACGGATTTCCGTATAGCTCAGTGAAATAAGGCAGAGCGGCGTCAAGAGCTTTCTGAGATACTCTAGTCGTAGCTGAGTTATCTGCATAGACAAATCTCTTTTCCAATTAAATCATACCTTTCATATATAGATTTACTATTTTATTATATACTTATTTACTACAAAATGCAAGTGATTTCGTTAATTTAACAGAAATTTAACTTCTACTGAATTTCTTTGAGCCCATGACTGCAAGTTCGTCACAACGTTCGTTTTCCGGATGTCCTGCATGGCCTTTTACCCAGTTGAAATTGACCTTATGCACCTCCAGCAGATCAAGAAGCTTTTCCCACAGATCACTGTTTAGAGCCTTTTTCTTGTCCGATTTCACCCAGTTGTTTGCACGCCATTTTTTTGCCCAGCCTTTTGTAACAGCGTCGATTATATACTTTGAGTCGCTGTAAAGCTCTACCTCACATGGCTCTTTCAGTGCTGAAAGAGCAGTGATAACAGCGGTTAGCTCCATGCGGTTATTGGTAGTTGAAGGGTCGCCGCCCCAAAGCTCTTTTGATGTGCCTTTGTATCTTAGTATAGCACCGTATCCTCCAGGACCGGGATTGCCTGAACAAGCACCGTCAGTGAAAATCTCTATTTTCTTCATTTATTTATCTCCGTTTTTGTGATGATTATTATGCAAAACATATTATACTACATTTCTCTCTTTTTTTCAAGTACCTCTCAAGGTTTAATATTTTAATATTTATTACTTTTGAAATGTTCAAATTATACAAATGGCTTGAATGTCTTTGTATAAAATGAGAATTGACTTAAAGGACATTAAGCTTTATAATTGTAGTGTAACATTGGTTGTTAAGACAGAAAATCATTTGATTTGGAGGTCAATTATTTTATGAAGATCAAGAAGATTCTTGCATTGGCAGTAGCGCTTACATCTGTTTTTGCAGTTGCAGGTTGTGGCTCCACAGGCGACAGTAGTTCAAAGGTATCAACAGTAAAGAAAGTTAAGGTCGAGGACACACAGGAAATAGAGGCTATCCCTGACGATGCTCAGAAAACTATCCGTTGGATGGGTACATATGACCTTAACCCTGACGAGAAAAAGGGCGAGGATAAGTCCGTTGAGATGACCCTTTTTAACAACAAGGGTGGTAAAGTAGAGTACACAAGAGTAACTGATAGCGAAAAATTTGACCAGCTCGCTAGTGCTATCATGGCTCAGCAGAATGTGCCTGATATCTTCAAGTATGAGTGGATGGCTTTCCCTGCACAGGTGCTTAAGGATATGTATCAGCCGGTTGACGATATTGTGAACTTTGACGATCCGTTGTGGGCTGATGTGAAAACAGCGGCTGATAAGTTCGTTATGGGCGGCAAGCATTATGTTGCTCCTATAAGCTTCACGGTCGGCACGCTTATGATGTATGATCAGGACGTCATTGATGCTGAGGGTCTTGACGATCCATATGAGCTTTATCAGAACAACGAGTGGAATTGGGATAACTGGTATGACATGATGTCGGAGTTTGTTTCAAATGCTCCTGCTGATGTTGAGAGATTTGGTATCAATGGTTGGTTCCAGACACAGGTCATTCAGCAGACCGGTAAAACAATGGTAAACTATGACGGAGAGAAGTTCACAAACAATATAAATGACCCTGATATTGAAAGAGCAGAAGATCTGCTTTATCAGGTAGGTAAGAACAACCTTGTAAACGGCAACTGGCTTGGCAATGCTAAGCAGGCACTTAAAGACGGAAATCTGCTGTTCTACTGCATGGGTACATGGGCTATGACAGGAAATAACGGACCTTCTGACGCTGACACTTGGAGAGTGGTCCCTGTTCCGTCTGATCCTAACACTGATGAAAAGTACATGACATCTGATATGACGGCATATATGTGGGTAAGAGGTTCAACAGCTAAGGAGGCTGTTAAGTGCTGGTATGAGTGCTGCAGAATGGCTAACACAGATGAAACATATAAGGAAAACGGCAAGGAGAAATTCCTCAACGCTAACCCTAACTGGACAGAGGATATGTATCAGGTGATCGTTGACTGCTCATCTTCTGAGTACAATCAGGTGTTTGACTACGGCTACGGAATTTCTTCCACAATGTCTGACGACAATGCAAATGAGGACGGCAACTGCGTAACAAGAAAGCTTTATGAATACACAAACAAGGCTGACGATAACGGCAAGCAGTTCTCATGGACAGAGCTGAGAGAATCATACTCTGCAACTGTTGACGCCGAGCTTAAGACTATCAACGACGCTGTTGTTGCATTCAACAAGAAGAATTCATAAGAATACTTTACAAGACTTCGATTTTATCGGGGTCTTGTTTTTGCATAAAAATAAGGCTCTGAGAGATACATTTCTCAGAGCCTTTGCTATTGTTATGTTTAGTTGTCCATGCCCTCACGAACGGATTTGATAAACTTGCCCACATATTCAGGAGCGTCTTTGCCGTGTTCCTCAACAATTTTAACAACAGCACTTCCCATGATAACGCCGTCAGCATATTGGGACATTTTCTTTGCCTGCTCAGGATTTGAAATGCCGAAGCCGATACAGCAAGGACAGTGATCGTTGTTTCGGATAGGCGCAAGAAGCTCGTTAAAGTCTGTTGTTATCTCAGAGCGCATACCAGTAACGCCCAGTGAAGATACAACATACAAAAAGCCATTTGACTTTTCTGCTATCATTTTTACACGCTCGTGTGAAGTCGGTGCAACGAGGAATATAGTGTAGATACCATTTTTCTCAGCTTCGCCCTCAAGCTCTTCACGTTCCTCGAAAGGCATATCTGGAACGATAACGCCGTCTATCTGAGTTTCTTTGCAAAGCTCAAAGAACTTTGCTGTACCGAACTTGAAGATAGTGTTTATATACATCATCAGAAGCATAGGCTTGTCAGTCTGTGTGCGGAGCTTTCTTACAAGGTCAAATATCTTGTCAAGATTTGTTCCACCACTCAGTGAACGCAGAGACGCTTTCTGGATAGTCGCACCCTCTGCGATAGGGTCTGAGAATGGCACGCCTATCTCGATAATGTCAGAACCATTCTTATACATTTCAAGAACGCATTTTTCTGTTGTATCCATATCAGGGTCGCCTGCGGTGATAAATGTCACAAGCGCCTTTTTGTTTTCTGCTTTGAGTTTTTCAAAACAAGCGTCTATCCTATTCTTCATTGAGCTCGACCTCCCTGTATCTTGCTATTGAGTAAACGTCCTTGTCGCCTCTGCCTGAAAGGTTGATGACAAGTATTGAGTCCTTATCCATTGTAGGAGCAATCTTAAGCGCAGCGGCAACTGCGTGTGATGACTCGATAGCAGGGATTATACCCTCTGTTCTTGAAAGGTACTCAAAAGCACAAACTGCTTCTTCATCTGTTATGTCAACATACTGCGCTCTGCCTATAGAGTTAAGATATGCGTGCTCAGGTCCGATACCTGGGTAGTCAAGACCTGCTGAGATAGAATAAACAGGGTCGATCTGACCATATTCGTTCTGCAAGAAAAGCGACTTCATTCCGTGGAAAATGCCAAGTGAACCCTTTGCAACTGTAGCCGCATGGTCAGGTGTGTCAATGCCTCTGCCTGCTGCTTCTGCACCAACAAGCTTGACTGACTTGTCTTCGATAAAGTTATAGAATGCACCCATAGCGTTTGAGCCGCCGCCTACACAGGCAACAACACAGTCAGGCAGTCTGCCTTCCTTTTCCATAAGCTGTGCTTTTATCTCAGCACTGATAACTTTCTGGAAATCCCTAACCATTGTAGGATAAGGGTGAGGTCCCATTACAGAGCCTATGCAGTAGTAAGTTGTGTCGATATTTGATACCCAATCTCTGAAAGCCTCATTGATAGCGTCTTTCAGTGTAGCAGTACCGCTTGCAACGCCAGTTACCTTTGCACCAAGGAGGTTCATTCTGTAAACGTTAAGGGACTGTCTTTTCATATCTGTTTCGCCCATATAGACCTCACATTCCAGACCCATAAGAGCGCAAACTGTAGCGGTAGCAACACCGTGCTGACCGGCACCAGTCTCAGCGATTATGCGCTTCTTACCCATTTTCTTTGCCAGAAGTATCTGACCCAAAACGTTGTTTATCTTGTGTGAGCCTGTGTGGTTAAGATCTTCACGTTTGATGTATATTTTAGCTCCGCCAAGATCTTTGGTCATCTTTTCTGCATAATAAAGCATTGACGGTCTGCCTGCATAATTGTGGTAAAGCTCCTGGAGCTCTTTGTTGAACTCAGGATCGTCCTTGTATTTATCGTAAGCTTTTTCAAGCTCGTGAACAGCAGTCATGACAGTTTCAGGAATATATTGTCCGCCAAATTCGCCGAATCGTCCAATTTTACTCATTTATATCCTTCTTTCGGTATTATTTCTGATAGTTTCAACTATCCTTTTTATCTTGTTTTCGTCCTTGAAGCCATTGGTTTCCACTGAACTTGAAAAGTCAACGCCATAAGGTTGTACCTTTTCCATAGCATAGCAGATGTTATCCTCGTTCAGTCCACCTGCAAGTAAGAATGGCTTTGAAATACTCACATTGGAGAACACATCAAGGTCAACACGCTTGCCTGTTCCGCCGTAGCTGCCTGCTGAAAAGCTGTCTATAAGTAGCTTGTGGACGGGAAGTGCGTCAGCTTTTGCGATATCATCAGCACATTTTGCACGAACGGCTTTCCATATCTCACAGTCGCAGTTTTCACGGAGCTTATCAATATACTCTGCGTTTTCCTCACCGTGAAGCTGGATAACGTCCAGCTTATCTGCGTAATATTTCAGAATGCTCTCTGTAGGTTCATTGACGAAAACGCCCACTCGTTTGATTTCCTTATTAAGAAGAAGTTCAAGATCGTAGAATGTGTCAATGTCTACCGTGCGTTTAAAACCCTCCGACAGTATAAAGCCTGCATAATCAGGGTGGTATGTGTTCACATAAAGAATATCGTCCACACGGCGCATACCACATATCTTGATTTTTGTCATTTATACGCCCTCTCTCAGTTCATGGAGAGTTGTACCGATATTGCCGCTTCTCATAAGCGTTTCACCTATAAGCACAGCGTCTGCACCAAGGCTGCGTACCTTTTTCATATCGGCATTTGTTTTTATACCGCTTTCAGAAACGAGCACTGCATGGTCGCCTACTATATTGCTGAGCCTGCCTGTGGTTTCAAGGTCAACGTCAAAAGTGTAAAGATTTCTGTTGTTTATGCCAAGCATATCAGGCTTAAAACCAAGCGTCTTTTTATATTCTTCCTCGTTGTGCACCTCTACAAGACATTCAAGTCCAAGCTCGTGTGCAATGTCAGAATATTCTTTCATCTGACCCTCGCTGAGTATAGCCGAGATAAGCAGCACTGCATCAGCACCTAAGGCTCTTGCCTCGTAGAGCTGATATTCGTCGATAACGAAGTCCTTGCGGAGTATCGGCAGCTTTACAGCCTCTCTTATAGCTTTGAGATATTCCGCAGAGCCTTGAAAATAGTGCTCTTCAGTGAGACAGGAAATAGCGTTCGCACCGTTTTTCTCATATTCGCTGGCAGTTTTCACTGGGTCAAAATCAGGGCAGATAAGTCCCTTTGACGGAGAAGCTTTCTTGACCTCGCTTATGACAGAGAGGGTATCACGCTTGATAGATTTTGAAAAGGAAACTGTCTGATACTCTTTTTCGGCTGCCATGTATTTGATATCTTGTCTTGAAATTATTGATATATCTCTTTCAAGCTGTTCTTTTCTTTTGTCGCAGATATTGTCAAGTATCATTTTTTATCCTCTGTTAGTAAGTTCAACAAGTTCTTCAAGCTTTTTAAGAGCCTTTCCGCTGTCTATCATTTCAGCTGCAGTCTTTACGCCCTCTTCGATGCTGTCGCATTTGCCGCAGATATAAAGTGCACAGCCTGAGTTGAGAAGAACGATATCTCTCTTTGCACCCTTGATAGTGCCCTCGAGTATACCTCTTGTGATAGCTGCGTTGCCCTTTCCGTCATCGCCAACGATATCAGCAAGCTTGCCTCTTTTAAGACCGAAGTCCTCAGGCTTTATCTCATACTTGATAAGCTTTCCGCCGTTTATCTCGCAAATAGTTGTAGGAGCTGATATAGAAACTTCGTCAAGTCTGTCGTTGCCGTAAACGAGCATTGCTCTCTTTATACCAAGATTCATAAGCACCTTAGCCATCGGTTCGAGTAGATCAGGGTCATATGTGCCAAGTATCATGAAGTCTGCTTTTGCAGGATTTGCGAGAGGTCCGAGAATGTTGAAAACAGTTCTTACACCTATCTGCGCTCTTGTAGGTCCTACAAATCTCATTGCTGAGTGATATGACTGTGCAAACAGGAATGAAAGACCGATCTCGTCAAGGGACTTTTCAGCCTGCTCATGTGTTGACTGAATTTTAACTCCAAGAGCCTCGAGAACATCAGCCGCACCGCTCTTTGAAGAAACGCTTCTGTTGCCGTGTTTTGCGACTTTCTGTCCTGCTGCCGCAATTACGAATGAAGAGGTTGTGGAAATGTTGAAGCTGTTTGAAAGATCTCCGCCTGTGCCAACTATATCAAGAGTACCCTTGACATTGACCTTTGACATTTTTTCTCTCATTACCTTTGCAAAGCCTGTTATCTCGTCAATAGTCTCACCTTTCATTCTCAGAGCTGTGAGCAGGCAGGCGATCTGAGCATTAGAAGCTCTGTCGCTCATGATGATATCCATTGCTTTATAAGCTTCGTCCTCAGTTAGTGACTTTCCATCACATACTATTTTGAGATACTTTTTAAGCTCAACTCTTTCGCTGTCAGGAAGAGCTGCAGACTTTGTTTTTGTGGTCTTTATGCCAGCGATATCGTTCAGGAAGTTTTCGATTATCATGTTACCGACTTCGCCAGTGAGAACTGACTCAGGGTGGAACTGAACGCCGTATGTCGGGTGTTCTCTGTGTCTTATTGCCATTATCTGAGCTTTATCGTCAGTTGCGATAACTGACAGGCAGGTAGGAAGTGAAATGCTGTCAACAACAAGTGAGTGATATCTTGCGGCTTTTATTGTGCTTTTCAGACCGCTGAAAAGTGGGTTTGCAGTGTTAAGATTTATATCTGTCTGCTTGCCGTGAAGCTGCTGCTTTGCGTGAACTATCTTTCCACCGAATGCTTCGGCTATCGCCTGGTGTCCCAGACAAACGCCAAGTATAGGGATCCTGCCACTGAATGTCTTTATGACCTCTTCGGAAATTCCTGCGTCCTTTGGATAACCAGGACCAGGGGAGATAATGATAGCCGCAGGTGACATTTTTTCGATCTCTTCTATGGTTATCTCATCATTTCTTGCTACTGTAATGTCTTTTGTGAGTACGCCTACAGCTTGATAAAGATTGTAGGTAAAGCTGTCATAGTTGTCAATAAGTAAAATCATAGTAATCTTCCTTTACAGTACAAACTTATCAATGAAAGTTTTGTCGTTGAAGTAGTTTATGCCGATAGCATTCCTTATTTCTGAAACAGTTTCGTTTGAAACCTCTATTGCACGTTGTGTGCCTTTTTTAAGTATCTCTATGAGCTGCTCTTTGTCTTTCTCATATTCCTCACGTCTTGCTCTGATAGGTGCGAGAAATTCCTGCATAACGTTGTTAAGGAACTTCTTACATTTCATATCTCCAAGGCCGCCACGCTCATAATGTTCTTTCATCTCTGCGAGGTTCTTATAGTCAGGGAAGTATTTAGCAAAATCTTCGTCCTTGCTGAATGCGTCAAGATAGATAAATACCGGATTGCCCTCTGTGTGACCAGGGTCGCTTACATTGATGTGTGTAGGGTCAGTGTACATTGACATTATCTTGTTTTTCAGCGTTTTTTCATCGTCTTTAAGGTAAATGCAGTTGCCAAGAGATTTGCTCATCTTTGTGTTGCCGTCTGTACCAACAAGTCTGTTGCAGCTTGCGTTGTCTGGGAGAACAGCCTCAGGCTCAACAAGTATATCGCACTTATAAATTCTGTTGAAGCTGTTTACTATCTCTCTTGCCTGTTCAAGCATTGGAAGCTGATCTTCTCCAACAGGAACATACTTAGCCTTGAATGCTGTGATGTCTGCTGCCTGACTGATAGGATATGTCATAAAGCCAACAGGAAGGTTTCTTTCAAAGTTTCTCATTTTTATCTCAGACTTGATAGTAGGGTTTCTTTCAAGTCTTGACATTGTAACGAGGTTTGAATAGTACATTGGAAGCTCATAAAGAGCTGGGATATGTGACTGAACGAAGAATGTTGTCTTGTCAGGCTCAAGCCCTACCGCAAGATAGTCAAGCATTACCTCAAGAATGTTTTGTCTTATTTTCTCAGGATTGTCAGCGTTATCTGTAAGTGCCTGAAGATCGGCTATCATAACGAACTGATCAAATTTTCCTGTGTTTTGAAGTTCAACTCTTTTTCTGAGAGAACCTACATAATGACCAAGATGAAGTGATCCAGTTGGTCTGTCGCCTGTAAGAATAATATTATTGCTCATGTTATTAACTCCTTTTAAATTATAATTTGCTTGCTTCTTTTATTGCATTTATAACAGCCATTGCCTTGTTGCATGACTCCTGATATTCGTTCTCAGGAACTGAGTCTGCGACAACTCCGCCTCCTGCTTGGATATAAGCCTTGTTATTTTTGAAAAGCACTGTTCTTATAGCGATACAAGTATCCAGCGAACCGTCAAATGCAAGATAACCAACTGTTCCACCATAAAGGCCTCTTTTTGTTGTTTCAAGCTCGTCGATTATCTCCATTGCTCTTACCTTCGGTGCGCCTGAAAGAGTGCCAGCAGGAAGAACTGCCATAAGTGCGTCAAGAGGTTTCTTGTCTTCTCTCAGTGTACCCTTTACATTCGATACAAGGTGCATCACCTTTGAATATCTTTCAACTATCATCATATCTGTGACAGTTACGGAGCCGAACTCAGAAACCTTTCCTATGTCGTTTCTTCCAAGGTCAACGAGCATTGTGTGTTCAGCTCTTTCCTTTGGATCGTTGAGAAGCTGTTGTTCATTGCGGATATCTTCGTCGTAGGTCGTTCCACGCTTGATAGTGCCTGCAATTGGTCTTGTTACTACTGTTCTGTTTTCTACTGATACAAGCATTTCAGGTGAAGCGCCTGCAACAGCATAATCATTGTGCTTAAAGTAGTAAAGGTAAGGTGACGGATTAGTTGAGCGGAGCATTCTGTAAACGTCAAAGCTGTCAGGCGGATTGTCTATCTCAAATCTCTGTGACGGAACTATCTGGAAGATGTCGCCCTCTTTGATGTATTCCTTAGCCTTTTCAACGTTTGCGAGATAATGTTCCTTTGTGATGTTGGATTTTACTGTGATGTTGTCCTCCATTGTCTTTGGAGTTTTCATAACAGGCTTGTAATTTCTAAGAGTTTCAACTACTTCGTTGCATATCTTTTCACATTCTTTGTATTTAGTTTCAAGATCATCGCTCTTATTGATGTTGAGGATTATTACAGCCTTGTTTGAAAGGTGATCGTAAGCAACGATCTTTTCAAAAAGGTGCAGGTCAGCGTCAGGAAGCTTAAGATCGTCCTCAGGTGGGTTGCACAGTGTTTTCTCAAAGTATCTTATCATATCATAAGCGAAAAATCCTATTAGACCACCTGTGAGCTTTGGATAATTATTAAATCTCGGTGACTTGTGGCCTTCGATTATCTCGGAAAAGAAAGCGATAGGATCATCGACTTTTACCGTTTCATCAGCCTTGCCTTTCTCCTTAACAGTAACAACGTGCTTGTCAAGAATATATTCGCATTTAGGATCAATGCCCACATATGAATATCTGCCCCACTGGTCTTTATTATCTACAGATTCAAGAATGAAACAATCATCATACGCCTCGTGCAGACAGTTAAAAAGTTGTATTGGCGTACATGAATCCATGAGAAGCTCATAGAATACAGGCACAGTCTTGTAGTTTTCAAAAAGTTCCTTTACTTGTTCAATAGCAGGGTACAGCATAAATATTCCTCCTAAATGCTTTTTTGTCGTAAAATTGACAATAAAAAAAGTCCTGTCATCACACATAACATCTAGTTATGGGACGATAGAACCGTGGTGCCACCCAATTTCCCGATAATAAATTATCGGCTCACAGATACGCATTCTGACTGGCAGAAATCAATATCCTGTCCTTTAACGCAGGAATCACGGCGAGTGATACTCGAATAAACTTTCACACCGCTCCTCACAAATCCATTCATCTGAAGAAAATGTATCAGCTCACACCTACCGCTGACTCTCTGTGACCTTTTGCATCAAACTACTTACTTTTGCTCATAGGATTTATCGTATTAACTTTAGTCTTATTATATTCCTCTGATTCTAAAATGTCAATATCAGAAAATGTAAATATTATTGCTATTATGTAAATATTCTTTTGCAATTTGGATTTATACCAAAATAAATAATTTTAAATTTTCAATATTCCTTGCATTTATAAATAATGTAGTGTATAATAAAGTAATAGTTAAGGTAATTGAGAAAGGAAAATATATGAAAGTACAAACTAATAAGAAATACACCACAATTGCATTTTATGCAGTTATCGTTATTGCTATAAATGTGCTTTTGGTAGTGGCTGTATTTAAATTTAATACGATCTTAAAGCTTATTTCCACACTTGTTTCTGCACTTACGCCTGTTATAGTTGGTCTTGTGATCGCATTTCTTATAAATCCTATAATGGTGAATTTTGAAAAGCTGTTCAGAAATAAAGTGGTAAAAAATCCAGCTAAGAAAAAGCTTACCAGAGCCTGCTCAGTAACTGTAGCGTCACTTGTTTTTCTGGGGATAGTTGTTGGACTTACTTATGTTGTTGTTCCAGAACTTATAAATTCCATAATTGATATTTTTAACAATGCATCTAACATCGTTGTTAAAGTGCAGGGTTGGATAAATAAGCTGTTTAAAAACTATCCTGATATTGAAACAATGGCTACGGAGAAGCTCAAAGCTTTTTCAACTGATTTGGGAACCGTTATCGAGAAGATACAGCCGATGTTTGAAAATATTCTTTCGGGTGCATGGGGCGTTATCAATGTTCTTAAAAACTTTGTATTTGGATTTATCGTTTCTATCTATATGCTTTGCAGCAAGGAAAAGCTTCTTGCTCAGGCTAAGAAGATAATCATTGCAAACACAAAAAAGTCTACATGTGAGAAGATTATGAGAGTTTGCACTGAAACAAATAAAGTTTTTGCAGGTTTTTTGAGCGGAAAGATCATTGACTCGGCAATAATCGGAGTTCTTTGCTTTATAGGTCTGACTATCATGAATATGCCTTACAACATCATGATAAGTGTTCTTGTGGGTGTAACTAATATTATCCCATTTTTTGGACCGATAATCGGTGCGATACCATCAACTGCACTTATGCTGTTTATTGATCCTAAAAAAGCCATTATACTTCTTATTTTCATAGTTATTCTACAGCAGTTTGACGGCAATATCCTTGGTCCTAAGATACTTGGTGATTCTACTGGGCTTCCGGGTTTTTGGGTGCTGGTATCACTGTTCTTCTTTGGAAATTTGTTTGGGTTCATAGGTATGGTCATTGCAGTTCCGACTTTTGCATTGCTTTATACTTTTACACGAGAGAGCGTTGTTCAGCGATTAAGAAAGAAGAAGCTCCCTGTAGATACCGACTATTATATGGAGGATGTTGAGCATTTGTATAAGAAAAATGAAAAGCGTATTCCGCTTACACCTGAACAGCTTGACGCCATGGTCATTCCAAGTGCTGATGAGGTAAATGAGGTCAACAGAGAGGATGATTCAGAAATAGTTGACGATCACAACGAAAATAAAGATCAGTAAACGCAAAAGAGCGGTCTGTTCACGATTCATAGTGAGCAGACCGCTTGTTTTATTTCATGTATTTTTTCTGTATTTTTGCAATATGTATCACAGAGTATATTACTATAAGTGCAATAAGTATTGTTAATGTGACCTTGAAAACAGACGATTCAAAGTATGACTTAGCTATTTTAACCTTCGCTTTGACTTGGGAACGTTCTACTTTAGTTGTGGAAACGAGATCTATAGTTGCAAGCACTTCACCTTTGTAGACAAGTTCCATTTTACCAAGCACATCGCCAACTTCAACAGGTGCAACAACGTTGTCATAAACGGTTATTTTCTTTTCCACATCATTTACTGATATATCTACAGGCCACAGCCTTGTAAAACCATTTGCAGGTTTTAGATTTGCATAATCTATGCCGTCACCATAGCTTACCTTTACATCACGTACTTCGCTGTTTTTGTCCACAAAATCCGTTGCTACAAGACTTGAAAATGCCCATTTGTAAAGACTGATGTGATCAAGGAGGTTGTAGTAAACATTATCTCCACCATATATGGAATCAGGATCTTCCTCGCCCTTCTTCACATCTTCTTCAAGCTTATCCATTGGTGCACCCATTGTCACAATAAGATATGTGGTGCCTTCATATTCCGCATATGAAGCTAAACATCTTCCAGCGGAGTCAAGGGTGCCTGTCTTTATGCCTTTAGCATAGGAGTAGTAATAATCGGTCATTGAGTCAAGCATAAGGTTTGTATTATAAATATCTGTACCATCTGAGTGATAAGAGGTGGATGCCATATGATAGCTTGGCAGACAGACAATATCACGAAATACCTGATATTTGCTTATGGCATATTCACAAAGAGTTGCCATATCCTTGCAGGACGAATAATTCTGTTGCGCCCACAGACCATGTGCATTTGAAAAGTGTGTATTTTCCATGCCGAGTTTTTCAGCTTTTTCATTCATAAGGTCTGTAAATCCCGTTATGGAATCGGACACATTCAAAGCGATTATATTCGCTGCTTCACATGAGGATGGGATAAGCAGTGCCGCCAGTAGATCATAACAGCTTACTTCTTCGCCTGGTTGTATATCAGCTGTTGAAGCACCAGTATCATATAGTTCATCAAATGCTTCCGAGCCTGCTGAATAGTATGTATCTTTCAGTTTTTGTTCATCACCTTTGAATTTGTCCAGAAGCACCACAGCAGTCATTATCTTTGTTAGGGAAGCAGGCACACGCTCGTCCTCACCGTTTATGTCAACGATAGCTTCACCGCTGTCAAGATTGACCATATAGACCGCTTCAGAGTAAAGCTCCAACGGTATCGCTTTTCCGTCATCGTCATAGCCTGATGTAGGTGTAAAATTGAATGCGTCTGCACACATCGCAGGCACAAGCAGCATTATTGCCAGCGTCATGGATAATATCCTGCTGATTTTTCGTTTTAGTTTCATTGACAGCTTCCTTTCGCACTGTATGTAAAGAGCCTTGCTCATTCAGTTTTCTCATAAAGTATATTAGCACCCTGTTTGCCCACACGTTTCACTCTTTCAAGATATGTGAGTATATTAAGCGTTACCTGTGCATATTCACGAGATATCTTTGCATTAAGGGCAAAGTCTTTAGAAGTGAACTTTTTTGGCAGGTCCTCCGGGAGGAACATATCAAAGTCGGCAGGGCAGTTGATATGTATTTCATCAATAAGACCTTTTGGTATACTGTCATGACGTGAAGATCCACGCTTTTTGTTCTTTGACCAGCCGTTAAGCAATCTTATCTCCTCGGTTTCAAGCATACAAAGGCATAAATGAAATCGGGGGTTATCAAGGGTGTATTTTATTTTGTATAGTTCGGGCATTACTTCATAGATAGTGTATTTTCTCGGCGATTTGTGCTTTTCTGACAACTCTCCTGTTTCAGTATCTATCCAACGGACATATTTGACCGCAGGGATAGGGTAGACCACTGTCACGTCACAGTAGTCAAGAAAGGCTTCAAGTTTTTTCAGCAGTTTGTTGAACTGTCTTGTTTGTATCTCGATAACACCGTTCTCGCCTACGATATCAGCCACATATCCGCCAATGCGTATCTCCTGATTTTCACCATATGGCTCAAAATAGTTTTTCAAAACAGCATGAAGCGTTTTCTCGCCTAGAGTTCCGATGCCGTTGCGTTCACGGCTTTTGCCTATGATTTTATCGCAAGCATCTTGAAATTTCAGCCTGTCCGTAAGATCACCTCAGTTTTTATTATATCAGATATTCACTCTCACGTCAATCACAAAAACGCATAAAAAGAGCCTGAGATCCGCTCAGGCTCTTTAATCATACCATGATCCATCAGGTTATGCTGTCCGCAGTTATCTTGTCCCACTGGTCGCAATACTTGACTTCCATTTTGTCCATTCTTTCGTTGTAAAGCTTTGAGATAGCAGGTGTATCATATGAATAGATCATATCGTCTATGTTCTGTTCTACATAATCCATATCAACCGGCAAACGCTTGATTATGAAATATCCATATGTGTCATTCTCTGTAAGTTTAGTGGAAATGCCGTTTTCTTTAAGTGTGAAAGCGTCTTTTACAAGCTCCTCAGGATATCCAGTCGTATCTTTATTGAAATAATATCCTGTTGAAGGATCTTCAAGACCGAGATCCCAGCCGTACTTTTCAATAAGCTTGTCAAAGTCTTCTCCGTCCTGAGCTTTTTTCAGAACTTCCTCTGCAAGCTTCTTAGCCTTTTCCTTAGCTTTCTTTACACCGTCATCATCAAGCTTCGCATAAGCTGACTGCTTTGCGCTCGCTTTGTCTGAAAGTGACATGCTGTCATAACTGTCAGCGGTACTGTCATCAAGATCTACCTGTGCATAGAAAGGGATCATAACGTGAATTTCACGGCAATACTCGTTTGTATCCTTGACTATTTTTTTAAAGTCCTCTTTTTTAGTTGCATACTTACCGTTATTCTTAAAAAGAGTATCGTTTACTTTAGTATAGATAGCAGCCGTTTCAAGCATTTTCCTGTAAAGATCCTCTGTGAGGTAAGCCGACTTAATGTCATTAAGATAAGCTTCATCAGAATCATAGTTTGCTTTTGCTTTAGCTATCTGGTCATCAATTGTCTTGTTGTCATCGTCTGTAAGCTTAATTCCGTTTTCTTCTGCAAGCTCAGGTGCAACAAGTTCCTGCTTAAGTGCAGTGATAACGTCCTCCATAAGAAGCTTAAAACCACCGTCAGTTGACTTGATAGTGTCAAGGGTTGCTCCGTAAGTGGAAGTGTACTTGCTTATAGTATAATAATAATAGTATCTGAAAGTATCAAAATCAATATCCTTGCCGTCAATGGTGCAAACGATAAAGTCCTTAGTATCAATGGACTTGCCGTCAATTGTAAGGGACGGCTCAGGTGTCTGTTTTTCAGTTGTGCTGTCAACAGCTGAAACAGAAGAATCCACTGTGGAAGATACGGTTGATGAGCTGTCGTTATTTTTGCTGCATGAAGTAAAGCTGCAAATAGCTATTGTGAGAGCTGCTGTAACAGCGGCTAATTTCTTTATCATAATAATTGTCCTTTCCTTTGAGAGAAAATCCTCTGCATAACATAAATTTAATTATATCTTATTATTGTGATGATACTGTGTGATAATTCTTAAACTTTCTGTGAATGAAATATATATTATCCAGCGTGATACAGTTGACAATCTAAGCCTGGGAGAGTATAATATAAATGACTTTAATACGAAAAGAGGTATCCCATATGGATTTTGGCAAATATATTGCTCACAGAGGTCTTCACTCAGATCTTGTTCCTGAAAATTCTCTTACTGCATTCAGGCTTGCGGTTGAAAAATGTCTTTCTATCGAGCTTGATGTACGTCTAACAAAGGATTGCCGCATTGTGGTTTTCCATGACAATGACCTTATGAGAATGTGCGGCATCGAGGGCAAGGTGTTTGATTACACCTATGAACAGCTTTATGCCTTTAAACTTAAAAACAGTGATGAAAAGATACCGCTGCTGTCTGAGGTGCTGAAAACTGTTGACGGCAAAGTGCCACTTCTTATTGAGCTTAAAGGCGGTGCGCCATTTGGAGAGCTTGAAAGCCGAGTTGACCATATGATGAAGAAATACAAAGGCGAATTTGCAGTGCAGAGCTTTAACCCGTTCTCAGTGATGTGGTTTAGGTTTCATTCACCAAAAGTCACAAGGGGTCAGCTTATTTCAAAATACAGAAAGAATATAGACCTTGAGTATATCGAAAGGTTCATTTGTGCTCAGCCGTTTATCTGGAGAATTATTTCAAAGCCTCAGTTTATTGCTGCCGACCTCAGATCTATAAGCCTTGAAACTGCATTTCAGGCCGTTGATATAGATGCAGACCTGCTCACATGGACGGGAAGAGGCAAAGAGCTTATAGAAACTGCTTCACAGTTTTCAAAGACAGTTATAGCAGAGCAGTTTCCTGATGATTTTGACTTTTCTGACAATTGGGAGGATAGCTGTGAATAAGATGCAAGACCTTCCATTGTGCGACCTTAACGAAGTCAAACGTACTGCAAAACGCACTGACAGCGATATTTCAGGCTGTAAATTTAGCGGAGAATATCTTGAAAGCGAAGATCTCTCCTGCCTGTCATTTATAAACTGTATGTTTGAAAACTGCACCTTTACAGATTGCGATTTTGAGCGTTCCTCATTCGTTGATGTGACGTTCATATCCTGCGATCTGTCAAATTCATCACTGGACTCATCCTACCTCAGCAGATGTGAGTTCCGCTCCTGCAAGCTCGTTGGCGCAGAGTTCAAGGATTGCTCCATTCAAGGTGTAGCCTTTGAATCCTCAAACTGCGGATATGCCATATTTGATAAGTGCAAGCTGTCTGAAACCCAGGTAAAAAACAGTGATATGTCCTCGGCTGAGCTTGTTTCCTGCAATCTCAAAGCATTCAAGACCAGCGGCAGCAAATACCTTGGCACATCATTTTTCAGAACGGCTCTCGGCGGCGTTGATTTTTCTACCTGTCTTGTAAGTGGACTGCGCGTTTCTGATACATTCAGAGAACTCCGAAACGCTGTTTTTTCAGCCAATCAAGCTGTGGAGCTTTCAATGCTTCTTGGAATAAGAATAAAATAATTTTAGCCGCTATGACAATAAACGTCACAGCGGCTTTTTATCACTTTTTATCCTGTTCTATCAGTATTTTCACAGCGTTCACCGCGCAGTGGATACCTCTTGTGGTGTCGTCGCTCACATTGTCTTCAAGGTCTGCCTTTGAACGCTCCACGTTCCATATAGCTGTTATAACAGCTCCACAGCGGACGTGTCTTGCGATACCTACTGAGAAAACTGCGGCACATTCCATTTCTGAAGTCATACAGCCGCACCTTAAATATGCGTCCCAGCGGTAATTTATATCGCCGCTCACAGGCATTGAGTCAGGCTCTACTTCTCCATAAAAGCTGTCCTTGCTGTGGACAACGCCCACATGATAACGCTTGCCAAGCTTATCTTCTGACAGTTCAGCCGCAGCTTTTGTAAGGGCAGTTGTTACAGTGAAATCTGCTACAGCAGGGTAGCCCTCGGGGAGATATTCTTTTGACGTACCTTCGCCACGAACAGCCGCCGAAGCTATAACAAGGTCGCCACCGCTAACGGAAAGATCCATTCCTCCGCTTGTACCGATACGAATAAATGTGTCTGCACCGCACTTTACCAGTTCCTCAACTGCAATTGCCGCAGATGGTCCACCGATACCGGTCGAGCATACAGTTACTTTTTCACCGTTAAGATAGCCTGTATAAACATTGTATTCTCTGTTTTGAGCCACCTGCTTTGCGTCATCAAGAAGAGCCGCTATTTTCGGCACTCTTCCAGGGTCGCCCGGCATAATAACATACCTGCCCACTTCATCAGGGATAGTTCTTATGTGAAATTGTCTTTCACCGTCCATAATGCTTGCCATAAAAATTCCTCCTCTCAGAATTATTCGTCGTATGGATAATTATTTTCTTCGTATAATTCATTTTCTGCAAAACTCTGTTCATCTTTATGCTTTTTCTTTATATGTATAAGCACTATGATAAGCACTATTGCTATAATCGCAAACAGCCCGCCTAATCCACAGAAAACAACTGTTAATATGGTATTGGTTGTATCATTTGGTGCATAAAACGTTTCAGGGTCGTCAGGGTCACAGAATATCTGGATCGTTTGTCCTCTTCTGTATCTGATGTTGCTGGAATATGTATTGCTGTGAGTGGTGTAGAGCTGTCCGTCAACGTTATATGAATACACTGGTGTGTAAACTGTGCTATATGATACGTGTCCGTCATCGTTCTCATGTCGTTCATCTTTGCTGAGAATGTCTGATATTATAGCATTGACTTCAAGAGTACATCTGTTTTTGAGTTGAGTTTGGTGTATTGCAAAACCTATTCCAACTGCAAGAAATGTCACGCCAACCAACATGAAAACTAACGCTATTATTTTCATTGCTGATTTGCTGTAATGCACATAAGATCTTTTGTAATAACGCATATTTTCCCCCATTTAAGCATAAAAGCCAACACCTTAATATGGCGTCGGCTTTTGTTTTATCTTACTTTTCCATTTTCATTGAAATGTCAAACGCCTTGACTGAGTGTGTGATAGCACCGATAGAAATGATATCAACGCCCGTTTCAGCTATTGCACGGATTGTTTCAGAGGTCACGTTTCCTGAAGCTTCTAAAAGTGCTTTGCCATTTGTCATTTCAACAGCCTTTGCCATATCTTCATTTGTCATATTGTCAAGCATGATTATCTCAACGCCAAGTGTAAGAGCTTCTTTGAGTTCTTCAAGGTTTCCGACCTCAACTTCTATCTTGACAGTATGCCCCATTTTTTCTCTGAGAGCGTTTACCGCACCAGTCATGCTGCCATATGCGTCAAGGTGAGTATCTTTGAGCATTGCGCAATCTGAAAGATTGTATCTGTGGTTTTTTCCACCGCCTACTGTAACTGCATATTTCTGCAAAACTCTAAGACCTGGGAGCGTTTTTCTTGTATCCGCAACAGACGCCTTTGTACCCTTTACAAGCTCCACGCATCTGTTTGTTGCAGTTGCAACGCCTGACATATGCTGAACGATATTCAGTGCCGTTCTTTCGCCTTTGAGCAAGGCTCTTGTTGAGCCTGTTATTTTTGCGATAATGTCGCCTTTCTTGACCTTTTCACCGTCATGGATAAATATCTCACATTTAACATTGCTGTCAAGAAGCTGAAAAACTCTCATTGCAACATCAATGCCACAAAGTACGCCTTCGTCCTTTGAAACATACTTTGCTGTTGAAACTGAATTTTCGTCAACAAGATAATCCGTTGTAACGTCTATATAGTTGATATCCTCCAGCAGAGCTGTTTTAATGATATCGTCGATCTGAAACTGCATTAATTTCATTTGTTTTCCTCCATTTTTTCTTTGGATTTGAGCTTTTCGATAGCGTCCTTTAATACAATATAAGCGACAGTTGTAAGAGACCTTGCTTCAACATAATCTCTGTCTATTTTGAAATTACCGTCACAAAGGAAATTTTTTAGCTTTGTTACTTCTTCAAGATCAGGCGGCAAAGCCTCCTTATCAGGGATAACGAAATATGCACGCTGCATTATATCTCTTATCTCTGTTCTTATGCCATGAGGAATGTGCGGGGCTTCATTGTCTATCTTGAAATCGTATGTTTCAAGGTCACCACTGTCAGATTTTATCTTCTCATTGATGTCAGCCGCAGCACGTCTTGAAAATACCAAAGCTTCAAGTAGGGAATTGCTTGCAAGTCTGTTATTGCCGTGAACACCTGTATGTGAACATTCGCCGCAGGCATAAAGCCTGTCAATGTTAGTTCTTGCATATGTATCAACATTTATGCCGCCCATAAGGTAATGATGACAAGGGAAAATAGGTATCATATCCTTGGTCATGTCATAACCTGCTTCGAGAAGCTTTTCATTTATCATAGGAAATCTGTTTCTGACAAACTCAGGGTCTTTGTGAGTGATATCAAGATAGAATTTGTCAGAGCCTGTTTTCTTGGCTTCAGCCATGATCGCATGAGAAACAACATCTCTTGGCGCAAGCTCTAGACGATCGTCATAGTTTTGCATAAATCTTTCGCCGTTGCAGTTTTTAAGATAAGCTCCCTCGCCTCTGACTGATTCAGAGATAAGGAAAGTTTCACGAGTGTGCTTGTTGTTAAAGCCTGTTGGGTGGAACTGGATATAGCTGAGATTTTTTATCTCTGCTCCAAGCTCATGAGCAATAGTTATGCCGTCGCCTGTTGCGATAGCGGAGTTTGTAGTGTATTCGTAAACTCTGCCTATTCCACCAGTTGCAAAAATGGCGAATCTGCAATTATATGTCGTATATTCGTTGTCATTAGTCAGCACAAGAATGGAAAAACCTGTTTCGGTTTTCTTTGCGTTGCACATAACGGCATTTTCAAGTATCTCAACATTATCTAGCTGTTGAGCATTTCTTAGTAGAGTTGTTTCGATCTCCAGACCTGTGGTATCAGCATGATGAAAAATCCTGTTCATACCGTGTCCACCTTCGAGAGTGCGGTGATAAGATCCATCAGGACACTTATCAAAGTCAGCACCAAGCTCTATGAGTTTTCCGATGTCAATATAGGCTTCGTCAACAAGGACCTGAGTGGACTCAGGATCATTTTCAAATCCGCCTGCTACAAATGTATCATGTTTGTGATATTCAGGCGAGTCCTTTGGATTGTCATAAACGCCTGCAATTCCACCCTGTGCAAGGGAAGAGTTACACAAGGTCAGCTCTCTTTTGGAAAGCACAAGTACATTTAAATCACGGGAAAGGTTAAGTGCTGCATATAGACCTGCCGCACCGCAGCCTGCGATAATAACGTCATAATTTTTGTTGTTCATATTTATAACCTCTTTGTATGGCGAAAATCCGCCAAGCATTATGTGAAAACGCTCTCAGATATCACTCTGAAATTATTTACACTTATTCCATTATAACATATATTTTCTCTTATTTCAACTATTATTTGCATATATAATCCGTATACTTGATATATTTTTAAGTGCAACTTTACAAAAAAATGACTGCCTGCTCCCGAAAGGGAACAGGCAGTCGGAGGTTTATTATAGATCAACTAATAGTCAAATATCAGTCAGTCTGCAAATATTATTTGCCGTAGTAAGCCTTGAGGTACATTTCCTTCAGCTCGCTCATCAGTGGGTATCTTGGGTTAGCACCTGTGCACTGGTCATCAAATGCGTCCTCAACCATGTTGTCGAGAGTGTCAAGGAAGTACTTCTCGTCTACGCCGTAATCAGCGATAGTCTTCTTGATACCAACTCTTTCCTTGAGTGCCTCGATAGCGTCGATGAACTTGTTGAGTGTATCCTCATCGTTCTTACCAACGATACCAAGTGAATGTGCACACTCGCAGTATCTCTCAAGAGTATGTGGATACTGATACTGTGAGAAAGTACCCATCTTTCTAGGTGTTGGGTCAGCGTTGTATCTCATTACCATTGTGATAAGGAGAGCATTAGCAATGCCGTGTGGCAGGTGATGATAAGCACCGAGCTTATGAGCCATTGAGTGGCAAACACCAAGGAATGCGTTAGCGAATGCCATACCAGCCATTGTAGATGCTGTAGCCATTTCCTCACGAGCCTTAACGTCTGTCTGACCGTTGTCATATGCACCTGGCAGATACTTGAAGATAAGTTTCATAGCTCTAAGTGCAAGACCGTCAGTGTAATCTGTAGCCATTACAGATGCATAAGCCTCAAGAGCGTGTGTCAGAGCGTCGATACCTGATGCAGAAGTCAGACCTCTTGGAGCAGACATCATCATATCTGTATCAACGATAGCCATGTTAGGCATGAGCTGATAGTCAGCCAGAGGATACTTAGTACCTGTCTTTTCATCAGTGATAACTGCGAAAGGTGTTACCTCAGAACCTGTACCAGAAGATGTTGGGATAGCAATGAAGTATGCCTTCTCACCCATCTTAGGGAATGTGTAAACTCTCTTACGGATATCGATATATCTCATAGCCATATCGAAGAAGTCAGCGTCTGGATGCTCGTAAAGAACCCACATGATCTTACCAGCGTCCATTGCAGAACCACCGCCGATAGCGATAATTGTGTCAGGCTCGAAAGCTCTCAACTGAGCAACACCCTCAAGTGCGCAAGCAAGTGTTGGGTCTGGAGCAACATCGAAGAATGTTTCGTGGAGAATACCCATTTCATCGAGTTTATCTGTGATAGCCTTTGTATAACCATTCTTGTAAAGGAACTGGTCTGTTACGATGAATGCCTTTTTCTTGCCCATAACAGTCTTCAACTCGTCAAGAGCAACAGGGAGACAACCCTTCTTGAAGTATACCTTTTCAGGTGCTCTGAACCAAAGCATATTCTCTCTCCTCTCAACGACTGTCTTAATGTTCAGCAGGTGCTTAACGCCAACGTTCTCAGAAACTGAGTTGCCGCCCCATGAACCGCAGCCGAGTGTGAGGGAAGGAGCAAAGTCAAAGTTGTAGAGGTCACCGATACCGCCGAGTGAAGAAGGTGTGTTTACGATAAGACGACAAGTCTTCATTCTTGCAGCGAACTTATTGAGCTTTTCTCTCTCGTTTATGTTATCTACCCAAAGAACTGAAGTATGACCAAGACCACCGTTGTTTACGAGAAGTGCCTCTGCGATGTCAAGAGCGTCGTCAAAGTTCTTTGACTTGTACATACCAAGGATAGTTGTGAGCTTTTCGTGACCGAAAGCCTCTTCTGGAGCTGTGCTTGTAGCCTCGCCGATGAGTACCTTTGTATCCTCTGGAACTTCAAAGCCAGCCATCTTAGCGATAGTTACAGGACGCTGACCAACGATCTTAGCATTAAGAGCACCGTTGATAAGCATTGTCTTTCTTATCTTGTCAGCCTCTTCATCGTTAAGGAAGTAGCAACCTCTCTTGATGAATTCCTTCTTAACATCGTTGTAAACTGTCTTATCAGCGATAACTGTCTGCTCTGTAGCACAGATCATACCGTTATCAAATGTCTTAGAATGAATGATAGAGTTTACAGCGTTTACGATATCAGCAGAAGAATCGATGATAGCTGATGCGTTACCGGCGCCAACACCGAGAGCTGGTGTACCAGATGAGTAAGCAGCCTTTACCATTCCAGGACCGCCTGTAGCGAGGATTGTGTCAGACTCTCTCATTATCATATTTGTGAGTTCAAGAGAAGGAACATCGATCCAACCGATGATACCCTTTGGAGCACCTGCTGCAACAGCTGCATCATAAACGATCTTAGCAGCAGCAATAGTTGACTTCTTTGCTCTTGGGTGTGGTGAGATTATGATACCATTTCTTGTCTTAAGACAGATAAGTGTCTTGAATATAGCAGTAGAAGTTGGGTTTGTTGTTGGGATAACAGCAGCAATAAGACCGATAGGCTCGTAAATTCTCATTGTGCCGTAAGCCTTATTTTCCTCAAAAACACCACAAGTCTGAACATTCTTGTACTTATTGTAGATGTGCTCAGCAGCATAGTTGTTCTTGATAACCTTGTCTTCAACGATACCCATGCCTGTTTCCTCAACAGCCATCTTTGCAAGTGGGATTCTTGCCTTGTTAGCAGCGATAGCAGCAGCCTTGAAAATCTTATCTACCTGCTCCTGTGTGTAGGTAGCGAAGATTGCCTGTGCAGCTCTTACTTCAGCGATCTTAGCAGTCAGAGCTTCCTCTGTATCGACGATGCCGACTGTTTTAGCTTCACTCTTTGCCATAAAATAAACCTCCAATAAATTAATTATTGTTTTTTACTCTTGATAACCCCCGCTCGGGTTTTATCTTACTTATATTATATACGATTGTTATTTTTTTGTCAATCTTATAAAGTTACAGCTTTTTTGATATTTTACGTCACTTTATTATGCAATATACATAAATATTGAACATTGTTTTATGATAGATTAACAATTCATGACCGTCAAATTGCACAATAAAAATCAGATTGATAAAATTTTATCATATATGCTGTCTGAAAATAGATTAATAAATATAAGATAAAAACTAAACAAATATAAAACAGTTGTGAAAATAACGAAAAAGTGCTTGACATTTAGAAAATCTGTAGTATAATATAGACATAACAGAGATACATAGAAAGCACGGAGATGTAAAAGTAATTTTACACAATAAAGCTGTTGAAAAATCGATGTACACTCTGAAACTCGACTTAATACCATATTTTAAAATAAAAGGAGATATGACTTATGAAACTTGATAACTTTGTAGCATCCAGCGACATCTATGATGTTTATGAATCTGATGGAATGGCAGTCAGGATCTATAAGAAGCCTGAATACAAGGAAAAGTGTCTGTATGCGGCTCTTACACACGCAAGAGTTGAAACAACACTTGGCAATTCCTTTATAAAGATGCCTGTTCTTCACGAGGTTTCCGTTATTGACGGCAAATGGGCTATTACAATGGACTTTATAAAGGGTAAGACTCTTCAGCAGCTTATGGACGAAAATCCAGACAAGAAAGACACGTATCTTAACCAGTTTATCGACATTCAGTGCGAGATACACGCTCAGTATATGCCACTTCTTTCAAAGCTGAAAGATAAGATGGCAAGACAGATCAAGACTCTTGGTCAGATCGACGAGATAAAGAAGTATGAGCTTCTCACAAGACTTGATTCAATGCCAAAGCACATCAAGCTTTGCCATGGTAACTTTGAGCCAAAGAACGTTATCATCAATGACGAAGGTACTTATGTTATCAATTGGGGTTCTGCTAGACAAGGCAATGCTTCAGCTGACGTTGCAAGAACATACCTGCTGTTCTGCCTTAACAATCCTGATCTTGCTGAGGCTTATCTTGATAAGTATTGCGTAAAGAGCGGAACATCTAAGCAGTATGTACAGGCTTGGTTGCCGATCGTTGCAGCAGCACAGCTCATTAAGGGCAAACCAGAGGAGAAGGATCTGCTCATGAAGTGGATCGACGTTGTAGATTACGATTAGTCTTTTCGTCAGGTTGTAACAAATTTGTAACCTCTTATTGTGCAAATAGCTAAAAAATGATTTATCCCGATTATGAGTTTCGTCATAATCGGGATATTTTGTTACAATTCTTTATAATCTCTTTACAGAGTAATTTTCATGTGATATAATGTGAAACTGTTGAAATATGACATAATGATTTAGGACTACAGAGGTTATTCGGAGGATCAATATGAAAAAGCTAATGATAGCTGTTGCTATAGTTTGCACTATGTTTACTTTCCCGGCTTGTGGAAAAAATGCCGATAATAAAACAGAAAATAATGTTAATCTTACAAATAATGACGTAACGACAGCTCAGACAGAGGTTACTGATGAAGTGCCAGACGAAACTACTTCACTCCCTGACAGAAGCACTCTTGAAAAGATACCAGATGAGGCTGTTGATTCGTTTAATCAGGTCGTAGATGTCTGCAAGGAGATATATCCTTTGGCTGAAAAAACAAAAAGGCTTTATGGTTATACAGGCACTAAGACTGTGAACAAAAAGAATTGTTACATTTTTGTTATATATGATAAAAATGACGATGTGTTGACAAAGGTGGCAACTGTCGCTGCCGAGGTCGCATCAGATAAGCTTTACGTTCTTGATGATGAAACAGGAAGAGCTGAAAAAATCAATACTGAGGATGTTAAAACTCAATCTACAGAGTCATGGGCAGATCAAGTAACTGAGTCTTTTGCTGAATACTATCAGAGCAAAGAGGTTAATGACCATCTTGCTGCAGTTGTTGAAACAGCCGCGGTTAAAACAGTTCGCTAATACTTTATATAAAAAAATCACACCAGAGAATTCTGGTGTGATTTTTTTATTCGATCTCTTCGCTGTTGTCAGTATCAGTGCTTGTGATGATATTTGTTGCATATGTAAGTGTAAGCAGGCTGTCACCCAAATGGACGTTTTCCACAACTATGTTTTCATAGTCGATGCTAAGATCATAATGTGAAAAATTCCAGAACGCTTTCAGACCAAGATTTACAAGCTGGTCTGCAATAGCCTGAGTGTTTGCCTTTGGTATACAAAGCACAGCTACAACAGGGGAGTTTGCTTCGCAAAAGCTTTCTATATCATTAGTGTGACGAATCGGTATGTTTCCTACCACTTCACCAGTGAGCTTAGGGTTTATATCAAATATGCCTATGAGATTGCAACCCCTTGTTTCAAAGTTAATATGTGTGGCGATAGCTTTACCGAGGTTTCCTGCACCGATAAGTATGGTCTTGAAATGCTTGTCTACTCCGAGTATCTTGCCTATTTCCATTCTAAGCTCGTCAACGTGATAGCCATATCCCTGCTGACCGAATCCGCCAAAGCAGTTAAGGTCTTGTCTTATTTGTGAAGCCGTGAGCTTCATTCTCTCAGAAAGCTCCCTTGAAGATATTCTTTCAAGTCCTTCTTTTTGAAGCTCACCTAAAAATCTATAATAACGTGGCAGTCGTTTTATTACTGATGCGGATATCGAACCGTCTTTAGACATATATTTACACTTTCCTTTACTAATAAACATGATTGATAAATAAATAACAATATCACATAATATAATAGCACTAATCTTTTCTTTTGTCAAGGACTTGTAAACTCTCTGCGGTCTTAAAAAAAAGCAGCCTCGTTTTACAGAAGCTGCCTTATGTATATTAATTTTATTCTAAATCTTTTTTCTTTACAGAAGCAACACAGAAGTCGATGCGTTCTTCATCATCTTCTTCATTTCCTGAACCTGTGAGAGGAACTCCTTTTGTTGGATCGATCCCGTCAACGGCTGTAACAAGCCCTGTACCCTCGCCAATAGAAGCACCCGGTACTCTGAACTTTGTAATGTTGATAGGCTCGATAGAGGTCTCAACAGGCTTTTTAAGCTGTGGTATCCACTCGTATGGTACACGATAAGCTCTGTAGATCATGTTACTTTTGAATGTTCCAGCAAAACTCTTGAAATAAGGGTTTACAAATTCCCAAACTATTTCATGGTCAGGTGTGACCTCAAGAAGATGTCCATCTGAACCTTCCGTAATAAGAGTGTTTCCGTTCGGAAGTCGCTGTGCAGAGCTGATGTATGAGCTATAGAACTTAGAAGCGTCAGTAAAAAGCAGATTTCCTGCTTCAAGGGGAGTGTACTGCCATGTTATTTCAAGTGTAACAGGATTGAATTGAAGTACTCTTGAGTAATCTCTGTGTGCATTGTTCACGCCTGTGAGGGAAGCAGGGTTAGGTGTGCCGTAGCCACCCTCGCCACCATTATCGAATACCAACAGGTCGCCCTCTCCAGGAAGTCCCTTTGGTATCATGTGCAGGTGGTGCTGACCAATTATCCAGCCAAGCTTCTTTGTGGCTTCGCTTTCGTTGAAGTTAGGACCTACACGCCATACTATCTTACCTGTTGATTTCTCGATAATTCCCAGTATGTTTGAGTTTCTTGCGTCAAATATGATATTGTCCGGGTGGAAGCGTTTGTCGCCTGCGTCATACCACTTATTTTCGCCAAGGGTAGAGAAGTTGTTTATGTGCATCCAATCTCCACCTGCCTCACCGTGAAGACCAGGGTTTCTGAACAATGCGTTCTTTGCGGCCTCATCAAAGCCAAGCTCATCAAAGTGGTCGCTTGCACGCCAACTCCAAATTATATTGCCTTCCCAATCCACTTCGATGATCTTATCGTCAATAAGTCTTTTGTCTGAAATATCATGGTTGTAGAGGTTCTCGTGAGTAAGGATAAGTGTATTGCCACTGTCTGTCTTTGGCTCACCATTTGGATAATAGTAACCCACAGTGCTGCCCTCACGCTGAAAATCATGGTGCTGTCTAGCCATATAGACCGGTTCTTTACCCGGGTCGGCAACAAGTTCAGTTTTGTCGAATTTCCATACGATATGACCGTCCCAGTCTACCTGAACAAGATCAAGTTGATCCTGATATGCATATTTACCTCCTCTTGCTCCTGTTGTGCCCATTACATATCCGCCTGGGAGTATTTTGTTAGGAAAGCCTCCCAGTCCAGCCCAAAGCTTTACTTCATTGCCATTCATATCTATGAGCAGAGCACCTTTAGCGGACGGGAAGATCGTATAGCCGCTGTAGGCTTTTTCTTTGTTGTATATCGTAACTCCTGTTGGATAAATGCTTGGATAACCCATGTCTGATTCCTCCTTGTTTATTTGTCTGCTTTTGTCAGGTCTGCCGTAACGTTATCTGGAAATGCTTTTTTTGCTGAGTCTGGATAATAAAATTCCCTTATGTTGTAATTGTTTGGATATTTACCATTCTCATACGCCCACTTATTTATTTCATCAAGATGAGATGCAGCTTCCTCAGAAAGTCCCAGTTTAATACTGTACTGTTCCCAGTTTGTTTTGAAATCATCTGGTTCTATTCCATATTTCTTTGATATTTTTTCAGCTGACTCATCTAAGTTGTCATTTATGTATTTAACGCTTTCATCAAGTGCTTTAAGATAGTTCGTAAGAGTTTCAGTATTGTTCTTTGCAAAGTCGCTTGATGTTATAAGATAAGCAGATACGTTTATCCCTATATCTTTTGCAGATGCGACCTGAGTCCAGCCCTCTGCTTCATATTTTTTTATAGCTGAGCCTGTAACGATAGCGGCTGATGCCTCACCGTTATGTGCAACTGCTATCTGAGTTGATATGGAATCTGTGTTGACGTTTTTCTGCTTTGACGGGTCAAGTCCTAAATAAGTCTGAGCCTGCCAGTTGAAGTATTCTGAAACTGTTCCGATAGAAGTTATCCATCCTTCGCTTCCATCTAAAGCACCAAGATCATCTTTGTATTTTGGTGCAACAAAAAGACCACCGTTATATGAAACGCTAGAACTTAGATCTGAAAAAATCACAAGATTAGTGTTATTGAGAGTATTTCCAATTCTGTTTACAGCAGCAAAATCTGCAAGCAGTCCTGTATCTGCTGTGCCTGTTGCAATAGCGTCAACTGTGTTAATGCCGGCAGCGTATTCTGATGTTTCGAGAGATATACCATATTTCTCAAATATTCCTTGCTCCATACCGATATAGTCGGCATACTGATCTGGCTGACCTGTCATGTTCGCAACTCTCAAAACGCTAAGTTCTTTACCGTCTTTGGTAACCTTCTTTGCGGTTTTTCCGCTTGATGAACTACCGCATGATGCAAGAAGAGTTGCTGTCAATGCGGTCGATGCTATTATTGCGATTATCTTTTTTATGTTCATTTTTAAATCTCTCCTGTTAAATTAATTATTTTACGTCAAAGTGTTTAAGCTTTTTCTTGCCAATAAACTGTAGGATCCTATCAGCAGCAAAGCCAATCACAGCAAGTGTGACGATTCCTGCAAAAGCCCAGCTTGTTTTGTAATAAAGCTTCGAGCTGTTTATAAGATAACCAAGGCCATCACTGCCGACCAGCATTTCAGCTGCCACAACACAGATGATAGCTGAGCTAAGTCCTAGTCTTATTCCAGTGTAGATATTAGATACCGCTGATGGTACAACTACTGTGAAAAAAACTCTTGCTTTTTTTGCCCCCATGCAGGAAGCTGCTTCAACGAGCTGCTTATCAGTTGAAGCCACACCCGCTATAGTGTTTACGAACATAGGGAAGAATGATGCGTAGAAAATAAGTGCTACTTTTGATTCTTCGCCTACTCCGAACCACATTAGAAAGAGTGTCGTCAATGCAATAGCAGGCACAAATCTGAAAAAGCAAAGTATAGGTTCAACGAGCCAGCGTACAGGTCTGAAATTTCCTACAATAAGACCCATAGGAACAGCAAAAATTATTGAAAGTAGCCAGCCTTTTATTACTCTTCCGACGCTTGCAACAATGTCACTCCAAAGAGTTCCGTCTTTGATAAGTTCCTTCATGCTGTCGATCGTTTCCTTTGGGCTTGGAAGAAAATATTCATCATATTTCAAAGATCCTATTCCCCAAAGGGCAATTATTGCTACCCATGATATGATGCCACATTTTAGTATCTTCTGTATAGCAGAGGACTTTGTTTTATTATTTTCCATCTTTAATGTCCTCCTTATTAAATGTAGTATAGCTCTGAGTCATCAAGAGCTTTGTTTACGAGAATATTTGTCGTGTTTTCATCAATAGTGTAAAGCTTCTTGATAAGTACTTTTACCTTATCACCTTTTTTTAGGCGGGAAGCATTAAGTGGATATCTTCCCGTTATTGAGATATTGTCGATCAAAGCTCTTACTTCAAAAGAGTTACCTCTGAATGATACATCTTCTACAACTGCGTCTTCCATAGAGCTTTCAAACTGGTGATACTCGCTGTCTTCAAATTTGTTTATCTCGATAAACTCAGGTCTGATTATAGCTGAAGTCTTGCCCTCTGCTGTTTCAAAGCCTTTGAGCTTGCTGTAGTCCTCGATAACTGCGGACTGACCGATAAACTGAGCAACAAAAGGAGTTTTAGGTTCAAGGTATATCTCAACTGGATTGCCTATCTGCTCAACTCTGCCTTTGTTTGTGATAACAATTTCGTCTGCGACCTCTATTGCTTCGTCCTGATCGTGTGTAACGAAAATGCTAGTTATGCCTATTTTATCAATTGTATCACGAAGCCATGTTCTCAGTTCTTTTCTTACCTTTGCGTCGATAGCTGCAAAAGGTTCGTCAAGTAGAAGGAGTTCAGGCTGAGGTGCTAGTGCTCTTGCAAGAGCGATACGCTGCCTTTGACCTCCGCTGAGCTGGTCAGGATAACGCTTGCCAACGTCAGGCAAGCCAACAAGTTCAAGAAGCTCAGCCACACGTTGTCTGATAAACTTCTTATCTTTTTTCTGAACCTTCAGACCATAAGCTATATTATCGTAAACTGTCATAAAAGGGAAGAGCGCATAGCTTTGAAAAACAAATCCGATACCTCTTTCATTTGATGGAAGTTTGTTGACATTTTTACCATCTATAATAATATCACCGCTATCCTGTTTTTCCAAACCTGCAAGCATACGCAGGATAGTTGTTTTACCGCTGCCGCTCGGTCCAAGCAGACCGATAAGCTTTCCCTTTTCAATACCAAAACTTACGTTATCCGAAGCTTTAAAATCGCCAAAGCTTTTATTAATGTTTTTTAATTCTATATACATAGCTGACAACTCCAATTTAGATATATTGCTGTGATAGTTCCAGTGTCAACATCGATGTATTCGCTTATTGATCTTTGACAATTTAAGCTCCTCACTTTCAATTCATATCAAGTCGATATGATTAGTATGCTTTTATTATACATGATTTTATGGAAATGTCAATAGTTATAAATGATTTTTGTGAAATCATACATATATGATAGGAATACTTTATTATTGTTGTACATTTTATTCATAACTAACATATATGAGAAATATGATATACAGAAATGTTTGATAATACTCTTGACAAAGTGCGTAAATAGTGATATAATCACTATATTCATAGTAAAACTATATGAATAATATAATATATATTGGAGGAAATAAAAAAATGCTTACAGAATTGACAAACCAGAATTACAACGAGCTGATGTCAGCAGACAAACCGCTTGTTATAGAATTTTACTCACCTACCTGTGTTCACTGTAAAAGAACAGAGACAGGGCTTAACGAAGCTGCAGAGGAGCTTGGAAAAACCGCTATCATAGCTAAGTGTGATATCACGTCTCAGCCAGATCTTGCGAAGAGATATGACGTTACAGCACTGCCAACACTCCTTTTTATAAAGAACGGTGATATCAAAAACAAGCTTGAGGGTTTTACACACAAGCTGATAATTCTTGACAATATTAAGAGATTATAAAAAATCAGTCCGATGTTTTGAGCATCGGGCATTTTTTTGAGCAAAAGGTCTTGACAAAGTAGGGAGTTTATGATAAAATAATAATGTTGTTTTGTATGCGGGTGTGGCGGAATTGGCAGACGCGATAGATTTAGGTTCTATTGGCAACACCGTGCAGGTTCAAGTCCTGTCACCCGCACCATATTGGTGATACTAAATGGATATTCACCTAAAAAAGCACGTATTTACGGGCTTTTTTGATGTTTAGAAAACGAAAAATTTTAGTGTAAAACCGTGGATGCTTTTCACCGGTTTTCACGAAAAAAAGGGAGTCGAACCCTACACAACAAAAAATATCGAACATATGGATGATATCGGCACTGTGCATTGCGTCTTTGATAACGGCAGAACGCTCGGAGTTATCCCTGGTGTGGACGATTTCCATATCGTAAGTGAAGATAGTGAGTCAACAGAAGATGAAGAAATGAATATATCAATGTGACGGTCTAGTTTTGAAAAAAGCTTGACCGTTTTTTTGTTGGAAAAATCGGAAAGGAGATGATTCGTACTGATAAAATATTTTGATATCTTTGCAGGAATAGGTGGATTCCGTTCGGGACTTGAAAAAGCGGGCGGCTTTGAGTGCGTCGGATACTGCGGGATAGATCGATATGCTAAAAAAGCATATGAAACAATGTATGATACAAGAAACGAGGTGTATTACGATGGCGCAAGAAAGATCGACCCTAACGAACTTCCCAATTTCGACCATGGGTAAAAACTACTATCGACGGCAAGGAATACGAACTCGATATCAGCTTCAAGAAATACAAGCAGGTAGGGAGTATTTCGGACGAGATCGAAAAACAGAATATCGATGTTGATATTTCCGATTTCAAGGATTCTTCCGACTTTTATTTGTATTTAAGCAAGTTTGACGATCAGTCTTCTGAAGAAATATCGGTTAATGTTACCGGCAAGATGATCGTTCAGAAGAATATATCAAAAATTCCCTTGAAATTGCCGTATATTTGTGGTACAATTAAAGAAAAAGTTAAAAATATTTATGATACCAAGGAAATTCTTGTAGGCTCCGTAAACTATATATCTACGGATAATCAAAATATTTCTGCACAGTCGCTTCTGACAGCGTATGAAAAAATGCCGTTTACCGACGAGGAGCAGGCAAAGGTAAACAAAAGCAACGTCTACAACGATAAGTATTTAGGAAATATCCTCAGCCTTATCGGAACGACGTATTTCAGGCGCAGTATGGGAGTTAAATAATAAGGTTATTGCGTCAAGCGAACTTTATCAGAGATATCTCTTAAAGTAATACGCTAAAGAAGATGTTCCACAAACTGAAACTCAATGGGCAAATAAACAAATCTTAAAAAAAGGTGAGAATAGAATAAAGGCACGTTCTCAGAATGAATTTAGCGTTTATATTGATGGTGAAGAATATAGTTTTTTATCTAGTGAGTTAAAAGATGTCAGGAGTTACGTATTTAGAATTAATGCAGATACACCTGAATTGAGAATAGCCGTTGAGGATTGTCTGGAACAACTTAGAATTCTTTATCCAGATTATAATTTTTCAGCTGTCTATGGAGGTTGATAGTAGTGTCTGTTGGTTTATATCGATATAGTGGAGATATTAATGATAAAAACACTGAACTTATTTTCAGTGAAAATATATCATCTGAGGTTTTCTATCAACGTTATTGGGTTAAGGCAATATGTGAATCCAAAGTTAAACTGTTTAAAGATGGATGCGATTTTGATGTGGGCGATTTAAATATTATTATGTCAGAATTAAATGCATTAGGGGCTTGGGCTACTGAGAATTTATCGGGAATAGATCTTAAATATATGAGTGAAAGAATAGAAAATTTAAAATCAGTTTTACCTCAAGCTTGTAAATGTAAAGGCGGAAAATTTTATATTTTTTAAATACAATAGAAAAATCTTATTCGGATGACGATAACACCTAAATACTTATCGCTTTGCTTCGGGGTATGTTTCTTCTTAACTTGAAAGCTTGGTGCTGGAGGAGTATACGGAGGTTCAAGCGGGTAAAACAATTCGTTTTTCACATGACCCAACCGATATAAATTTCAAAGGAAAATCATTGTGGAATGAATGGGAATATTTAAAAAATAAATATGGGTATAAAAAATTATTCTCGGAAGGAGATTTTTGGTATGCAACCTACTAACTATGAATTCCTAGATAAAATTGCAGATGTATTTTTATCTCAAAGAGAATGTGGCAATAACAATGAATTAATAGATACAGTTTCTTTTTATGACAATAAAATGTCTTCTATTGTTTATGATTATTATCCATTTGAGGTTGAAATTAGAGATAACAACTTATATTTTTTTATCATAACAAATCGCAGTGAAAAGAAAATGCTATTTTCGTCATCGCTTAATACCGACTTTGATAAGCTTTGTGACAGTTTGATAAAATGTATAACGACAGATGTAAAAAAGCAAATTCCCAAGAAATTTTTAAAAGCAAAGGGGTTTTTATAATGAATGAAAATCAAGCAGAAATAAAAGCCCAAGCTGTTGAAACTGAAATGAAAAAATATTTTGGTAGTTTAGTTTCGGATTTTAATTTGATAGACGCTTTTTACGGCAATGGACATGAAGAATTTAGTCTGGGATTCAAGTATTGTGACTATTTTGATATGCGCTTTAATTATGGTCAAGGTGCTTGCGGATGCTGCATATGTTATGATTGGGGTGATAATAATGAGGCTATACTTATTAAAACCTCAATTGATGGTTGGTGGGAAAAAATTTCAATTCAATGGAAAAAATATTTTCATGAACTTAAAAAAGAACTGGATTTGCGTATTCCCGATGATTATTTAAAAGAATTTTATATAAATCCTAATACCGAAACAAATGTAGTGTGAACTAATGCGAATGCTACGGAACATATGGGGAGTATGTTGGTCGATTTTAAAGTGTTGAAGGGAGAGATAGTTTTTGAATGATATAATCAGTACATTTAATGACTTGTATTATAAAATTCAAATATCTCATAATATTTGTTTGGCTGATGTAAGAAATATATGTTTGAAATCTTATAATAATTCTGTTGTCTGCGATGTTGATGGTGGCGCCCCGGAAATATATTACGAAATATTAGAGAGGGATTGTGGGCATTTTGCTGTTTTGAAAATAGAGCGAAACAGTCACGAGATTATATATGAAAGTGTTAATGCTGATTTCGCAGCAATTGCTCTTTTCCTGTTTCTTTCACGTCATCAAATAAAAAAAACTGATAATGATATTGAGATAGAAGAATTTATAAAAAAAGAAATTGCACACGGGAATATAGATTTGGCTAGACAGGTGATTGCAGAAAATTTTGGAGAAAAAACAATTTCGTTTGAAAAAAAAGTATTCGATAAAATTTCTGTTATTACTTTGTCTACAAATAAAATTGACATTTTTTATTATGGCAATACAATTTTATTTTGTTCAGAATTTAATAAACCAGATCTTGAACGTGGATATTTAATTGCATTTAATAAATGCCGTATGATTAATATTTATCATAAAATAATGGTGAATATTACAAATATTATTCCCGATGTTAATGAAAACGAAAATAGAAAACTTAAATATCTATTTTTAGTTGGAACTATGGAAAAATAAGTATATCAAGTATAATAACGCATACAATTTTTCTTGCTGGCGGAGCATTTTTAGAGCCGATAGCTAACGTATTCATGCGAATGTATCATAGTTATTTTATTTCTTGATTTTTTTAGCTTAATGATATTGGGAGGGCATTGAGTTTATCTCAGTGTCCTGCTCGCTTTTCAATGTAAAAAAAATATCCCCTCCAAAGCATTTGCCTTGAAGGGGATTAACTATATGCGTTTTACTGTGGCTTCTTAACGTCTGTCATGACTTCTTTAAGTCCTGTTGCAAGACCTGCAATACCCTGTATCTCACTTGGTATAATGATCTTTGTAGCCTTGCCGTCTGCTGCCTTAGCAAATGCTTCAAGGCTCTTGAGCTGGATTACCTGCTCGTTAGGGTTAGCAGCATTCAGCTTGACGATACTCTCAGCAATTGCCTTCTGTACCATGTCGATAGCCTGCGCTTCACCTTCTGCCTCAAGTATCTTCTGCTCCTTTACAGCGTCTGCACGAAGTATCATAGACTGCTTCTCAGCTTCGGCTGCAAGTATCTGTGACTCCTTGTCTGCCTGTGCTCTGAGTATCTTAGATTCTTTCTCACCCTCTGCAACAAGCACCTGAGATTTCTTCTCAGCCTCTGCCTGAATGACCTTTTCACGTCTTTCACGGTCAGCTTTCATCTGCTTTTCCATTGCGTCCTGAATTTCTCTTGGAGGAAGAATATTCTTAAGCTCAACTCTCTGCACCTTGATGCCCCACCTATCTGTGGCTTCATCCAGAATGGCTGTTATTCTCGTGTTGATAATGTCACGGGAAGTGAGCGTAGCCTCAAGATCAAGGTCACCAACAATGTTTCTGAGTGTTGTTGCCGTCAGATTTTCAATAGCTGAGATAGGTCTCTCAACACCGTATGTGAACTGCATTGCGTTTGTTATCTGGAAGAACACAACAGTGTCTATCTGCATTGTTACGTTATCCTTTGTGATAACTGACTGTGGCTTGAAGTCAACTACCTGCTCTTTGATAGATACTCTTTTTGCAACTCGGTCGATAAAAGGTACTTTTACGTGAAGTCCCGTTCCCCATGCCGCATGAAAAGCTCCAAGTCTTTCAACTACAAATACATATGCCTGCGGTACTATCTTGATGTTGCTGATAACAATAATTATAAGCAATACGATGATAGCAAGTACGATATAAATTCCAGGTTCCATTATATGCCTCCTAAAAATAAATTTATGTAAGCTGTTACTTTTCTTCTGAAACTATCAGCTTTGCACCGTCAATACGTACTACCTTCACTGGTGTGCCTTCTGAGATCTTTGAGCCGTCCTCAGTTCTTGCTGCCCAGTCTGTGCCATCAAGAGTGACCCTGCCTTTGTTCATAGAGTTATCTATAGGCTCAATAACTATTGCAGTTTTTCCCACATCAAGCTCGTAATTTGTTGCAACTGGCTTGTTCTGGAGCTTCTTGACCACAGGTCTTGTAAGCAAAAGAAGTATGATCGAACTTACGACGAATACGATGCACTGTGTAAGGAAAGAAAGCTTAGCTATGGCACAAAACATCGCAATAAGTGCTGCTATAGCAAGCCATATAGACACAAGTGCCGTTCCAGTTGCGACCTCGCATACAACAAAGAACACGAAAGCTAAAGCCCAAAAAACTATTTTGAGTGTAGCCATTGTCATACGATCCCCCCTGTTCCTCTCATTTATTTAAGATTTATTATAACATATTATTTTAAAATTTACAATAGCTAAGACACAATATTTTTGCTTTTTTACCTTTAATCTTTAATGATTTTACATTGACCATACCATATTTTATTAGCTGTACTCTAATATATACATGTTGATGCTACTACATAAAGAAAAAAGTATTTCTAAAAGATAGTTATATAAAATAATTTACAGTAAAAGCGGTAACCCGCTGGAGGTAACCGCTTTTACTATTTGTGTAATTATACGTTGTCGCTGAAATAAACATCATACCAAACAAGGAATGAGAACACTGTCCAGATCTTTCTTGAATAGTCATATTTGCCTGCACGGTGATCGTCAAGAAGCTGTACAAGCTTATCTGTGTGGAAGAACTGTGCCGACTGAGGAGAAGTAAACTTATCCTTTACTATATTATAATACTTATCTTCTTTGAGCCATACCCTGATAGGAACAGGGAAGCCGAGCTTCTTTTTCTTAGCTGTCTGTGGAGGGCAAGCCTGAAGTGCAGCAAGACGCATTGCATACTTCGTTTCAGTTTCAGTAACTCTGTCCTTTACAGGTATCTGCTCTGCAAGCTCCATTACCTTTCTGTCAAGGAACGGTACACGAAGCTCTAGGGAGTGAGCCATGCTCATTTTGTCAGCTTTAAGAAGAATATCACCTGTCATCCAAAGGTGCAGGTCAATGTACTGCATCTGCGTTACCTGATCCTGATCTCTTACCTTGTCATAGAACGGCTTTGTGATAGCCATAGCGTCAGGAGCGTTTGTCTTTATGCTCAAAATGTCCTTACGCTCTTTCTCAGAGAAGATGTATGCGTTACCGATAAATCTCTCGTCAAGGTCCTTAGAACCTCTTATAAGATAGTTTATGCCGTGCTTGTGAGGCAGCTTTTCTGCAACTGCACCAACAGCCTTTCTGATAGGTCTTGGTATCTTGAAGTAGCTTGCCATATCAGCAGGGTTGTGATAGATGTTGTATCCGCCGAAAATCTCGTCTGCACCCTCGCCTGAAAGCACAGCCTTGACCTTTTCTGAGGCGATCTGACATACAAAGAACAGTGCCACAGCAGCAGGGTCAGCAAGAGGTTCGTCCATATGATACTGTATCTTTGAAAGGCTGTTCCAGTATTCCTCAGGAGAAATGACCTTGGAGAAGTTCTCCTTATTAATATACTTTGAAAATTCCTTAGCATAGCCTATCTCGTTGTACTTTTCGTCCTCTCCGAAGCCCACAGTAAAGGTCTTGTCAACGTTGGCAACAGCGGCAACATAGCTTGAGTCAACACCGCTTGAAAGGAAAGAACCTACCTCAACGTCAGCGAATTTGTGTACCTCAACAGAGTTCTTGAAAGTGTCAGATATCCTATTCACCCAATCTTCAAGAGCAGGGCCATTGTCAGCGTGGAATTTAACTTCCCAATATCTTCTTACGTTCATCTCGCCGTTCTTGTATGTAAAGCAGTGAGCGGCAGGGAGCTTGTAAACATTTTTGAAGAAAGTTTCTGTTGTAGGAGAATACTGGAATGTGAGATAAGTTTCAAGAACGTCTGTGTTAAGCTCCTTCTTAAAATGAGGGTGGTCAAGAAAACTTTTTATCTCAGAACCCCACATAAGAGTTTCGCCCATTTTTGCGTAGTAAAGAGGCTTGATACCGAAGAAATCTCTTGCACCGAAAACCTCATTTGTATTCTTGTTGAAGATAACGAATGCAAACATACCTCTCAGCTTGTCGAGCATATCCTCGCCCCACTGCTCATAACCGTGGATAAGCACCTCAGAGTCAGTCTGTGTGTAGAACTTATGACCAGCAGCGATAAGCTCCTCACGGAGATCCTTGTAGTTGTATATCTCACCGTTGAATGTAAGTACCAACGACTTATCTTCATTGAAGATAGGCTGGCTACCTTGATCTGAAAGGTCGATGATCGAAAGTCGGCGGAAACCCATTGCGATCTGCTCGTCAACATATTTTCCGTCAGAGTCAGGACCTCTATGTTTTATTCTATCCATCATTTTTCCAAGAACTATGGAAGCGTCATTGATTTTATTTGTAAATCCAACAAAACCGCACATATAAAAGCCTCATTTCTGTTAAATCAAATTGCCTGTATCTTAGTTAATACGGCCGCTTGTCGCCTAGTGAACGTCAAGCAATATAATATTTATTATACACTATATGCGGCTTTTTTGCAAGGGGTAAAAACAAAAATTAAACAATAAAAGAAATTGTCTTTTGTGCATTTATCACATGGCAGTGTGTATGGTATAAAAATATCTGCGTTTTTGTCATTTTGGCTTGAAAAAGGCAGAGGGATATAGTATAATGGTATTAAAATCATATTTTGGAGAAGATCTTATGGACGATAACAAAAAGAAGAAAAATGGTTATAGATTGGATATTGTGTTGATAGTGAGTTTTTTTGTAATGCTTATATCTTTCTGCGCCTACATGATGAATACTACTCTCGAAGAGGTGCTTGAAAATGAAACAGGCAGCTCTGTAGTCACACATGATTACACTTACGAGAGTGCTGAGAGCAGTTCAGCAGCATAGTGCAAAATTCAAATGTTCGACAAGTTAAAATGCTTTACATGCTTGCTGAATTCGCCTATTTACGACATTTCAGAGGCATGGAACAGCATTTGAAGACGCATAAGACGACAAGTTAGCTCACTTTACAGCATTAAGAACTAAACTATATTGCATTATACACCGTAAAGTTCGACTACATTACAGCTAAAAGCATTTTACTTGACACCTAAAATCAATATCTGACGAAAATGTGGCTTTGTGCATTTAATACAAATAACAAAGTCACATTTTGTTGTATAACGCCTTGACTTTACGTCACTTATACTATATACTTGTATTAAGCACTGCTTTTTATACAATATGTTGTGATTTGCGGTGCGAGTTGTGAGAATAAAAAAATATAAGGATAAATCGGGAAAATCGGAGGCGGTATTGTGATAATCAAGATAAAAAAACGTGACGGACGTACTGTAACTTTCAATATTGAGAAAATAGCTGGCGCTATATACAAGGCGGCTCAGTCTGTGGGCAAGGATAACTATGAGGAAGCTTTGGAGCTTTCGGGTAAAGTTGTTGATAAGCTTATGGAAAAACACCTTGATATGCCTACTGTTGAAGAGATTCAGGATTGCGTTGAGCGTGTACTTATCGAGGAGGGCATGGCTGATACTGCAAAAAGTTATATACTCTACCGCTCAAACAGAACTCGTGCAAGGGAAATGAATACCCGTCTTATGAAAGTTTATGAGGATCTTACTTTCCAATCAGCGAAAGATAACGATTTGAAGCGTGAGAATGCTAATATAGACGGCGATACCGCAATGGGTACAATGCTCAAGTATGGTTCTGTGGGTGCGAAGGAGTTCAACGAGATGTATGTTCTTGCTCCTGAGCATTCAAAGGCTCATCAGGAGGGGGATATCCACATTCATGATCTTGATTTTTATACACTGACTACCACTTGCACTCAGATAGACCTTACAAAGCTTTTTGATAAGGGTTTTTCTACAGGTCATGGCTTTTTGCGTACACCAAATGATATACAAAGCTATGCGGCGCTTGCCTGCATTGCGATACAATCCAATCAGAACGACCAGCATGGTGGTCAATCTCTTCCAAAGTTCGATTATGATATGGCTGAGGGCGTAAGAAAGACATTCAGACACCGCTATCGTGACAATATCGGCAGGGGTCTTGCTCTCCTTGGTGAAGTTTCTGATGCTCAGAGCATTGCAAAGAAAATAACTGAAATGCTTGATGAGCAGGGTTTAAAGATCACTCTCGCCAATGATAACGGCTATCAAGAGGCTGAAGCACAGTTTCTTGTGAATTTTGTTGACGCACCTATAGTGAAGAAGATACAGAGTTTTGCATATAAAAACTCTTTGAAAGAAACTGACAGAGCCACATATCAGGCAATGGAAGCGCTTATCCATAATCTTAATACCATGAACTCCCGTGCAGGCGCTCAAACGCCTTTTAGCTCCATAAATTATGGTACTGATACTTCTATCGAGGGCAGACTTGTTATAAAGAATATTCTTCTTGCAGAGGAAGCAGGACTTGGCAATGGTGAAACGCCTATTTTCCCTATACATATTTTCAAGATAAAAGAGGGCGTGAACTTTGATCCTGATGATCCGAACTATGACCTTTTCAAGCTCGCCTGCCGTGTATCAGCGAAGCGTCTTTTCCCGAATTTTTCATTTATCGACGCTCCTTTCAATCTACAGTATTATAAAGAGGGCAATCCTGACACTGAGATAGCTTACATGGGTTGCCGCACAAGAGTTATCGGTAACGCATATGACCCTACTCGTGAGATAGTGACAGGAAGAGGAAATCTCTCTTTTACTACCATTAATCTCCCTAGACTTGGCATAAAAGCACAGCGTAATATCGGTGCTTTCTTTGACAGCCTTGATGAGCTTATGGATCTTTGTATCGACCAGCTTATGCACAGATTTAAGATACAGTGTTCAAAGCGTGTGAGAAATTATCCGTTCCTTATGGGTCAGGGAATATGGCTCGATTCAGAGAAGCTTACGGCTGACGATACGCTTGAAGAAGTGCTAAAGCATGGCACGCTTTCAGTGGGCTTTATCGGTCTTGCTGAGTGTCTTAAAGTGCTTACTGGCAAGCACCATGGTGAAAGTGAAGAAGCAAGAGAGCTTGGCTTGGAGATAATCTCACGTATGAGAGCAAGAATGGACGAGGAAACAAAGCGTACTGGTCTTAACTTCTCGTTGCTTGCAACACCTGCTGAGGGACTTTCCGGCAGATTTGTTAAAATGGATAGAGAACGTTATGGCGAGATAGCAGGAGTTACAGATAGAGAATATTATACTAATTCTTTCCACGTACCTGTTTACTATCCGATAACAGCGTTTGAGAAACTTAAAATAGAAGCTCCTTACCATGCTCTTACAAATGCAGGCCATATAAGCTATATCGAGCTTGACGGCGATCCGCTGAACAATCTTTCTGCATTCGAGAAAGTCGTAAGATATATGAAAGAAGTTGGCATAGGCTACGGCTCAATAAACCACCCTGTTGACCGTGATCCTGTTTGCGGATATACTGGAATAATAGGTGACAAATGCCCGAAGTGTGGACGTTCTGAGGCTGAACACAGCAAGGTGATACATGAGAGGATACCTCGTGCAAAAGCCTGCTGTGAGGGTGACAATTAGCCATGGAACTTAGGATAGCAGGCACTGTCGGTGAATCTATCGTAGACGGACCGGGTTTTAGGTTCACTATTTTTACGCAGGGCTGTCCACACGGCTGTGAGGGTTGTCATAATCCGCAGACACATGATTTTAACGGTGGCATTGTCGTTGACACAGACCAGCTTTACAATGAGATAATAAAAGACCCGCTTCTTGACGGTGTGACGTTCAGTGGCGGTGAGCCTTTCTGTCAGTGCAAACCGTTAGCAGAACTTGCAGGAAGGATAAAAGCGTTCCGTGGCTTTTCACTGAATGTGATATCATTCACGGGCTATACTTATGAATATCTAATTGCAAACGCTAACGCTGAAAACGGCTATATGGAGCTTCTTAGTCAGCTTGATTATCTTGTTGACGGCCCTTTTATACTGTCACAACGAAGTCTTGAGCTTAAATTCATGGGCAGCAAAAATCAGCGTTTTATTGATGTACAAAGGTCCTTGAAAGAGGGCAGAGCAGTAGTCGTTGAACCATATTGAACATAAAAAAGCGAGTTTCATGATGCTGAAACTCGCTTTTATTTATACCAAAAGACCTCCGCAATCGTTAAACTACGGAGGTCAAATTAATTATTTCTCAGGCTCTATTACCTCAACATCTTTTGGGTCGAGAGTTTCTGCATTATCAGCCTCGGCTGCTCTCTTTACTGCTTCTTCCTGTGACTTTTTCAAAGCTTCCTGTATGTCCTCGCCAAGAAAATCAGGGAGTGACATTCCTGCTTGCTTGAACAGATCGTTCAGTGGAGGAACTGACTGCATAAGTCCGCTTAGAAAGTTTGCTGTCGAGCCTTTTCCGTCTGCACCTGCGCCTGTATCCCACACGGTTATCTTGTCTATCTTAATGTTCTTGATAGCTTCTACCTGAATAGAGATAAGTTCTTCAAGCTTGTCAGCAACTATGAGTTTAACTGCTGCATTAGCGTCTCCGCCTGCTGCTTCAACAAGCTTTCTCATACCTTCTGCCTGCTTTGTGAGTATTTCCTGATTACCCTTTGCTTCAGCTTCCATTTTTGCAAAGATAGCATCGGCCTCACCCTTTGCTTTACGTCTTACTACCTCAGCCTGTGCTTCAGCTTCGATCTCGGCCTGCTGCTTTGAGATCTGAGCCTTTACGATAACATCGGCGGTCTGTGTAGCCTTTTCAAGTTCGGCTCTCGTCTGCTCGGCGGATTGCTGAGCTATGTAAGCTTCCTGCTTTGCCTTTGCTGCCTGAACAGCTTCTGCGGCTGTAGCCTGTCTGAGAGCTTCCGCTTCACGCTCACGTCTGAGGGCTTCTGACTGTGCAACCTCTATCTTGGCTTGGTTCTCACCGTCGATAGCAGAAGCGTTTGCAGCAGCAACTTGGATACGCTGGTCTTTCTGAGCGTTTGCCTGACCTATCTCACCGTCTCTGTGTTTTTCGGCAACTGACTTCTTAGCGTCATTTATAGCCTTTGCAGCAGCTTCTTTACCGAGAGCTTCCAGATATCCAGACTCATCTGTGATATCCGTTACGTTTACGTTGATAAGCTTAAGGCCTATCTTTTTAAGCTCTATCTCAACATTATTTGATACCGCGAGCAGAAATTTATCTCTGTCCGAGTTTATTTCCTCGATATCCATTGTTGCGATAATAAGTCTTAACTGACCGAATATGATATCCTTAGCAAGCTCCTGAATTTCCATGAGCTTCAAGCCGAGAAGACGCTCAGCAGCGTTTTGCATAACGCCTGGTTCTGTCGAGATACCAACAGTAAATCTTGACGGAACATCAATTCTGATGTTCTGCCTTGAAAGAGCGTTTTTTAGATCCACATTTATGGATATAGGAGTAAGATCCATATACTCATAAGATTGGATTATTGGCACGATAAATGCCGCACCGCCGTGGATACATCTTGCGCTTCTTGCTTGACCGTTCTTGTCTGTTCCTACTTTACCATAGATAACAAGCACCTTGTCAGACGGACATTTTCTGTAGCGTGACAGTATCGCCATAATTGCCGCAAAAAGCACAACGACTATCACGCAGATGATGATTACTGGTTCCATAATTTTTCCTCCCACACAAATAATATTATAATAACCTCAAGACGGGTCATTTCACAGAATCTTTATGTTTAGCACCCCTTTGTTCTATCAATTCTTTTATTTTTCTATTATGACAGTATCTCCTTGCAAATCGATAATACGAACCTGAGTTCCTGTCTTTATAAGCTCATCACCATTGTTTATTGCAGTGACTTCTCTTAACTGTCCGTTTATCATAACATTCACTTTACCAAGCCCATGGTCTTTAGGTGGGCAGGGGATATAAACAGTAGCAGTTTCTCCTATAGCATTTTTATAATCAGCCGTACCGTTTTCAGCAAGTCTTGCAGAAAGTTGAACTATCTTTGCTACAAGAAGCATGGTCGCCAGACCCAGAACAAAACCGATAACTGTAGACAGTGCTGGATAAACACCTGAGCTTACAAGAACGATAGATGACCAGCTAAACACAGTGAAAAAAGCAACTATGGTCTGAAGCGTGAACATTCTCATAGAAGCAAAATCCGCAGGGTTTCCGCCGTCTACGTTGTGGTCACAGCCGATATCATGTGTACAGTGACCAATATCCACATCTCCGTGACCGCTGATGTTGGTATCAACATCAAGATCAAGACCTGATGTGTCGCTGAAATCGTGACCGCTTCCACCATCATGAAAACCGAACATAGAAAGCAAAGTCTGCACAAGCAGTATAAGCGTTGACGGAAACGCTATACAATACAGCACTTTAAGTAAAAGCGACAAACCGTCCCACCATTCATTCATATAGCTTACACCTCCAATGTAAATATTATTTACGTTTATTATATACTCATTTATCTTATTTGTCAATAGATTTTCGACAATAATTAAAATTATTTTTTAGATATTGCTTAGCAAAAAAAAATTGTAAATTTTTCGTTAAACACTTGAAATTTGTTTTACTATCTGCTATCATATAAGTAAATGAAATTTACAGTAAATAAAGTGAGGCGATATAATGGAGAAAAATACTCTCGGCAAGAGGATAAAAGAAGCAAGGCTTGCAAAGAAAATGACCCAAAGCGAGGTAGTGGGTGATTTTATAACCCGCAATATGCTTAGTCAGATAGAGAGTGGCTCAGCAACGCCGTCGGTAAAGACCCTTGAATATCTCTGCAAGGTGTTGGAGATAGAGCCTAATGCCCTTCTGCCTGATGAAAACGACTCCAAAAACGCCCCTGACGCAGAGGGCTATATCAGTATACGGAAAGAATTTATAAACAAGAACTATAAGGCTGTTATAGAGTATGACGCTGATGACGAATTTTCAGATGAGATATGTGCGCTTAAGGCGAAAGCTTGCCTTATGGTGGCTAGGGAGTATTCAGGCTCTGACAGTGCCACGGATCTTCAAAAGGCGATAGACCTTGCCAAGCAGGCTTCTGAACTTTCAAAGCGTGGTATTTTTGCAGATGAAAGCGTTAAAAGCAAGGCTGACGAGCTTTTGAAAGCTAAAGCTAAGCGTCTTAGCGACTATTACAGAAGTCTTTTGTAGGGTATAGTCATGGAATTTGTTATCATAGCCACGGTTGTTCTTGTGCTTGCCATGTGTCTTGGCGCAGATTTTGTTATAGTTCCTATAATGTTAATTGTTTTTCTTGTCGTCCTGCTACTGGTTATTTTTGGTTTATTTGTATACTCTGCTGTAAAACTTACTGGAACGAAAAGCGTGAAAGGAAAGTTTGTGCGTTTCGGCAGGGCAGAGGGCAAGAAATTTGATACAGCGTTTTACAAGGTTAGTGATAGTGAGTATCCAAACGTATTCCCATGTGAGGTAGTAATGCGCTCAAAGATATACATACCCGATAAGGTCTGTAGGCTCAGATATGACGGCAAAAGAAATGAAGTTTTTGACCTGAATGCAGTTTGCTGTGTGATATTTGGACTTGTTCTTAGCAGCGTATCGGCGGTGATGATGATACTTTTTCTACTAACAGTGATAGGCGTGAATTGAATGATTTTAGGCAGTAGGTTAGCTTGCTGCCTTTTTTGTGCATTTAAAATGGCAATAGTGGGTGATTTAAAATAAAATGTTGACTTGTAGGCTTTTTAATGGTATAATATAAAAAATATGTGGAAAGGATCATATATGATGAGAGTTGAGCTTATTACCCATACACCTGAGCCTGAAAAGGTAGTTGCTACTGCTGCAAAACTTTGCTATTCAAGCAGTGATATCGCCTCGCTCAGAGAGGGTCTTACGGAAGAAAAAACAAAGAGCTTTATTGAAAGGCTCGTGTCTATTGGTCACGAAAGCCCTATGGAACACGTTTCTTTTACTTTTGGCATAGAGGGGATATCCCGTGCCTGCTCTCATCAGTTGGTAAGACACAGAATTGCGTCTTACTCTCAAAAAAGCCAGCGTTATGTAAATGAAAGTGGCTTTGAGTTTATCACGCCACCATCAATAGAGGCTGTGCCAGAAGCAAAGGCTGAATTTGACAAGCAAATGGATCAGCTACTTGAGTGTTATAATAAGATTGCCGACATACTTACAAATACACATGAAAAGGCGTTTTTAGAGCAGGGTATGTCTGAAAAGGACGCACTTAACAAGGCTAAGAAAAAAGCCTATGAGGACGCAAGATTTGTTCTTCCTAACGCTTGTGAAACAAAGATAGTTGTGACAATGAACGTCAGAACACTGTTTAATTTCTTCCAGCATAGATGCTGTAACAGAGCACAATGGGAGATAAAGGCTGTGGCTGATGAAATGCTCAGACTTTGCAAGCAGGCCGCTCCTGAGCTTTTCAAGAACGCAGGTCCGTCATGTGTAATGAAAGGCAAGTGTCCAGAGGGCGCAATGAGCTGTGGAAAAATGGCTGAAGTAAAGAAAATTTACGGAGAAATGAATAATGTTGAATAGATCTGGACTTATAGTTATTGAGGGACTTGATGGAAGTGGAAAATCAACTCAGTTTGAAAGGCTTTCTGCTTATTTCAGTGAAAATGACATAAAGCATAAGGCTATAAGCTTTCCTGACTATGATAATCCGTCGTCTGCGTTGGTAAAAATGTATCTTAATGGTGAGATAGGCAAAACGCCTGCTGACGTGAATGCCTACGCAGCTTCAAGCTTTTACGCTGTTGACAGATACGCTTGCTACAAACAATTTTGGGAGCATGACTATAAAGAGGGAAGTCTTGTACTTGCAGCGCGATATGTTACGTCAAACTGCATTTACCAGATGACAAAACTGCCGAAAGAGCAGTGGGAAGATTTTATAGGTTGGCTTGAAGATTACGAGTATGACAAGCTTGGGCTTCCAAGACCTGACAAGGTGATATTCTTGGATATGCCAATAGAGATATCTCAAAAGCTGATGTCGGGAAGATACGGCGGAGATGAAAGCAAAAAGGATATCCATGAAGCAAATGTGGAGTATCTGAAAAAATGCCGTGAAGCCGCTTTGTTTACCGCAGAGAAACAGGATTGGGATATTATTCCTTGCAGCGACGACAGCGAGCCTTATACAAAAGATAAGATTTTCGGAGATGTTCTGGGGTTAATCAATAGAAAGTAATGTGTGTTTAATGTTTGATTTCAGAAAAATAAGTTTTGAGGACAAAGAATGGATAACCAAGTGTCTTGCAGTATCAGATTTCAGAGGAGCAGAATATTGCTTTGCAAATAATATGGCGTGGCAAAGACTTAATGACACTGTAATAACACATCATGGTGATTTTTATATAAGCTGTTCCTTTGAGGACGGTCAGCCGTATTTTACATTTCCTGCGGGCGTTAAAATAGACGTTGAGGGCAAAGAAAAATATATCAGGCTTTTTGATGAGCTTAAAGAATACGTTTCCGCCCAGGGAAAGCCGCTTATCGTATCCTCTGTAACAGATGATAACCTAAGCTGGATAAAAGAATATTATGGTGATAAAATCATCTGCGAGTATGATAGGGACAGTTCAGACTATATTTACAATGCTTCCGACCTTATCGAGCTTAAAGGCAAAAAGTATCACGGCAAGCGTAACCACATAAAGCGTTTCATGGACGAGCCTTGGGAATACAGAGAGCTTACTGATAAGGAAATAGACAGCTGTATTGAATTTTCGGCTGAGTTTTATAATAAGAATGACAACGCTGACGATCCTTCGGCGGTGGTTGAGCAATATGCTATTGATCTTTTTCTTACGAATATGGATAGGCTCGGACTTAAAGGTGCTGTACTTTACAGAAATGATAAAATGACAGGCTTTACAGTTGGTGAACAAATAAATTCGGATACCTTTGTGGTGCATATAGAAAAAGCACTCGCTGACGTTCAGGGTGCATATCCTATGCTGTGTAGTCAGTTTGCGTCGCATAATGCAAAGGGTCTCAGCTTTATCAACAGGGAAGAGGATCTAGGAATAGAGGGTCTTAGAAAGTCAAAGCTTTCTTATAATCCTGCTTTTCTTTTGAATAAAAATGTAATTACTTTCAGATGATCGAAAGGAGTCATTTGTTATGGTTTATGTATTTCTTGCCAATGGTTTTGAGGAAATGGAGGCTCTTGCCCCTGTGGACTTGCTCAGACGAGCAGGCGTTGAAGTTTTTACTGTAGGTGTAGGCTCTGATATGATAGTCAGCTCACACAACATTCCTGTCAAGACCGATACAACAGTGGATAAGATAGTTCTTAATGACGAGCTCGAAATGATAGTTCTCCCAGGTGGTATGCCGGGTACTTTAAATCTTGAAGCAAGCCCTGATGTGCTTGGTGCAGTTGATTACTGTGCTGATAATAACAGATACATTGCCGCAATATGTGCCGCTCCGTCCATAATCGGTCATAAGGGTCTTCTTGACGGCAGATATGCAACTTGTTTTCCAGGCTATGAGAAAGATCTTAAAGGTGCGATACATTCTGCCAGACTTGTGGCTGTTGACGGTAAGTTCATCACTGCAAAGGGCGCAGGCTGCAGCATGAAGTTTGCACTCAAGCTTGTAGAGCTTCTTGTTTCAAAAGAAAAGGCAGAAGCCCTTGAATCAGGTATGCAGAGCAAATGACAGATAAAAAAGCTTTAAGAAAGCATTTCAAAGAGTTACGTCTTAGTATGTCTGCGGAAGAAAGAAAACAGGCAGATGTGGCTGTTCAGCAAGCTTTCCTTGACAGCGAGGAGTATAAAAGCTGCACAACTGTGCTTGCATATGTTTCCTCTGATATTGAAGTGTCTACGGCGGAGATAGTAAGAAAGGCGCTAAAGAGCAAAATAGTGCTATGCCCGAGATGTGAAAAAAACGGCAATATTATGTATTTTTACAGAATAAACAGCACCTATGATCTCAAAAAGGGTAGGTTTGGCATTTTTGAGCCTGATGAACGTTGTGAGAAATACTGCGTTTTTGACAATGCCTTGTGTATCGTGCCTGCGCTTTCGTATGATAAAGACGGATACAGGCTTGGCTTTGGTATGGGCTTTTATGACAGATTTTTGGCTGATTATATTGGCATGAAGCTAGGTTTATGTTATGATAACTGTATGTCAGAAAGTTTTTGGCATGACGGCTATGATATCTCTGTAGATAAGGTATTTACTGATAAGGATATATATACTATAAACACAAAGGAAAGGAAGTAAATAATGGACGATCTGAATTTTAATGTTGACGATATAATAAATGATGTCAACGCAAAGATAAAGTCTGCCGAGAAAAATGAAGCAGACGAAGAAAGCGTTGAAGCAGAGCCTATCGCTGACACTGAGAACAGTTCCGAAGACTGTGAACAGGCAGATAATACTGACGAGAAATCACAGGAAACTCCAGAAGCGACCGATGACAAGCCTGAACCTATCCTAGCTTTTCACGAGGACAAGTCAGAGGAAGACAAAGGCGAAGAAGACGAGGATAAAGAGCCTGAGAAGCCCGAAAAGCAAGAAAAAAAGTCAAAAAGCGGCAAGAAGAAAAAGAAAAAAAGGAAGAAAAGCAAGGTGAATAATTCGGTGTTTGGCGGAATTATACTTGTTATAGTAATTCTTACAGTTTCTTTAGTGCTTGCAGTGGGCGGCATTTCTATTGGCATGGAGTATTATGGTATCGGAAAAACTGACGAGGATATCAGATTTAATATCCCTGCAGGCTCAACAAACAGTGAGATAGCTGATATACTTGTAAATGAGGGAGTTATAAAGAACAAAAAGCTGTTTATGCTTGCTTTGAAATTTGAAAAGCCTGCAGCTATATATCCTGGTGATATCACACTTCAACCATCAAGCGGATATTCTGAAATAATAGAAAAACTTTCACAAATGAGAGAGTCATACAAGACTGTAAGCATTACATTCACAGAGGGAGAAAATCTTCTTGACATAGCTAAAAAGCTTGAAGATAATGAGGTCTGCACTGCTGACGACTTCCTGTTTGAATTCAATAAAAATCAAGGCTTTGACTTTGAAAATGATGTTGATGATAACGGCGATATGTTCTATCGCATGGAAGGCTATTTCTATCCTGATACATATGAGTTTTATGTGAATGACAGCGCAGGAAACGTTACCAAGAAGCTTAGAGAGCAGTTTGAAAAGAAATACAAAACTGTCAAAGCTAAGATCAAAAATTCCGGTATGTCACTTAACGAAGTTATGACCCTTGCTTCTATCGTTCAGCTTGAAGCCGCTTCTGAGGACGAAATGCCAAAGGTAGCTTCGGTATTCCTGAACAGACTTGACGACCCTGACACCTATCCTATGCTCCAGTCTGATACAACAACAAATTATATTAAGAATGTTATAAAGACCGAGGCTGACAACACAGCTTCTATCGAGCATTATACCGAGTGTTATGATACCTATAAGTGCAAGGGCTTGCCGGCAGGACCAATATGCAACCCTGGTATGGCTGCAATAAACGCTGTTCTTGAGCCTAAGAAGACTGATTACTATTACTTCTGTAATAATCTTAAGACGGGCGAAACATTCTATGCAAAGACACTTGACGAGCATGAGGAAAATCTTGTTAAGGCTGGACTTGCAAAGAAAAAGTAATAAAGGATTGAAATTTTAATGACTGAAAATAATTTGCTTGAAGTTCTTGCTCCTGTGGGAGATATGGAACGTCTGTATGCGGCGCTGGATTTTGGTGCTGATGCAGTTTATCTTGGAGGTACGGCTTTCGGAATGAGAGCCGCCTCTGCAAGCTTTGACGCTGAGCTTCTGAAAAAAGCCTGTGACGAGGCTCACAGCAGGGGTAAGCGTGTGTATCTGACCTGCAATACGCTTCCTCATAATGACGAGATAGTGCATTTAGAGCAGTTTGTGAATGACGCTCTTGCGGCAGGCGTTGACGCTATGATAGCCAACGATATCGGTGTTTTCTCACTGATAAAAAAATATGCACCTGATATGGAGATCCATGTTTCCACACAGGCTGGTATAGTAAATTATGTTACTGCAAATGAATTTTATAACATGGGTGCTAAGAGGGTAGTGCTTGCAAGAGAGCTTTCTCTCGAGGAGATCGCCGAAATAAGAGCAAAGACCCCTAAAGATCTTGAAATTGAGTGCTTTGTACATGGTGCAATGTGCGTAAGTTTTTCAGGCAGATGTTTGCTTTCCCAGTACCTTGTAAACCGTGACGCAAATCGTGGCGAGTGCGCACAGCCTTGCCGCTGGGGATACCACCTTATGGAAGAAAAGCGCACCAATGAGTTTTATCCTGTTTTTGAGGACGAAAAAGGAACTTATATCCTCAACGCCAAGGATATGTGTATGCTCAACCACATTGATAAGCTTGCAGAGGCAGGCGTGAACAGCTTTAAGATCGAGGGCAGAGCTAAATCTTCGTATTATGTGTCCGTTATCACAAATGCCTACAGAAAGGCTATGGATATCTATAAGTCTGATCCGGAGCATTTTGAGTTGCCACAGTGGCTTAAGGACGAAGTTTTCAAGGTAAGCCACAGAGCATACTGTACAGGGTTTTTCTTTGGTCACCCAAAGGAGAGCCAGTATTACGAAAATGGTGGATATATTCGTGAATATGACGTTGTGGCTGTGGTTGACGGTTGTAGCGGTGGAAGAATATACTGTACTCAAAAAAACAAATTCAACAAGGGCGACGAGATTGAAGTGCTTTCACCTGTTGGTAGCCCTGTGAAGTTCACCGTGGAGGAAATGTTTGATGAATACGACAACTCCATAGATACTGCAAATCATGCAGCTATGAAGATGTCGATAAGATCAGATCTGACGTTCCCAGAACATTCTATAATTCGTATGAAAAAATAGCAACAAAAGCCATGTGATTTTCCTCACATGGCTTTTTGTTTACTTCTTTTTCTTTTCAATTTCTTCAGACAATGGATTCGACTCCATGGCCTTTTTGATGTTTTCATCAGATAAATGTGTGTATATCTCAGTGGTCGCAATGCTTTTGTGACCGAGTATATCTTTCAGTACAAGAGTATCTACACCGCCGTGTTGGTACATTAGGGTTGCGGCTGTATGCCTGAGCTTGTGGGTGGTAATACCCAAATTGCTAAGTCCTGCACGCTGGAGCTGTTCATCTACTATTTGTTGAACACGTCGCTTATTTATCCTTGTTTTGTTAGCTGATAAAAAAATGGCAGTTTGTTCCACGTGGGGGCGGGTAGTGTCAATATACTCATCAAGTGCAGAAACACAAGCGTCGTTAAGATAAATAATGCGCTCCTTGCGGCCTTTGCCGAGGACACGCAGAGTTCTGTTATCTCGGCTGTAATCGCTTAAATTCAAGCCCACAAGCTCGCTCAGACGCATACCGCAGTTAAGGAACAGAGTAATGATACAATAATCACGCACCTGATTTTTAGAGTCGATATTACGCAGAAGCTCAAGGCTTTGTTCAAGGGACAGATATTTAGGCAAGGCTTGATTTATATGTGGCAATTCAAGATCATCAAGCGGATTGTTTGAAATGAGCTTGGCTTTTTGGCAAAGATAAACATAGAATTGTTTCAAAGCTGAACATTTTCTTGCACGGGTCTTTGTGGAATTATTGCGCTCATCTTTTAAATATTTCAAATAAACATAAGCATCGTTTAGTGAAAAGCATTCGAGCCATTCTATTGGCGTTTCTTTTATTTTTATTTTATTGAAAGGCGTTTCGTCCGGAACTGCATGGTGCTTGACATTAAGATATCGCAGAAATGTTCGGATATCAATAAAATAAGCTTCTTCAGTGCGGTCAGAACGGTCTTTGACAACTTTCATGTTAGTTAGAAAATCGTCAAGATAATATGGGCAATCATCTACATATGCTTGTTTCATTTATATCTATTCTCCTTATTTATCACTTCTCTAAGTTTCACTAAATTTTTATTTAGTGAAACTTTCTGTACACGCTGTGCGAGTGACTGTTTGTGGCTCTTTTACGCTTTGTAGGCTCTCCCCGTTGTGCACTGCTTTAAGTATACACCCTACTTTGTGGGCTGTCAAGCTATGCTACATTTGCGGTAATCCCTTGACAACAATTAAGGGACAGTTTATAATAAAAAAAGTATACAATTATATCAATTTATATATTTGCAAAGTTGAAGGAGAAATAATTAATGTGTGTTGTTATTCCTGATTGCACTTCTTGCAAGAATTTTAAAGGTAAAAATAAGAATGGATTATTCTACTGTAGTGCCTTTCCACAAGGAATTCCTAAAAAATATTTTTGGGGAAATATAACTGTGAGAAATATATCAGAATGTGCAAATAAAATCAGGTTTGAAGAAATTGATGATTAGTATAGAAAACAATTATTATATAAATTTTCTTCAAACAGTTGATTTTACAGCGAAAATATGATAAAATTATAGTAATATATTTTATGAAAGGAACGATAGTTAATGAACGACAAGAAACCTATGGTCATGAGAATACTCGTTCTCGCTTTGGTTGCCGCACTTATACTCGGTCTGATCGTCGGAACTGTCATTAGTGCTGTATAATGGTGCATATCGGAAATAGCTGGGACGATATTCTGGCTGATGAGTTTAAAAAGGAATATTATTTGAAACTCCGTGAATTTTTGAAATACGAATATTCACACTTCACTGTTTATCCTGATATGCATGATATCTTCAATTCATTGAAGTACACGCCTTATGAAAACGTCAAGGCTGTTATCATTGGACAGGATCCTTACCATGGTCCGGGACAGGCTCATGGTCTTTGTTTTTCCGTTAAAGCTGGTGTTAATCCACCACCGTCTTTGCAGAATATTTTTAAAGAACTTAATGCTGATCTTGGTATCTCTATCCCTAATAATGGCGAGCTTACCGATTGGGCTAAGCAGGGCGTGCTGATGATGAACACTGTTCTTACTGTTCGTCAGGGTCAGCCTAATTCTCATAAGGGTAAAGGCTGGGAGCAGCTTACTGACGCTGTAATAAAAAAGCTTAATGAGCGTAATGTGCCTACTGCGTTTATCCTTTGGGGTGGCAATGCTAAGGCTAAGGCACCACTTATAACGAACCCTATTCATGCAGTATTCAAGGCGGCTCATCCATCTCCATTGTCTGCGTATAATGGTTTTTTCGGATGCAGACATTTTTCTAAGGTTAACGATTTCCTTGTAAGTAACAATATTCAGCCAATAGATTGGACAATAAGCAATAAGTAAAAAAATAACCTCGGTTTGTTTCACTACAGACCGAGGTTTTATTTTTATAGTTTTTTGATATGCTGTATAAGCAACGCTACTCCCATTACAATGAGGTTGTAGACGATAACTAGCGTTGGAGTAAGCTGAACAAATGAACCTGCCAGCATCATTATAAGGGCTATGAGCGCCGCAAGTATCGTTGCACCATACATCACTGACGCACCAAGTTCTGCGGTAAATTTGAGCCTTTTTGCGCCTATCACAAGCATTGCAAATGACGGAAAATGTCCGCTGCAAAGCATTGATGAAGCCTGACGTGGAACGTACTCGGTTTCGCTTTCGTAATCCTTGTGATATCTGAAGCTGAGAAGCTTAACGCTGTCGCTTTCAATATCAAAGAGGTCAGAGAGAAAACGCTGTGAAAGAAAGCCGTCAACTGTTCTTATTACTGTTGTGATACCTTCAAGTTCAAGCTCCTGAAGCCAACGTGTAACAGACAGATTAGGCGATACCTGAATAACGAACATTGCTGCTGTTATTCCAGAAATAGAAAGATAGACAGCAACATTCCCATTTGTATACTCCTTCTCTTTTGCTTCTGACGGCAGACCGTCAATAGAGTGGTTTTCCATAAGCTCTCTTGTACCAAGAAGTACACGTTTGTTTTCTATCCAGCCAGAAAGTCCAAGACCGTCCTCATAAATGTAGCTTTCAACAGGATAAAGCAACTCAATCTTGCCTCTGAGCATTTTGTAAAATGTAGACTTAAGAACACTTCCCGATTGACAGCTAAGGCTTGCAGCCATTAAAATGCAGTCTTCAATAGAAATAGCTGAGAGAAGCTTAAGGTTTGCAAGCTCAATGCTTCCTTTAGGGAAAAGCTGTTCAGCGTCAACAAGAAGTGAATTTGTGTCAGCAAATTCATCAACAGAAGAATATCCCAGCATTACCGCTGAATACTGCAAATACTTCTTTGTAGCTCTTGCCAGAGGTACATTTACTATAAGCATTACCGCAAACGAAGAACACATGGTAACAGTGCCTGAGAAAGCCGCAAGTGCTATAAACAAACGTTCTTTCATGTTTGACGCACCCTTATCAAATATAAGTGACAAAAGTGCTATAACAACGCCTGCAATGAGGATATAAGGACTTATTTTCTTTGAATACTCATCTGAGATATCAGAAGTGTAGCTGTTCTTCATAAAATCGTCCACAAACTCGGTTTTGCGCATAGCTGCTATCTTTGGCTCTGCAACAGCGCCTCTTGTGAAGTTTTCTGCTATTTCCTCATCTTCAACGGATGTAACTGCATATCTCTCAAAATCTCCTGCAACGTACCTAAAATTACGCTCAGTACGTTTTACCACCATAAGTTTTCCAAGAGTATTGAATATCAGACCCACGATTGCAACGGATATGTAAACATGGTAAACACTATCACGAATAGACTCAGGGTCAAATAGATTTATTATTCCTGCAATGACTGTAATAAAAATACCTATCGCTGCTATTGTATCATTATCTGCCTCTTTTTTAAATAGGCTTTTCATTCCTGCAAGAAGCACATTATAGCACACCGCTATAGAAATAAGACCCAAAATAGTGTTTGCAAACAGATATGCCGCAGGGGTTATCGTTCTGTCAAATGTCTTTATAAGAGGTAGTTCCAGGTCATTCGCAACCGTGATGAATGTGCTGAAAATGCCTGTAAACAGAAGTACACAAAGCCTTAGAACAAGGTTGCTCTTCACATGACGGATAGAGCCAAAGACCTTTTCGGCGTCATCAAACTTCTTAAACTCCGTCTGCCCTGCCTTGTCTTTATCGTTTGTATCATCACTGTCAGGCTCGCTTTCCTGCTCGTCAGTTTTAAGAACAAAGCTGTCAACTTTCTTCTTTCTGTGCTGTGACAATATAGAGGATTTTTCCTCATAGGTGGCGTCATCAGGGATAAGTGCCTTGTCAAACTCCTCTGTTTTCGGGATTATTTTTCCCGTCAGTCCCATTTTGATATCTTTAAGGCTTGCCCTGTTCACAGGCGGAATGCTCTGCTTTGCAGCCTTGCCTTTTTTATGTTTGGTGAGATTATTTATAAGTGCAGCATTTTCCTCGTTACGTTTTTTCTCATTCGTATGATCTGCCGCCAATTCATCATCAAAATCTGTTGCTTTTATTGGATCATAGCCGTCACTATCTATATCGCTGATATCATTATCTTTTTCAATACTCTCATCAATATTAGTATCTTCATTAGTATCTTCATTTAAAATTTCATCGTTTTCCTGTGACTCGTCAGTTTTTAAATCTTTTTCAACTTTTTCGCTGTATTCTGAAATTATATCGTCTATTGAGAATTTATCAGCCAAAGCTTTAACCTCCCTGTTCCTTATAGATTTCTCTGTCTTACGGCTTCATACATAAAAATCCCCCGCCGCAACGGAAGCATTCAAAGAATTGACTTTGCCTGCCATAGGCAAGCTAAGCAAAAAATCACATTTATCTTTTATTAAACGTCCCATGCCAAAGCCCTCAGAGCCGACTATCAGCCCTATAGGACCAGTTAGCTTAACTTCAGTATAGCTCTGTCCCTCGCCGTCAGTTCCATATATCCACACACCGTTTTCTTTAAGCATATCAATAGTTGCTGCAAGATTTGAAACTCTTGCAACAGGCAACCAGCTTGCTGCACCTGCGGACGTTTTGAAAACAGTTGCGTTCAATGATGCACTTCTTCTCTTTGGAATGATAACGCCGTGAGCACCTGCCGCCTCAGCCGTTCTGATTATTGCACCAAGATTGTGCGGATCTTCTATCTCATCGCAAATAATAATGAAAGGATCCTCTCCCTTTTCATTTGCGATGCTGAGAATATCCTCCGGAGACACATACTCCGCACACGCACCCATAGCAATAACACCCTGATGTGAAGCTCCCCTGCTCATATTGTTGAGTTTTGTTTCGGTAACACGCTTGACATTTATGCCTTTTTCCTTTGCAAGTCTACAAATAAGTGTTATAGAGCCTTTAGCCTCAGGGTTAATATAGATAGTGTCGATCAGCTTATTTGCTTTTAAAGCCTCGATAACAGGGTTTCTGCCAATTATAAGCTGCAGTTCATTTTCTTCGTCTAAATTATTATTTTTATTTTGATAATTACTCATTGAATTTTCCTTTTCAAAAAAATATACTACTCGTAATTATACCACAAAAAAAACATAATGCCAATAGTAAACAGGCTTTTTATACAGACTTTCGACGATTTACACAAATTTTATCAATGATATTTATGCTTATCACATACACAATGCGATAAGCAGCAGAACAAGCATTGCCACACCCATTATAGTTGATATCACAGCCGCAAAGTTGAATTTTCTGTTTGTCGAAAACATTTTGTCCCCCGTTATCGCACTTGCAATATCAACAGCATTTTTTCTTAAAATATCAGGGTGTAGATGATTTTTATTTGCGTTTACAAATAATAGAATCTTATCAAAACATTCATTTTCTGTACACTTTATTTCGATGATTTGTTTATTAATTCCTTTGAGCATGACAGTCAACTCCTCTAAATACCAATTGCTTGATTATATTACTGATTGTTGGCATTTAAAAAGTGCAATATTCAACATTTCAACACAAAAATGTTGAATATGAAAAGTTTTCAACATTCGTAGGGGCATTTTCTGTTGAAAACCATGTTGAAAACGTTGAAAACTCATGGTTTTATCGGTATTTGCAGGATGTTGAAAACTTCATATTACAACGAAAATCGACCATTCAAGCGAAAAAACGCCAACTTTTGGGAACAAATACACACGAGAATGTTACGAATATATTAACACACAAACTTGTCTGTTGAAGGTTATTTGTTAGCAGCGGAATGACCGCACTTTACATAATTTTTGAATTTGTTTGAGAATAAATTTACAATGCTAGATCCAAAGTACAAAAAAATGACCCGTTCAAAGAACAATGACCTATTAAATGATATAAGCTGATCTTCTGTACTTATAATTGTACTTTTACAATCTTCTGCATAAAATCTAAGCTGTAACCATTGTAACGAAAAGTAACGAAAATTTCTTATCTTGTGGTAAGAAATTTTATAGCACGCTCTATGGAGTCTTTTGAGTTTCCCCAATCGGCATTTGCTCCTGTGTTACGGTAGTCATACATCTTGCAGTAGTGTGATACGTCCGCTTCAAGAGTGTCAAGATATTTGCTTGTCAGCTCGCCGCAAGCGTCAATAAACTGCTTCTGATATTTCTTATCCATATTTTCAGTACACATAGACACTAAAAGGTCATAGTGCGGCAGACAAAGCATTTCCTGCTGAGCAAAAAGATCTCTGAAATCACGCTGTTGAACATACATCTCAAACAGCGTAACGAGTATCCTTGACATTCCCCAATCCACCTTGCTGCATACAAAGCATTCGTTATTTACTGCGCTGACTTTCTTTTGCTTTGCTGTCTTGCTCTCGAACATTTTCTTTCGTGTGAAAATATGCTTTTGCATATCCTGCAAATGTGATTGAAGCATAAGCGCAAGTGACAGTCTATTTTTGCAGGCTCTCATCTGTTCAAAATGTGTTTTGCAGAAACCGAGCTTATTGGTCTCCATACGCACGTCTGGCTCCATCATAGCCGCTCCCATTATGTACTCAACAGTTCTCTGCTCCAACGTATCACGCAGGCGGCATATTGGACAGCCGCATTTCGGCTCAAATATATCTGTGACAGGTATTGTCAGAATACTTTCTCTCATATGATCTATCCTTTCTTAGATATGTTTATTTTATCCGCTTGAAAAATTCTAATATTTATAGTATAATGTTTTTTGTAGAATTTTGCAAGTAGATTCGATGATTTTATGATAAATAGGAGCTGAATTTTATGGATTATACACAAAGCGGCAGTGACATTTTGCTGAAACAGCCTGATTTTGGACTAGATGATACACTTGATTGCGGACAGGCTTTTCGCTGGGAGAAGATAGATAAAAAAACTTACAGCGGAGCTTTCCTTAACAACAAACTTACCATAAGTGAGGAACCCGAAAATGGCGTGTTTAGGCTTCATGACACAACTGTGCAGAACTTTGAAAACATTTGGATCGATTATTTTGACCTGAATACTGATTACGGGGAGCTTAAACGCCGCTTCTCTGAAGACGAGACCTTGTCAAAAGCCTGCTCATTTGCAGGCGGCATAAGAATACTCAGGCAGGACAGTTGGGAGGCGTTATCTTCCTTTATAATAAGTCAGAATAACAATATCCCAAGGATAAAGGGCATTATAGGACGTTTGTGTGAGCATTATAGCGGCTACCCTTCTGCTGAAGATATGGCAGATGAAACGGTTGACAGCCTTGCGTATTTGCGTTCAGGGTTCAGAGCAAAATATCTTGTTGACGCCATTGAAAAGGTTTTGAGCGGTGAGATAGACTACCAAAATATAAAAGAAATGCCCCTTGACGATGCACGAAACGAGCTTATGAAGATCAAGGGCGTTGGTCCGAAAGTTGCTGATTGTACACTGCTTTTCGGCTTTTACAAAACGGACGCCTTCCCAAAAGACGTGTGGGTGAAGCGAGTGCTTGCACAGTGGTATCCGAACGGACTTCCCTCTTGTGTGAAGGGTGTCGAGGGCATTGCACAGCAATATCTATTCCACTACATAAGAAATACTCAGAAATAACAAAAGACCCTACCGTAGAGTTTTCCACGGTCGGGTCTGATATTTTATTACATAGACTCTGGGCAAGTTATCTTGAGCATATCAAGAATATTCTTTATTACCTGCTTAACTGCAAGTGAAAGTGAAAGTCTTGCCTGCATAACGCTCTCGTCTTCTCCCATGATACGGCAGTTGTTATAGAATTTGTGATACATTGTAGCAAGGTCTATAACATACTTTGTTACCTTAGCTGGGTCATAAGCCTTTGCAGCCTCGTTTATAACGTTCGGCAGAGTAGCAAGGTGTTTTATCATCTCCTGCTCCTCAGGCGCTGTGAGGACGCTGAGAGCCGCCTTGTCGAGGCTCTTAACTTCAATGCCCTCTTCGTTCATCTTTTTAAGGACAGAACAAATTCTTGCGTGTGCATACTGTACATAATAAACAGGGTTCTGGCTTGTCTGAGATACAGCAAGGTCAAGGTCAAAATCGAAGTGGGAGTTAGGCTCACGGAGATTGAAGAAAAATCTTGCTGCGTCTATCGGTATTTCGTCAAGAAGAGTTGACAGAGTGATAGCTTTGCCTGAACGCTTGGAAAGCTTATACTTTTCACCGTTACGGACAAGGTTTACCATTTGCATGATAACAATGTCAAGTCTGTCAGCGTCAACGCCAAGTGCTGTCATAGAAGCTTTAATACGAGCTATATATCCGTGGTGGTCCGCACCGAAAATATCCACTGCCTTGTCAAACTTTCTTACTGCAAGCTTGTTGTAGTGATATGCGATATCAGGCACAAGATATGTTGGCACACCATTTTCACGAACGAGAACTCTATCCTTTTCGTCACCGAACTCTGTTGTTTTAAACCAAAGGGCACCGTCTTTTTCATAGGTATGACCGCTTGCTTTGAGCTGATCGATAACTCTCTGAACTGAGCCATCCTTATGAAGTGTGCTTTCATTGAACCACTTGTCATACTGTATTCTGTATTTGCCAAGGTCGTCGTGAAGCTTCTGAATATTCTTAGGAAGTGCAAAATCGCAAAGTGCCTGACGGCGTTCCTCACTGTCAGCATTCACATACTTGTCGCCGTATATCTCATTGAATGCGTTTGCATGGTCGATTATATCCTGACCCTGATAAGCGTCCTCAGGAAGCTCAGTTTCAGGCTTGTATATCTGAAGATATCTAACTTCAAGTGAAGTCTTGAACTTCTCTATCTGATTGCCTGCGTCATTGATATAGAACTCTCTTGCTACCTCATAGCCTGCCTTTTCAAGAACAGACGCAAGACAATCACCTATAGCTCCGCCTCTTGCATTGCCTATGTGCATAGGACCTGTTGGATTTGCAGAAACAAATTCCACGAGAACGCTCTTCCCTGCGCCAAGGTCAGTTTCACCGTATTTCTCTTTCTGCTCCAAAACAGTGGCAACTACAGTTGCATACCATTCAGTAGAATAGAAAAAGTTGATGAACCCAGGACCTGCCACTTCACATCTTGCAAAGTATGAGCCGTTAAGGTCTATCTTTGATACGATAGCTTCTGCTATTTTTCTTGGATTGTTTCTGAAAGGTCTTGCACATACCATTGCGGCATTAGTGGAAACGTCACCGTTTTTTGAGTCGGCAGGTATCTCCGTATTAAATGCAGGAACAGGCTCTGCTGGAAAAGTTCCGTCTGCAACAAGCTCGCCCATAGCCTTCATTACAAGCTCCTTAGCCTGAATAAATGCGTCGCTTATGAGATTAGTCATATTATTTTTCCGTCCTTCCAAATATAATTATGCGACAACATTTGCCGCTTTTACTTCTATAGCTATCTCAAAATCACCGATATAGCTTGAATTGACATCTAAAACATAGTGAAAGAAAAGCATTCCACCGTTTTCGTCAAGATCTGATCTTATGGTTTTAGCGGTTATGCCTATCATAAAATCACCGTATGGAGTGCCATAAACGCAATGCTGCTTTTCGCCTATATCAACAACAAGATTTGCTTCAACCGTTCCGGTTCTGTTCATAGTCACCTTGCGGCAGCCTTCGGTTTCTAGCGTTGTAACGCTTCCTTCAAATCCTGTTGCCTCAGACTCCTCATACGATATGCGATATCCTTTTTCGGTTGCTTCATAAAGTCCTGCTGAGATAAGCTCTGTTTCTTCTTTTGTATTACCGTCGCTTTGACGGCTAACAAGTTTTATTGATACTTCCTTGCTGGTCAAATAAAATCCTCCAGTTTACAGCTTTAGGCTGCATTTTGATATTTGTGCATTGATATTGTTTCCGAGAAAACGTTCAACATTCTCAGAAAACAGCTCAACGCTGTCGGTACAGTAAAGCTCAAGGCTCTCACGCTCTTCTCTTTCAGCCGTATCATCGCTGTATGAAAGGGAGTTGAGTGCATATTTCGCAAGCTCTGCACCTGATGAAACAAGTGTTACACCCTCGCCCATTATATCTGAAATTAGTTCAGTGAGGTGTGGATAGTGAGTACAGCCGAGAATAAGCGTATCAACGTCTTCTTTTTTCATTATTTCAAGATACTCCTGTGCGATATATCTTGCAGGCACGCAATCAGGGGCAGTATAGCCATTCTCTACCAGTGGCACGAACATAGGACAAGCCTTGCCAACCACCTTGATGTTAGGGTTAATGCTTCTTATAGCTTTGCCGTAAATGCCGCTCTTTATAGTCGCACTTGTGGCTATAACGCCTATCCTGTTATTCTTTGTAGCAGAGCAGGCAGCCTTTACAGCAGGCTCAACAACTCCGCTTATGGAGATATCTGACTTTATATCCATTGCAGGCAATACAGAAGAAACTGTACCGCAAGCAACGAGAATCATTTTAACGTTATGCTGTTTAAGAAACTCTATATCCTGTCTGGCATAGCTCATTATAGTCTCTCTGCTTTTTGAGCCGTATGGCACTCTTGCCGTGTCGCCAAGATAAACGATATTTTCATTTGGCAGAAGCTTTATAAGCTCTTTCACACAGGTAAGCCCACCAACTCCTGAGTCGAAAACTCCAATGGCGGCGTTATTCATAATCAACCTCCGCCTTATCAAGTGCCAGCTTGATAAGCTTATCTTCCTGCTGTGCAGGGGTCATTCCCTCGTACTGCATAAGCTGTGGATACATACTTATAGGCGTGTGACCTGGGAGAGTATTTATCTCGTTAAGAATAACAGTGCCGTCTTTCATAAGGAAGAAGTCTACTCTTGAAAGTCCGCTGCAGCCCATTGCTCTGTATGCCTTGACAGCCGTCTTTCTTATTTCTTCAATGCTTTCCTCGCTCATTCTTGCAGGGATAAGCGTTTTGGAAGCGGCGTCATTATATTTTGCGTCAAAATCGTAAAACTCGTCATTTGCGGAGCATACTTCACCGACAGTTGAAGCAAAAGGCTCGTCATTGCCCATTACCGCACACTCGCATTCCATGCCAACTATAGTTTCTTCTACAATGACCTTGCTGTCATGTGCAAAAGCAAGCTTTATGGCAGCTTTAAGCTCGTCTCTGTTTTTAGCTTTTGAAACGCCCACAGAAGAACCGCAGTTTGCAGGCTTGACAAACATTGGATAGCCAAGCTTGCTTTCCATTTCGTCACACTTTTTGTCAAGATGTGAAAGCTCTGAGGTTATAATGCCTACCCACTTTGCTGTCTTTATGCCGTTTGCGTCAAGAACAGTGTGTGTAAGTCCCTTATCCATGCAGTTTGCAGATGATATGCAGTCACAGCCTACAAATGGTATCTCAGCAAGCTGAAAAAGCCCCTGAATAGTGCCGTCTTCACCGTTCTTTCCGTGAAGGACCGGGAAAATAACGTCAACTTTTACATTCTGATATTCGCCGTTTTCGCCAAGAGCGATAAAGCCCTTGTGAAGAGGGTCAGGGCTGAGAACGCATGGAACATTATCAGGGTGCTGTTCCCATTTGTTTGACGCAATATCGTCAACATCTCCTATATATTTCATCCAGTGACCTTTTTTTGTTATTCCGATACAAATAACATCATATTTGTCCTTTGGTATACTCTTTATAACGTGAGTTGCAGAAACAACAGATACGTCGTGCTCGTTTGATTTTCCGCCGAAAATAACGGCAACTCGGATCTTAGACATAAAAATTCGTCCTTTCTGAATTAGTATCATAATATTATAACATATTTAGACTTAAATTGCAAATCTTTTTTGTGCCAAAATATACGCAAAACTGCCTTGAATATTGTGTTTATTGCATAAGGCAGGACTATTTGCCGTAGGCAGCGACTTTTTCAAAGTTCATATTTCCACCGAATATATCCAGTGCTGAGCCTATGGTGAAATCTATCTTTCCCATGCCGAGTTCTTTTAACGTATCGAGGTCGTCAAATGAGGAAATTCCTCCGGCATAGGTCGATGGAATGGTGCAGTATTCTCCCATTATCTTTGCTATCTGCGGCTCAATGCCCTTTGCTTTGCCCTCTGTGTCAACGGCATGGATAAGAAACTCATCGCAGTATTCTGAGAACATTTCTAGGGTCTGGCTGTTCATTTCAATATCGGTGAATTTCTGCCAGCGGTCTGTCACCACATAATACTTTCCGTCCCTTTTGCGGCAGGAAAGGTCAAGAACAAGTCTGCTTTTGCCAACGGACTTCACCAATCTGTTCAGATTATCGAAATTAACAACACCGTTTTTGAAAACAAAGCTTGTCACGATAACATGGCTTGCACCCTTTTCAAGAAATTGTGCGGCGTTTTCGTCATTTATTCCGCCGCCTATCTGCAATCCGCCCTCAAATGCGGATAATGCACTGTAGGCTTGTTCGAGGTCTGCGTTGTAAAATTCGCTGCCAACGGGGTTCAGTATAATAATATGTCCTCCTGTCAGTCCGTATGACTTATAAAGCTTGCCATAATAAGCGCCGTCATATTCTGAAACGAAGTTATCCACTGCAAAATTATTTTTATCTGAAAGACTTCCGCCCACTATCTGTTTTACATTACCGTTATGGATATCTATGCAAGGTCTGAATTTCATGCCGCTCTCCTATTCAAATTTTCTCATGTATATCACTAAAACTATGTCATTGCCATTTTGCACACGCTGACAGTAAACGTCATAATCTGTATGCTTTTCGCAGAAGCTGTCAAAAACTTTGCTAAGCCCTTTGATATTTCTCTCATTGAAGTTCGTGTCTATCTGGTCAGTTTCACTGAATTGGAAATCGCTCATATCTGACGTTACCGCCACGCTGTCCTGCATATTATCCAAAGCCTTTTCCATAAGGCTCTCTATCTCATTTACTGAGTTTATATGCGTAACTGTCTGCGTAATATAGCTGAACTTTGTACTATCTGTATCAGGAAGCTCTGTATCGTCCCAGACGTGTTTTGTTTTCATGTATTCTTTTGAGACGTTAAAATACTTGTGTCTTACTGGTCTATCCGTAAAGTCAGGGATAGGGTCGTCCCAGCAGACATCAACATAATACCAACTACCGCCTATCTGAACTATGTTCCATGAATGATCGTCGCCCTCAAAATCTGTGGCATATATGGTCTTGCAGGGTATTTCCAACATATCCATAAAAAGCTGAAACGTTGTGGAATAGCCTGAGCATATTGCTTTTCCGTTTATAAGACAGCCATATGGATTATCAGAGTTTGGCAGGCCAATACCAAGCGCATTGAGATGTGCTTCGTCATAGCTTGCACAGCCAACTATATAATCATGTACCGCAAGCTCTTTTTCATAATCGTTCATGTCAGGTGTGATAAAGTCATTTATCGTCGAAACTGCTTTGTTGTATATTTCAAGCTGCTTTTCATCAAGACCTGATGTATCTCCTGTTAGGTATGCCTGCGAGATAGGTGTGCTGTCATAGTATTTATCATTGCCGCTTTCGCTGTCAGCACTTGATGACGTAGTCACGGCAGAGGAATTATCCACAACTGTTGTGGGCTTTTGTGACTCTGTACAGCCTGTAAGACATAGTATCACCGCCGATAATAATATCAAAACAGTTTTTGCTTTCATGCTTTTCACCGCCTTGTTTTCTCTGATAACACAACTATTATATAATATACGCTTTGCCGTGTCAAGTAAGGATATCGTAAGAAATGAAAATTTATACAGTAAATTGACGTATACCATGCAAAAATATGCACTAAAACGCTATAAAATCAAGCAAATGTTTATATTTACCTTGACAAAAATCGCAATTTGTTATAAAATATTAATATCAGTTATTTTTGAAAGGATTGTTGTTACAATGGGACTTACTTTAACAGAAAAAATACTTAAAGCACATCTTGTTGACGGCGAATTTGTTAAGGGTCAGGAGATCGGTATCCGTATCGACCAGACGCTTACTCAGGACGCAACAGGTACAATGGCTTATCTTGAATATGAGGCAATGGGCGTTCCTCGTGTCAGAACGGAAAAGTCTGTAGCTTATATCGACCACAACACGCTTCAGTCAGGCTTTGAGAATGCCGATGACCACAGATTTATCGGTTCTGTCTGCAAGAAGCACGGCATTTATTTTTCACGTCCCGGAAACGGTATCTGTCATCAGGTACATCTTGAGCGTTTCGGCATACCAGGTAAGACCCTTATAGGCTCTGACAGCCACACTCCAACAGGCGGTGGTATCGGAATGATCGCTATAGGTGCAGGTGGACTTGATGTTGCAGTTGCAATGGGTGGTGGTGCTTATTACATCACATATCCTAAGATAGTAAAGGTAAATCTCACAGGCAAGCTTTCTCCATGGGTATCAGCTAAGGACGTTATCCTTGAAGTTCTCAGAAGAATGTCTGTAAAGGGCGGCGTAGGCAAAGTTATAGAATACTGCGGCGAGGGCGTAAAGACACTTACAGTCCCTGAGAGAGCAACTATCACAAATATGGGTGCTGAGCTTGGTGCAACCACATCTATCTTCCCTTCTGACGAAACAACACTTGCATTTCTGAAGGCTCAGGACAGAGCTGACGTATGGAGCGAGCTAAAGGCTGATGATGACGCTGTCTATGACGAACAGATAGACATCGATCTTTCACAGCTCGTACCACTGGCTGCCTGTCCTCATTCTCCTGACAACGTTAAGAGCGTAAATGAGATTGGAAAGCTTAAGATAGATCAGGTTTGTATCGGCTCATGCACAAACTCTTCTTATGTTGACATGATGAAAGTAGCTCACATTCTTAAGGGCAAGACAGTTGACCCTAGCGTTTCACTTGCAATCGCTCCAGGCTCAAAACAGGTACTTAACATGATCGCTGAGAACGGCGCACTTGCTGATATGATAGCAGCAGGCGCAAGAATACTTGAATCCGCTTGCGGCCCATGTATCGGTATGGGTCAGTCACCTAACTCAAAGGGTGTTTCACTTAGAACATTCAACAGAAACTTCGAGGGACGTTCAGGCACAAAGGATGGTCAGATCTATCTGGTATCACCTGAAATGGCTGCTGTTTCAGCTCTCACAGGCTACCTCACAGACCCAAGAACACTTGGAGATATGCCTGAGTTCAAGCTTCCTGAACATTTCAAGATAAACGACAATATGGTTGTTCCGCCAGCTGACGAGGCTGATATGGACAGCGTTGAGGTTCTTAGAGGACCAAATATCAAGCCTTTCCCACAGACTTCACCGCTTGATGACAGCATTGATTGTCAGGTATCACTTAAGGTGGGTGACAATATCACAACAGACCACATCATGCCGGCAGGCGCAAAGATACTTCCACTGCGTTCAAATATCCCTGCTATCTCACAGCACTGCTTTACAGTATGTGATGAGGACTTCCCAAGACGTGCAAAGAACATGGGCAAGTCAATAATCGTTGGCGGCTCAAACTACGGTCAGGGTTCATCAAGAGAACACGCAGCACTTGCTCCTCTCTATCTTGGCATAAAGGCTGTTCTTGTTAAGAGCTTTGCAAGAATACACAGAGCTAATCTTATCAACGCAGGTATCCTTCCGCTCACATTTGTAAATGAAGCTGACTATGACAAGATAAATCAGGGCGATGAGATCGTTCTTGCTGACGTTCGTGCAGACGTTGAGGCTGATATGTCTAAGCTTACTGTTGTGAATAAGACAACAGGTGTTGAGATACCAGTTCTCTGCGAGCTTACAGGCAGAACAAAGGATATTATCCTTGCAGGTGGTCTGCTTGACTACACAAGAGAACAGCTCTCTAAATAATAAAGTCTGATATGAAGGTTCCTATGGGGATTTTCTCGAAACTTTTCGGCACAAAGGACAGCACTCTCAAAGGTGCTTGCATATGTATGATAGATATTGACAGCGACAGCTATGAGCTTATCATTGCAAGTCTTGATGTTTACAAAAAGATATCTGCGATAGCTAAAAACAACGGATATTCCATTATTACTTTATAGGAGGTCTTACCAATGGCAAAAATTCAGATGAAAACACCGCTCGTTGAAATGGACGGCGACGAAATGACCAGAATTATCTGGCAGGATATAAAGGATATTCTTCTTACTCCATATATTGACCTTAAAACAGAATACTATGATCTTGGTCTTGTTCATAGAAATGAGACCGACGATCAGGTAACTGTTGATTCTGCAAATGCTACAAAGAAATACGGCGTTGCTGTTAAGTGCGCAACTATCACACCTAACGCTGCAAGAATGCCTGAATACAACCTCAAGGAAATGTGGAAATCCCCTAACGGCACTATCAGAGCTATCCTTGACGGAACAGTTTTCAGAACTCCTATCCTTGTTAAGGGTATCACTCCATACATTCCTACATGGACAAAGCCTATCACTATCGCACGTCACGCATACGGCGACGTTTATAAGAACGTTGAAATGAAGTGCCCTGCTGGCTCAAAGGCAGAGCTTGTTTGCACTGACAAGGACGGCAAGGAAACTAGAGAAACAATTTACAACTTTGAGTGCGACGGAATCATTCAGGGTCAGCACAACAAGTCAACTTCTATCGCTTCATTCGCAAGAGCTTGCTTTAATTTTGCACTTGATAAGAAGCAGGATGTTTGGTTTGCTACAAAGGATACTATTTCAAAGAAGTATGACCACACATTCAAGGATATCTTCCAGGAAATATACGACAACGAGTACAAGGCTAAGTTTGAAGCGGCTGGTATCGAGTATTTCTATACTCTTATCGACGACGCTGTTGCGAGAGTTATCCGTTCAAACGGCGGTTATATCTGGGCTTGCAAGAACTATGACGGTGACGTAATGTCTGACATGGTAGCTACAGCATATGGCTCACTGGCTATGATGACTTCTGTTCTTGTTTCACCTGACGGAATCTATGAATATGAGGCTGCTCACGGCACTGTTCAAAGACACTATTACAAGCACCTCAAGGGCGAAGAAACTTCTACAAACTCAGTTGCCACACTGTTCGCATGGACAGGCGCTCTGAGAAAAAGAGGCGAACTCGATAACCTGTCTGAACTTATGAACTTTGCTGATTGTCTTGAAAAGGCAACTATCGAAACTATTGAAGACGGTGTTATGACAGGTGATCTTTATCTGCTTTCTACACTTGAAAATAAGAAGAAAGTAAATACAGTGGACTTCCTTAAGGCTGTTGACGAGAGACTTAAAAAGCTTCTGGGTTAATTTTCATATCACAAATATTAAAAGCTGTAGCACTTTGCGGTGTTACAGCTTTTTTAATAGAATATTATGCCGAGAAAGGCGGAGCTTACGATAATTGCGATCGGTGAGAGCTTGAATTTCTTCAGTTTCAAAAGAAGCACATCTGCCAAGGCTATGAGCAGGAATATTATCAACGCTTTATAGTCAAAAGCAGGCTTTGAATTTATGGTGGTGATATTTAGCAGTGAAGATAAAGCCATTGTAATGCCAGTGGCGAGTATCATTGCAACAACGCAAGGACGAATGCCAGAAAGCATTGCTTTTACCCCTGAGTATTTCAGCAAATCCTTCATGATCGAAGCTATGATGAATATTATCACGAACGAAGGCAACACAACGCCAAGAGTGGCTATCAATCCGCCTATGAAACCTGCCTGCGATGAGCCTACAAAGGTCGCCATGTTCACTGCAAGTGGTCCAGGGGTGGACTCAGATACGGCAATAAAGTTCACAAATTCGTCCTCACTGAGCCAGCCAAAGGTAAGAACTTTTTCACGGATAATGGATATCATTCCATATCCTCCGCCGAATGACACTGCGCCTATTTCAAGAAAAATGAGAAAAAGTTTGAGATATATCATTTTATTGTACTTCTCTTTCTGAGGGTTTTAATCAGATACACGGCAATGCCCACAGCACCACTTATGATAATATAAAATACTGATGAAAACTTAACAGAAAAAAGTGTGAAAAGTATCATCATTATGAAAACTCCAAGCATTATAATTTTGTCAAGCAATGTGTTATCAAGTGCTTTCAACATTCTTAGTCCTGCAGTAAGTATGAGATATATTACGCCCACCTGAATGCCACGGAATCCAGCGTAGACTACTTTTAAAGACAGAAATTTGTCAAAGAAAAGTGATATTATGTAGATTATAAAAAACGACGGTATGCACACACCGACAGTTGCCGCAATAGCACCCAGCACACCGCCTATTTTGTAGCCAATATATGTAGCACTGTTTACAGCAGTTGGTCCGGGGGTGGACTCTGATATAGCTGTCATATCGAGAAATTCTTTTTTATCAAGCCAATTTTTGCGCACACAAAATTCTGTTTCAAGCAAGGCTATCATTGCATATCCTCCGCCAAAGGTAAAAACGCCTATCTTAAGAAAGGTCAGAAACAATGTTTTTATATTTGAATTGTCATTTTTCAAAAAAACTCACCTCTTTTTATATTATAACGAACTTGTCCTAGTAAGTCAATGCTTTTATTAGCATTTGCTGATTTATTACGAAACATTAAAATAATCTATAATTATGTGTAAAACAGTTGACAATAGTCGATATATGGTGTATAATATATTTTGTTAAAATTAAATAGCCTTATCAAGAGTGGTGGAGGAAACAGGTCCTGTGAAGCCCAGCAACCTAGCGTTAGTTAAGGTGCTAAATCCTGCGGTTATTTCCGAAAGATGAGGAAATTGAGTAATTTCAAGCGTTTCGGAATGAAGCGCTTTTTTTGTGGCTGTTTTTAGATTAACAAATATTCAGAAAAGAGGTATTTTTATGTCAAAGTATTTATTTACATCTGAGTCGGTTACTGAGGGACATCCTGACAAAATATGCGATCAGATCTCTGACGCTATACTTGACGCTCTGCTGGAGCAGGATCCTATGTCAAGAGTTGCCTGCGAAACGGTCACTACAACAGGTGTAGTAATGTGCATGGGCGAGATAACAACAAAGGCTATAATCGACATACCACAGATCGTTAGAGATACAGTTGTCGGTATAGGCTATGACAGAGCCAAGTATGGTTTTGACGGACACACCTGTTCAGTTCTCACAACTATAGACAAGCAGTCGCCTGATATTGCAATGGGTGTTGACAACGCTCTCGAAGGCAGAGCTGAAAACGCATTCGATACAGGTGCAGGCGATCAGGGTATCATGTTCGGTTTTGCTTGCGACGAAACACCTGAACTTATGCCAATGCCTATATCACTTGCTCACAAGCTTGCTCTTAAACTTACAGAAGTTAGAAAGAACGGCACTTTGCCATATCTCAGACCGGACGGAAAAACTCAGGTAACAGTTGAATATGATGATGGCAAGCCAACAAGAGTTGACGCTGTTGTAGTTTCTTCACAGCATGATGACGCTGTAACACTGGAGCAGATAAGAGAAGATATTATCGAGAACGTTATAAAGACAGTTATCCCTGCTGAACTTCTTGATGAGAACACTACTTATTTTGTAAACCCAACAGGAAGATTTGTAGTCGGCGGTCCTCAGGGCGACAGTGGTCTGACAGGAAGAAAGATAATCGTTGACACATACGGTGGATATGCTCGTCATGGTGGTGGTGCTTTCTCTGGAAAAGATCCTACAAAGGTTGACAGAAGCGCAACATATGCTGCAAGATACGTTGCAAAGAATATCGTTGCAGCAGGTCTTGCCAAGAAGTGCGAGGTTGAGCTTGCGTACGCTATCGGTGTTGCTCACCCCGTTTCAATCATGGTCGACACATACGGCACAGGAAAGGTTTCTGACGAAAAGATAGAGGCAGCTGTAGAAAAGGTATTCGACCTTCGCCCTGCTGCAATAATCAAGAGCCTTGACCTTAGAAAGCCACAGTACAAGCAGCTTGCAGCTTATGGTCATATGGGACGTGAGGATCTTGATGTAGCTTGGGAAAAGACAGACAAGATCAATGATCTTCTTGAAGCAGTTAAATAATAAATATCAAAGCCTTGACAGGAATGTGCCTGCCAAGGCTTTTTTTGTGTTCAGCATTAATTTTGTTTTAGTCTTTGCCTTTAAGAATAGGCGACAAAGGCTTATAAATAAGAATTGTGACCAATGCACAAATAATACCCTTCACAAAAGTAAAAGGCAGATTGAAAATACACAGTGCAGAGAAAATATTCTTTACGCTACCCATTATCTGCTGGTACATACCGAGTATAGCAGCTTCTCCGCCGAATGCTTTAAAGTATATAGGATAAACGATAAAATAATTCAACGGCAAGCTTATTACTGTGAAAACCAAAGTGCCAATGATACAGCTTATGATAGCATTCTTTCTGGTTTTTTTCTTGTGGTATATAACAGAAGCCGTCAGCACAAAAGCTGCGCTTGTTACAAAGTCAAAGATGTTGCCGATACCCATTGTTGTGCCTAGTCCCTTTATAATCAACTGGATAACGTTCTTGATAAGGCAAACGATCACGCCTGCAATAGGTCCCATTGAGAAACCTGCCAGCAGGGATATAACGTTTGAAAGGTCAAGCTTGATAAATCCTGGCATAAGTGGCACAGGGAAATCAAGGTAATATATTACAGTAGCTATGGCGCTGAGCATTGCCACCGTTACCATTTTTCTTGTTGTAAAAGTTTTATTTCTTGGCATAGTGTTATCACTTGTCATTTTAATTCCTCCAAATAATAAAATTATCGGGAGAAACAGCAGCAAAAGCAAAAGCACCCTGAAAATAAAATCAGGGTGCAATTTATGCGTTATTGATCTGTCGTTTCTTCCATCCGGACTTTACCGTCGGTTTCGGATTTTCACCGAATCAGCGCATTTCTGCGGTCGAGGACTTACGAATACTATTCGATCACCTCCGGTGTGGAATTTCACCACCCCTGAAACACATTATTAAATTTTGCTGAACACTTTTTATGAGATCAATCCTCGTTGTCCTCGTCCTCAATTTCTGAGAAATCAAACTCAAGGCTCTCTCCACAGTTTGGACAGTCAATAGAACCGTCAGCGATAATGTTCTCGCCGAGCATTATTGTGTCACCGCAGTTAGGGCATACACACTCATACATAGCGTCCTCATCATCGTCATATTCGTCATCACAGCAGCAATCGTCGTCACAATCACAGTCGTCATCGTCATCATCGTCGCCGTAAATAAGCTCTTCTATCTCGCCGAGATCCTCGTCAAGAGTATCTACAAGCTCAACTGTTTCGTCAACTTCTTCGGCAATATCTTCAACTGTAGCAGACATCTCATCAAGGATATCAGCCATAATTGTCAATATCTTTCCCTCGTTTGTGGAATCGTCAATCTTAAGACCTTCCATAAGTCCCTTTAAATATGCAACCTTCTTTGACAGCTCCATAATATTCCCTCCGTTTCTAAAAAACCGTAAAGGCTAAAACTTATGCTCTTTCCATGTACTCACATGTACGAGTATCGATTCTTATTCTGTCGCCTGTGTTGATGAACAGAGGAACTCTGATCTCAGCACCAGTTTCAACTGTTGCAGGCTTTGTAGCATTTGTAGCTGTATCGCCCTTGATACCAGGCTCTGTCTCTGTTACTTCAAGATCAACAAAGTATGGAGGCTCTACGCCGAATACTGTACCCTTGTAAGAAAGGATCTTACATACCATGTTTTCCTTTACGAACTTAAAGTTATCTGAAAGCTCAGCCTTGTTTACTGGAACAAGCTCATAGCTCTCTGGATCCATGAAATAATAAAGATCACCGTCATTGTAAGAATACTCCATATCCTTTCTCTCAACATATGCTGTTGGGAATTTAGCTGTTGGATTGTATGTCTTTTCAACAACAGAACCTGAAATTACATTTCTAACCTTTGCTCTGACGAACGCTGCACCCTTACCAGGTTTAACGTGCTGAAACTCAACGATCTGCATTACGTTGCCGTCCTCTTCAAAAGTCACGCCGTTTCTGAAATCACCAGCAGTTACCATTATTTAGTACCTCCATAAACATTCTTAATTAATGTGTACACAGTTCAAAATGTCCGCATACCTCTATATTTATTTTACCATATTTATTTGTTTATTGCAATAGCTTTTGAAAACTTTTTTACCAAAAAATCAAAAAAAGTTACAAGCAAATAAGCTCTTTAGGGGCTTTTGTCATATTGATACAGCCGTTTTCTGTAACAACAACAAAATCTTCTATTCTCACACCAAACTTGCCCTCAAGATAAATACCTGGCTCTACTGTTACGATCGAATTTTTAGGCAATATATCTTCCCTGCTAGGCGAAGCATAAGGGCTTTCATGTATCTCAACTCCCACACCATGTCCGAGAGAATGGCCGAAATTATCTCCATAGCCTGCTTCAGTTATGATATCCCTTGCTATTTTGTCAAGTGCTTTTCCTGACATACCTGCCTTTACTGCGTCCAGAGCTGAAAGCTGTGCAGTAAGAACAGTTTCGTATACAGACTTCATCTTGTCACTAGGTTTGCCTACGCATACAGTTCTAGTCATATCGCTGTGCCAGCCATCATAAGTTGCTCCGAAATCCATAAGCACAAACTCACCGCTCTCAACTTTTTTGTCAGATGGTACACCATGTGGAAGCGAAGTATTAGAGCCTGAAAGTGCAATAGTGTCAAAAGACAGAGCTTCAGCACCATTTTTAAGCATATAATAGTCAAGCTCCAGCTGAATTTCTTTTTCAGTTCTGCCGACCTTGATAAAGTCAAGCATATGTGTAAAACCCTTTTCAGCGATACGCTGTGCTTTGATTATCTTGTCTATCTGCTCTTGGGATTTAACTGTTCTGATCTCTCGTATTATTTCCGCAAGCTTTGTGTCTGCGATGACCTCAGCATTAAGCTTTTGCTGATATGCGATAAGCTCGGAAAGTGTGCAGGTATCGGCATTAACAGAAACTGTTTTTGCACAATGCTTTTCAATAAGGCTGTTTATCTGCTCATAGAGCTTGTCCTGCAAAATGACCTCGCAAGCTGTGACAGTTTTCTTTGCCTTTTCAATATATCTGAAATCTATAATAAAATACGCTTTTTCTGGAAAAACCACTAGTGTTCCTGCACTTGATTTCATTGCGGTGAAATATCTTCTGTTCACATCGTCAGTGATAACAGCACAATCTGCCGCTTCTGTTACTCGTGAACAAAGTTTTTCAAGATCAGTCATTGTCTGCACCGCTTTCATTTTTCCATTTGTAATACAAAGCGTCAACAGCCATGTAGTATGAATACTTTCCGAACCCGCTTATCTGACCCACGCATACTGGTGCGATAACTGAAGTGTGTCTGAATTCATCACGGGAGTGTATATTGCTTAGATGTACCTCAACGACAGGAATCTTTATCGCGGCGATGGCGTCTCTGATAGCATAGCTATAGTGTGTATAAGCGCCTGCATTAAGTATAACGCCGTCATAATTTTTTCTAGCAAGGTGAAGCTTGTCGATTATTTCACCCTCATGGTTTGACTGATAAACGTCGCAGTGAAACTCATATTTCATTGCATGCTCGATTATCTCGTTGTTTATGCTCTCGAATGTATCTGTACCGTAAACTCCAGGCTCACGCTCGCCCAGAAGATTAAGGTTAGGACCATGTATAACAAGTATTTTTTTCATATAAATACTCTCCTATCTTTATTTCACCGACAAATAATAATTCTTCATTGTCAGTGCGTCTTTGTCCTGAGTGCCTGCACTTTCACAGACGAATATAGGCGAAAGATCTTTCTTTGCGACTATCTCCATAAGCGGCTCATAGTCAGGTCCAAAGCCTTGATTATCGTCAAAAGTCAGATGCTTTTTCTCGCCACCTGGATTTGTAAACATTATCTTAGAAAAATGGCTGTGGAATATTTTCAGCCTGTCGTGACCGATAGCATTTTCCACTTCATCAAGCATTTTCTCATACTCTGCCTTACCTTTTATATAGCCAAACTCTCTTGCATTAAGATGTCCGAAATCTATTGTCGGCAGGAACGTATCATCAAGCTTGCAAAGCTCCAGCACTTCTGTTAAGTTACCAAGCTGATTTACCTTACCCATAGTTTCAGGGCAAAAGACGATATGCTCAAAGCCCTGCTCAACGGCTGTTTTTCTAGCCCTTGTGAGAGTATCTTTAGCAAGTTCCAAAGCGTCCTCTCTGCTTATTTTCGCACAGCTTCCTGAATGGATAACTATTCTATCAGCACCCATTCTGCTTGCAGCGTCACAGGATTGCAGAATATAATTTATGCTGTTGTCACGCTTTTCAGCTTCAAGGCTTGAAAGCGAAATAAAATACGGCGCATGGAGCGAAAGCGTGATATTATGCTCTTTAGCCTTATCTTTCAAGGCTAAAGCTATTTTATCGGAGACCTTAACTCCCCTGCCACACTGATATTCATAGTGGTCAAGCCCCATTGCTTCGAGATATCCCGGAGCTTGAAGTGTTGTTTTATATTTAATGGAAAAAGCCTCGCTGTTTCCCGCAGGTCCGAATTTTGCCGACATTAGTATCATTCCTTTCGTTTTATGCTATTTGAGCTTTGGTAAAAACGGCTTTTCACAGGCTCTTTTAAATCGAAATGGCAAGCTCGTTTCAGGCTCTATTGGGAACACAAATATGGAGCGTATACCTTTTAGATTTGAGCCAAGCACGTCAGTGAATATCTGATCACCCACAGCCGCAACATGTTTCTTATTAAGCCCCAGCTTAGCTATAGCTTTGGTATATCCAAAGGTCAGCGGTTTTTTGCCTTCAGGTACAAAGTCAAGCTCCAACTGCTCTGCAAAAGGCTTTACCCTTGGAGCATGATTGTTTGAAACGATCATAAGCTTTATCCCTGCCGCTTTCATCTTAGCAAGCCAATCAAGACTCGACTGCGGAGGAACGGGATTGTTATGTGTTGTCAGCGTATTATCAAGATCGAGGAGCAGCCCCTTGATATGCTTTTTAGCAAGAAAATCGGGGGTTATCTCTCCTACCTTGTCAAAAACATAAGTTGGTTTGAACATAAAAAAACTCCTGTAGTATAAAATAAAAAGCGGACATAAAAATGCCCGCCTTTAATTACATATTAGTATTTACGCTTACGAGCAGCTTCGGACTTCTTCTTACGCTTTACCGAAGGCTTTTCGTAGTGTTCTCTTTTACGAACCTCTGCGATAACGCCGTCTCTTGCACATGATCTCTTGAAACGCTTAAGTGCTGTATCCAAAGTTTCGTTCTTTCCAACACGGATTTCTGCCAAAATTATTCCCTCCCTTTGCCACCTGTGACAGAGGCAATTCTATCGGAATTTCCGAAAATCAACGGTGATAGTGAAGGTGTCTGCAAAAGCAAACTGAAACGCTTTACGTTCCCCCAGTCCTACTCTTTCGGACCGCTCTGTCTTTAATCTGCGGAATTTATAAAACCGATATAATTACAAATTTAATTATACTATATTTCCACCAAAATGTCAATAGCTTTCTGGCTCTTTTTTTGATTTTTCTGAGGAAATTTTCGCTTACTTTACAACCAGATTTACAAGCTTGTTAGGAACATAGATTTCCTTGACTATATTTTTGCCTTCCGTTGCCTTAACGATAGCTTCGTCAGCCTTAGCAAGTGCGATAACGTCGTCCTTAGCTGCGTCTGTAGGTATTGTGAGCTTGGATTTTACCTTGCCGTTTATCTGACAAACGATCTCGATAGTATCGTCCTTGCAGAGTGCTTCATCATATGTTACCCACTCCTGCTCGTCAAGAACTCCCTCGCAACCGATCATCTGATAAAGTTCTTCTGTAACATGAGGTGCAAAAGGATTGAGTATGATAAGAAGATCTCTGAACTCTTTCTTTGTGATAGAGCCAACGTTATATATCTCATTAAGAAGCGTCATCATTGCAGCAATAGCAGTATTGAACTTCATTGACTCGATATCATCGGATACCTTCTTGATAGTCTTGTGCATGAGCGATCTCAGCTTGTCGCTGTACTCGTCGCTGTCAACTACCTTATCCTGCAAAGCCCAAATTCTGTCCACAAATCTCTTGCAACCCTTAACACTGCTCTCGCTCCATGGAGCTGCCTTTTCATAGTCACCCATGAACAGAACATAAAGTCTGAGAACATCTGCACCGTATTCGTCAACAACATCGTTAGGGTCAACAACGTTTCCTCTTGACTTACTCATCTTCTCACCGTCAGGTCCAAGGATAAGACCCTGAGCTGTTCTTTTTGCATAAGGCTCTGAAGTTGGTACAAGACCGAGATCGTAGAGAAACTTATGCCAGAAACGTGAATAGATCATATGACGTGTAACGTGCTCCATACCACCGTTATACCAATCAACAGGCATCCAATATTTCAGTGCTTCCTGTGAAGCAAACTCATCATTGTTGTTAGGATCGCAATAACGCAGGAAGTACCATGAAGAACCAGCCCACTGTGGCATTGTATCTGTTTCTCTCTTTGCGTCACAGCCACACTTAGGACATTTGCAGTGTACGAAAGAATCTATCTTAGCCAGAGGGCTTTCGCCGTCTGTACCAGGCTCAAAGTTCTCTACCGGTGGCAATTTAAGTGGAAGCTCATCATATGGCACAGTGACCATTCCGCAGTGAGGGCAATGTACTATCGGGATAGGCTCGCCCCAATATCTCTGACGATTGAAAGCCCAGTCTTTCATCTTATACTGAACGCCCTTTTCACCGCAGCCCAGTTTTTCAAGAACAGTAAGCATCTTTTCGATAGCTTCTTTCTTGTTTGTTATGCCGTTAAGCTCACCTGAGTTGACCATTTCGCCATCGCCTGTGTAGGCTTCCTTAGAAATGTCGCCGCCCTTGATGACTTCGATTATGTCAATGCCGAACTTCTTTGCAAAATCATAGTCCCTTGTATCGTGAGCAGGCACAGCCATTATAGCGCCTGTGCCGTATCCCATCATAACATAGTCTGAGATGTAGATAGGTATCTCTTTGCCTGTGATAGGATTGATAGCTGTCAGACCGTCTATCTTAACGCCTGTTTTATCCTTAACGAGCTGAGTTCTCTCAAATTCGCTCTTCTTTGCACACTCTGTCTTATAAGCGTCAAGATCAGCAATGTTTGCAATACTATTTCTGTATTTCTGGATGATAGGATGTTCAGGAGCGATTACCATGAATGTAACACCGTAAAGTGTGTCAGGACGTGTAGTGTAGATCTTGAGCTGCTCGTCCTGCTCTTTAATCTTGAAGTTTACAAATGCACCTGTTGATTTTCCTATCCAATTCTGCTGCTGGAGTTTGATATTAGGCAGATAGTCAACTTCTTCAAGTCCCTGAAGAAGCTTGTCAGCGTATTCTGTGATCCTCAGATACCATACTTCTTTAGTTTTCTGAACTATCTCGCTGTGGCAAACATCGCAGTGACCGCCCTGTGAGTCCTCATTTGAAAGAACGACCTTACAGCTTGGGCAATAATTTACGAGGGTCTTATCTCTGAATACAAGACCATTCTCAAACATTTTAAGGAATATCCACTGTGTCCACTTATAGTAGTTTTCATCGGTCGTATCAATAACTCTTGACCAATCGAATGAAAAACCTACTCTTTTGAGCTGCCCCGTGAACTTCTTGATATTGTCGTCTGTTACCTTTCTTGGGTGAACACCTGTTTTGATAGCTGTGTTCTCTGTAGGCAGACCGTAAGCGTCAAAGCCTATAGGGAAAAGAACATTATAGCCCTGCATACGTCTTTTACGGCTTACAACTTCTAGACCAGAATAAGCCTTTATGTGTCCAACATGCATTCCATGACCTGACGGATATGGGAACTCTACAAGTCCGTAGAACTTCTTCTTTGAGAAGTCATTACTTGCCTCAAAGGTCTTATGCTCGTCCCAGTATTTCTGCCATTTGCTTTCTATGGCCGAAAAATTGTATTCTTTCATCTTTATCAATCCTTTGTTAAATTATAATTGTCAAAATTAATCCTGTGGCTCGTCTGGTAAGAACTGCTTTACGTCGATATCCTTGCCGTCAGACCATAGTCTTTCAAGATTGTAATGATCTCTTGTTTCCTTATAGAAAACATGAACTATGATATCACCGTAATCAAGTACGACCCAAGTTGCACCCTGATAGCCCTCTGTTCTGTTAGGTTCAATGCCAAGCTGGCTCATTTTGAACTCAACTTCCTCCGCAAGGGCCTTTGTCTGAGTGCTTGAAGTACCATTTGCTATAACAAAATAATCCGCAACTATAGTCAGGTCACCGATCTCTATTATCCTAATGTCCTCTGCTCTTTTTGAATCAAGAGCTTTAACAATAGTTGACAGCTTTTCATTCTGTGAAATATTATCCATAAAAATCTCCTTTATTTTGAATTATCGGCAAAATCATTATATGCTTCAAGTGTGGAAACAGGGATAGTATTACCCTTTTCCACTGAGTCTTTTATTGAGAATTTCAAAGCCTCAAACATTGCTTTCTCCAAGCTTTGTTCGGCATACTTTCTCATTTTCTTTACGTCTTTATAATCCCTGTCCGCAGAAATAAGGTCTGCAAGATATACTATCTGGCTAAGCTTGGGCATATTGCCACAGGCAACTGTATGATAGCGTATAGCTGAGATTATCTCAGGATCATGAATATCAAAAAGCGTCTGCACAAGCTCTGCCCCTGCAATACCGTGAAACAGCGGAACAGCCTTTTTCTCTATATCGCACACATCAAGTGAAGATTTAGAAACTATAGCCGCAAGCTCCAATGCTGGTATCTCTTTTGCAACATCATGCAAAAGTCCTGCAACATAAGCCTTGTCTGCGTCTGCACCATATCTTTTTGCAAGCTCCACAGCGGAATTTGCCACGTTCATAGAGTGTGTGTATCTCTTTTTTGATAAATGTTCTTTTAGGTATGCTTTATAAATGCCTATTGTTTTTTTATCTGCCACTTAGAAAACCTCGGTTATACAAATTTTTGTCCACTATATATTGTACAACATTTTCACTCAAATAGCAAGAGCAATCAACATTTTTTTTGAGCATTTGACGTATCTCAGTTGAAGACACCTCAAATGGGTCGGTTTTTACTATGATTATCTCTCCACCCTCGGCTTTGAGCTGTTTGGCTTTCACCTCTATGTGGACAATGTCCTCATGCGAGCGTGCAACGCAGATAAGTGCCGAAAGTGATAATATCTCCTTATACTGATACCATTCTTCAAATGAAAGCAACATATCACTACCCATTATAAAAAACAGCTTATCATGTGGATATATCTCTTTTAGATGTCTGAGTGTTATAACTGAATAGCTTTTGCCCTCTTGCTTAAGTTCCCAATCGGATATTTCCACACATGGGATATCTGCAAAAGCAAGTCTGCACATATTCAATCTATCCTCAGAGGAGGCTAAGTCCTCCGCTTGCTTATGTGGAGGTATTCTGTCAGGCATGACGATCATCTTGTCAAGACCCGTCTGCTCCGCTACGCTTTTAAGGCAATATAAATGCCCTAAGTGAACAGGATTGAACGTGCCGCCGAAAACACCTATTTTCATTACTTTGACTTTAATTTTATAACAGGCTGCTTCTCATTGCGTTTATAAAGTACCGCCTTTGAGCCTATTACCTGAACGACTTCAGCAGATATCTTTTCAGCGATCTCCTCTGCGGCTTCCCTTGCGGTGTACATTGAGTTGTCAAGCACCTTTATTTTTACAAGCTCGTGAACTCTCAGATAATCGTCTATCTGTGCCACCTGAGCGTCATTAACTCCGCCCTTGCCTATCTGAAAAGCAGGCTGTATAAGCGAAGCCATACCTTTGAGTTCTGCTCTTTGTTTAGTTGTAATCATAATCTAAATCCTTTCAGTTTACTGCTTTGTGAGCTGTTCAAGCAAAGCTTTCAGTGCGTTTGCTCTATGGGAAACGGTATTCTTTGTTTCTGAGTCCACCTGAGCAAAACTCTTGTTCCCATACATGAAAATAGGGTCATAGCCAAAGCCGTTTTCGCCAACAGGCTCGTGAGCTATCTTACCGAATACTTTTCCCTCAACGGCTATCTCTTCACCGTCTGCTTTGATAAAGTGTATTGTACAGGTAAAGTGTGCTCCCCTTTTATCATCAGGTATTTCTTTCATTTTTTTAAGCACAAGAGCGGTACGCTCATCATCAGTTTCGAGTCCGCCATATCTTGCTGAATATACTCCAGGCTCACCATCCAGGGCGTCTATCTCAAGACCGCTGTCGTCTGCAAGTACAGCACAGCCGCAAAGCTTGAATGCAGCTCTTGCTTTTAGTGCAGAGTTTTCAGCAAAAGTAGTGCCTGTTTCCTCAACATCAAGTATCAGACCTGCCTCTGATTGCGAGAACACCTCATAACCAAGCAGCTCAAGAATCTGTTTATATTCTCTTATCTTGCCTTTATTGTTGCTTGCAATAACAAGTTTCATTTTTTCTCCTTTAGCTGTGTATATAAGTTACCTTATTTTTCTTTAATTTTTCACGGCATTTGTTTGCCTTATCTTTGAAAACTGTACCGATACATTCTTCGTTGAAAACAACTTTCATTCCACATTCAATAGCACCTATTGCAGTGTTGATAACGGAGATACCACCATCAACACCTACAAATTCTATCTCTTTCACATTCCTTGCTCTCATAAAATCTTCAAGAGCAACGTTTGAAAAAGCATCGGGCTTGCTTTTGGAATAAATGTTTTTGGATACAACTTTCAGTTTCGCCGGAAAGCTAGCCGCAGGTGTTCCCTCTTTGGGCATTCCTCCACCCAAAAGTCCCTTTTTGTAGCTGACGATATAAAAGACCTCCTCAGCTTTATAAGCAGAGATACGCTTGTTTATGGCGTCGATAAGTGCTTCGGCATCATATGAGTATGTGGTTTTATCTCTGCCCCTTCCTACATACATTTCCTGCATATCAACTACAAACAAAACCTTATCCATAAAAAAATTCCCCCTGATTTTATACTTTTAAGTGTCTAATCCAATATTCTATTATTCAAACAGTGCTTCAACAAAATCTCTTGCTGAAAACGGCTGTATGTCGTCTATTTTTTCTCCTACTGTAACAAGCTTTACAGGCACTTGCAGATCGTCGGTTATGCTGATAATTATTCCACCCTTGGCTGTGCCGTCAAGCTTGGTAAGAATAATACCCGTTATATCAGCTACTTCGTTGAACTGTCTTGCCTGATTAACTGCGTTCTGTCCCGTTGTAGCGTCAAGCGCAAGCAGGACTTCGAGAGCGCAGCCCTCAGCCTGCTGGTGAACTATACGGGATATCTTTTTCAGCTCGTCCATAAGGTTTTTCTTATTGTGAAGACGACCTGCGGTATCGCATATAACAACGTCAGCCTGTCTTGCCTTAGCCGCCGCCAGTGCGTCAAATACCACGGAAGCAGGGTCTGAACCTTCGTTGTGCTTGATTATGTCTACCCCTGCACGCTCTGTCCACACTTCGAGCTGGTCAATAGCAGCCGCTCTGAAAGTATCAGCCGCCGCAACGATAACCTTTTTGCCTTGTTTGTGAAGCTGATAAGCAAGTTTGCCGATAGTTGTTGTTTTGCCAACACCGTTTACACCGATAACCAGTATAACTGACGGTGTTGTTGACATATCGAGCTTCTGATCCTCACCGAGCATTTCTGTGATTATCTCTTTAAGCATATCCTTGATTTTTTCAGGTTCTTTAACGCCCTCCTGCTTGACTTTCTGTCTGAGCTTATCGCATATTTTTTCAGAAGTTGTAACACCGATATCGCAGAGGATAAGCGTTTCTTCAAGCTCCTCAAAAAGATCTTCATCTATTTTGCTGAATGAATGGAGCAGACTTTCTATTCTGCCCATCATTGAGTCTTTAGTCTTTTTAAGACCATTTTTCAGCTTTTCAAAAAATCCCATTTCTTCACTCCTATTCAAGTTTCATTTGACGTGTTTCCGAAACGTCCATTTTAAGAAGCTTGGAAACACCCTTTTCTTGCATCGTTACGCCATACAGAACGTCAGCTTCTTCCATTGTTCCACGTCTGTGAGTAATGGTGATAAACTGTGTTTTATCTGTAAGGTGGTGCAGATATTGTGCATATTTACTTACGTTCACATCATCAAGCGCCGCTTCTATCTCATCGAGAAGACAGAAAGGTGATGGCGAAATTTTCAGGATTGCAAAATAAATTGCAATAGCCACCAGAGCCTGCTCTCCGCCTGAAAGGGACATAAGGTTTGTTATGACCTTGCCTGGCGGCTGAACGTTTATCTCAATACCACATTCAAGGACATTGTTTGGATCTGTGAGAATAAGCTCGCACTGACCACCACCGAAAAGCTCGGTGAAAATTTTCTTGAAGTTCGCATTTATGCGCTCAAAGCTGTCGGTGAACATATTCTTCATATTTTCTGTCAGATCCTCGATAAGTTTTTCAAGTTCTGTTTTTGACGTATTTACGTCATTAAGCTGACCTGTGAGAAATTCGTGTCGCTGTGACACTTCTGCATATTCCTCTATAGCTCCAAGGTTTACGCTTCCAAGATTTCTTATCTTTCCACGAAGTTCGTTGAGTCGCCTGTTAGCTACCGTTATATCCACAATATCCTCGGCTATCTCTGCAGCGTCGCTTCTTGTAAGCTCATAATCGTCCCAAAGCTGTGCCACAAGCTTATCAAAGCCTGCAGTAACAGATTTTTTCTGTTCCTCCGCTCTTGTAAGCTGACCTGAAAGTGTTTCCTTCTCGTCCATTTTGTGCTTCTGCTTGGTGCGAAGTTTGTTTGCTGCATTGTCAAGCTCAATATGCTCACGCTGAGCCTGCTCCGCCATTTTCTGTGCGGCGGCTATCTTTTCGTCAGCACCGCTGAGTTCCTGTTTGGTCTGAAAAATAAGCTCTTTCTTCTCGGCTATTTTCTTTTCACACTCGGAGATATTATCGTTCAACTTGCCGCTGTCAGTATCACTGTCGCCGATAGTTTCTTCAAGCTGTGATATTGAAAGCATGCAGGCATCAAGGTCTTTGGATAACTCTGCCGCCATTATCTTCATTTGCGAAAGCTCTTCGCTGAGCTGTTCACGCTTATTTTTAAGTTCTGCCTGCTCATTCTGAGAGTCGGCAAGCTTGGCTTCATTATCTGATATCTCAGCTTCGATTTCTGAAAGTTCTGTCTGAGCCTTGTCGATATCTCCGCTTACTATCTTGTATTTATTTTTCAGCGTTTCGATAAATGTTTCTATCTCATCAAGCTTGTTTTCATAGTCAGAATAATACTCTGAAACACGCTTTATTTCCATTTCAAAACGGAGTATATCGCTGTTTACCTGTGAAAGCTTTTCCCTTAGTCCGTCGGTATCAGCGGTGTATTTTGAAACCTCTTGATTTAGCTTCTCAACCTGCTGTTTAAGCTCTGTAAAGGAGTTTTCAAGTGCAGTTTTCTTTTTAGCAAGTGCTTCCGCTTCATTTTTTCTTGTAAGCAGACCTGTCTGTTTGGAAACGCTTCCTCCTGTGAATGAGCCGCCCGCGTTTATCACTTGTCCGTCCAGGGTAACGATGCGGAATTTATAGCCGTATTTCTTTGCGATAAGGGTTGCACTGTCGATATCCTCTGCTATACATATCCTGCCTAAAAGGCTGTTGATTACGCCCTCAAACTGGCTGTCATACTTAACAAGCTCACAGCCTAGAGCCACAAAGCCGTCCTCATTTTCAAGTTGCGGCATATTTAGCCTGTTTCCTCGAACTGACGTAACAGGCAGAAATGTTGCACGGCCTGCTCTGTTCTCTTTCAGAAGCCTGATACCTCTCTTAGCAGAGTCCTCATTGTTTACAACAATATTCTGAAGTGCCCCACCCAACGCAGTTTCAATGGCTACAGAGTATTTTGTTTCAACAGATATAAGCTGAGAAACAGTACCGCAAATGCCGCTTATCCTACCCTGCTGTGAGACTTTCATTATGTGCTTTACGCTGAACTGAAAGCCCTCCATGGAGTTTTCAAGGTCGGCTATAGTCTTTATCCTGTTCTCAACGTCACGGAGCTGTATTTCCGTATCTGTGAGATTTTTGCGACATTCTGAAAGCTTTGTGTTTCTAGTTTCAAGAAGCTTTGCAAGTCCGCTCATGCGGTTTGTAAGCTCCTGCTTGTTTTCGTCAGCTTTGCCTTTTGATTCACGCAGTTCCTTTAATTCCTTTGAAGAAAGTTTTGAATGTTCTTCAAGCTGTTTTTTTCTTTCAAGAGAATTTTCGATCTGCTCATCAATATCCGAAAGGTTGTTTTTAGCATTTTCAAGTCTGAATGAAACTTCCGACTTTTTCATGTAAAGCTCATTTATAAAGCTTCCAGCTTCACTTACCGACTTGTCAGATAATGCAGTTTTATCAATAAGCTCAGAAAGCTCTTTTTCCTTACACTCTACAGCTTCCTGCTGCTTTGCTTTTTTCTCGTCGAATTCTTCAAGCTCCTGTCTGCGTGTTTTCAGCTCAGCCTCAAGATAGTATTTTGATGAGTTGGACTCACTTATCTGCTCTTTAAGCTTCAAAATATTATCTTCAAGGTGAGAAATATCATTCTCATATACTGCGATCTTTGACAGTGCCTGAGAGTTTTCAAGCTCCACCTGATGTATCTGATTTTTGTAGCTGTCAGCAAGCTCAGATTTTTCAGCGCTCTTTGCAAAGCTGTCATTTATATCATCTTCAATGCTTTCAAGCTCCTGCGTGATGACCTCGTACTCTTTTTTTACAGAAGAAAGCTTCTCCTCATAACCTGCTATTTGGCTCATATACTCATCGAGCTTATGCACCCATACGGAAACTTCCAGCTTTCTCTTTTCTTCATCAAGGACTCTGAACTTCTCCGCCTTTTCAGCCTGCGCTTTAAGCGGACCTATTCGTCCTTCTATCTCTCCCATGATGTCATTGATACGAGAGAGATTATCCTCAGCCGCCGCAAGCTTTTTTTCGGCTTCTTTTTTCTTTGAACGGAATTTTGAAATGCCTGCCGCTTCTTCAAATATCTCACGGCGGTCATTGGATTTTCCGTTTACGATATCTGCTATCCTGCCCTGACCGATTATCGAATAACCGTCCCTGCCAAGACCGGTGTCCATAAACAGTTCCACGATATCCTTTAAATTTACTTCTTTACCGTTTATCATGTAAAAGCTGTCGCCATTGCGGTAAAGCTTTCGTGATACTGACACGGTGTCGCTGTCATATTCAAGTGCACCGTCCTCGTTGTCTATGGTGATAGTTACCTGAGCAAAAGGCGCTTTTGGTCTAGTTTGAGTGCCGTGAAAAATAACGCCAGCCATTTTTTCACCTCTCAGGGCTTTGGAAGATTGCTCGCCCATTACCCAGCGCATAGCGTCACCGATATTACTCTTGCCTGAGCCGTTAGGACCGACAACTGCGGTGATACCCTTATTGAATTTCAGCTCTATTTTATCTGGAAAAGACTTAAAGCCCTGCAATTCAAGTGATTTAAGATACATTATTTTTCACCACCCCTCATTATGATTTCGTTTATCTTTATTTTATCGCTGCCCTCGTGACCTACAATTTTTATATTGACACCAAGATCTTTGAAATATTCTATATTAGCTTTTTTCTGACCTATTGCCTTGCTTATCTGCCTTTTCGGTACAGATATCACAACGGAAGCTATATCGCTTATATTGCCATGCTTTTCAAGCTCTTCTGCTATAAGACTGCGGTAATTTCTGCCTTCGCAAAGTTCTCGGAATGCAGGGTGATAAAATCCGCCCAACATTTGCTCCTCCACGACCTCGCTTGCGTGCAGACCAAGCTTTATAACATCTATACCAAGTTTATCGGCTTCTGTGAGAAGATAAGAACAGATTTTCACTACCTCGTCAAAGTCCATAGGCTTATATTCGCCACTTTTGTAAAGCTCTCCGAGCCTTGTACCATTAAGGATAACAACGGGATAAATACGTACTGTTTTAGGAGACAGCGCCGCTATCTTCGACCAAGTTTCCAACTCAGTTTCACGGTTGCTTTTATAAAGTCCTATCATCATTTGCAGACCAAGGTCAAAGCAACCATAGCTTTTTATAAGCTTTGCAGCGTTTTCGACGTCCTGAACAGTATGTCCACGCTCGTTGGCTTCAAGAACAACATCTGACATAGACTGTGCGCCAAGCTCGATAGCCGTAACGTGATTATCTCTGAGAATGTCAAGTATCTCAGTGCTGATATAGTCAGGTCTGGTGGATATCCTTATACCCTTGAATTTGTCGTTGCCTATAAACTCCTGCGCTGCACCAAGAAGTTCGAGCATATATTCTCTCGGCACTGCTGTAAAGCTACCACCGAAAAAGGCTATCTCCGTCTGTGAAACGTCCTTGACTTCGTTCATTGCCTGTGTGCAGATACGCTTCACATCATCAGCGTGCGGTATCTTCTCTGTACCAGTTATGGTGCGCTGATTGCAGAACGCACACATATGCGGACAGCCTATATGCGGCACGAAGACAGATATATTACTGTGCCCCATAGCCCATTAGTTCCAATGCTTCTTTAGCCGCCAACTGTTCAGCGGTCTTTTTCGATCTGCCTGTCCCCTCGCCGATAACATTCGTATTCAAAAGTACCTGAACAGTAAATTTCTTATTATGGTCAGGACCTGACTCGCCTTTAAGGTGATATTCTATTCTCTCCTCAGGATTTTTCTGGATTATCTCCTGAAGAATAGTCTTGTAATCATGGAAAACAACTCCATCAGGCGTGATATTTTCAGGTATGAATGAAAGTATATATTTTGAAACAGGCTCGATACCACCGTCAAGATAAATTGCAGCGATAACTGCTTCAAAAGCGTCTGAAATAATTGACGGTCTTTCTCTGCCCCCTGTTATCTCCTCGCCTTTTCCGAGAAAGATATACTTGCCAAGTTCTATTTTCTTTGAGAACTCAAACAATGCTTTTTCACACACAAGTGAAGCTCTCATTTTTGTCAGCTCGCCCTCAGGCATATGCTTGTAATGCTCGAAAATGTGATCTGACACAACTATAGAAAGCACTGAATCTCCAAGAAATTCAAGTCTTTCATTGCTGTTTCTTGCCTTCTTGTTTTCATTTGCAAATGATGAATGGGAAAGAGCTTCGTAAAGGAGCTTTTCGTCTTTGAATTGATAACCTATTCTTTCCTGAAACTCTTTAAGAGCCTTTTGCTCGTCCATTATAACATCTCCTGTTTGCTTTTCAACTGCTCGATAGCAGTTGTGATCTCGTCTATCACATTAGTTTCAGTAAATTGTTTTGCTTGTCTGATAGCGTTATAGAATGCTCTTGCATTTGATGAGCCATGTGCCTTGATAACAGGCTTTGCAGTACCAAGTAGAGGCGCTCCGCCATACTCAGAGTAGTCTACCTTTTTCTTGAATTCTTTAACATTCTTCATTACCATAAGAGCAGCGATCTTTGACTTTGTATCCTTAGTCAGAAGCGTTTTAAGCTCCCCTGAGAAGAATTTTGCCATGCCCTCGTAAAGCTTGAGCATAAGGTTTCCGCAGAAGCCGTCAGCCACGCATACGTCACAATCGCCCATAGGAAGCTGTCTTGCTTCGATATTTCCAACAAAGTTTACAGGTGCGTTTTTCAACTGCTTGTAAGTTTCAAGCTCCAGCTCTCTGCCCTTTGACTCCTCTGCACCAATATTTGCAAGACCTACTCTTGGTGACTCAACACCAAGTATCTTGTTCATATAAGCCGAACCCATTATTCCAAACTGAGTAAGCATTTCAGGGCGGCAGTCTGCATTTGCACCGCTGTCAAGAAGCATCGTAGGCGTCGTTGCCGTAGGAAGTATTGTTGCAAGAGCTGGTCTTTTGATGCCCTTTATTCTCTTTACGATAAACGTTGCTCCAACTACAAGCGCGCCTGTTGAGCCAGCTGAAACGAAAGCGTCGCCCTCGCCGTCTGCAAGCATTTTCATGCCCACAGCCATTGAACAATCCTTCTTGCTCTTGATTACTTCTGTAGGCTCTTCACATATCTCGATAACAGTTTCAGCGTGCTTGATATGTAAAGCTGTGATATCAAGTCCGTTTTCCTGTGCACATTTTTTTATTTTTTCTTCATCACCAACAAGAGTAACGTCAACACCGAAATCTTTCTGTGCGTCAATTGAACCTTTTATTACTTCGAGAGGTGCGTTATCTCCGCCGAAAGCGTCAATTACTATGTTCATAACATTCTCCTTAAAATTCATCAATAGCCTTGTCAAGGTCTGCAAGACCCCTTTCAGCTATCATCTTATATTTCAGTTTCTTATCTCTTATACGTTCAGGCAGCTCAGGAAGGATACCCATATTACATCCCATAGGCTGGAACTTCTCCACAGTAGGATCGCTTATATACTTTGAAAGTGCACCCAGCATTGTGGTATCAGGCAAGGTAACCGCAGGCTTGCCCCGCAAACGTCTTGCCATGCTTAACCCTGCAAAAATTCCGCTTGCCGCCGATTCGATATATCCCTCAACGCCTGTCATTTGACCTGCAAAATAAAGGTTTTCTCTATCGCGCATATTAAACTGCGGATTTAAGAGCTTAGGCGAATTGATGAAAGTGTTTCTATGCATAACTCCATATCGTATAAATTCTGCATTTTCAAGTCCTGTGATAAGAGAAAATACTCTTTTCTGCTCACCAAATTTAAGGTTTGTCTGAAAGCCCACAAGGTTATACAGACTTCCCTCTGCGTTCTCTGCACGAAGCTGAACGACGGCATAAGGTCTGTTTCCTGTTCGTGGATCTGTCAAACCCACAGGTTTCAGCGGACCGAAACGCATTGTGTCCTCTCCTCTTTTGGCAAGGACCTCAACCGGCATACAGCCTTCATACACCTTGAACCCGTCCTTTGAAAAATGCTCCTTATCAAAATCATGGAGCGGAGCGGATTCCGCATTGATAAGTTCATTATAGAACCTGAGATATTCTTCCTTATTCATAGGGCAGTTGATATAATCAGCTTCTCCCTTGCCGTATCTCGATGCAAAAAACACCTTATCCTTATCAAGACTTTCATATGTGACGATAGGTGCGGCGGCATCATGAAAATACAGATAATCACCGCATATTTTGCCAATACTCTCTGCAAGCCCATCGCTTGTAAGAGGACCTGTTGCGATTATAACATCGCCATCAGGTATATCTGTGACTTCTTCCTCGATAACAGTGATGTGAGGATTTTCCATTATCTTTGCCGTGACCATATCGGAAAACTTTTTCCTGTCAACAGCAAGTGCTCCACCTGCTGATACCTTAGTTTCAGCTGCACATTCCATTGTGACAGAGCCAAGCCTGCGCATTTCCTCTTTTAGCATACCTGCGGCTGAATCTATTCTGTCCGCTTTCAATGAATTTGAGCAGACAAGCTCTGCAAAGCCCTTATATTTATGGGCAGGCGTAAACTTTTTTGGCTTCATTTCATAAAGCTCAACGTCTATCCCTGCTTTGGCTAACTGCCACGCAGCTTCACAGCCTGCAAGTCCTGCACCTATTACCTTAACCGCCATTAGATAAATTCCTTTCATATCCGCAATCAGGCTTATGGCAAATGAGTATTCCGTTCTTTCCGCCTTTCTGGAAAAGCGTACTGCCACACTTAGGGCATTTCTCTTCGGTAGGAACGTCCCATGTCATGAACTTGCACTCAGGATTGTCCTCACAGCCGTAATATTTCTTGCCCTTTTTAGACTTTTTGAGAAGCACTTTCTTTCCGCAGTAAGGGCAAATTCCGCCTGTTTCCTGAACTATTTTTTTTGTATTCTTGCACTCAGGAAAACCTGAGCAAGCCATAAATTTGCCATATCTGCCTATCTTTATTACCATAGGTTTGCCGCAAAGCTCGCACACCTGATCTGTTTCTTCGTCAGGCACTTTGATACGCTTCCCGTCCATGGCCTCCTCGGCTTCAGTCAATTCCTCGTCAAAATCACTATAAAAGTCCTGCAAAGTTTTTACCCAACTTTTCTTGCCATTTTCCACTTCGTCAAGAGATTTCTCCATGTTTGCAGTAAACTTAACATCAACTATTTTATCAAAATGCTCGCTCATAAGCTGATTTGTTACTTCGCCAAGCGAAGTCGGCTTAAGCTGTTTTCCGTCACGCTCAACATAATTCCTGTTTATTATGGTTGTAATAGTTGGAACATAAGTCGAAGGTCTGCCGATGCCTGTTTCCTCAAACGCTTTTACGAGCGTCGCTTCTGTGTATCTTGCAGGTGGCTGAGTGAAATGCTGATTTCCCTCAAGGTTACGCACCTTTATTGAGTCACCGGATTTTATTGGAGGAAGCACGTTTTTCTTTTCACCCTCATCGTCTTTAGCCTCTTCATAAAGAACAGTAAATCCGTCGAATTTTACAGAATAGCCTGTTGCCTTGAAGTTACAACCGTTTGCAGAGATATCAACAGAAACAGTGTCCATAAGGCAGTTTGACATCTGAGAAGCTATAAATCTCTCCCAAATGAGTTTATAAAGCTTGTACTGGTCACTCGTCACTCCGCTTGCCTTTACCATATCAGGTGTTACCTCTGGGTGTGTTGGTCGGATGGCTTCGTGAGCGTCCTGAGCGTTGCCCTTAGTTTTATATTTTTTCGGTGTGTCAGGGATATACTTATCGCCATATTTTTTTCTGATAAAATCATATGCCGCTGCTCTTGCTTCATCAGAAATTCTAAGGCTGTCGGTACGCATATAGGTGATAAGACCTGTCTGACCCATATCGTTTATCTCAACACCCTCATAAAGCTCCTGAGCAGTTTTCATCGTTCTTCTCGCCTGAAAGCTGAGACGTCTTGACGCTTCCTGCTGTAAAGTCGAGGTGGTGAATGGTGCGGCAGGAGATTTTCTGTGAACGCTCTTTTTTACCTTATCGATAACAAACTCGGCCCCCTCAAGTCTTTTCAGTATCTCGTCAGCCTGCTCTTTATTTTTCAACTCTGGCTTTTCTCCGTCAACTGTATTAAGCTTTGCGGCAAAGGTCTTTCTTTCGCCGTTTGCGGAAAATTTTCCGTCAATGGACCAATATTCCTGAGATACAAATGCCCTTATCTCGTTTTCTCTGTCGCATATCATTTTAACTGCGACAGACTGAACTCTGCCCGCTGAAAGTCCTTTTCTTATCTTTCTCCAAAGAAAAGGTGAAAGCTTATAGCCCACAAGTCTGTCAAGGATACGTCTTGCCTGCTGTGCATTAACAAGGTTTATATCAATAGAACGTGGGTGGCTCATTCCAGCTTTGATACCAGTTTCAGTAAGTTCGTTGAAAGTTACTCGGTTTTTATCATTCAGATCAAGACCCAAAAGCAATGCAAGATGCCATGAAATGGCTTCTCCCTCTCGGTCAGGGTCTCCTGCAAGATAAACATGGTCGCTTTTCTTTGCAAGCTTTTTTATATCTTTTATAACGCCCTCTTTGTCTTTTATGTTGACATATTTAGGTTCAAAATTATTATCTATATCGACGCCCAGCTTTGATTTTGGCAGGTCACGGACATGACCCTTTGAAGCCACGACTTCATAATCATCGCTAAGATAACGCTTAATTGTTTTTATCTTCGTTGGTGACTCAACTATGATCAAATTAGACAAATCTATTCTCCATTCTTAATATATATTAAAGTCCAAACATTTTGCCCGGATATGACTTAACAGTGCCATAAAGTTCAAGCTCCGTTAGCTGTGCAAGCACATCAGAGATATCCATACCAAGCTTTGCGGCTATCTCGTCCACAAGCATATTTCCGCTTTTTAGCAGTTTGCAAATGCTCTTTTGTGTGTCATCAAGCCCTGACAGATCAGGCTCAGGTGTTGGCTTTACCACTTCTGTTTCAGAAACAGTCTTGCTGTCAGGCACTTTTCTTTTGCTTTTTCTGTGTCTCACTGTCTTAGGCTCGCCATTGTTAAGAATAGCAGAATCCTCAGCAGGAAGCGTGAACTCTCCCAGGCTTTCCACAAGTCTAAGAGATTGATACCTTTCATTGCCAAGCGAATACACTATATCCTCTGCGCCGAACACAGGTTGACACTCATTTCTTATGAGATCACGTTGTCCGAAATATCGACTGTCATAGATATCATGTGGCGGTACTACAAATACCTGTTTTCCTTGAGATATGGCGTGATTGACATTATCAAGACCATGACTTTCCTTGCTACACTCAGTAAAAAGCACTGCATTTGAAAGTCCAGTAAGAATCCTATTACGATTCACAAAAGCACTTCCAAATGGTTTATAACCCGGAAAATACTCTGATATTACTACTCCATTCTCAGCGATCTGTTTTTTTAGCTCGTTACTTCCCTTAGGGTAATCACAATCAAGAGCTGTGCCACACACAGCTATAGGTCTACTATTATTTTCAATAGCTATCCTGTTAGCGATCTGATCTATACCGCCTGCAAACCCCGAAGCAAGTAGACAGTTTCTTCTTATAAGATCTGCGCAAATATGCTTCGTTATCTTTACAGAATATTCAGACGGCTCACGGGAGCCTACTACTGAAATAACGCATTTATCGTTTAAAAAGTCAAGGTTACCATAAGTATACAGAACAGCAGGTGGATTTGCGATCCGTTTAAGTCTGTCAGGATAGCCCTCACTTTCGTAACAATAAATATTTATGCCAAGCTCTTCACAGCGTTTTTTTATGATTTCTGCATCTTTAAGACTATTTTTTTCTATTCTCCGCAGCTCTTTATCATTAAGTCCGCTGACCATATGATCATCGAGTGCAGTCATAAACTCAACTATATCATCATAATTTGCAGAAACTTCCCATATACGTTTGCTCGATGGAGTGAAAATCAGAACCGCTCTTATCCACAATAAAAGTCTTTCTTTATCCATGACTGCCACCTCGAAACATTTCCCACAAAATGATTGTGCCTGCGCAAGCAGCATTAAGTGATTCTATGTTGCCGTGCATAGAAATAGTCAGACGATTTTTACAAATGTCTGAATGTTCTTTAGGCAAACCTTTGCCCTCGTTTCCTATTACAACAGCACACGGTCTATCAAAATCAAATTCTGTGATATTTTCACCGTTTCTGACAACTGCAGCATTTGTAACGATACCAAGCTCATCAAAAAGCGTTGCGACGTTCAGAAAATTATCCACTACAAAAAGATCAAGTCTTGTAGCACTTCCCATAGCGGAACGAACAACCTTTGGATTATACAGATCAACGCAATTATCTGTCATAACTACTCCACTAACGCCTACGGCATCGGCAGTTCTTAGAAGCGTACCCAAATTACCTGGGTCCTGTAAATTATCAAGCACGAGATACTTCCCGTTTTTATCAATATGCTCAGCCACAAAAGGCAAATCGACCTTAAAAACGATCATATAAATGCCCTGAGAATTTCCCTCATCTGTCATCTTTTTCGCAAGCTCATCAGATATTTCAAAAACATCTTCGGGTCTTGTGCACAAGAAAAGACTATCAGTTTTAAGTGTATTTTTATACTTAGTCAAGGCTGTTTGAGTATAGAAAACAGAATGGACTTTTATTCTTCCGCACACAGCTTCATAAGCGGTGTCAACGCAGTTTCTTGCACCTTCAACAGCAAACAATCCATGTTCTTCCCTAGCTTTTTTTGATGACAGAAGCTTTCTGAAAAGCTTCACTCTAGGGTTATCTTTACTATTAATATGCAAACTGCGTCACCTCTTATTCTGAAAATTTAATCATTTAGTTGCCAAATGCGTCATATATGGTGTTGCCTTAATATACAACAAAACACGCAGGTTACAAGAACGTGCGTGTTTTTGACTATTAAAGAGCAGCCTTCGCCTTTTCTGCGATCGCTGTGAAACCAGCAGGATCGCTGATAGCTATTTCGGAGAGCATCTTTCTGTTAAGATTGATACCAGCCTTGTTTACGCCGTTCATGAATGTTGAATAATTCATACCGTTCATTTTAGCAGCTGCTGAAATTCTTGTGATCCAAAGCTTTCTGAAATCTCTCTTCTTCTGCTTTCTTCCAATGTATGCATACTGACCTGACTTCATTACAGCCTGTTTAGCCATTTTGAAGTGCTTGCTCTTGGCACCAAAGTATCCCTTAGCAAGCTTCAGAGTCTTATTTCTTCTCTTACGAGTCATCATTGCTCCCTTTACACGAGCCATAGTTATTACCTCCTGAAATTTTTAAAATTTGTTTTCCCTACAACTCGTTTATTTGTAAGGGATAAGAGCCTTTACGTTCTTGATGTTGGTATCATCTGCATAAGCTGCACCACGCAGGATTCTCTTACGCTTGTGATCCTTCTGAGTAAGTCTGTGTCTTTTGTTTGTGTGCTGGAACTTAACCTTACCGCTACCGGTAACACTGAAACGCTTCTTAGCACCAGAATGTGTTTTGATCTTTGGCATTGTATTTATCCTCCTTATTATTTTACTTGTTTACTTTCGGAGAAACGAACATAACAAGACTGCGTCCCTCCATTTTTGATGGCTTGTCAACAACGCCGGCTTCAGAGATAGCGTCTTTGAATTTTGCAAGAAGTTCTTCACCGAACTGCGGATGAGCCAAAGTTCTTTTCTTGAACCTTACAGAAACTTTTATCTTATCTCCTCCGTTAAGGAATTTAACAGCCTGATTGACCTTTACATTAAAATCATGAGTGTCGATCGTAGATGACATTCTAACTTCCTTGATCTCGATAACTTTCTGATTTTTCTTTGCTTCCTTCGCACGCTTTGTCTGTTCAAAACAGAACTTGCCATAATCCATGATACGGCATACAGGCGGAGTTGCCTGAGGAGCGATCTTTACAAGATCAAGATCTTTCTCAAATGCAATTTTAAGAGCCTCGTCAGCACTTAAAATACCAAGCTGATTTCCGTCAACGTCTATGACCCTGAGTTCTTTATCACGGATCTCTTCGTTGATCTGATGTTCCCTGTTGCTAATGACGCAGCACCTCCAAAAATAAAATAAAACGGGCACAGAACTGATCCGTACCCGCATAAAATCACATTGATATGCAAATTCATGTTGACCTTTTTACTACAGAGATCTGCGCTTAAGGTGAGAACGGACATTGTTCTGCTTTGTTTACCATGATATTATACTACACTTTTACCCACTTGTCAATACCTTTTCTCAAATTATTTCAAAAAAATATTATCAAAGCTCTCTACATGTCATTATATCACATTCAGAGCTTGATTTCAACCCCTTTTCGCAGCCAAAATGAATAAATATAACAGCTTTTTATTTTCTCTCCGAGTATCATCTCAAACGATGCTTTATACAGTGCAAGCTGTGTTTTATAGCCCATGAGCTGTGACACATCCTTAAATCTGTCAGTTTTATAATCAACGATAACATATCCGTCAGGCTCGTGGAAGATACAATCGGCGATACCTTGAAGCATACCGCTGTTACCATTATATTCAGGAAGATTTTCACTTAAGTCAAGATCGCTCATTGAAACAAGAAACTTCTTTTCACGCATCACATTATCGGAATTTTTCACACGCTCATAAAAATCAGATTTAAAGAATGCTTCAAGTGCTTCAACATAAACTCCGTCAGCTTCTTTCTGGCTGAAGTACCCCTGATTCACAAGACGTTCAAGCTCTGTTTTTACGCTTTCATGTGCCTTATCATAGTCCGATAACTCCATAAATTTGTGGGTAAAAGTTCCCTTTTCCGCTGCTGATAGTTTATCAAACTCATCATCAAGCCGTGGAAGACTAGGATAAAACTCAGGTTCGGTTTTCTCTGTCTGCTTCTCTTTTTCAGCCGCAGTTATCTCCGTAACAGTAAGCTTTGCTGGTGTTGATACTCCTGACCAATCATACTCAAATGCAAATTTGTCAAGAAGATTTCTAAGCACTGTTTTGTCCGCTTCTATTTCGCTAATAGTTGTTTCTTCTTCCTGTGTCTGCTCTGTATTTTCAATGCCGTATTCATTATATATTATCTCAGGTTCATGGTATTCGTCCCCGCTGACAGCTATATTATCAGTGCCAAGCCAAGATGTGAGTTGATCACCCGTGGAGTGAAGTGCAAGCGTGATTGTTATCCAATCAAGCATCGTTTCAGCGTCCGCTACAACATTTTCAAGAGAATCTCCCTGCTTTGAGTATATGTTTCTAAGCCTGTCAACTATTCCCACCTTACGTTCAATAACCTTCTCATATGTGGTATTGCTGTAAATAATCGGTGCATAGCTTACAAAAAGTCTTTCTTTTGCTCTTGTACATCCAACATAAAGCAGACGGAGTTTTTCACTTTTTTCCTCTGCTTTTGATTCCTTTGAAAGCTTATCATAGTAAAGTGAAGTTTTTCTCATAAGTTTGCTGTTATCCATAAAACTGAAAGCAAAGCCCAGCTTGTTATGTGAACAGTAACCTTTGTCTTTCTTTATAAGCGGTATGTCTAGCTGACATAAAAATACAAATGGATATTCAAGACCTTTTGAAGCATGGTAGGTCTTTATGTAAACGGAATCTGAACCCTCTGTTACCGTCATTGCCTGCTTAAAGGCTTTTTCATTTGAGGACACAGAGTCGATATATCTTAGAAAACCAGTTACGCCCTCCTGACTATTTTGCTCATAGGACGAAGCATATTCAAGAAGCATACGAAGGTTTGCTCGCTTTTTATCAGAATCAAGATACAGCGAAACGATCCCCATAAGGTCGGTCATGTCGTATATTTTTCTTATGAGCCGTTCAAGACCCATGCTCATTGAAAGATAACGCAGGGAATTAATAAGCTTATTAAGCTCTATGCACTTATCCTGCAATGTTTTATTATTAAAGCTTATATGAGTAGCTTCCTTTTCGTGGCTGTCCTCAGTAGAAGCTGTCGCCGCTACCACCTGATAGATATGGTCTTTCAGTTTGCTGTTAGGCTTCTTTGACTTTTCTGTTACTGCCGCCATTTCATCAGGCGTAAATCCCATGATAGGCGACATCATGATAGCTGTCATTGCAATATCGTTCATAGGATTGTCAATTATCCTGAGCATATTCAGCACAAGTGTTATCTCTCTTGACTTCATGTATCCGTTTGTATCCTCAGAATATGCTTTCAGACCTACTTCTTCAAGGGCTTTTGCCATAAGGGTAATTTCATCATTCTTTTGAACAAGTATACAAAAATCTCCTGCACGGCATGGTCTTAGAGAGCCATGATCTTTGACTTCATCACCGTTTTCAAGCATGTGCTTTATCTTTTGTGCTATTACTTTGTTCTCCACAGAATAGCCATTTGTCTTTTTGTAGTCCTTATCAAAAGGTATGAGCATTATTTCTGTAGGCTTGTTATTTTCATCATAAAGTTCACCGTATCGAAGTTCTTCATTTCTATCATAATCCACCTGACCTGTGTGCTGTGTCATAAGATAGTGGAACAGAAAATTTACAAAATCAACCACAGACTCACGACTTCTGAAATTCTTGCTTAGCAAGATAGCCTCGAGCTGTTCGCTGTTTTCAGGTGCGGAAGCGTCATTTCTCGTTTTGCTGAAAAGTTCAGGATTTGAGAGTCTGAAACGATATATAGCCTGCTTTATATCGCCTACCACAAAAACATTTTTGCCCATGATATCCAAGTTATCAGAATCAGAAAGCGAGCGGAAAACAAGCTCCTGAAGATTATTCACGTCCTGAAACTCGTCTATGAAAATAAGCTCATAAAGCCTGTTTCTGCGAATTTCCTCGCAAAGCTCCGTGCGAACAGGTCCATTCTCGGTATCTTTTACAAGCAATTCTCTCGCCATTATCTCAACGTCAGAAAAAGTAACGCCATTTCGTTCAAGCTTCATTTCTTGTGAGATCTTGTCTATATCTTCGCATACCCTGCACATAACAGTAAATATTCTGTCAGATTCAAGCATATTTTCCTTCATGATTAGTTTGGTGTTATTGAACATATCGGTAATTTTAGCTACGATATCTTTATATTTGTTTCTGTATGATGCACAGAAGGCATAATTGTCCTTGAACCTAATGCGAATATCATCGTCAAGTGATGCATTGAAAGCCTTGTTCGTGGGAAATCTTTTTATGGTGCTGAATTTCCAATCTGACTTAGCAATAGTATCTATATCGCCGCTTTCAAGAAGCTTTCTTAACCTATGAAGAAGTTCTCTGTCACTGTCGGCAGTTTCATTCAATTTGATATGTTTTATAAATGGTATGCCTTCTATCTCTTTACGGCAGGCATATTCTTCAAAAACCTCATACATTGAAAATGCTTCTTTCAGCTTTGTTTGAGCTACACATATATTATCTTTTATAAAGCTGTCAAAAATCTTATCATCAGTAAAGTTTTTATGTACCTCTGCTATCCAACGCTCAGGAAACGGCAGTGAACGCATGAATTTATAAAGATTGTCGGTGATTTCATTGAGAGTTTTATCCGCAAAAGCGTTTTTCAGCAGTTTGTAGCTTTCATAATCTTCTTCACAAAGCTTTTCATAAGCCTGCGTGATAGCTTCTTGCAAAATAAGATTTTGAACACTGTCATCAAGTATATCAAGTCCGCCCTGAAAATCAAATTCATGTAGATTACTTTTCACAAGGTCAAGGCAGAAAGAATTTATTGTAGATATCCTCGCAAGCTGGATAAGATTTTGCTGACTAAGCAACCACTTGTTTTCAGGGTCACGGCGAAGCTGTTCGTCAAAAGCACGGCTGAGCTTTTCTTTCATGCTTGAAGCGGCTTCTTTTGTGAATGTTACTGCAAGAAGTCTGTCGGCAGGTATTTTATTTTTTTCATCAGAAAGAAGTTGTATCATTCGTTCTATAAGCACTGTGGTTTTTCCGCTTCCTGCCGCCGCTGAAACTATAATGCCCTTGCCACGGTCACTAATGGCTCTTTCCTGCTCTTTGGTCCATTTTGTATCAGCCAATTATTTTTTCTCCTTTCTGTCAGTTAGTTCTTCCATAAGTTTTTCTTCATAAACGCTGTCTTTCACGTCTGTAACGTCCTCTTGGTTTATCCTGCCGCAGATATCATGAAAATCACAGTGCTTGCAGGCTTCCGCCACAGGTCTTGCCTGAATGTTTCCCTGACAAAGCTGTTCACCAAACTGCGCCACTTTGCCTATAGCAAATTCTCTGAGCTTTGTAAAAAAGCCGTCTGGAATAGTGCCTGAAATGCCGTTGGTTTTAGAATATTTAAAAGGCGCATAGGCGTAATTTTCTTCTGAACTGAAAGCTTCAGTGACAGCCTTTATATCAACGACTTTTCCTATAGGCTTGAAAGCGTTTAGCCGTGATCTGCTCTCGGCTTCTTCTACGTCAGCGTCGGCTGTCTGCTCGTATGTTTTAGGCTTGTTTCCTAGCGTGTAGTATACGATACCAGCCTGCTTCAATCCACCGTCTATATTCACTGGATTTTTGGTTTCAAGCAAAGCGGTAAGATACACGAACATCTGCAAATTAAGGCCATTATAGAGCATTGAATATTTAAGGTCAATAGAGCCTGTTTTATAATCGATTATTCTCACATATTTTTCACCGTTCTCGTCCTCGAAAACGTCAACTCTGTCGATAATTCCCGTAAGGATTATCTTATCTCTGCCGTTTACGTCTATGATAAGTCTGTCTTCTCCTTCGGACTTATCTATTTTGTATTCCAAAAGCGCAGGTCTGAATTTTGAGTGAAGAAGCTCATTCTGCATAAAACGAATGATATGCAGGATATTGCTTTCCATACGCTCCTGTAAAAATACAAATGACGGAGATTTTCCGAACATTCCACCAAGGCTTTCCTTTATATATTCGGTAACGTTTTTGTGGATATACTCTTTTATCTCATCATCTGAGAGAGTAAGGAAAGCATTGTCAAAGCCTGTGCCGTCATCACCTTTACGCATTATCTTTTCAAGAAGCTGATGAATGATAAGTCCCCTGTTAAGCCCGTCGATGTCTGCCTTTCTGACAGTTTTAAGACCAAGACCATACTTGCAGAAATAATTGAACGGGCATTTATAATATGTATCAAGCTGAGTAGGCGAGACCTTTGCAGGCTGTTCTGACATAAAAAGTTTTTCTGCGGTCTTTTCTTCAAGCTTATAGTCACCGTTTTCATGAAGATTCTTTGTTCGCATAAGTTTCTCGGCATATTCCTGCGATAACCCCAACACAGACCTAATCGCAGAAACTGTAGCGTTTTTATCTCGGGAATGTTCCATATATTTATAGTAAGCTGTCCTGAAAGAAGTGCAGTAAAAATCAAGCCCCACATCCTGAGCTTTGGTATTGATTTTGCCAAACATTCCGTTAAGCTCGGAAACAAGTGCAGAGGGGTGGTGAGCTTCTCCTACAAGGTCAGATTCTGAATAAAGCACATAGAGCTTTTCGTCTGCAAGGGTAAAAGCGTTGTAGCACACAAGCTTCTCTGTCTGAAAAGATTTTCTTGCGCTGTGTGAGATATGAATATCGCTTCCCTCTAATATCATTTTTTCATTTTCTGTGATAAGTCCACCAGAGCTTAAAGTCGCAGGAAATATGCCGTCGTTCACCTCAACAAGAAAGACAGCCTTTACGCCCTCAAGCCTTGAATGGCTCGGGTCGCATATCCTTACGCAGTCAAGTTTCTGCGGAGGACGTGAAACACTCATTTGCGAAAGCATGAGCTTGAAAAGCTCATAAAACTGTCGGAGGGAGATAACTTCGTCATTCATGCAGTCATAGACGGATTTGATAGCCGAAAGAACAGAGTTCCAAAGTTGTTTCAATCCTCTTGCCATTTCAAGCTGAGTTTCGTTATCCGAAGTTCCTGCCTTTTTTACTACAGAAAAGGTCTGCTGAGAAAGCTCAATGCTGCCAAGAAGATCATAAAGCCCACGGCACAGTTCCCCTGCTGTAACGTCTTTAACAAGTTTGCTTTTAAATGCTTCAAAAGGCTCGATTATCTTTCGTCTTGAGCAGTTTATTTTTTCAAGCTGTTTTTCGCTGAGATCACCTGCAACAGTAAAATCACTGAGCCACATATCACCCTCAACGCTCCAGCGTATGCAATAGTCTTCCAGATTTGATATCTCGATATTCAGCATTGGAAAAAGCGGCGATTTTATGTATTTCAAAATATTGTCCGTGGAATACTTTCTTGAAAGCAAGCACTTGAACAGCGAGTTCATATACCTCACCAGAGATGATGAAGAAACACTGTCACTGCAGTCTGAAAAATATGGTATCTCATATCTGTCAAACGTACCCTCAAAAACTGAAGCACAATCTTTAAGGTTTCTTGCAAGCAAAGCTATGTCACTGAATTTATAGCTTTTTTCTCTGACAAGTTCCCATATCTTTCCACTGACAAATTCACTTTCTTCGTAAATATCCGTTGCTGATATAACAGAAACATTTTCGCACTTTCCGACGTATGGCTTTTTGCAGGTGTTGTAAATCTCTTTGCTCACATATTCAAGTTCAGGGACTCTAAATGAGCTGTTACGACACTCTACCGTGTTGACCTTGTAATTATGATCAGCGGAAATATCTGTTATCTGCTGCAACGTTTTAAGAGTATCAGCAAAAGGGTGATTTGCATATCTTCTAATGCTTTCATTATCGATACATAGAGAGAACGTTATACTCTTGCATTGTGCGATACAAGCGTCAAGCATTTTAAGTTCATCAAAAGAGAAATCGTTGAAAGCGTCAACAAAAACTGTCATTCCACGGAAATATCCGTTTTCCTTGACCTGATCCACACTTCTTGCCATTGCAGACAGTGTATCCTGCATTCCTGCCTTTTCAAGCTCATCCATGTAAAAATCATAAAGCCTTGAAATATCAAAAAGTTTCATGGCAAGAGAGCCGCTCTGCTTCTCAGCAGCAAGAGCTAGATCCTGTGGTGTTATTCCGCTTTCACGAAACTGGCTCACAAGTTCGTTAAGTTCGGCTAAAAAACTGCCCTTTTCAAGACTCTTTTTATAAAAGCGGATATCCTTGGTCTGCTTAAGACGTCTGACAGCCTTATACATAAGGATAGTGCGGACGTTATCATCGGCATTTTCTTTTGCCCTACCGCCATAAAGCTTCTCTGTGAACTCAGCGATACGGTTAAAGCCTGCAGTCTGTATGACGTTGAAATCTGCCGCACCAAGGTGTTCATACAGTTTTTTATCATATTCAAAAGAAAACTGATCTGGTATTATGACCATGACCTGCTCGCCGTTTTTTACAGCAGACTTGATCTTATCTATGAAAACTTTGTCACGTCCACTGTGAGAGCCACCGCTTATAACTGTTACCATTGAATGAGCCTCCGTTATTATTGATATTTATATAATAACACGGCAAGGCTTAAAAGTCAATCGTACTTTTGATACGAGTACAAATAAATGTACACTTAGTTAAAAAGCCTTTTAATTATCTCGGCTATTTTAAAAGTAAACTTTATATCTTCCCTATTGCCGTCTATGACAGTTATACCACTGCCATTTTTATCGTTTTTTCCATCTGACATAACATTGCTCAAAACGAATGCTGCCCCAAGGTTTGATGAGGAAAAAGCAGCGGCTTTGATGCCTGCAGAGCTTACCGTAACGACAAATGAAATGATGATAGCTGTAACAAACTTTTTCATTAAAAATGGCCTCCCATAAATATCTGTTGTTCAGATTATGGGAGGTCATAATTATTTTATTCAGTTTCCGAAAAATTTTCTTGCGATATCTACCGACTCTTTTGCGTCTTTTGCATAATAGTCAGCGCCTATCTGCTCTGCATAGTCAGCCGTTACCACCGCACCGCCTACTATTATCTTGCAGTCAACATTGTTTTCACGAAGAAGCTTAACCGTATTTTCCATGCTCACAAGAGTTGTTGTCATAAGCGCAGAAAGACCGATAAGATGTACGTCATTTTCTATTGCACAATCAACTACTGTCTGATAGTCAACGTCCTTGCCAAGGTCTATAACGTCATAACCATAGTTTTCAAGAAGTACCTTTACAATGTTCTTGCCGATATCGTGGATATCGCCCTTTACTGTTGCAAGGATTATCTTGCCCTTAGAAACGCTTTTTTCACCCGTTGACAGAATGTAATTTTTTATTACCTCAAAGCAAGCCTGTGCAGTGCCTGCTGTCTGAATAAGCTGCGGCAGGAAAAGCTTGCCCTTTTCAAATTCTGCACCAGCCTTATCAAGTGCCGGGATAAGCATATCATTGACAATGTTCATGGCTTCTGTTTCCTGCAAAAGCTTTGCAGTAAGGTCAGCGGCTTCTTTCTTCAGACCGTTTTCGATAGCATACGGCAAGTCTATCTCAGCTTTTGCGCCTGTTGCGGCAGGAGCAGTTTTTTTCTCGCCACCGTAGTGAGAAATAAAGTCAACAGAGTTTTTATCAATGTTTGTCAGAAGCTTGTAGGCACGAACAGTTGCCGTCATAGAATCAATATTAGGATTCATTATCGGCAGGTCAAGACCCTTTGTGAGCGCCATCATAAGAAAGTTGTGATTAACTATCTCTCTGCTAGGCAGACCAAAGCTGATATTCGATACACCGAGAACTGTTTTAAGTCCAAGCTCGTTCTTTACACGTTCCACTGCATTTACTGTCTGCATAACATTTTCCTGCTCCGCAGAAGCGGTAAGAGTAAGACAATCTATATACACATCTTCTTTTCTAATGCCGTATTCAAGCGCCTTGTCAAGTATCTTTTTAGCAAGCTCAAATCTCTTGTCAGCACTCTTTGGTATGCCGTTTTCATCAAGAGTAAGACCTACCACAGCCGCACCATATTTCTTTACAAGAGGAAGAACATTTTCAATGGAGCTGTCCTCAGCGTTTACAGAATTGACGATAGGCTTGCCATTATAAGCCCTCAGAGCCGCTTCAAGCACCTCAGGTATAGTTGAATCCACCTGCAAAGGCACATCGACAACGCCCTGCAAAGCCTTTACAGCCTTGACCATCATACTCTTTTCGTCAATTCCCGGCAGACCAACATTTACATCAAGAATATCCGCACCTGCGTGTATCTGCTCGATAGCCTGACCAAGGATATAGTCAATATCGTTTGCAAGCAGTGCTTCTTTAAAACGCTTCTTGCCAGTAGGATTGATACGCTCACCGATTATTCTTGGCTGGTCTATAACTACAGTATGTGTCGGTGAACAGCAAGCGGCAGGGATATCATTATGCACGCTGACGTGCTTCTTGCCTTTGAGCATTTCAGCCAGCTTTTTGATATACTCAGGGTTAGTTCCGCAGCAACCTCCAAGCACCTTAACTCCCAATGGGATAAGCCTTTCTGCAAACTCCGCAAAATCTTCAGGTGAACAGTTATATTCATTTGTAACAGGGTCAGGAAGTCCTGCATTAGGCTTTACTACAACAGGGAGATTTGTCCACTTGCAAAGCTCCTCCACAACAGGATAAAGCTCCTTTGGTCCTAATGAGCAGTTCACACCGATTGCGTCAACGCCCAGACCCTCCAAAGTCAAAGCCATGGAGCTTATGGCAACGCCCGTAAATGTACGCATATTTTCCTCAAAAGTCATTGTGCAGACTATAGGAAGATCGCTGTTTTCCTTTGCCGCAAGAACAGCCGCTTTAAGTTCATAGAGATCTGTCATTGTTTCAAAAACGATAAGGTCTGCGTCAGCTCCTGCAAGTATCTGCTCCTTATAAATATCGTAAGCTTCTTCAAAAGTGAGCGTTCCTGTTGGCTCTAGAAGCTGTCCGATAGGTCCGATATCAAGAGCAACAAGGGTATCAGTACCCTCACAGGCTTTTCTAGCATTTTTTATAGCCGCAGGGATAGCCTGCTGGACAGTATATCCGCACTTTTCAAGCTTGTGTCTGTTTGCACCGAAAGTGTTGGCGTAAACAATGTCTGAGCCTGCGTTTATATACTGGCGGTGTATGTCCACCAGCCAATCAGGCTTGTCTATATTAAGAGCTTCAGGAGTGCCACCCATTTCAAGTCCCTTTGCCTGAAGCATCGTACCCATTGCTCCGTCAAGTATGACAAATTCTTTTGTTTTAAGTAATGTTCTAAAATCCACAATGATCTCCTCTTTTTCTGAATTGACAGACTTCCCTCATATTACAGCAGGCACAACCACGTCTGCCCTTTGATATTTCATTTTTTGACAATCCGATTATCGCCGTAACAGACTTTCTCGGCGTCAGTATATTATTTTCAGTTGCATTAAGCCCGATAAATTTCTGCGCATTGAGTACGTCAAGAAAAACTCTCTGCACGCTGATAGGCAGATCGCCATAACCAGGAGAAAACCTCCATGTCTGATTATATCCGCTGAGCTTTTCTTTCACAGTGTTGTCAACTATATCGCATACCTGCTCCACAGCCGCACTTGCAAGGCAATCCGCTATCATAGCTTTAGCCATATCCTCTGCTTCATAAGCACGAAGCTTTCTATCAACGCCCGAAGAAATAGTCGCTGCAAAAAGCACGCATTTACTGCACCCCTCAAGGTGTCTGCATATATCATTGCCGCCAAGAAACAACGGAGTACCGATGACCTCAACACCGTTCTCTTTATGAGCGACATCAAACACTCTGTACACAAATTTAGGCTCAATGACCTTCAAAAGCTCTTTTTCACATTCATCTATCAACAAAGCCGTGCGTTCGTCTGGCTTGTTATTGCCCATTCCCATATATCTCACAGCTTCTTTGACGTTTATATGTTCAAGTTTCAAATAATCACCTACCGATTGTTATTATACCACATTACTATGAATTTTACAACAATAAATAATAAATGTACGTTCACAAAAAAAGTCCCCGCAATCATCAGGGACTTTGTGTTACATATTGTCAGCGTCTTTAAGATACTGTTCAGCATTTTCAAGCATAAGCTCTGTGATATTTTCACCGCCCATTATCCTTGCTATCTCATACTTTCTCTGCTCATGATCGAGAGTTCTAACAGTTGTAACTGTCCTGTCGCCCTGTATATTTTTCTCAATAAGCAAATGATTATCCGCCATAACAGCCATTTGGGCAAGGTGGGTCACGCAAAGAACTTGCCTAAGGCGAGATATCTGTTTCAGCTTTATACCTATCTTCTGAGCCGCTCTGCCACTTACTCCTGTGTCTATCTCGTCAAATATCAGCGTGCCGATACTGTCCTTTTCTGCAATTACGTTTTTCAGTGCAAGCATTATTCTTGAAAGTTCACCACCTGAAGCGATCTTCGCAATAGGCTTTGGCTCTTCGCCCAGGTTTGCAGAAATAAGAAACTCTATGCTATCCATGCCATTTATGGTGAGCTTGCCTGTTTTCTGCTGAACCACCAGCTTGACCTTTGGCATATTGAGAAATTCAAGCTCCTCTGTTACCTGAGAAACAAACCGCTCTCCTGCTTTTTTTCTATGGTCTGAAAGTGCTTTGGCTTTCTTTGATACCTCCGCAAGAAGTCTTTCCTTTTCTTTATTAAGCTCGTCTAAGCTCTGCTCTGCTCCGCTCAGTTCATCAAGCTCATTCTGTGAATTTTCAAGAGTAGTCAGTACATCATCAAGCTCAGGTCCGTATTTCTTCATGATACGCCTGAGTTCATCAGAACGCTGATTAAGGTAATCATAACGTTTCGGGTCGATATCGAGGCTATCAAGAAGCGAGCCTATCTCCTCAGAAATATCCTCCATTTCAATAGCCGCAGAACTAAGTCTGTCATATATAGGCGATATCTCAGTCATTATATCAGTATATCCCTCAACCGATTTTGAAGCTCTCTGCGTCATCTCCACTGCACCATCTGTGTCATCATCGCCCGAAAGAAGTTGTTTTGCCATATAAAGAGCCTCAGAGATTGCAACAGCATTTTTAGAGATGTTAAGCTCTGCTTCTATCTCTTTATCCTCGCCTTCATGAATGTTGAGCGTATTTATCTCCTCGACAATATCAGCAAGCTCAGCCATGCGAAACTCTTTTTTGCTTTGCTCAGTTTTTATCTTGTTTATCTTCTTTGCAATGCTTTGAAGCTCTCTGAAAGAGCTGTGATAATCTTCTATAAGAGCTTCCGATTCGGCATAGCTGTCAAGTATCTCTATATGACGTTCAGGAGCCATGAGTATCTGATTGTCGTGCTGTCCATGGATAGTTACAAGCGTTTCTCCGATAGCTTTAAGTACGGAAACGTTCACCGCTCTCGAGTTGACTCTTGCAACGCTTCCACCATCTGAACGTATCTCACGGGTAAGGAAAAGCTGTCCGTCTTCTGCACTTATGCCAAGCTCGTCTAGTACCTGCAAAACATTGTCCCCAATGTCAGTAAACAACGCTGAAATAACAGCCTTGTCCGTGCCTGTTCTCACAATATCCTTAGTGACACGCTGACCGAGGATAGCATTTATTCCATTTATAAGTATGGACTTACCTGCTCCCGTTTCGCCTGTGAAAACATTAAGCTTATCAGAAAAATCTATAGTCGCCTTTTCTATCACGGCAAGATTTTCAATATAAAGTTCACTTAACATTTTAGATCATTCCTCTGCTGTTTAAGAAATAATAGAGGATCTCAGTTCCTCTGCCATATGGGACGCATCTTTTTCTGTCCGCATAAGTATGAATATCGTGTCGTCACCTGCAAGCGTTCCCACAACATTGTCAAGCCCTAACTTGTCAAGCTTTGCACACACCGCCTGTGCCATGCCCGTATGACATTTCACCACAACAGTGTTAAGCGCATGATCCACTGACACAACGGCGTCTGAAATTATGCCGAAAATACCATTGTTTTGCTCTGCAATATCTTTTTTGAGTGCAGGCAGGCTGTATTTATAATTGCCGTCTGAACCAATGGTCTTTACAAGGGAAAGCTCTTTTATATCCCTTGAAACTGTTGCCTGAGTGACTTTCAGACCATGCCTTTTAAGCGCTTCACGAAGTTCCTCCTGAGTGCCGATATTTTCGTCTTTGACAATCTGCATTATCAAATTCTGACGCTGATTTTTCATATGCCGTCCTCCGCTGATTCCTTCAACGGCTGCATAAGCTTTTTGTTTATTGACGAGAAAAAGCTGCCGCCGCTTATATCTATGATTTCAACAAAATACTTTGACTTTGATACTATCACAGTGTCCTCTGCCGAAAGTCTGAAAACATTATTACCGTCAACGCTGACGATTGCGTGAGAGCCACTGTTAGTGTGACACTTGACTTTCATAACGCTGTCCTCTGAAAGTATCATAGATCTTGCAAAAAGCGAGTGAGCACATATCTGTGTGAACTCTATACACTTCATTTCAGGTTCGATTATAGGTCCACCTGCTGACATTGAATAGGCTGTTGAGCCTGTGGCTGTAGAAAGTATAACACCGTCTGCACGAAGTGAAGAAATAAGTCTGCCGTTTTTTGACACCTCAAAATCGGCTATCTTACAATCGTCAGCTTTTGTTACTGCAACGTCATTAAGCGCAGTATATGACTTATTTTCACTGCCACATTCGACATTTACGTTTAACATCATTCGGCGGCTGAGGGTATATTCTCCAGAAAAAAGCTTGTCCAGCAATTCAAGCTGTAAATGTTCAAGAGAGGCCATAAAACCGAGTCTGCCACAGTTTATGCCAAGTATAGGCTTCTCAAACTCACAGCCCTTAAGAGAGCATTTGAGTATCGTTCCGTCACCACCGATCGCAATAATCATATCACACTGCTTTACACACTCGTCTTCGCTACAGAAAGTGATATCGAGCTTTCCGAAAACGTGCTTATAGCATCTATCCATAAAAAGTTTTGCACCATTTTTGTGCAGCCTTTCATATGTTGCGGTCGTATACTCAAAGCAATGAGTTTTATCAAGATTTGGATAAAGATAGATTTTCATAATATTACCACTCTTGCGTTTAGTCTTTGAAGCTATCAAAAGCTTCGTTCACAAATTCTTTTATATTGAGCTGACCAAGCTTGTCAGCCGTCATGTCAGCGTTTTTAAGTAGAATAAGATATTCAAGATTGCCGTCGCCGCCCTTAACAGGGGAAATTGTTATCTTTTCAGCCGCAAGCCCCTCTGCTCTAAAACAGCCAAGAAGCTCGGTTATCACTCTCACATGGTCTTTACGATCTTTGACGATACCCTTTTTATTGAGAGCCTGCTTGCCAGCCTCAAACTGAGGTTTTATAAGAAGAACCATTTCACCGCCATCGCAAAGACAATCGCAAAGGGATTTTATAACAAGTTTTAGAGAAATAAACGAAAGGTCACCACTTATGAACTGCACAGGTCTGTCAAAAAAATCCGCTGTCAGATATCGTGCATTCACGCCCTCACAGTTTTTCACCCTGCTGTCATTGCACAAACTTTCATCAAGCTGTCCGTGACCCACGTCCACCGCATAGACAAATTTTGCGCCATGTTCAAGCATACACTGAGTAAATCCCCCAGTTGAAGCACCGATATCTGCACAAACTTTACCTGTCAAGTCAAGTTCGAAAACATCGCAGGCGTGTTCAAGCTTAAGTCCGCCCCTGCCGACAAACTTCATATCGTCAGGCCTACATTTCACCCCGTCGTTCTCATCAACTAATATAGAAGGCTTGACGCAGACCTTGCCGTTTACCGACACAAATCCATTTTTTATAAGCTGTTTGGCACGTTCTCGGCTTTTTACGCCGCAGTTCGTAACTATATACACATCAAGTCTTTCACTCATCTTTCAAAAAGCCCTCAACTGTATCAGCCATTTTCTCTGCTGAAAAACCAAGCTCGTCAAGTAGCACATCACATTTTCCGTGCTTCACGAAACCGTCAATAGCAAACTGTGCCACATTTGGGCAGATAGAAGCATACTTCTCTGAAATACTTCCACAGTAATAAGCTTCCTCAAAGAACAGCACAGCATCGTAGGCTGACATTATATCAACCACCTCATTGTCTATAGGGAAAATATTCACAAGCTTAATAATATCGCACTTTATATCGCGATTTCTGAGTATTTCTATAGCTGTAAAAAGATCATTTGCAAGCCTGCCGTATGTAACAAGCAGAACCTTTGCGCCCTCTATATGACGATAAACGTAAGTTGAAACAGGATCAGATGTATCATACAGCGATTGATCCCTGCCCCTTGGATATCTCACAGCACAAATGCCACTGTCGTCCTCAACAGCCTTATGCAGGCACAGTCTGAGTTCGTCATAATTAGACGGAGAATATATCCTCATATTCGGCACAGAGGTAAGAAAAGAAACATCAAAAATTCCCTGATGTGTTTCACCATCATCACCGACTATACCTGCGCGGTCAACGCATATAACTGCATGACAACCTCCTATAGCCATATCATGGATAAGTTGGTCGTATGACCTTTGCAAAAACGATGAGTACACCGCAAAAACAGGTACATAGTTCATAGAAGCAAGCCCAGCACAGAAAGTAACTGCGTGTTCTTCGGCAATGCCTACATCAAAGAAGCGTTCAGGAAAACGCTTCGCAAAATACTGAAGCCCCGTGCCGTATTTCATTGCCGCAGTGACTGCACAAAGACGCTTATTCTTTTCGCCCATTTCACAAAGCTCTTTTCCCATTATAGAAGAAAAGCTGTCAGAAAGTACGACGTCGGGATTGCCCGTTTTTATCTCAAATGAGCCAACCCCGTGAAACTCTCCTGGGTTAGCTTCTGCAGGAGCATAGCCCTTGCCTTTTATAGTATTCACATGAACAAAAACAGGCTTGTTTACTGCCTTTGCAGCCATAAGTCCCTGTTCAAGTTCTTCAAGATTATGTCCGTCGATAGGTCCAATATAGTGAAAGCCAAGATCTTCAAACATGGTGCTGTGAAGTATCATGTTCTTGACCGCATTTTTGGAGTTACGAACGGCATTTTTCACAGGTTTACCTATAACAGGCGTCTTATCAAGCATTCTCTCTACTCTGCCCTTTGTGCGCTGATAGCTCTCTTTTGTACGCATGGAGGAAAGATATTTTGCCATTCCGCCAACATTTTTTGAGATAGACATTTCATTGTAGTTGAGGATAACGATGATATTTGTATCACTTTTGCCTGCATTGTTAAGTCCCTCGTAAAGCTCGCCACCTGTTGAAGCACCGTCACCGACTACAGCAATAGCATGGTGAGTTTTATCACCACTCAGCTTCATTGCTGTGGCGATCCCAAGCGCCGCAGAAACAGACGTAGAGCTGTGGCCACTTATAAAAGCATCATGCACTGACTCATCAGGTCTGCAAAAACCCGAAATACCGTTTTCCTGTCTGAGAGTTTTAAACTCTTTGAGTCTACCCGTAAGTATTTTATGTGTATATGCCTGATGACCAACGTCCCAGACGATTTTATCTTTAGGTGATTCAAAAACTCTGTGGATAGCCATTGTAAGCTCCACAGTACCAAGATTTGACGCAAGATGACCGCCGTTTTTTGAAACCGTATCTATAAGAATTTTCCTTATATCACCGCAAAGCTCCTCACACTGTGCAGTGGAAAGCTTTTTCAGGTCGGCAGGCAAATTCATTTTATAAATATCAGGCTTTTTTATTTCCGACATTATATCTAGATCTCCAATCTTTTTATCAACTTCTTCTTGTAAGCATATCAGATGTAAGCTCTGTGAGGAAAACGCTGTCCTCAAAATATTTAAGATGACCCAGTGCTTGAACTGTCAGTTGTTTTGCTATCTGTTCTGACTTGTCAAGTCCAAGGAGGGATACATATGTATTTTTATGCTGTTCGCTGTCACTGCCGATAGGCTTGCCAAGCTCCTCAAAAGTGCCTGTTACATCAAGGATATCGTCAACTATCTGAAATGCTCTGCCCATTGCCTGAGCATAGTCTGCCGCAAAGGGGATAGCATCAAGCTTATCTCCAAGTATAACGCCCATTACACAAGCGGCTTCAATAAGTGCGCCTGTTTTGCAGGTCTGCAAAATATTCAGTGTATCAACATCTATTTCTTTATTTTCATATTTAAGGTCTATCACCTGACCGCCTATCATGCCGTCAGTGCCTACTGCTCTTGCCAGAACAGAGATAAGCATAACAGCCTTGTCAGCAGATATAACGCCGTTCATGGCACTGTTGGCAATCACTTCAAAAGCAAGAGTGTTCAGTGCGTCGCCTGCAAGGAGAGCAATATTCTCAGGAAAAGCTTTATGACATGAGGGCTTTCCACGTCTGTAATCATCATCGTCCATACAGGGCAGATCGTCATGTATAAGAGAAAAAGTGTGTATAAGTTCAATAGAACAAGCTATCTCTGCATACTTCTCAGGCTGACGCTCGCCGCACATACGGCAAAATTCAAGCATAAGCACAGGTCTGAGCCTTTTGCCCCCTGCCTGCAAAGAATACTCCATAGCCTCAACTACCTGACCCTGAAGCTCAGGCTTTGAGTGGGTAAGCTCCAGCAGTTTATTATCTATAAGCTCCACATAATAATCAAGTGTGGCTTTGTTCATATCATTCATCGCTATTATCTCCGTTCATAGCCTTTACGGAAAGCTTTGCACTTTCAAGGCTTTTTTTGCAGTCGACCGACAGATCTATCCCCTCTTTATAAAGTGCCAAAGCTTTCTCAAGAGGAAGCTTGTCATTTTCAAGCTGACCAACTATATCATTAAGTCTTGTAAGATTTTCTTCAAAAGTCATTTTAAACAGCCTTTCATTTGACAAATGTTATTTTAGCAGATACACTGCCGTCTGACAGCTTTATGTCTACATCGTCGCCAACGTTCAGCATTGATACACTGTCGACAACGCTTTCGTCTTTCTGAACGATAGCATATCCCCTGCCAAGAATATTGAACGGACTAAGCATATTCAGAGAAGAAACATAGCCATCAAGCTTAACTGACAGCTTTTCAAGCCTGCGTTCCATGATCTGTGACAGCCTTTTTTCAAGGTCGCACACTGCTTTTTCGCTCTGCTCCAATCTCTTTTCAGGAGAATATAATTTCAAAAGCTTATCACAGCTTTCTATCTGTGACACAGCCTTATCAAGTTTAAGCTCCATAGCCTTGTCAAGCTTTTGCCTTAAAAGCCTCACAGCATTAAGTATATCCGCCTTGTCAGGGGTAGCAATCTCAGCCGCCGCTGACGGAGTTGGCGCACGCATATCTGCGGCATAGTCTGCAAGAGTGGTGTCAGTTTCGTGACCTACAGCCGATATCACAGGCGTATTGCAGGCGTAAACAGCCAGCGCCACAGCCTCGTCATTGAACACCATAAGATCTTCGCTAGAGCCACCGCCACGAGCTAAAATTATGGTATCTGCACCGCTTTTATCAGCCGATGAAAGTGCTTTGCATATAGTTTGTGCTGCCGCCGTACCCTGCACCTGCGCAGGATAAACTTCGATATTGCACACAGGATAACGCCTTTCAGCTATATGGATTATATCCTGCAAAGCCGCCGCAGTAAGCGACGTAACAACAGCTATCTTCTTTGGAACAAGGGGTATTTTCTTTTTTTTGTTCACATCAAATACGCCCATTTTTTCAAGCTTTTTCTTGGTCTGTTCGAGCTGAACGTGCATAACGCCCACACCAAGAGGTGCGATCTCCGTAGCTATTATCTGATAAACGCCGTCACGCTCATAGACCTCTATATTGCCCATAACAAGCACGCTCATGCCGTCCTCAGGCACGAATTTAAGCCTTGAAACACTGCTTGAAAACATAACAGCTTTAAGTGCAGAACTGCTGTCCTTTACTGTAAAATAGGCATGACCTGATTTGTAATGTATATTAAAATTGGATATCTCGCCCTTGACGGCAATGCCTTTCAGCTTAAGGTCAGACCGCAGTTTTGAAGCAAGATATCTGTTTAGCTGAGAAACAGTGATAACTGAACTCATATTTTGATCTTCCCTTTCCTGATCGCAGCATAGACCGCAACGCCCACTGCGTTATCACTTGAAAACTCAGGCTCAGCAAAGCTGCCGTACTTTTCAAGCTTGCTTTTTATAAAGCGATTAGACATCACACCGCCTGCATATATAATAGGTATATCCTTATACTCATGGCGAAGATTAACTGTCATTTTCTCCACCGCAAGGCACACACAATCAATACAGTATGCCGCAACATCAGCCATGGAACAGCTCTCGTCTATAAGCTTAATGCACTGATTTTCTATTCCAGAAAGTGAACAATAAAGCCCGTCAACTGATGCTTTTGGCTTTATTTTATGTTCGCTTTCAGACGCAAGCCTTTCAAGCTCTTTACCACATGGAAAAGACAGCCCAAGCCTTACGCCTGTTCTGTCTATGGCTTGTCCGCCTTTAAGATCACGGCTTCCGCCGATCTGAGTTATATTTATCAGCTTAGCCTTGTCAGGCTCGCACAAAAGAAGATCTGTAGTGCCACCGCTGACGTGAAAAGCCGCAAAAGGCTTATCAGAACTGAGCATATCCAGCTTTCTGCAGGAATAAAGTGCCGCAAGTATATGTCCCACCTGATGCGAAGTCTTTTCAAGGTCAGCTCCACAGGCAAGTGACACAGCTTGTGCAACATTTTCTCCGACAAGGAAGCAAGGCATATACGACCCCTCTGTACACCTTGGTGCATAAGAATACCCAACTGCACTTAAGTCATACCTTTTATCAAAAAGCTGTTTCATAAGTTCTGGAAGCTGTTTCGTATGGTGAAACACAGCGTCGGATTGTCTTAGTCCTCGCTCTCCCTGCTTGACAGGAAGAAGCTTTTTGCATGACCTGACGCTCATATCCGCAGTATCAAGCAGTGCACATGAAGTGGTATAATTGCTTGTGTCTATTCCGAGTACAAAACTCACTGCTTTTCCTCTTGTTCCTTTGCAAATGAGCCAAGCACACCGTTTACAAATGAAACGTCAGGCTCGAGGGCATATTTTCCTGCAAGAGCCACAGCCTCGCTTATGGCAACGTTCACAGGAACGTTCTCCTCATATATTGCCTCGTAAATAGCAAGTCTGAGTATTGCAAGATTTATCTTAGGTATTCTTTCAACAGTTCTCTTGTTGCTGAACTTGCTGATTATGCTGTCGATCTCGTCCTGCTTTTCGCAAACATTTTCCACAAGCTTTTTAACTTCATCATTTACAATGATCTCGTTCACTTCCATGGCAGACATGAAAATATCGTCAAGCTCCTCGTCCTGTCTAAACATTTTCTCAAATATCAGCAAAAATGCTGATTCTCTTATTTCACGCCTTTTAATTGGCACAAAAACACTTCCTTCATCTTATATTTGTCTGAATCCTATTCCTTTTCTGAAAGGTCAACTCCGCATATGGTCACATTTACCTTTGCAACTGTAAGTCCAAGCATATTCTGAACTGCACTTTTTACTTTATCCTGTATCTCCTCGGCAACGGAAACCGCCTTAGCTCCACGGCAAAGTATTATACCTATAGACACTGACAGCACATCGTCAACAAGGCCTATCCTGATATTGCCGAAATTTTCCTGTCTAAACCAGAGCTGACGTGGAGTCTTCATAACAGGAGCGATACCATAAACGCCCTCTATCTCATTAACAGAGTTTGTAACGATCTGCGCTATAACGTCCTGACTTATGTGCAGGCTTTTTTCTACTTTCTTTGAAACATCATTCATATTTATCCAAGCCTCCCTTTTTAGATATAAAAAAGAAATCCTTCAATCTATACTTACAACCATTATATCATAAAAATCAATAGGTTACAAGTATTTTGAAGGACTTTTTTTATTTGCTGACAAATTTTATTCTACATCATAAATTCTGATGTTTTCATTTGCAACTGAAACTTCGCTAAGGAGGATATCTTTTATCTGTGCCGCTTCGCTTGCAACAAGCCCGTCGCTGTCGGTCTTTACAACGATATTTGCGTTGTCACCATCAAGATAAACAACACAGTCCTCAAAGCCTGCTGCTTTCACGAGTGTCTCTACCTTGCTCTCCGACTCCATGAGTCCTGTCATGGCTGAAGCTTCTTCTTCAGCGACTTTCTTTTCTTCCTCTGTGGAATCGCCGCCGTTCATTATATTCTTTAATGTTTCTACCGCCTCGTCCCTTGAATTCATTCTGTCTATTCTTGCCTGTGCAAAATAATCTGAAGTGCTGTCAGTGCTTACGAGCTGTGCGTCACCGTAATTCACGCTTTGACTTTTCACAACGTCCGTCGCCTTTATCTTGCCGTCTGAGGTCGATACTGCATAATTTATGTATACTGCAAGACCGAGTATCAGCGTCATTCCTGCAAGGATTATCTGCTTTTTGCCTATTATCATGGTCGGTTTTTTCATCTTTATTACCTCTTTCTGTTATTTTCTGCCCTCAACGCAGATCTTACTGCTTGATATACCTAGTACTGTCGAAACCGCTTTAAGCACACGTTCGTTTACTTTTATATCTCCACCTCCTTCGCAAACAATGACAACGCCGCATATCTGCGGTTTTATTATTTTTCTGACCAATGCCTCCTTTTTGCCGTCATTATCAGTTATTACTATCTCGTTTTCATACCTGTCGCTTGTTCTGTCACCATTATTGTCTGTGCTTTTGGTAAGATTTTCAGCATAAACATATTCGGTAGTTCCCTCAACTGTCACCATTACCTCGCACTCGCCAACTCCCCTGACTTGAGAAAGAACATCTTTAAGCTCTTTTTCTATCTGCTTTTTGTAGCTGTCTGTATCATCAGTGGCAACGCTTTCCGTGGGAATGCTCTTGCTCTCTGCCGTATTTTTAGCAGGAAACATCTCAGAAACAAATATAAGCAATATCCCTGCAAGACCTACGGCTATCACTATCTTCGTTTTCATAGGAAGCTTTTTAAGAGCCTTTATTTTCCCCTCAACTTTACTTTTCAGCAACATTTATTCCTCCTGCACGATAACTTGAGTATCAGGCAGATCTTCTGCAATAAGCTTTTCAACAAGCTCTCTGTCGCTTGTTTTAGTCAGATATACCCTTACCGCTGTTATCTCTATTTCATTATATTCATTTATATCTGTGGTTATGTCCACTCTGACGTTTTCTATGCCATTCTTATTCAGCTTATCCAAAAAATATTCTTCAAGCCTGCTTTCGGATTCGGACAGATAATAAAGTTTCGTCGCTGTTGAAACGCTGTCAAACTCAGGCAGATCTGCAAGCTCTGTATAGTCGCTTAAGGTGACTTTGAAGCCATGTCCCATTACAGGTGTTATGACCGCAAGCAAAAATATCACAGCAAGCACTGATCTAAGTTGTTTTTTCAAAGTTCCCTCAGGTGTGGCAATATCCGTCATAGAAGTTATCACGCCTATAATGCAGGCAATAAATATCACTGCTTTAACTGTATTCATTTTAAGCTCCTGTGTTCATGGCTGTCATTATTACAACTGATGTGGAAATAACGAACATTATAGAATAAGCCGCAAGGATGCTCACACCAATTGATAAAACCGAGTTTATGCTTTTAAGAAGTCCACCACTGTTGCTTATGCCAAAAATATCGTTTATGGTAGCGCCTATCCACACTGCAAGTTTTACTGCAAGAAGTGTAAGCAAAGGTTTCGCAACTATCACAGACATTATTATAACGCCTATCACGCCGACGCTTGTTCTTATTACGCCTATACTTCCCTTTACCGCTGAATAAGCTTCAGAGACCGAGCCACCTATGACAGGTATAAAGCTTGAAGCCGCAAATTTAACGGCTCTTGCGGAGAGATTATCAGCCGCCGCTCCTGCAAAGCTTTGAATAGATAACAGCCCTGTAAATAGGGTCATCACAATGCCAAGCACCCATATGACCAGCTTTTTCACCGACTCTGCAAGACTTCCAAGGTCAAGAGATGGATTTATTGCAGAAACAAGGGTCACTGCAAGCACTGCCGACAAAAACGGCACAAGTATCGTATCTGCCAATATACCTGCGCTTTCACATATTATCAGCATGACGCCGTAATAGCCTGCTCCTGCCGCCGCACTACCGCCTGCTGTCGCCACGCTTGAAAATATGGGTATGTAGGACATCATGAATCTGTTCATTTGTTTCATGGAAGTCTTTACAGAATAAAGACTGTCGGTGACAGTATCGCTTATAACAAGCACTGTGGTAAGGACACATATGAGCGTGAATACCTTGTCCACTGTACCCTCGGCTGACATTGACCTTACCAACACGCAGAGCATAGTGGCGGCTGTTATTTTCCCGAGCATTATAAGAGGGCTTCGCAAAGCAGCGGTAAAGCTTTCAAATATATGCTTTATCACATCAGAGGCACTTATATTTGCGGCAGAGGACGGATCTTCCAAAGTGATGTTATTATCTTCAAGTACAGTTTTTACATCTTCATCACCCTCAAAAGAAAGTCCCTCATTTATTTCGCTTATGAGTCTGTCATAATATTCATTGTTCTGTTCCTCACTGTCTGCATATACTCCATGTGGTGTAAACATGACCGCAAGGGCTATTATGACAGTGGCAATTATTTTTTTCATACGTTAATCCTATATAAGCAATGCTTTTACTATTTCTACAAATGCTTTGAAAAGCGGCAGCGATACCGAAAGCATTGCAAGCTTTCCTGCCAAAGTGACCTGTGACGCAAGTGCGTTTTCTCCGCAGTCCTTACAATAATCAGATGCAAGCTGTACGATATAGCATATGCCAAGTGACTTGAACAGTATGGTAAGATACATATTGTCGATTCCTGACAGAGTGAAAAGGTCCTCAAATACAGAGATAAGATCTTTCACAAATGCTACCGAATGAAAAAGCACCAGTGCCGCCGCCGCAAGCACAGCCGCATATTTTATTTCACGGCTGTCTTTCTCAATGGCTTTGCACACTATGGTTGAGAAAATACAAAAGCACGCTATTGTAAATATTTTCATTAATACAATCCAAACACTTCTTTTATCGTTTCAAATAGATTACCGATCTGCCTTACTATCATAAGCAGAACGACAATAAGCCCTGCAAGAGTTGTCATCATTGCCTGCTCGTCACGCTCCGCTCGTTTCAGCAAGAGATTTAACACGGCAACGATAATTCCTATGGCAGCGATTTTGAAAATAAGATCTATGTCCATAAAATTTAGTTCCCTTCATTATGGTTATCCTTTGCTATGGCTATATTAGCATAATAGCGATAAAAGCCCCGCTGAGAACGCCTAAAGCTCTACATAGCCGCACCTGTGAGGTGAAATTCTCTGAAAGTCTGCTTATCTGCTCGTCAAGTGCGGCAAGGCTCATGGAAATGTATGCAAGCTGTCCATTTGTGTCTGTTGTACCGAGTTTTTCAAAAAAATCTATGGCGGTCTGCCTGATTTCATTGTCAAAAAGCTTTGACTTATATATATCCTCGGTTATTCTTCTGCGGACATCAGGCGAAGAGGTATCTTGCGACAAAAATGTAAAGTCAGAATAATCCTTCTGCAAGCTAAGCTTTAAGATAATTTCCCCGAAAGTCATTCCACCCTCAACCATTGCCCTTGTTTCAAATATCAACCGTCTTAGAAGCTTGAGATATTTCATTTGCCGTATCTTGTCCAACGCCATTGCACAGCCCATTTGTGTGCAGGCGGATATGATCAGCACACAGCCTATTAGCTTTATCATTTCATGCTCCTGTTTTTGTAAATGATACCAGCCTGCCACACATTGTTCCTGTGCCTAGTACCGCAAGTGCGTCGAAAGCCTTGTCTTTTATGAGTTTTGAGATATAACGCCGCTTTTTAAGCTCATCAAGGCTTGAAGCATGGCATGAAGCAATAAGCTTCACTCCTGAGTTGAGCGCATACTGCAAAGCTTCGTTGTCCTCAGAAGAACCTATCTCGTCGCATATGAGTATTTGCGGTGACATGACCTTGACAGCCGTCATTATGCCCTCATATTTGTTGTAGGAATTGAACACGTCCGTCATTGCACCTATAAGATTTTGCGGCTCACCTGCCACTGTTGCGGCAAACTCGTTTCGCTCGTCTATAAGCGCAACACGCCAGCGTTCGCCAAGCTTTCTTGCAAGATCACGAAGCACTGTAGTTTTTCCTCCCGAGGGCGGTGAAGCAATAAGCAGGCTCATTGGTTTGTCAGAAAAGCATTTTGCATATATCTCGTCTGAACTGCCTATCATTTCACGAGCTATCCTTATATTAAGAGAAGATATATTTTTTACCGACTCCACGGCATAACTCCTAGCAGGATCAAGAACGGCAGTTCCGCAGAAGCCTACTCTGCACCCTCTTGAAACCGTTATATACCCTCTTGCTATCTCACGGTGAAAGCTGTGAAGAGAGTTCTGAAATGCTCGCTGATAGATAGTTTCAATATCATCTGTGGTAACTTGAACGCTATCCCCGATATTGTTCATTAGTTTGCCGTTATCATTAACGAAATACTCTTTCGAGAATATGGTAACAGACAGCCGTCTACCTCTGCGAAGCCTTATTTCCTGTATCCTGTCACGCTCTATTTCTGGCACTGACATAATTGCTCCCCTTATGCGAGGGGTGAGCAGTTCGTAAACGTATTTTATCTTGCTGACTTCTCTTATCATTTTTTCACGCTCCTTTTGACTTGTCCTATGAAATAACTATGCTGTGAGCCTGCATTTTAGTACAAGATATTTGTATTCTCCTACATACGCAGATATCCATTATTGTATTTAATTATCACGCAAAATGCTTGAAATACTGTTGTATTTGTGATATAATGTTAATGCAATATGCACAAATATTGTGAAGATAAAAGAAACATACAAAACAAAGGAGAAAATTATGAACAACAGCTTAACTGAAGAACAGGTAAAAGTACTGAATATGTCACAAAGCGTGATAAATGAGGTAAGAAAGGTCATTATCGGCAAGGACGAGATAATCATAAAAGTCCTGCTGTCCATACTTGCAGGCGGTCATATCCTTATTGAGGATATTCCAGGAGTAGGAAAGACCACTCTTGCCGTGGCTCTTTCAAAGGCGCTTTCACTTGACTATAAAAGACTACAATTCACCCCTGATGTTTTGCCAACAGACGTGACAGGTTTTACCATACTAAATAAAGAAACACACAAGTTTGAATATAAGCAGGGTGCAGCACTCACAAATCTTTTTCTTGCAGACGAGATAAACAGAACCTCAAGTAAGACGCAGTCTGCGCTTCTTGAAGTAATGGAGGAGGGCAAGGTAACTGTAGATGGTATCACACATAAAATGCCAGACCCTTATATCGTTATCGCAACGCAAAACCCGGTTGGCTCTATAGGCACGCAAATGCTCCCTGAGTCGCAAATGGACAGATTTATCGTAAGGCTCACAATGGGTTATCCTAATCTTGAAAGCGAAGTCGCAATGCTAAAATCCAAGCAAAATCTCGTCCCTGTGGATAATGTAAGACCCGTGGTTTCTGCGGAGGATATCCTTCAGGCAAGGAAAGTTGTGGAAAATATTTATGTTTCAGATCAGGTTTTCCAGTATATAGTTATGCTTGCAAATGCAACTAGAAACAATGAATATATAAAGTTGGGTCTTTCACCTAGAGGAACTATCGCACTACTCAGAATGACAAAGGCGACAGCGCTTCTTAAAGGCAGAGATTATGTTATCCCCGATGACGTTATATACAGCTTCAAGGACGTTGTTCTTCACAGACTTGTGTTCAGCTCAAAGGCAAAGATAAACGGCTTCACAGGAGAACAGATACTCAAAGGAGTTATTTCCTCAGTTCAGGTTCCAAGAGTTAGCAAGTAACGGAGGAGCAAATGCTGGTTTTATATATAATATTATTTATCGCCTCTATCTTTTTCTATATATTATATGTGGGTAGCTTCTCTTTTTATCTCTTTGCATTTTTACTTGTTATGCCTATAATCTTATTCGTTATGCTCAAAAAAATGTCAAAGAAAATAAGCGTTGGTTTTGTGAACACTCAGAAAACCGCAGGCAGATCGTCAAAGATACCTGTTGTGCTGAGATTGCAAAACCGCTCAAAGTTGCCTGTTGCCAATATGATTATAGAGATAGAATATTACAACACTCTTGACGGCGACAAAAATACAATGAAGATAAATACTCCCCTTTACCCTGATGATGTTCAGTATCTTACTTTGCACGTTTCCGCAAAACATTATGGCACTGTCAGAATGAACATAAAACGCTGCCGCATTGTGGATATGCTGAAGCTTTTCAAGATAAGAGTAAGTACCGACGCTGCTTCCAGACTTTTTGGCGAAAGTACTTTCACTATAGTTCCTGACTATATACCTATCGAAAACAACATTGCGAATTATGCTGAAATGGGTCTTGAAACCGATGATTATTCCAAGACATCAAAGGGCGATGATCCCTCTGAGATTTTTGATATACACGAATATCATGATGGTGACAAAATAAACAGGATACACTGGAAGCTTACTGCAAAGCAGGATAAGACCATGGTCAAGGATTACTCTCTACCAATATCAAACTCTATCGTGCTTATGGCGGATTTCCACCTTGATACAAATACAGACGATTATATGCTCATATATGATACTCTTGTAGAGGCTATAGCGTCTATATCCTATTATCTCATAGAAAATGACACACCTCATAAGGTAGTGTGGTATGATAAAAAGAAAGATTTGAGCGAAATAGTGAACGTTACAGACGAAGAAAGTGCAAGGCTGCTTATAAGTCTGCTGTTGCAGGCTTCTGTTTATGATGAGCCTGACCTGTCTATGATAAATTACATCAATGAGCCTGAGAGATATAAATGCGGTCACTTGATGTATTTTTCTCCCGCATATAACAGCAATCTCAGCGGCGTTATGAACGATAACGATCTGGCGTTCCGCTATTCCTATATGCTTATAACAAACAAAAAGAAAGACGACGTTATAAACGATGAGTTTGCAGAGGTCGTGAACGTTACTGCAAAACACGTTGCCGAAAGCATACAGGAAATATGTTTATAAAGGTGACAACATGAAAAAGAAAAGAATAAAAAGCAAAAACAAAGATATAGGATTTATCAGCAGCAATGGTATCTGCATTGACGGAGATATCCTTATGAATTGTGAGCGTGAGCATAATTCAGGCTCATTTCTATGGTTTCAGATACTTCTGACCTTTGTGACTACCATATGCACAGCGTTTATGGCAGTATCATTCCTTGATATGGAAATATACAAGACCACGATCATATATTACTCCGCCATGCTTTCACTTGTGTTTGGTCTGATGAAATCGTCACACAAGATAATTAAGTTTTCTGCACTTGGTGTTATGATACTTCATGTAATTTACCTTGTGAGCAGGATAACTACAATAAAATACGGCTTGTTCGTTGTTATAGACAGATATCTTTCAAGGGCAAATCAACCTAACTCAACTCTTGGCGTTCAGCTTAGTGGAATTTCTACTATCGACTACCCATATCTTGCGTCAAATTTTTTTGTATTTTTTATAACTCTTGTTTGCCTTGGAACGGCAGCAGCCTGCCTTTATAGGATAGATTTTCCACTGCTGTTCATCATTACATTTCCTGTTTTCGAGCTTGGAATGTATTGGGGCTGGGAGCCGTCAATGTGGACTGTTATTGGTCTGTTTGTATGCTGGGTGACAGTGCTTGCACTGCACATAATAAACCACACAACTAACAAGGCAGGAAGAAAAAACACCTTTGCGGTGCATGAGCGAAAACGCACGTTTTATTTTACATCTGAAAAGCAAAAAGCTTGTTTCTATAACGTATTCATGAAATTCACGGCTATTTTAAGCTCGTTGGTACTTGTAGTTATTATGCTTTTCTCAGCAATAACAGGCTTTACACGTCCTGAGTCATTTGCAAAATACAGACATGATATTTCTACAGCAGTGTCAAATTTCTCTCTCTCTGACCTGAGAAATGCTTTTTCAGATTATGACGGCGGATTTGATCTATTTGGTATAAAAACAGTTGGTGGCACAAACGGAGGCGTTCTTGGAAAGACAGCAGGCATTAGCTTCAACGGCTCAACAGCACTAAAAGTGGTCACTCCAAAATTCTCTAATACACTATATCTCCGTGGATATGTAGCAGGCGTTTATAACGACAATAGCTGGACTCCTGTTGACGTGAATGGCAATGAAGACACCTTCTCTGATGATTTTGAGCAAGGCAAGATATGGGTGCAGGATCTGGATTATGACCTTATCCAACGCAAATATGCGGATCTGACCCCTGCTCAGATTTCTGTATCTGTTCTCGGCGCAAGCAAGAAATTTGTGTATGCGCCATACGCTTCTTTATATTCAAGTGATGGAAACACAGACGATAAAAAAATGCGTCCTACCACTGAGTCATATGTCAAATTAAGTTCAACAAAGTATTCTCTTTACTATTTTGACCCCTCTCTTATAGAAGAAAGGCTTGAAGCTCTCCCTGAGGCTATAGCCACAGAAGTGCCTGCATTGTCTGTTAATAAGGACAGAGGTGTTGACGCTTACTCAGAGTTTGTTCACCAAAAATATATGGACGTTTCAAAGTCTGACGAGCTTGATAAGGCATATAAAGAGATACTTAGTGAATATCTTGGCGTGGATATTTACCACAAGGGTGATTGGACTTATGAAGAAATAAGCACTGCAATAAAAAACTATTTCTCTGATAACTTCACTTATACCCTTGAACCGGGTGTTACTCCAAAAGGTGAAGATTTCATAGATTATTTTTTAGGTACACAAAAGGAGGGCTATTGTTCATATTTCGCAACAGCAGGTGCAGAGCTTTTAAGAATGTTTGGCTATCCGTCAAGATATGTAGAAGGATATGTGGTGCTTAATTCACAGCTCGGTGAACCTAAAGATGATTCAACATACGAGGTAAGTGTAAAGGACAAATGTGCGCACGCATGGGCTGAGGTATTTATAGACAATGCAGGTTGGTATCCTGCAGAATTCACACCAGGTTATGATAATGATAATCCTAATCTTACGCAACAAGAGAAAGACCCTAAGGAAGTTACAACAACTAAAAGCACAGAAAGCAAGCCTACGACTACCACACAAAATGGCGGTCAGGGTGGCACAACTTCAGTGGTTACTAAAAAGCCTGCAAACAGTTCAAAAGCTTCAACAACAAAGAAAACAAATTCTGCAAGCAACGGACATGGTGCCGGAGTGATGTCAGGCGCTGGGAAAACTTCTGTTTCATCAAGAATAACAGAAAACAACAGCGACCATGGCTCATTTGTAGGAATTTTCATCACTCTGGGCGGACTTCTGCTTATGGCCTTCGGCGTTGTAGTCCATAGAGATGTAAAAGTAAAGAAAATGCGTTCGGAACTAAGTAATGGGGACAATAGATCACGCACTGTGGCGGTATATCGCTATATGCTCAAATATTTGAAGCTTATAGGCATTGCCGACAGCAGAAATATTACAGACTTACAGCTTTGTGACAGGTTAACAGAAAAATGCCAGGAGATGCAAATCAATGATTTCTCTCATATGATAAAATATATCGGAGAACTTGCAGTCAAAGCGGAAATGAGCAACTCAGTAATATCTGATGGTGAACTTGAAACCGCACTTTCTTATTTTGAAATCGTAAAGGACAAGATCGTCCTGCCAAAGCTTTCGGGTGCTAAGCTTCTTAATGCAAAATTTGTTTACTGTCTATATTAGAGGGAAAAAGCCACGCTCGGTGTGGCTTTTTTAACCTCAATGATATTACCAAAAAGCTGATCGGTGATTTTTTTATATGAAATATATGTTTAATGCAAATATAGATATGATATTATCAGTAGGATAACTTTTTGAATATTTTAGAAAGGAATGATCGGATTGCGAAAAATAAAAAATACAATAATATTTATTGTTACAGTTGCTATTCTTACAATGTTCTGCTCTTGCTGTAAACGCTCTGAGATAAAACTGGGATCCGGCAACGAAGGTGGTATATATTATAAATTTGCTGACACTCTCAGTGATATTGATGAAAACATCACAAATATAAGAACGGCTGGTTCTCAGGCTAACATGAGGCTTTTAAAGGACGGCTTTATCAACATGGGAATAGTCCAAAGCGATGTCCTGTCTGAAGCAGTGAATGGCACAGGAGATTTTAATGGTAACAAAATAAACAACGTCCGTGCAGTTGCGGCTCTTTACATGGAGTCTTTTCAGATAATCGTTCCGGCTGACTCAGATATTCAAACTCCTGCTGATCTGAAAGGAAAAAAGGTCTCTGTGGGCGAAGAAGATTCTGGCGTAGCAAAAAATGCAGAGTACATTTTAAACTCTGTAAGTCTTGACTATAACATGATAGATGTGTGCAACATGAACTATCAGAAGTCTGCTGAGGCACTTAAAAACGGCTCTATCGATGCATTTTTCGTGGTACTTGGTGCTCCATGTGATGTTATAACACAGCTTTCTGAGGAAATGGATATAAGAATATTGCCTCTTGATGACAGAACAATATCATATATGACGAATCTTTATGACGGATACTATGAAACTGTAATAAAGGCAGGAACTTATAAAGGCATTGACGAGGACGTCAAGACTGTTGGCGTAAAGGCTGTTCTTGTGACAAGCCAAAAGATGGACAGCGACACTGTAGCAGATATCACGAAAATGCTTTTTGAGGAAAATGACCAGATAAAAAAAAGGATCTCATTTGCGAATAATGACACAAAATTTGCTACAGATAATATCCCGTGTGCTTTTCACAAAGGGGCAGTGGAATATTATAACAGCATTGGAACTGCTATAACAGAGGAGGATCAAATTTGAAAACAATAAATGTGGATATGTATCAAACTCTTGCGGTGGCAGTAGGAGTCTTGTATTTAGGGGGATTTCTCAAAAAGAAAGTCAGATTTCTTGAAACCTTCTGTATTCCCTCTCCTGTCATCGGCGGAGTTATTTTTGCAATTATATCATGTATTCTTCACGTCGCAGGAATAGTCGAATTTCAGTTTGATGAAACGCTAAAAACAGTTTGCATGGTCATGTTCTTCACTTCTGTTGGCTTTCAGGCAAACATTAAAGTTTTGAAAGCAGGAGGCAAAAGCCTTATTGTATTTTTATTATGCCTGATAGTGCTGATATTTGCGCAGAATGCGGTTGCCGTAGGACTTTCAAAGCTATTGGGAGTAAGCTCGCTGGTAGGTATGTGTACAGGATCTATCCCTATGGTAGGCGGTCACGGAACGTCAGGTGCTTTTGGCACAGTGCTTGAGGACCTTGGTCAGCAAGGAGCAACAAGCCTCTGCACTGCAGCGGCTACTTTTGGATTGATTATAGGCTCTGTAATGGGCGGACCTATCGGCAGAAAGCTTATACTCAAACACGATCTGCTGAAAACTGTTATTCCTGAGGACGACTCTATACTTGTCGAGGATGAACAAAAACATCACCGTTCTGTAAGCATGTATGCACCTGCAGCTTATCAGCTTGCGATAGCAATGGGAATAGGCACGTTTGTATCATGGGTGCTTTCATATTCAGGCATGACTTTTCCTGTGTATATCGGATCAATGATCGTTGCAGCATTTATGAGAAATATCGGTGAATACAGCGGTAAAATACACATACACATGGGTGAAATAAATGATATCGGTGGTATTTGTCTTTCGCTTTTTCTCGGAATAGCCATGATAACATTGAAACTCTGGCAGCTTGCCGAGCTTGCATTGCCTATGATAATCATGCTTATTGCACAGGTGCTTCTTATGGCAATGTTCTCATACTTTATCGTATATAATATAATGGGAAGAAACTATGATGCAGCAGTGCTTGCGGCAGGAACTTGCGGCTTCGGAATGGGTGCAACGCCAAACGCTATGGCTAATATGCAGGCTTTAACAGCAAAATTTGCCCCTTCAATAAAGGCTTATATGCTTGTTCCTATTGTTGGAAGTATGTTTGCCGATTTTATAAACAGCCTTGTTATAACAGGATTTATCAACTTTATTAATTAACGGAGGAAAAGAATATGAACAAAAAGAACAAACATCTTGACTGTTATACAGATAACCTTGCTTTTCCAGAAGTTCACGTTGAAGATGTAAAAACTGAGAATGACGAAAACGAAAATAATAGCGAATCAGGCGTAATATTCGACAACTTAGCAATACCTGAGATAAAAATAAAGTCCAGGAAAAGGAAAAGATAACAAAAAAAACGATTTTCTGAAAATAAACAGAAAATCGTTTTTTTTATTTCATATTGGAGATATATTCTCTTATCTCTTTTTCCACACGGATAACGTCCTCGTGAAGCTCCTGAGCTGACATTCTGAAAGCGCCGCTGCCCATGATTATGACCTGTTCCATGCCGTCAGATGTGGCGACCCTTACCTTATGCTCTCGGCTGAGCTTGTGAGCAGTGCGTTCGATATAAGTGTCAGCCGTTTCAGCTTCTTTGGTGTAAACTATACTGATATTGTGGTAATTTTCCACTACACGCTCCTGCTCTTTGACCTTGTATGCGTCAAAGACGAGTATCAGCTCACATTGCTTGTATCCCTGATAGTTGCAAAGCCTGTTCACAAGCATACTTCGTGCAAGGTCAAGGCTCTCGTTGGCAGCCTTTTTCAGCTCGTCCCAAGAGAAAATTATGTTATAGCCGTCAACCAGCAAATATTCCACACCTGAGTATATCTGCTTCGGCTTTGACGCTGACTTTACAGATTTTTCAGGTCTGCGCATCGCATAGTGCTTATCACGTTCTATCTTTCCGTAAGTGCGCTCAAATATCTCCATAAGCTCCTTATCACTTGCTGCACGTCTTACAAAATCTTCGGCACGAGCGTATGTCTGTGACTGAGAAACCTGCCTGCGTTTGTCCTCTGGAGGTATGTGAAGCTTATCAGGAACTTCGTTCCATTTGACATTGTAACCTGCGCCATGAGAGCAAAATACAGAATCTGCTGTTTTTTCAAGATCTCTGTCAGGATCGTAGCCATATTCTTCAAGCACAACTTCTGTATTATGACATTCACGGTAACCGTCAGAAGTGCATATCAGCTTTCCAACGCCCTTGGTGTAGCTTATGACCTGCGACTGATATCCACGCATTTCCGCCACCGGTGCGTTTCCCTTTATAACGGAAAATTCGCCCGATACCTCTGGCTGTGAGAAAACTCCGCCCATGTTCTGTATATCTGTTATAGCACGTCCCACGTTCTGCTGTGGCACTTCAAGTGTGAAGCTGTAATAAGGCTCCAGAAGAACGGACTTTGCGTTTCTAAGTCCCTGTCTGACGGCACGATATGTTGCTTGACGGAAGTCGCCGCCCTCTGTGTGTTTAAGGTGCGCTCTTCCCGAAACGAGCGTTATTTTCATATCTGTAATAAGAGAGCCTGTGAGAACGCCAAGATACTTTTTCTCCTGCAAATGGGTAAGAATAAGTCTTTGCCAGTTTTTGTCCAGCGTATCTTCACTGCATTCGGTTGCAAAACGCAGACCCTTGCCACGCTCCAGCGGCTCAAGTTTCAAATGCACCTCAGCATAATGCCTGAGCGGCTCATAGTGACCATAGCCGTAGACAGACTCTGCAATAGTTTCTTTGTATGCAATGCTTCCCTCGCCAAAATCAATGTCGATATCAAAGCGCCGCTTGAAAATGCTTTTCAGTATTTCAAGCTGCACCTCGCCCATTATGCTGACATGTATTTCGCCAAGCTGTTCATTCCAATCGACGTGAAGCTGTGGATCTTCATTTTCAAGCACACGGAAATATGAAAGCAGAGTGTGCATATCCAAATCACACACAGGCTCGACACGATAGGTAAGAACAGGCTCCAGCAGTGGTTTTGCAGAATCCTGCTCAAAACCAAGCCCCTGCCCTGCATAGGTTTTAGTCAACCCTTCAACAGCGCAAACAACGCCAGTTTCAGCGTTATCCGCATTACGATATTTTGCCCCTGAATATATTCTTATCCTGCTGACCTTTTCTGAGAAGCTTTCACCGTCAGCCGATGTGTAATCTACTAGATCTCTAACCTTAAGACAGCCACCTGTTATCTTCATAAAAGTCAGGCGTGAGCCACCATCCTCTGAAATTTTATACACTTTTGCACCAAAAGTACCGCTGTCATATACACACGGTGCAAGCTCTGCAAGGGCATTCATAAATTTTTCTATGCCCTGTGATTTTAAAGCTGAGCCGAAAAAGCATGGAAATACTTTTCTATGAGCCACGGCATCTGACAATATCTTGTCAGACATTGATCCCGTTTCAAGAAACTCATTCATAATATTTTCATCAAAAAGGGCGCAATCCTCTGCGACTTCGGACTTCATACGGCAGAAATCCACAAATCCACTGCCAAGACGACCCTCTAAACTGTTCATGACGAAGGTTTTATCAGCACCATCCAAGTCCATTTTGTTCACAAAAACAAAGGTTGGGACGTTATAACGCTTTAACAGCCTCCAAAGAGTTTGGGTATGGCTCTGCACACCATCAGTGCCACTTATAACAAGCACAGCAAGATCAAGCACCTGTAATGCACGCTCAGTTTCCGCTGAGAAATCGACATGACCAGGTGTGTCAAGCAAGGTGAAAGATGTGTTTTTATATTCAAATTCTGCGGGTTTTGAGAAAACAGTTATACCTCTGTTTTTTTCAATCATATCCGTGTCAAGAAAAGCGTCGCCGTGGTCTACACGTCCGACCTTTCTTATTTTGCCAGACAAATAAAGCATTGCTTCCGAAAGCGTTGTCTTGCCTGAGTCGACGTGGGCGATTATGCCTATTACTGTTTTTTTCATATTTTCTTCCTATTTGCTAAATTTCAATGTACTCCATTTCATTCTTCATTTGCACAAATCCAAACTTTTCATATAAAGGTCTGCCCATTTCTGTCGCTTCCAGAGAAATAGAAGTAATACCTCTTTTCTTTGCATCTTCTACCAGTAATGCCAGCGTCCTTATGGCGATACCATTTCTGCGATATAAAGGCTTCGTATACATATTCATAATATATGCTTTCTTACCACTTGGATTGTGATAGGTTGGCATCACCTGGTAATAACTAACTCCACCTGCACCAACAAATTTATCGTCATCAAAAACCAAATAACCTGTGTGAGAGTCATCATGAAAGGCCTGTCTATAATACTCGTAAGATTCTCTTTCTACTTCAGCCATATCAATATCTGACGTTAGATTATTAGCTGCCCGCAAAACTTCTATTCTTGTTTTAGTTAGCAGAACTATATCTTCTATCGTTGCTTTTTTATATATAATATTCAAACTAATCATCCTCTCAATTAAACAAAAACGCAGGTACATATTTCCGCGAAGGTTTAATATTAAGCATAAAATCAATATTTTTTCGACAGTAGGCAGACAGTCTCCACATGGCTCGGTTGTTCAACGAAAAACATACTCACCCCTATTGTACAAGGGAATGGTGGAACGCACTTTTTCTCTTAAAATCTAGGGCTTGGAGCCTGTGATAACCTTGAATTGCTCTATAATTTGTATAGGCAAACAGGATAAAGTTCTATTTCTTAAACTTCATTTTTCATGTCATCCCTACAAACTGGAATTTGTTAATCTACCAGATAGAAAGAGGGAACCAGATCATGGCTTCTATATTGTTCTGTACTCTCTGACTTATCATTTTATCCTCACAAATTTCGATTTATCTTTCTAATCAACTACACGCCAAATTCTTTAAAATATTAACATAATATTTAAACTCATTCAAGGAACTCAAATAAACACACAAGTGGAACACCTCAAATTAAGTTTAAAAAAAGCTGATTAATGCGAGGCATTTGTTTCACCGTTTTGAGCAACGCTCGAAAATACGTCGCTGAGAGGACTGTAAAAAAACGGCAGAAACGATTTATTCAGCGTTTCCTTTGTTTATTTGAAATTGCAATATAACTGCATATAGAAATCAGGAAACTTATACA